>ERZ773046.1-NODE-1-length-358496-cov-26.374221_pt1 | contig 358496 bp, 348 predicted proteins | sample MGYA00580634_ERZ773046 | MGnify/ENA primary metagenome ERZ773046 (study PRJEB29015, sample SAMEA2738127) | human oral metagenome | biome: human oral; feature: human-associated habitat; material: saliva | place: China | collected 2159 ... | reverse complement strand
ACAGCGCCAGCCGCCGCTCCCGCCGCCGCTCCCGCCGCCGCACCTGCGCCAGCCGCCGCCGCTGAGTTGCCGCCACTATTGTTGTTGGCGGTGGAACCACTATTGCCGTTGCTAGAGTTTGAGCTACCACTATTGCCAGTAGTAGTATTCGACTTACCGCCATTACTAGAGTTCGACTTATAGCTGTAGCGCTCAATGGTTGCAACCTTACCGTCCTTCATGCCAGCCTTAGCTTTAGCGGCACGGTACGAGTCAGCAAAAGAACCACCACTAGAAGGCAAACCCTGATAGACAGTACCCTTACTGGGCGTGCTAGTACTACCACCATGCAGGGGCGCACCTACAGCGGGCACGTTACCATTATTGCCGTTATTGATGTAGGTAGTACCACCGGAGCCGTTCTGACCCATCATGTACCCGATGTAATACCAGATGAACATATTAGTCCCACTGTTACCACTATGGGTATCACCACTACCACCGCCACTATTGCCACCATTATTGATGTTGATATTCGTACCACCACCATTATTGGTGGGGCTACCAGTAGGTGAGGGTGAGGGGCTTGCGCTAGTAGACTCACTGGGTGATGCACTCGCGCTTGCAGACTCAGACGTAGAAGGTGACGGGGAAGGCGAAGCTGACTCGGTAGCTTCACAGCTAGTATCCTCAGCGCGGGTGCCATCTTCAACCTTCTGGCACACGCGAACATACTCAATACCCTGGGTACTGAAAGGTGTCTCACTAGGGGTAGGCTGAGTATTAGCCTCGGGTACGCTACAGCCAGAGATAATCAATGCGCCAGCACCAGCAGTAGCAATAGCCTTTAGAAGCCTGTTAGGGTGTGGGTTCTTGTCAATGGTTGCTGATTGGTCGTTCCATGTGTCTAGTGCGTTCTGTGCGGCTTCCTGAACCTCTGAGAGGTCATTATGGGGTGAGGGGGTAGGGTTCATGTGTGATTTCCTTATGGTTTGTTGGCTGTAAAATGTTATGTGACATAGCATGTCAAGGTTAATCATACCGCATAATCCCCCTATGTGTCACAACTAGTGGACATATAGGGGGATTATAAAAAGTTTTGCCAGTGACCTGCTACCTGCATGTCGAGTAGCCGGTCGCACAACTATTCGTCATCATCATCGCTAAGTAGGGTTGGCGGCAACGAATTGAAATATTTGAATACTTCAATCACAGCTTCTAGTTCTGCAAAGTTTTCTGCCGTAATAGGGGTTTCACCGCCGTGTAATCCGGCTCCCATGTCTATGTAGAAGTCGCCGCGCCTAACCTTATAGCAGGTTACTTCAAAGAGTGTACCAGATGCGCCCTTAAAGTAGATGCGGGTATCATCCCAACCCCAATAACCATCTTCGTCATCAATAATGATTTCGTGGAACAGGTCAGGGTTGAGTGCTTCAAGCGCCCTCGTAAAACCTTTCTTACCGAAACGCTTACTCGGGTGGCAATGGACCCATACGGAGACATAGTACTCTTTGCCTTTGCCGCCTCCGTGGTCAAAGCTTCTTACAAGGTCTGGGTTCCATCGCCTCTGAATATACGCCTCGGCTTCTTCTTCCTTGATAGGGATACCAGATAGCTTGGCAGAGTCTTCGTGTAGACGCGCCTTCTCCTGCTTCTCAGCCTCGATAGCCGCCCGTTCCTCATCCGAGATAGGCGGTGTTAAATCTACCAGTGGGGTAGGGTGGTATTTGCTTGCTCCAGTGCCCATGAGGAGCGCCATTGGTGTTAGTGGCGCATTCATTACATCTGAATTTTTCGGGGGATTGGAAGTGTGCACATAGATAGCCGTAATGTTATCACCGCTCTTATTAAGAACAGTGATTTTCCCGGTATCTTCGTTATGCTGAGGCTCCGCTATGTCACTCTCTTCTTTCTTCCAAAACGATACCTTCTTCAAACAGCTTTTAATGAGTTCAGTAAAAGATTCTTCGTCTTTCGAGTTACCGCCATCTTCCTCAGGTTCAACGGGGCTGGGATTTAGACCAATACCGAAAACCCCTGACTCATCCCCCTCTTCTTTCGGGATAAAAATGTAAGTTGGCGTAAACTCTTCATAGTTTTTCATGTAAGTAGCTCTCCTTAAGGATGTGCCTGGTCTTTATTGGGAAATGTTGGTGGAATTAATGCTGGATGTTGAGCCAATCATTGATAGCGGCATCCCAAACTTGTTCAAGTGAACGAGGTGCGTTAGGTACGTCGATAATATCTTCGGCGGCAGATATGGCATTGAGGATTCCGTGCCCTATATCGCTCTCAAGAAACGCAACGGCATAGCCGCTTGAGCTGTAGTGAAGACCAGTAGGTATCTTCGGATTGCAAGATTCATCCCGGAATATACTCAGGTTGCGTCTACCGGATGTGTTTTGGCTGTGAATGCCGAAGAAGCATTTATCACCGTCAGGAAGTACGGCACACAGAACATCACGCCATTTCTGCTTCTCGCGCCGGGTAAACGTTTGAACCGATTCTACGGCGTTAAACCCGGAAATAACTTGAATAGTGTTGTCAGGTAGATAGTGCTTCAAAAGTCGCTCAAAATAGCTTACAGTAATGGATGAGGGCACATTAAAGATTAAGGTTGGCGGTGAATCATCTACACCATCTTTGATACGAACGAAAAGATTGTCTAGCCCGTGGTTCTCTAAAATTATCTGTAGCTCATCATAATTCTCAGATTTAAGCATCTTATTTCTCCTTTATGTTCTACAAGTTTAACACCACCTCTACATGATGCTGATAGATACATGCCGACCATCTCCATTAAAACCCGAAAATGCGGGAGAAGAATCCTTTGCCTGGCTTCCCTGTATGCTGATTGTTACCATTATTAGGTGCGCCGTTAAACAGTGCCCCGTACCGCCTATTGTCTACCCGGTCAATAGCACCAATAATGGAGTATGCGAAATGGGTTGCAAGTATCGCCAAACTATTCTCGCTTAGTGTGTCGTTATTGCGGGTAAGGTACTCGTCAAGTTTGCCGGTAATGTCGGTGGTTTCAAAGGCTTTGTGTGCGGCGGCAAGAGTTTCGTTGCCGTCAAACTCTGCGTGCGCTTGCGGGTGACGGTACACATTGTTCGCTACTTCGATGTCGTGAGTCCAGCCATCCTTGCTAAGGTACTCTTTAAGGTCGTTGCGAGTGTTTCCGTGTGACCTGAGCTTCTTTTCAATATACCTTGCGCAAGCGTCTGCGCGGCTGGTGTAGCTTTCACCAAGATTTGGGATATTTCCCATAGGTTTTGCTCCTTAAAGTGAAAAAATAATTGGGGCGAATGGAGAACATTAGTCAGTTCTTCATTCACCCCAATTGTAACATGGGTTCAACTATTATCGGCGGTTAATATTGAATGTCATGCATTTGTAAGTGAAACTACAAAACGCAGAAACGGATTTCAAAACACCTTTCACAATGTTCCCGACCCATGTCTCCATTAGGGGCTTCCGTGGTTCTGTAAGCTTACCTGCAAGCGGCTTCACCTTCTTTTCGTCCTGTACGGCTTCTTTGCAGACCCGATACAGCCAGCAGACAGGTGTGATAACAAGTAGCTGAATGATGGCGCTAACTACCGCCATGATGATAGGTGCCAGCAGGAAGTAGACAGCGATGCCTACCACTGTGCCGCCCGCATTGGTAAGCGAGTCCGTGAAGCCTCCGGTTGGGGCGGTAATACCTGCATGAAGAATTGTTCCTACCGCAAGTACTGAACCAATGAAATAGAAGATGCTCTTGTATTCCAGAGCAGTGTTTCGTAAGAGATTGTTGGACTCATCTTGCACCACTATCAGCCCCAGCATTACGCCAAAGCCAACAGCGAAGAATACTCCTCCTAAAATGGGGAATAGTGCGGGGTAATCATGAATGAGAGAATGCACTACTCAAACCTTTCCTCTGAATTGTTTCGGTGTCGGCGCTTAGACAGCTTCTTAGAGTATAATTCATCATCTTTATTCACATCAGTGGCATTAGCTTCCTCTGTAGCAGATGCACGTTTCTTCTCCTCATGGTACTTCTCAGAATACTCATCAAAATTGATGGCAACCTTGATGAAGACAACAGGTGTCATGATGATGTAGGTTAGGATGTTAAGTATCTGGAGGGTCAGGTATGCGATGCCTAGACCAATGAGCACATGTGATACAACAGCGGCTAGGGTCATACCAATAATCTGCCAGTCACCAACATGTGCATTATGGGCGGCGTTCCAAATAATCAATAGGACGGGGATGTAGCTAACCATATGCAGTCGCCTCAGGATTAGGGCCTGAGGGCTAATTTCTGCTACGTCAATCTCGTGAAGCGGCTTGCCAGATTCAACCTCAGCTACCAGATTTTCCCTACTGGCTTTCCAACGCTTACTGTATTCCTCTGCCGTGATTTTCTCCACCCCAAACCATCCTTGGGTGGCGGACAGCCTGTCTAAGGTGTTGATAATCCACAAGATGATGCCGATAAGGACTCCAGCAAAGGCTGGCGCAATAAGGACAAACCACCAAGGGTTCTCAATAACAATTAGCGGAGGAATGTTGAACATAGAATATCTCTTCTCATATATGTAGATGTCTTTGAAGCTGGTCTGCCTGCAAGTACGCAAGGGAGCAAGGTATTTCCTCACCCCCCCTTGCGTATATTACTCTATGGAGTCTTACAGCGCGGGTGCGACAGCAACCTCAATCGTAGCGTTAAGCTTGTAGGTGCCTGAGTTATCGACAGGGGTTACAGTCCACGCCAAGCCGCGCAAATGGTTCAAAGCCGCATTAGCAACAATCTCACGGGTTAGAGAATCCATCCCCAAAGCCGATGATGCGGTAATAACGTCCTCAGTGCCACACTTGAAATCAACATAGAATGCACCAGTGCTCGTCTGTCGGAAGGTGACATCTACAAGGTGGCGGGGCGTGTCGAAAATCTTTACCGCGTTAGGGTCAGACAGCTTGATAAGCATCTCAATCTGGATGCGGGAGGCAGGAGCGTCGTAGTTAAGCAGAGGCGGCTCAATGTCGCCATGTAGTTCCCAGTAATATTTACGGTCAATTGCCTCAATATTTTCCTGAGGCTCGCCAGCCAGCACTAGGTGATTCATGCTCATCTGGTGTACAGAGATTAGGGTGAGGGTGTCTGCCAGGCGGCGGAGGCGCTGTGCATGGCGGAACATGTCGCGGGCGATGTGGTGTGCCTCACCTGCGTTATTTACCTTATTGATGCTAGTGGCATGTAGCGTGGTTGCATCGGTAACTTCTTTCTGGATAGCACTGAGGCATTTCTCAGCGGTTTCTGCGTGCTTTTCGCGGTAGTCGCTAACGTTGTTCATCTGTGGTTCCTTTCGGTGGGGTTGGATAGAGGTGTTGTTAAAGATAGTTGATGATGCCTACGAGGTCGTTGCGGGTCAGCCCAGCAACCTTTAGCATGACATTTTCTAGTGACTTGTATGGTTCAGGGTCTTCGGCGTTAATAGCTGAGCTGAGTAGCAGTACGTCTGTGTCAATTTCGAGGGTATCCCTCTCATCGCGTAGGTCATATTCACGAGTTACTGCGTCGTCTTCAATGTTGAAGGCTACCAGCTTTAGTGCACAGACGGGTACGTAGGTTTCGTCATGCTCTGAGTAGTACATGCTGTTGCTGTGGTTCCACTGGAGGGCGAGGATACCTCCTGCGTTGAGGTACTCCTTCGCGGTTTCCGGCGTAGTGGAGTGAAGCCCATAGCCCACTTCCTTGATGGCGCACGCCTCTTCCGAGGTGTACTTGCGGGTAAATACGTCAGCCGTGGTCATGATGATTTTCTCCTAGTCAATAAAGTTCCTTACAGGAAGTATTGTACCACATATTACCTGTTTTATGTACAGATAACTGTTTAGCGGCATTAATGCTGTAGAATATTTCGTAACATCACCTAACTACTGCTGGAAGGAACTTTTTAGATGTTTAATCCGCTAGGGTGGTTCAGAAACCGCAACCCTGAGAAGGTACAGCGCAACGTCATGCTAGATGCGTTCATGCGCGACGTCATTGTAGCGCTCACCGTAAGCTGTGAACCCACACTAGGGAAAGACATGTGGAACACCTTACCCTTTTTCAATGTGGACTACATGAACGCAGAAGCGGTACATGAGGTTATTGACGATATTGGTAAGAATAACCCCATGCTGAATGTGTCTACCGTTGAGGTTGATGAAATAGTTGAAGCTATTCAAGCTACGCCGGGTGCCCAGCAACTAGGCGCAACACCCGAACAGATAGGTTTAAATGGTGTATCGAAGCGTTGCAAAAACAACAATCTGTTTACATTTAATTCATAACAGGTAGAGCCTGTTATAGGCACCCTACAGCACCTCTACCCCCTCACAAAAAAATGTTTAGGGTTACATGTATAGTTGAACCAACTTATCGTTAGATTCCTGCCCAATTCCCTTGACGACAAGGGGATGAATTAATGGGTTGTCCACACGTAAGGACTGATTATTGTTCATCAGTCCTTTTCGCATAATGTTATATGACCCATTAACGTCAGCATTGATTAGTCGCCCATCACTGGTTTTGTAAAGTCCTCGCTTAATCCTGCGTCCAGAAAACTTTGGATTCTCTGTCTCACCGTAAACAGGAATATCATCATTATCTAGGAAGCTCGCCTTAGATGTGTAGGATTCTTCCTGGGTAATGACAGTAATTCCTCGCAATTGGCATTTATACTGCAATTGCTCAATAAAAGTTTCATAAGGTAGAAATGCGAATCGCTGTTTAACCTTCTTGCCGAAAGGCAGGTTCTGCTTCCAGCCAGTATTTTTCCCAATGAAGACTTTTTCAATCTGCATCTCGTCAAAAAGAATAGCTAGGAACGCTGTCATCTGATGGATTTTCGTGCGAAGAATCCACGAGCGACGTGACCAAAGACGGTGGATGGACTGACTTGTCTTCTGGGAACCTGGAAGCAAAGACTGTGCCTTGGCGATAAGACGGTTATAGCCCTGATTGATGGACTTTAATTCAAGACCCTTAATAATGAGGGGTTGGTTTTGGGTGGAGAATGTGATGGTAGCAAAATTATCTACTCCTAAATCAATACCAGCATATTTAGACGTGCTTTTAGGCACACTTTCTTCCGCGTCATAAATAACCTCAATAATAAAATTATTGAGGTTGGGAACAATACGAACCTGCTTAGGATTAGCAATCTTAGTAGGAATGGGGAGATTAATACCCTTTGGGCATAAGAATAGCTCCCCATTAGCGCCACGTTTATTGCCAAAAGTCTGATAATTAAAAGACACAGCGTAACGCCCATCAGTCTTATGAAGATAATGAGGGAGCTTAGGCTTTTGTGCCAGCTTACCACTATTTTTTAGGCGCACTAATTTCCAAAACGACGTGATGTTTTCGCCTAAGTTTTTTAGCACAGCATTAGCGACTTTAGACGGCAAAGCACGAATATCATCGTGCCCCTGTTTACGCAGGCTCTTATCAATATCCACCCAGGTTAAGACCGGCGCATCAGGGCTCTTTTTGTGTTCAAAATACGACTGACGGTACAGATATAGCCCATGATTGTAAAGGTTCTTAGCCTTGAACGTTAAGTCATCCAGGGTCGCATAAAGCTCATGGTTCGGCTTAACAAGGTGCCTCTCCGTCAGTTGCATCAGGTTCCTCCTTTCATTTATGCTCATTGTACCACAAGGTGAGTATGCATCAACAATGGGCTACAGGAAACTACAATTTTACACAAATTGGATTAAAGGTTAATTATACCGTGAGTGGCTGTAGCGGCGATGCTCGTAAGCCATTCACAAGTAGGCACAAGAAAAGGGCACTGGGTGAACCTGTAACTTTCACTCAGTGCCCTTGGTGCATCCAGCCCCTCTCTCTCAATGTTAGAGGAGGTGTTTATCCATTACGATAACCCAGCAAGAGTCGCATGACTTGGATTCGCACCCTTCTGGGTGGGGGCGGCGGTGGCGGCGTGATGCGCGGTCTTCATAGTCCTCATCAACTGCGCCAGTCGTATTGTATGCCTTAGCGATATTGGCAAGGTCTTCACTGTTGCGCCACGGGTAGTACACCTTGCGTTTCTCATTTTTATCTAGGGTGTAGCGCTTGCCGCCTTTCCAATGCCAGTGGTTGTATTTGCCGTCACGATTGGACATGGTATGATGCCCACCTTTCTTGTGGGATGTTGTAAGTACTTTATAGCTAAAGTGTAGCACAGATTTGCGACTTATGGGGCGAGTTCAAGGGGCGCTGGTCATACTGTTACACTCACCACATTTCATAGGCTCTACAGATTTAGAAGGGGCGCGAGATGCCGATAATGGTATCCTGATAGGTGACGTAATGTACCTCAAGAAAGGCTTACTGTGCTTCATTACCCGTTATTACCTGCTGGGTTGCTGAATCTTTATTATGCTGTCATTGCGTTTCTTGTGGTGGTAGCTGGAGTTGGTGCGTTTGCATCCTATTTGCTACGTAAGCGGCAGAATCGGAAGCCTGGAAAAACTAGTGACACTGATGTTGAAGGCAGTATTGGCTGGTGGGGAGAGTTTAAAGAAGAGCTTGCTGACTCTGAGGTCGCGTTTACGTTGGCTTTTACGGTGCTTTTCTTGGCTAATATTCTGGGTGCCTTTAGTGGGTCTTTGATGTGGCTCTTATCTATGCCTGCGGTGCTTATTTTGCTCCCAGTAGTTAAGTTCTTCTTATTGAAAAGTAAAGATGGGCTTTTGTCGCGTTCCGATAAGTGCAACTATCTGTTATCAGCTATTATCCTCGGTTCTGTTGCTGTCCCTGTTGGTGTGGACGCATATTTTATGAACCAGCCGACTCCTGCAACTACCTATTATCAAGACGCTTCTGGCGGCTACCATGACTCTGTTCAGCGCAACCTTCTTGTGGGTAAGGTTATTGAGAGCCGTAAGGATGATGGGGCGGTTGAATATCAGTGGGGTGAGCAGAGTACTCAGGGTGGCAATATTGTGATGCCTAATGCTGGCAATACCGTAGATGCGTTGAGGCGTGTTGAGATTGTTGAGGATTTAAGCTCTGGTGAAGCTCCGTATGTTGTTCGTAAAATTGATGTGGGCGAGCATTTAGGTGTTTCCGCCCGCACTACTCTTTGCACTGTTCAGGACAACGTGAATACATTGTTTTGTAGCCGTAGCCATGATGAGCTTGATGCAGGCAAAGCTAGTGCTGTCAGCATCATTCATGTTCCATCTGGTGAACGTGATAAGTATGTCACTTCTAACCCAGTGGGTAGTTAAGGTTTAGTGAAGTAGAGGATGTTAATGATTCCTAATTTTGATACTACTTGGCCCGTCATACTATATGTTGTTGGGCTGGCTGTGTGTGCTGTTGTTGCGCTGGTTATGTCGTTTCGGGTGAAGCGGATTGAGGACGTGGACGCGGCAAGCGGTAAAGCTGACCTTTTCGGTATTATCTCCACGCTGTATTTCTTGGCTGGCGGGCTTGCCTCTATGATTGTTACGGTCATTTTGTCGAACAGCTTGCTCATTCCCCTTACGGCTATCGGCATCGCCTTTGCCGCCATCTTTGCGGCTGTTATCTATGCGGATGGTGCCCCAGCTAAGGATGATAGTGACGAGCTTCAAGGGTTCGCCAATCTACGTGCTTGGGCTATCTTTCTATCGGTGAACGCCGTCCTGCTGGGTGTTTTCTTAATGATGTTTGCGCCATCTTTGCCGAAGGTCTTTTTCTATAGTGCTGACGGCACTAAAGTAGTCACCTTTTATCGCGGTGACGGGTATAGTCCGCTAGAGAGTGAAGTGAGGAATCCTCTAGTGGGTGCTGTGAATGTGAAGACTTCTGGTAGGTATGAAACGACGAATGACCCTGCTTATGAGTGGGTTGAGCGGACTGGTGACGGTGAGGTTCGCACTATGTACAGGAAACCCAGGTCTGATTTTGGGGCATACCTCCTAGATGGTACAGATGAAACCCCTGTCAATACTTGGGTGAGTGATGTTGAAGTGGTTTCTGATTTGAAGCCTGGTGAGGCACCGTATGTGGTGCATCAGATTAGTTTCGAGGTACCCAAATCATATGATGGCAAGGCTCCAATATGTACTAGGTATCATTCTGACCGGAGTAGTTGTTCTGTGAACGCTAAGGGTGCTGGGTCGAAAGCAACTATCCATATCCCTGAGGGTTCCTATAACGAATATGTGACAGTTTCTTCTTAGGAGGTAAGTGGTATGGTTTTGATGCTGACTGTGGCTGATGGGGTGTACACGTACCCGATTATTGGGTTCTTGGCTTTGAGTGCTGTGGTGCTTCCGTCGTCGCTGTATTTTTGGTTGCGTTATCGTAGTGACGCTAAGGAAGTTGAAGCCGCTCTTGACCGCGTTCGTGAGGCTAAGGATAAAGCCGAGAGTCGCCTGTGGACACGTAGCCATAAGTACCATGAGGAGTACCTTGATGCGGATTACCCGGATAAGCAAGCTATCTGGGATAAGAACGTGCAGATGTGGGATGACTATGAAGCTAACCCTGCAAAATATATAGGGGATGAGCTGTCCGCCGCTGAAACCCGCAAGTATGAGAACCTGTCGTTTATTCACAACATGTATTTTATGGCTGGTTTCATTTTGGTGGCTCTTCTACTGCTGATACTGATGGTGGCGGGGCTATGGGGTGTGGCTATCCTTGCTTTCTTCGCATTCTTATTTGCGACAGGCTTCTTCATTTTTGATAGTGATTCTGAATACGGACCTACGTGGCTGTGGCATATTCCTGCAAGTATTGCCGCCGCCGCCATAGTTGCCGCGATACTGATTCCTGTATCTGCGGCGGCTACCACTAACCCTCCGCCCGGCTGGGTCGCACAGACTCATACCGTGAAGCTGGCGAAGCAGGCAGACGGCACATATGGTGTCGGTGAGCCAGCTAAGATGCGGCTGGATGGTACGGTGTCCATGCGTAGGGCGGATGATGTCAATTATTCTTGGGCTGAGCTTGATTCAAATAACGTGAAACGCACCTATGACTCCTACCATCAGAGCGATACAGCTAGGCAGGTTCGCATCATGGATGACCTTGCGGAGGGGGAAGCCCCTTATGTTGTTCACTATCATACGTTTAATGTATTGAACGGGTATGCTGATGGTGAGGCTTGTACGGGGCGCGGCTTGACTAGTAGCACGTCGGACTTCTCGACCGCCCCTTGTTCTGACCGTAACGCCTGGGGTAAGGGGGATGAAGCTATTGTTCATGTTCCGCGAGGCTCTTATAGTCAGTGGGTTCTGAAACAGTCGTAACCCGTGGCTGGGATGAGGTCTGGTTGCCTGTGTTATAGGAAACTTATGGCAAAGCCCCATATTCAGACTATCCTGCGGTATACTTTTGCTAGTGTTAGTTTCCCTTTATTATTTAGGAAGTTTACGATGATTAATGTTTTTGATGCCATTGAGGTTATCAAGTGGCTGTTCCTTGGATTGTTTTTGCCGGGACTTATTGTGATTGGCGCTTCATTTTTAGCTTCATTCATTCTGTATCTGATTGGCAATGCTTTGGATTGGGATTGGATGTCTGACTTTTTGAGTAGCATCATTATCCCTGTGGGCTGTATTGCTGGAACTATTGTCCTGTTCTTCAATTACCCTTGGTGGCTGGGTTTGTGGGGGTACACCGACCAGTATCTCATTCTTGCGTCGTATGTTGCCCTGGTTATTGGCGGCGGGTTTAGCGCAAGCTTGAATAGAGATTAAGTGTTTTTCAAATGTGTCTGTGGGCTGTTGTATTGGTTCACAGACACATTTTTTTGCTACCAACTACTAATCATGTTGCAAACAACAGAGAATCTGTGCTACACTATATGTATAGAAAGTTCTTCTAGATAGGAAGTGTAATCATGGAGTTCACCACCCTCAACCTCAAGTTCGACCTCGTTGCCGTCACCGACACTAAGGCTGACGCACGCAATGAAGAAACTAGCATCTGGGACGATAACGACGAGTTCTACATTGACTCCTACAAGGCTGAGGATGTAGGAAACGGCATGAAGCGCATGACCGTAACCATCATCGAAACTCAGACCCACGACCTTGACGAGTGGGAGAACCCCGTAGAGGGCGCAACCCTTCGAACTGCAACCTTCACCGCAACCGAGCCTATCCCCGCTGAGCAGGCAGAATACGTGGAAGCCTCCCTTGCCTACAACAGGCTTCACGGTATCGAGCTTTACGTTGATTGTGTAAACGGTGAGCGTTTCTTCGAAGGTGAATTTACCTTCTAGAGTCGTCAAGACATTGAAAACTACTACGTCATGCCAGGTGAGCCAGTGTAGGCGACCTGGCATGACGTGCATCTATGCGTAATGAGGAGATTTTAATGGGCAATTTCACGGATTTAAACCCATATATTGTAACGACATGTGCCACAATGCTGTATGTGTTGTATCTACTTGCCGCCAGATGGCACGCAGAACGCTTCCATGACGACAGGGAACTCAGAAAATACCTTAGTCGCATATGGCGTAATAACCACGTGGCACAGGTGCTTATCGGGCTAATTGGAGTCGCCGCCTTTATAGTGGGGGCGGCAGACAAGATTACCATCCCCACATTCCTTATGACATATGTTGTTACTACCGCAATAGCAAACATTGCCTTGCGAACAGGTGTTGGCGGTTTATATCGAAATTGGGAAGACACGGAGCAGTTCATAGGTCTTTTCGGGGTATATAAGCCAGCTGTAGATAGGGCGACAGTTGAGGCGCATATCTACAGCATCGTCGTTACTGTTGCCGTTGCCCTCTGCGTCGCATTCTTCTTCGAATGTCAGGTGACGGCGCTACCCGCCTAGGTTAATGCCGCTACGCGCGGATATAATGGTTAAGGCAATTGCTTTCAACCATATAAGGAGTTTCAATGATTACCCCCATGATTTCCACATCTGGACTAACCTCAATTTTTGCAGGCGTATTCATTATCGTCGGATTCAGTTTCATTGCTAATTATTACCTGACTCGCAAAGGTAAGGAGCTTAACGATAAGGGTTACTATAACCTCTATACGGTGACTCATAAGCTTGGCGCGGCGCTACTTCTGATAGCGACTGTGGCGGCGGCACTAAATGGCTCGTTCGCTGTAGCGGCAACAGCGCTATGGATGCTACTCTCATATGTCGCCTTGGGGTACTATATGCCGGTAAATTCCTCTGGTGATGAAGAGGAAATTAATGTTATGGGTATTTGTGCGTTAGGTGCTGTACCTAAACCGGATGGTACCATGCCTAAGTTCCCTGGCGGCGGCAAACTCCAGCAAGTGCCCGCTGTGGTAGCGTCGCTAACGCTATCGTTTATGCTCGTGTTCTTTGGTGCATTGTGTACCATCATTGCCTGCTTCGCGGCATAAAACAAACCTTTAAGGCATGATTAAAGCCGCCCCGCCTACCTTTTGATACGGTAGGTGGGGCGGCTTTCTGTTTACTGAAAGAAGCCCGTAGAGCTACGATTCGTTACTTCTTGTAGAAGTACTCTAGAAGCCTCAGAATCTCTAGGTATACCCAGATGATAGACAGCATCAGACCGAACGCTAACGTCCAGCCGAAAGCGTCAGGTACACCAGCTTCTACAGCCTCACCAATTTCGGTGAAATCCATAAGAAGGCAATAAACACCCATGCCAACAGCAAGCACGCCAAGAATCATGCCAACAGGCAAACCGAAAAGAACAGCGTTGCCAATACTGAAACCAGTAAGCGCCTGTACCACAATAGATACAAACAAGTAGATGATGTATGCAACCATGCCGATAAGGACGATGCGTGTTAGCTTCGGATTCGACCTAGCACCAAACATGTATGCCGCAAACACCGTCATAAAAGCGACAAGTGTTCCTAGTACAGCCGTCACAGCAATACCCGGATACTGGGTTTGTGCCCACATAGTCACAGCGCCAAGAGCCACACCCTCAATACCAGCATATAATAGCACAGCCCATGCAGGGATGATGCCGCCACTCTTAAAAGCAAGTACTAGCCCAAGCACAAATGCGACAATCGCCGCCGGTAGAGCAAGCACCGGCGTATACCAGCCAACAATACCGCCAAGCAGTAAGACCGCAAATGAGAATCCGGTCTTGGCGATAACACTACTAGTAGTCAGTGGCTCAGCAGTGGAACCACTCAATCCCGAAATGTCTTTCATGCAACCATTAAGATAAGGGTTACGCGCACTCACCTAAAATCCTCCCTACTATAGAATATTATCTATAAGTAATAGCAAGAAGGGGGCATTGCGAACCCCCTATTCCGCCTCTTACAGGTAGCGCTATGCCGCGCGTTTCAAGCGCCTATTTACATACAAAAATCCCTCTGGCTGAGCCATCTTCTCAGTCAGAGGGATTGAAGCTCCTGATTAACCTACTACTTCTCGCAGGTTTACCGCATTACCGTCCTTATTGCTTACAGCGTTGAGGGGTACCTCGAAGGTTACCTCTCCGTTAGCTACCTGTTCCTTGGTACCGTAAGCGAGGGTGTAGTCGCTATCTACGGTGACGACTCGTACCTTATCGCGCGGTACGGTCTTAGTGATAATTTCGCCGTCCGTGCCACGCAGGGTATAGGTGACGGTTACGTCGTAGCGGGTGTGGGATTCACCGGCGACAGGGGCGAACTGACCATTGCCGCGACTCGCAATATGCCCATTCTCCTCCGATTCGTAAGTGTCACCGGACTGAATACGGTAGGGGTGGAGGTTTGCGTCGGTGTAGGCGCGGTTATTCATAGACGCGCTAATAACAACATACTGTTCCACCTTCGGGGTGGGGCTTGCGGTAGGCGTTGCAGTTGCGGTGACCGGCGGGGAGGGAGCTTCTGCGTTAGCGGGGGCGGTGTGCGAGGTGGCGCAGGCGGTAAGGGATGCGGCGACCAGTGCAATGGTTGCTACGGCGGCGCGGCGGGAGGACTTGTCGATAAACATTATGGGAGCCTTTCGGTAGTGTGAGTTGTGGTTTGTAGCGGTATATGTAGGGCTTTCACCCGGCTACATTTACAGTGTAGCACAAAAATATCCCCCTATGCAACACTTGTTGCGATACATAGGGGGCAATGTGGAAGCTATGCGTACCACTTCCTATTTGCGCTACATGGCGGGGATATTGAATGTAAAACCGCAGAGTCGCAAGACACTCGCGATACCGAAAATAACCATGACTCCAGCGCTTGCAAACATGAGATTGCCGCAGAAGCGTGAAGCATGAGTACCGGGTGTCTGCGATGCGTCACCCGACATATCCGAACCCCATGTGTAGATGTTCCACATAAAAGACATTGAGGCGGCAACAGTGGCAATAACGCCATCATATGCACCCAATGGGGCAGGTGTAAAGAAAAGCATTTCCGTAGCAATTAATGCCCAACTACCAATAAGCCAAGGTAACGCCCGCTTGTACCATTCCCTATACTCCCCGCCATCTGACGACTTAATCTCATTAATCAGCTCAAGGTTTCGGTACCACTTGCATTGAATAACAAATGCTACAACGTAAACCGCCCAGAAAAGCACAACGTTGAGTGCCTGCATCATCAGTCGTCACACCTAACGCAATTTAAAACAATATTTCCCTATAACTCTAACACAAACCAGCGGTAGAATTACAGGGAAATAGGCGGGTGATTATGTAACCTTCTTTAGGTGTCTATATATAGCGAGTACCTAAAGAGGGGTGGGGCTTAGAGTCGTAGTGGTAGCTAGATGCTACGCCCGCTCTTGAAGTCATTTTCCGACGTATGCCAGTAACTAAGAACGACTCCACCATCTTCGCCCATGTGCTGATAGAAGAACCGGGCATCGCCGTAGGTTAGCGGGAAACGCATGAGCTTAGCAGTCCAGTGGCGCAATAGGAACAGGATTGCCCTGTTGAGGGAGGTGTCCACAAACTCCTGTTCCTGTTCATAGTGTTCAGGAATTTCGTGTTCAACGGAGATAGTGAAAGCGCCTGCTTCATCTGCCGCCTTGAAAGCGTCTAGCAATTGCTCATCAACCTTTTCGTCGTCAAGGTATTGATTCATGACCATTGCCGCGTCTAGCATCTCACCATCAGGCGCAACCCAATACAGTGCGAGGTGATGAGATGCATGGGTGTATCGGTCGCTATAGCGTCCCTCACCGTTGGGTGTGCGGGCAAGCGACTCCAACACATAGACCTTCGTCTCAACATCCTGGGCGCGTAGGTACCTGAATGCTTCCTGGAGCTTTTCGGTATCTTCGGGTAGCGCATTTAGTGCGTCCGTAATGGGTTTGGTTTTGTACATGGCGGGTACGCCTCCTTATTGCATGTGAGACAAATTCAACTATCTATAGTGTACCACATTCTTAACTGTCTGCAAATGACCAAATGGGATGCGGTAGTGATGATTTGGTGGGAGTATGGATATGTACCCGCCGCCCAGTGGTTCGATACGGCATGTATCTAGCAAAATTGCCGGGCGCACACAATGCACATACCGAAAGGAAGGCACGCTATGTCCACCCTGACCCCTTACAAGCACGACGACCTCGCTATCATCCTGGAATGCGCAAAGAGCCATCTGAATACCATCGCCTTCATTCGCACTCAGGCGCAGGCGTTCATCAATAAGCAGTCAGGTGACCTTTACCTTACGATTGATGCTATCGAGGCGGGTGATATTGCCTCCAAGCCTATGAATGCTAAGGCGTTTACCATGCTCCAGAAAGCATCGCAGTTGGTCAATGATGCACACTCGGTAGAGTCAGATATTCGTCTTCGCCTCGCTATCCTTAGTGTTGGTGGCTTGTCGCTTGCCGCCTTTGAATCCAAGAGTAGCGTAATGAGCGAAGCGCGAAGCTTGGAGTCGCTGGCTATTGCGTCCGTTACTGACTTTGCTGTTCGCTGGGTTGAGATGCAGAAGCATATTGCTGTGATGGAACACAACCACTAACTATAGATTACATATGAAAGAAGCACCCCCAACCTTACTTTCAAGGTTGGGGGTGCTTTATGTGTCGGTGGGCTAGTTTACCTTGGGGTTAGTTACCTCAATCTTGAACACCTGCCCGAAGTTCATGCCTCGGTCATTTACATACTCCAGACCATCGAAGGTTACCGCGCCAGGGCATTCCTCCTCCTCATGCAGAGCATCATAGTTATCCTCCCAGCAGGTGAGACATTCACGGTTGCACTGGATAACGTTCAGGTTGCCAGAGATGTTGCCCATGTAATCCTTGATGGTAAGGTGGCTGTTGCCGCCTTCTACCACGAATCCAGTGGAGCGAACACGCATACCACCATCGCGAATGGTAGTGAACTTAATCATCGCGCCTACCTGAATATCATCGGGAACAAGCTGTTCACCATTACCGCCGACAAGCTTACCTCCCCATTCGTCGGTAAGGGTGATAGCCTTAGGGGTTTCGTTGGTCTGGTTAGTCATTGGTTTACACCTTCCAATAGATTGTGTTGCATGGCGTGAGGGGCACCCCTTAGTGAATACATGGAAAGTATAGCACATATTTAGATTACTTCGCAACCCTTATGAAACTATGAGTCTCGCCCCGGTAAATTTCAGCGTATGGGTTACAGCGGTAAAAGCAACATTGAGATTTAAAGGCACTAATGTGACCATGCATCCAGTAGGGATACCCTGGATGCATGGTCACATTAATTCTGATGTATTTTAACTACTTTGCCGAAATTTCCTTGTTGATGGTAGCGAGAGGCACTAGGGTATTCTCTACCTTGGCATAATGCTTCTTGCCGATATGTTCGGTGTCCAGCATTGCTTTAGCGAGAATCCCCTGTAGGGAGTTGCGTAGACGCTGGATACGATTAGCTGAACGGTCGTGATAGATTGCACCATAGATGCCCTCCTGTACGTCTAGCACACTGTAAGAGAGACAAGCATTATCTTTGCCTACCAACTCTTCAATGACCTTATAGAGGCTTTTCAGTTCGCTCTTCTGCCATGCATTCAACTTGCGAAGGGTTGCCGCCTGTTCAAAACTCATACTTCCCTTGACCTGGTATTCCTCGATAGGTTCACTTTTGCCGCCGGTGGGGGTGAACATGAGTACGTCTACCTGCCATTCTGGGTCAGTACAGCGTGAGCATACTTCACTGTCCTCATAGTCGCCGTATAGGTCACTTGTCGCCATAGAACCCGCATGTTCCAGGTGTTCACGCTGTAGGGTAATGGTTCCAGCTACGTTACCATCATGGTCGTTCAGGTACACGGTGGTGTTATTGCCTGCGCCTACCTGTAGGGTCATGGTGTCGTATCGGGTGTCGAGTTCAATAATGGAGCGTTCTAGGAAGCCGTAGCTGGTCATTTCCCCATCCTCATTGGCGAGAAGGTGGAGCTTGCCGCTAGATACGGTAGATGGGGTGTCATACTTGGTGAGAAGCTTGTCTTCCTTGTTGGCGAGGTTGGCAACCTCTTCACGAACGAAGGTAAGAACTTCTAGTACAGCGTCCACTTCCTCCTGAGTGTGCTCACAGGCTGACGCTACCACATCCTCTACCATATGGGGCATGATGGTGTGCGGGTTATTCTGGAGGGGCGAGGTGTCTTCCAGTAGCTTACGCGCCTTATTAAGTAGCTTGACGTAGCTGTTTGCCTCAGCCTTAGCAGTGTCCCCTGCGAAGGTTGCGATAATGCCTACTCCCCAGGAGGTAATGTCACGCATATATGAGGCAACTACATGGGTTTTCTTATCGTAGTTGGTGGTGAGTTTCTGAATGGTGTATGTGCCTTGCTTGTTGGACGACATGAGGGCATAGCTTCCATTATTTAGGGTAACTACATTGCCAGTGTTCCCGGTGACGGTATAGGCGGCATAAGTGTTTAGCGCGTAGCTTTTGGGGTGACTGGTGGTTTGGGTGACGATTGCGTCGCCACTCTTAAGCTGTTCCAAGGTGGACATGGGTTGTCCTTTCTGAGGGGTAATAGTGATAAGTTGAATATAGGGTTGTGGCGCAACCCCGGCGAGGGGATTCCTGCCGGGGATATTGATGGTAGGAACTAGATGTCCTGGACGATAAAGGAAATGGCTGACTGGTGTGCAGTAATGGTTGCCACGCGCTTGATGCCCTTGAATGAGTATTCCCGCTTGATTCGGAACTCAAATTCGGCTTCCTGGGTGCATTCTTCGTCAAGGAAGATTGCTACACGTGCGTAGGTTCGGGTTCGGCTGACTTCCTTTGCGAAGAGGTTTGCTTCTTCGAGGTCGTGAGTCTTGGTGAGGTCTTTGAGTGCTTCATGCCAGGTGTAACCCTCGAAGAGGAAGTGCTCAGGCGCTACCTTGTTGGTCTTCTCTGCCTTTTTGAGCATTTCCAGGAAGTAGCCGCTCAGGATGACATGCTTAGCGTCGATTACAGTGGACTCGCCAATGAAGTCGTAAGCCTTCTTGTCAATGAAGCCAACGCGGATAGCCATGATGAGAACCTTTCGGTAGAAAACTAGAATCTTGAGGTGTTCACCTCGTTACACATATAGTCTACCACAGATTTTGAAGGCTATGCAACACAGGGAGTTGTGGGCTATGCCACAAGCCCCTTCAAGCTCCCTCAAGACGCTTCAATATGCTTAACTATCCACCGTATCACCCGGCGCGCCACCCGATTCCAAATGGCGATGTGCGGACTGGCAACCCCTTAGCCCTATAAGCACTGATGGACTCACGAATCAACAACCATAAACCGCCACAGATATTCATTATCCAGAAGAAATTAGCGCGGATAGCAAAAACATCAGCTTCGGTCAGCTGGTCACTAGCTGGTAACTCGTATGGTTTTGGAATATAGAAGTTGGGCACAATATACGAAAGAACCAAGGCGAGGGATAATCCAACCACGGCAATTGCAAACACCCAAACCGTAGAGTCAAGCCCATTGGGGTTATCTTTACACGGTGCAACGCTTGACCTATGTGCTCCCTTCCACCCGGCGACTCTAGCTAATCCATTTATAGTGGCGGCGACCAACACCCCTAATGGCGAGATAATTGCACAGATGGCAAGTTCGGGCGAATAGAGGGAGGCGTGTTTCTCACACCCCAAAATCTCACACGCCGCTTCCTCCTTGGCGTGAGTGTCAGTAACGGTGGTACTCACAATATCGCCCCTTTCTATCAGTTAGCGTCTTCTTCTGAATTGCGTAGATAGTTAAACATTGCAACGAGGCTAATTGTTTCGCGAGTTAGAAACCATACACCGCCAACAATGTTTGACCACAGCGATACTAGGAGGGAGTACTCTAGCAACAACCCAATATCTGAACGGGCACATGCTAGAATTAAGCCAATTAGTATCGTTATACCAGCGTGGACACAAAGGGCAAATATAAAGTCACAAATATTGTCTCCATTAAGAAGTTTCTTACTCTCACGGGTCAGAAGTGACCATGCGTTATAGTATCCAGTGAAATAACCCACTAAGTGTACTACAATAGCGGCAACAACCGTACCAACAGGTGAGGCACCCCTTACAATCGTCTGTTCGAGGTCGGATGTAATAGAGTACTTTTTGCCATACCACCCCTGGTAGACTGATTCCCCCGCTGGAAGCAGAGGAACCCCCTTAGCTGGGCTTGCCAGTAGCGTACTGTACTGGTTGGGTTGATTATTCTTGTTTTGGCGTAGGATGGCGGCTTCTAACTGTTCATGGTGGGTAAGTCCCATAGTTAATCTTCCTTCTCCTTGTCGCGTGAGTGCGGGTTGTTGCCGAGTAGCTTCGCTAGATAGACCTCATTGTCAAGCTCCTGTAGCTGACTATCAGGGCTGACCTCATGGTTGTATGCCTTGAGTGTTTCCACACTGAGGGCGCTTCCCGAGTTGTCTAGGTCAGTGATTGATTTGACCTGCTTCACGTTACCGATAAGGGATTTGGTTGCTTTAGCTAGTCGCTCATTGAGTAGCTTACTCATAAGCTTATCCTCTGCTTCCTTGCCAGTTTTTACAAGCTCCTTTAGATGCTCAACTACGCCTTCCTGGGTCTTGATGGTTTGGTTTTCCAGGGTGTTCGCGGTTCTAATTGCTTCGGGGCTAATGGGTGTTCCTTCCGCGTAGTTGCGGCGGATTGAGCTTGCCAGCATTTCGAAGTCGTTACGGCTAATGCTTAGTGCGCTTTCTGCCTGCCAAAGCAATGCAATGTTTGTCCCGTTTGCTTTGCGGATTGCGACTAACGTCTTGTTGGTTTTGCGGTCTTCACGCATTTGTTCGCGTCCTTTCTTGCGGGGCTTAGCCGCCATATTGACGATGTTTTTACCTTCACCTGCGCAACCTAGAGTTTCTAGCGCTACAGCGTGGCTTGCAAGCTCGTTGTAGTACTTGCGCTTCTTTCGGTAGTTTAATGCGCGGGCGTTACGACCATCTTTAGCAATGAGTGTAATGGTGTTACGCTGGGTGCGCTGAATTTCTTGGAGGGTGTTCTTTTCCGGCGATGCATGTTTAAGAAGCTCTGCCTGGTTATCCATGCGGGTTAGGAGCCACCCAATTTCAGGGGTGATGTAGCGTTGCAGTTTGCTACCGCTAAGCGTGGGTGTGCCGTAGCTTGGGTCGTTAATTCTGTTAAGGATTGTTTCAATCATTGGAGTCAATCTTACGTAGGGGTAGTGGGGTATTTCTTTGTGAAGCTGGATGTTTTGGTTTGGCGACAGCTATGGCTGATTACCTGCTCGCTTTATATGTTTCCCCATCTTTTTACAAGTGGGGACATATTACCTACAGGATGCCGTTACTCTCTAATTATAGACAAGTTTTAGGGCGGGCGACTGTTTTTAACTGGCTGACACCGTATTTGATGCCGTACTACCCCCTAGCTAACAATAAAGCCAGGGGGTAATGAGCTAATTCTTGCCGTCGATGTTTAGGCTGGTTGCCTTCTTGAGGTCTTCGTATTCCTTGCGGTATTCGTTTAGCTTGAGCTGGAGTGCCTTGACGTGAGCTTCTTCTAGGCGGGTGATGCACAGACCTTCGTCAATAAGGGTTTTGGTCATTGCTTCGTGGAGGCGGTTAAGCCGTTCGCTGTACTTGGCAATGAACAGCAATTCGTTTCGCTTAGCATTCAGCTCAGAATGTGCGCGGGACTTGGTTACGTCTACTTCACGCTTACGCTTTGCCGCCTTGTCGATAAACGCCGCGTTAGGCAGGTTGGCTTCTAGCTTGTTATTGAGATGCTGTTCAAACTCATCCTTGAGTGCTTTGGCACATCCTGCGTAGCGCTTGCACTCTGCATAGATGTGTCGGAAGTTTTCTGCTACCTGTTCTGCGGTTGCGGGGGTGTTGGTCTGCATGATGTGCCTCTCGTTAGGTGGGTAAATGATTTTCTATGTATAGTGTAGCACATTTTTAGGTCGTTATGCAATACTTTAAACATATGGGAGCAGTCGCCTTGTGTCACCATATACTATATGGGTTGCATACCAATTAAATTCTGTGGTACACTTTTATATGTATCGCGAATTAGCGAGATTCAGCACGTCTACCAGTAAAGGAGACACCACATGTCTAAGACCCAGTTTGTATCCGTTCCGGTCACCTTGGATTTTAAGGTTGAGCCGTGGTCTATTGATAAGTTTGATGACCCTAAGTTTGTGGACGAGTGGCGCAAGCATCCGCACACACTAACCATCTACCGCATTACCTCTGATGGTGATATTGCCCCTATCTCAGAAAGGGGTGACTCCACTACTCTCTTTGTTCACGCTGTGTTTACTGCACGAAACTATGAGGTAACTAAGGGTAAGCGAGCCATATTCTCTGCTATTGCCGCCTTCGACGCAGGTGAGCATATTAATAACCCTGGCTTCATTGACGCATTACGAAAGAAACTCGACAAGTATTGGCTTGACAGCAATTGCCAGGATGTGCAGTATGTTGAGATTGTCAATAACAAGCCTGTGGCAACTTTTAATTTCAAGGTTCGCTATCGAGTAAACTAGCTACAGCATATACTTGAATGCGCCATGCACCCCGCATCTAGCGAGGTATGTGACGCGTTTCGCATCTATTTAAGTTGTGTACCGCTTTAAATCTGTGGTACACTTATTATATAAGCAAGGCGGAAAGCCTAGCACCACAGTTTAACCTACCGAAAGGAAACGGCATCATGCAGACCCTCGACTTCAACACCCTCAACACTGGCGACATCCTCATCACTCGCTCCAACCAGTCCTGGATTCAGGTACACCAGCTGGGTCTGCACGAAATGGCATACGTAGTTCAGCACGTAGACGCTCAGAACTCCGCCGCTGTCATCGCACGTACCGGAAATGAAAGCACCCAGTACATCCTCTCGGTAGACGAACACGAACGCTTCACCATCACCCCTATGGTCAATGCCGATAACGCAAGCCGTGTTGATGAGGTATTCCAGATGTCCGCACAGGAAGCACAGGTAATGCGCCTTTCCGCACGCTTGAAGGCTGAGCGTGACCTGTCGCACTACCTCCAGAGCCAGTACGACAACAAGACCCCTAACTCCGTAGATAAGTTCATTGAGAACTTCTACAAGGGTTCTTACATGGCAGGCGAATACCCCACCACCTTTATTATGGACATGACTAAGGGTCGTAACCTCATGAATGAGCTGATTGAAGGTGCAACCGACGTGTACGACGCAGAATCCGAAAAGGAAAACGCAGTACTGGACAAGGTTATCGCTGAATCCCGCAAGGCATACGATAAGGTTGTGGCAACCATCAAGGAAGCAGGCATTGAGTACGCTTACAATGACGAGGCTGTGACGCTTGTACAGCCTGACGCTGACTATGGTAGCCGCGCACCCCGTACCCTCCGTATCGGTACCGCCATTGTGGACAAGGAAACCCCTTACATCATTAGCCGCATCACCCCCACCCGCGCATACGTAACCGACGCACAGGGCGTAGAAGTAGGTTACATCAGCAACACCAAGGCAAACGGTCTTACCCTGAACTTCAAGGAAGCCCCCGAAGGCGACACTAGCCGCCACTACCTCCGCTACAGCTACAACCCGCTCCCCGCTTCTACCATCGAAAGCGTTGAGAAGCTGATGCAGGCAACCAAGGCGGTATATGACATCATGACCGAACACCGCCGCGCCGTAGAACGCATCCTCAAGGATGGTGGTAGCGACCGTGTACGCAACGCAAACGGACTGCACCACAACCACTACGGCATCGACACCCTGGCGGGTGCCCTCTCTTACATTCAGGCTTTCATTGGCGGCGCAGAGGAAACCAAGGACAGCCTGGAAGAGGCTAAAGAAATGTTCCTCTGGAAGGCAACCCGCATGGTCAAGAAGGCATACGGTAACTAACCCCTAACCCCATAGTAAACCCCTCAGAAGCTACAGATAAGCCCCTGAGGGGTTTTTACTATATTCACATGGACACTTTTACCAAGGGTTAGTGAAAGTGGCTGTGAGGGGCTTCCACGCCCCTACCTGTAGGTTGTAGGTGAATCTACAACCCCCATACCGCCTCTAACTTAGAATCTTTAAGTTAGGGCGGTGGCAACCAGTTCAAACCGAAAACCTTCTAGAAGGTCACCGCAACAGCCTCACCTACGGATAGGGGCTTAATCGACCTAATGCTGTACGTCTTGCCGGTCAAATCGCCGCCAAGTACCGGGTGGTTAAGCGTAAGCAACAGTAGCGGGAATGTTGGGTCTTCACCATTGATAGTGGTGAGCACAGCACGTTCCCTGTCGATAAACGTCATCTCAACCTGACCTGAGGGCGTACCTTCTTCACCGCTAAAGATTTCGTTAAGGTACTCATAGGGGCTAAGTGACCGTGTACCCAAGTTAGGGGCGGCATCTGTAGAGTCATAAAGATGCTGGTGACTCAAATCGACGTACCCCACTGTGAACTGCCACGTCTTACTGTGGTTCCTGACTGGCTCCTTCTTGCGGGCGGCGAACCATTTAAGAGCATCAATGTACTCTTGGTACCCCTCCGTGAGAGGCATCTGCTGTGCGTCATCAACCAAGCTACACTGGAAAACTACAGGTTCGCCGTCAGACCAGCCAGCCAACGTATTATGGCTAGAGTAAGGCATGAGGGTGTCACGGTAAGCGCGAACATCATACTTGGGGTCAAGAACAGCGTAAATAGAGAAAGCGCCATATAGGGATGGGATGCTCACATTTTCCGGGTTGGTGACGTATAGCCCCTTCTCACCCCACATGTCAATGCTCTTGAATGATGGGTGAATGGTCTGCAACTCATCACTCGTCAAGTGGCGAACCTTACCAGCCGCCACGAAGCCCTCAATAATGCTGTCCTTGTACTGCTTAAGGATGCTACGGCGGAGAACCCTCATCGCCACATTCTTATCGGATGCGTCATCACCATCGCGGAGGTGTTGGCGCAAATCGTCAGGAATGTCAGCCCTCATTGCGAGAACCTTATCAGAGGTATTCATGTAAGCGGGAACATACACGTTCTCACCACCAATCACTGCCGCCTTCTTGCCACCATCAGTCCAGCCATACAGGATGTTGTCGGATAGGTCAGAGATGAAATGGTCAGCAAGTTCCTGTACGTCATACTCTGGCGACAGAATGTAAGACCTCGCTACAGGTCCCTGCATATCGTCAATGTCTGACCTATGAGGTGACTGTTCGTAGGTGAACGGGTTGTAGACCAGCTTTATATTGTCAGGGTAGAAGTATGGCTCAAAATGGGTGATTCGCCCACCTTGCAACAGATAGGCATCTAACCACCTATTGTACGCCATGTGGGAAGTCATCACTGTTTTCCATGCCCGAAACGGGTCTTCTAGATATGCGGGGGTGCTGTTGCCACTCCTAATCTTATTGATGAAACTCTTAACAGACTCAAACATTATCCATTCTCCTTAAAAGCGTTGCCTCCCATCTGTCGCTTTATTGTGAAAGACGGGCGGCAACTTATTTAGATTACAACGTACCTGGCGGCGACTACGCCTTGAACGTTACTGTTGCAGGCTCCCACTCGCCGCCCGGCTTCACAGAGTTAATCGTGTAGCTGTACCCGGCGAGGTTCTGACCTGTTGGGCTGGTAGCAGTGAGTACAATAAGCGGCAGGGGAACGCGGGAATGGTGACCAGCCGATGTGACGACCGCAATATCGTTAGTGAGGAATGTGACCGCCACGGGTCCTAGCTGGGCTAGATACTCCGCCGGGTTTTTATCCTTGAAGTGGTAGAAGCTTGACTCGGTGTAAAGGAAGGTGCTGAACGCCCAGCCGTCGCCCTTGTTGAAATCTACGAACATGCGCATGGTCGGCTTCTCTAGGGCGGGTGCGTTGCTTTTACCCTGGGTTTCGATGTACCATTTGAGGGCGCGTGCCATATCTTCTGCATCCCTGTCCCTGCTAAGGCTAGGGTGGTGTGGTCGGTTAGTGCCGCTGATGGTGGTGAGCTTACCGTTTGAGTATCCGGCGATGGTGCTATGGTCCCACCAGCGGACAAGGCTGTTTCCCCAGTCTTTCACATCGTACTTAGGGTTGAGTAGAATGGTTAGTGAGCGTGCCCCGTAGGTTTCTGGGAATGTGACACCGTGAGGGTCTTCTACGTAGATTGTGCGCGGCATGAAGTGAACTTCGTCCGAATCGTCATTAGTGGAGAATCGGGCGGCATCTTCACGGGTAGCATACCTGACCTTGCCAGTGTCGATAATGTCCTGCATTCTGGAATCTTCGTAACCCATCTCGGCGGCATAGAATACGTCACGCAGTCTCGATGCCCTACCCTGCTCATCTTCCTTGGCGACACCCTTTAGGATGGGGCGACGAACATTCTCTGGCACAGTTTTATCGTACATCATCTCTCTATCAACGGTGTTGCTGTATGCTGGTACCCACCCGCCGTAAGCGACAGGGGTTTTACCGCCATCAGTCCACCCAAACAGGTTATTGTGTGAGCGCCTGGTCACAAATTTAGTTGCCCATTCTTCTGCGTCAATTTCGGGTGACAAAATGTAGTCGCGAGACTTAGCGCCACACATGCCGTCGGGAGAAATGGGGCGCTGACTCTCCGGGTCAGAAACTACCTCAATACGCGGCTGAGGATAGTTGTAAAAATGTAAGATGTACTTACCCTGCAACAGGTAATCTTCTAGCCAGATGTTGTATGCGGTATGAAAGTCCACTTCTGACCAATTCGTGTTAAGTTTCTTCATAGATACTCCAAAGCCGGGTGACACGTGCTCAATCGCGCCGCCCAACATAGATGCAATATTGGCGAAAATGTCACGTACTGACATAAATAAATCCTTAGATACTTAAATGTAGGCAGCTAATAAAGCGGGAAACCTACCCGCCTTGCCCGTCGCTTGTGTCTCTTGCGGGCGAGCCAGGGAGCTTTATATCTGTTTATAGTTTACTATATTACGGTAAGCACATTTCAGATTTGCAGAGCTTCATCAATATTACCTCTATCACATAATTCACCTTCCCCTAATCAGAGATACCTGACGGGGAAGGTGAATGTTCCATATTTAGTGGTTATGTTCGATTTAGGGATTCAGCTTTAGCCCGTGTTCATGCTCGAAGTCCCACAGGGCATGGAGGGCTTCCATGCCTTCTTCGCCCGCCTTGCGCACACGTTCTTTATGCATTGCTTCCACTTCTTCAATGTCTACGCGAAGCTGACCTGTCGCAGAGCGGTGGGTGGTCAGTTTGCCTTTGCGTAGCGCCTGCATAATGTCAGGTCGGCTCATGGTGAAGAATTTGCGGGCGGCAACACTGGGCGGTTGCAGTCGTGGTTCAGCAGTCACGGTTACGTGTTCGCCTGATGTTAGAGAGGTGATGATGGAGGTAAATACCTCATGTAGCGGTGATTCGGGGGTGATTTCGGCATCCCCAATGGTGATGGTGGTATCGGGGAGTGTTGCTAGTGCTTCGGGGCTGAATAGCTCCTTAGCGTGGGTGTTCAATTCACTCATGGTAAGTTGTACTCCTTGTCGGTTTTGTTGGGGTTAGTTTGCTTGGAAGGTGATGGTCACGGGTTGGTTATCTCCTGCGTACTCAATGGTTTTGATGTTAAAGGTTTCGCCGGTAAGGGTGTGCGGCGGCGGGGTGGTGATGGTGAGGCAGGTGAGGATGCCCTTCGGGGTTTCACCTGCAATGGTGGTAATTACGGCAATATGGTCGCTGATGAAGGTTGCCTTAGTTGCTACACCGTTACGGTTGCTCAGCTTCAATTTCTGCGCGAGGTACTGTGCGGGCGAATCCTTATAGCATCCCACAATCCGTGCGCCTTCTTTTGAGAGGTCACTGTGGAAGGTGCCTACGGGGAAGCTGTCACCGGCACTAAAATCTACGAAAGCGTTGAGAGTAATGGTTTCTGCATTGTGGTTAGAGGTTTCCTTGTTGAGGGATTCGTACCAGTTGCAGGCTTTCACGTACTCGCGGACTTCACGCTTGTCGCTCATGTGGGGTCGGTCGCTACCTTCAATCATGACAGGCTCGCCATTTTCCCAACCGTAGAGGGTGTTGTGGCTCCAGTATCGCAGGAGTTTCTTGAGGTGGCTAGGTGCCTCATATTCGGGGTTGAGAATGATGCTTAGGGAGCGTGCGCCATACAGTTCAGGGATGCGGATGCCCTTAGGGTCTTCGACGTAAATCGCGCGCGGGTCGAAACGGTTAGAGGCTCCACAGATGGGGTGGACACGCTTTGCTTCATCAGGGGCGATGTGGCGCGCCTTGCCAGTCTTGAGGGCGGCGGTGAGTACGCTGTCTCGGTAGCCACCCAGTACGTCGTCGAGTGCGTCACTGAGCATTGAGGCGCGTTCTTCGGTGGTGGAGGTAGCCGCCATGCGGTACATACGCTTAATGTGGTTGGCGGCAACGTAGGGGTCGTCGATGTGCTTGAGGAGCTGGTCAAGGTTGAAGGTGTGCATCTGTTTTACCTTTCGAGCGTTGGGGATGGAGGGGTGATGGGGAGCTTATCGCCCCGCCTTTACAATAATTGTATCACAGATTCTAAAGCCTATGCAACACTTGGTATAGAAAATTCCCCTACCTAACTGCTGGGCATTACGGTAGGGGAATTGACTGTGATGGCTTACTTTTTGCCACCAAAGCCATTAAGAACCGTGAGGTGCTACTAGGTTACCAAGCATTTTATGAACACTGTTGCGGGTATGAATGGTCTTGTAATGGGTCGTTACACCTTCGAGGTACCCCTTCTCCATTGCGGCGATAGTTACACTCTGAGTCTCTACTTCAAGGAGTGCTTTCTGGCACGCTACGGCAAGGTTTACGCCCGCTACCTTGGCTTCCAAAATATCAGGGTTACCGCCCATGACTTGAGTAAACTCTTCGGCGGCGGCACAAAGTAGCATAGTCGCCTTATTGAGGGCAGACACAACCTCTTTAACGACGGTTGCCGGGGCGTAGGACTCCACGAATCCCTCGCGTTCCACGTCAGGAATAATAGGAGTGAGTGCTTCGGGGGTCTTGCGCATATCTTCATGCATTGCGAGTGCCTTATTGGTAAGGTTGGCAATGGTGGTTGATGCGACATTAAAATCCTCAGCACCCTTGATTGCCAGGGTAATGCGGGTAGTTTCAAAGCTTTCGCGCGGGACGATTTCGGTGTGCTCAGCGAGGGCAAGTGCCTTATCCATGTTGGTATTCCTTTCGTGGGGTATGTATGTAACCCATCTTGAGTTACACATACAGTGTAGCACATTTTACAATCATTGGATAAGCCTATATGTTTCCGTTGTTCATGCCCGGCTTTCACTAGGCATCAATAACCCCCCCCTGATGCTTCTCTGATTCACCAGGGGGGGGGTTATTGATGCGGTAGCTTAGCGCCTTTCTCGACCACTCGACTGCATGGTAATCAGTGTGCCATTAGAGCCGTGAGGAATATGAATAACAGAGTATTGCTTATTCCCACTCTTCACAGTGCCACCCGCATATTCTGAATCTTTATCGCATCTGGGTACGGCTTTATCGAGAGTCCATGCATATTCACTATTGCTAATGCACATTGGAGCACCCTTATCGAGGTCGGTGCTTTTACCTCTGTAATCCTTAAAGTATTCAACATAAGGCGCTTCCCCCTCGTTCAGGTCATCCTTAATGAGGGTCCGTTGGTCACCATCTCCCAGCATGGAATGACGAACGACAAGGTTGCCATTGCTATCCTTTTCCGTCCATGTGATTCCGTCATACCACATAGTGCCAGTCGTTTCATTAGTAGTGACAGTAATGCTACCAATTTCAGTTTTTGGGGCGGCATCCTCAATCTTCCGCCCATCAGCATCAACCTGAATAGTAACGGTTTTATCCCATTGTGATTCACTCTCAATAGTGTGAGCTATAAGACCGGCGGCTAGGTTGATAACAAGTGCCCCAAATAAGACTATAACGGTAGCTGTAGCACCTACAATAAACGCGTCCTGTTTTGGTGTTTTACCATCATAGTTTTTGCTGTATGCGGCGTGAAGCGTGATAGGTAGCCCAATGATTGCAATTAGAACACCTGCTACCGTGTGGACAACTAGAAGCCCCTCATTCGCAACCACAAAGTGTACGCTTACAAAGTGAAGAGCTAGGGCTACTACGAGGGTAAAGAGGGGCGCTTTGCGGTATCGGTGAAAATATTCATCGTCGCCTTCTTCTCTGCTTTCTCCAACGCACAATATCACGAGGAAGAAAGCGGCGATAATGAGGATAGTGAGTAGTGACGCACCAAGAATGGTTTCCATACCTGTGCTCTTACCGGCGACTAACGCCGCAATTTGGTCACCCATAGTTCTGTTACCTTCCTTTGTGGCATGTGTGTTCATTGCACATTATACACCTTGCAAATTGTTGGCATACATCTTTGGTGCAGGTGATTAACACCTCAGTTTCACGTCTCCAAAATGCTAGTGCGTTTTTGGGAACACGAAAAACCCCATAACCTCCAGGTGGAAGTTATGGGGTTTCGGTGGCATGTTATGCGGCAGGCTCGGCGGTGAAGTCGGCTACGGTCTGATTCCAGTTAGCCACCTTCTTGTTCAGCCACTCGGTGTGGCGGGCGGTAATCTTTGCCAGGTCACCCTCTACGCCCTTGCGTCGATTCTGGGAGTGGTGAGCGAAGTTCTGGAACTCGAACAGTACGCCCTGCACCTCGAACAGCTCAGTTGCTACCTCGCTACGCAGGCGGTTCAGGACTCGAACCTCATGGGCGGCAAATGCGCCATTGTCGGCGTGCTCACCGTGGAAGAAGCCCTTAGCAACCTCCTGTCGGCGTGCCTCCAGGTCGAATCCGCCACTCTTGAAGTTGCGAACGTCGGTGTTAGTCTGTGCCAGGAATGCGGCGTGCTCATTGACGACAGCCTCGAACTCTGCGATGAGTGCATTGAAAGTCTCGAACTGGAACATTTTACAACCTTTCGGTAGAGAAAAACTGTGGTTTGTAGCTTTCTGAAAGCTTCCTTCCTTGCTACATTTATAGTCTACCATAGATTTTTTAAGCTATGCAAACCAAGTCGTCGTGAAGTAGGTAACATTTATTTTAGACACACCCATCCCCCTATCTATTGGGAAGTCATATAGATAGGGGGATGGGCTGTAAGTTCATCCGCTTCATGGGCGCGGCGCTAAAACCTTTTAGTTCTCGCGAATAGCCAGCAGTAAGCTTCCTTCTTCGGTGACGCGAACAGCTTTGATGCGCCCCTCCTTACCGGAAGCATCAGTGACAGTTTCACCAATAAGTTCCTGAGGGTCAATCATAGCGCTTGCACTAACGGTACCAAGTGGCGTTGCGCCGTCAATGAGCATAACCTTACCTTGGCTAACTACGCCAAATAGTGCCTTTCTGAAAACATGGTTAGGTGAAAACTCATATCCCTCTTCCAGTCGCTCCATGACAAGTAGAATATCTTCTAGGGTATATTCGCCATTTTCGCCAGGGGTGCAGATAACCTCCAGTGCATCCCTAGCGCTACCACCAAAGTGTCTAGCGGATACGGTTGTCATATCTTCTTCCTCTCATTCTAAAGAACCTTGCATGCAAGATACATAGTGCCTGACTCTGCTACATGAATATCGAGAATTTCACAGCGGAGTGAGGTATCTCCTAGCTGAATCACCTGACCTACCAAGCATTTAGGGTCTTTCAATGCCTCTAGGGGCGCATCTAGAACCTTGTTCCTACCAACAAAGAGGGCAACGGTCTTATTGCTGGAATTGACTACGCCAAAGCCTGCATATGAAAACGATGGATTCTTAATATCGTAGGCATATGCGCCAACCTCTTTAATCTTCGCTAATGCACGCAGGGTATCCTTGATGGTGCAGTATGGCTCACCATTGCGAACCTCAATGTGAGGATGTAGGCACGCCTTCAATAATCTAGTTGATTTGAGAGTCATGCTAAGCTCTGAAACAGGGACGATGGCTTCACTCATGACCATGCACTCCTTGCATTTTGGGAATTGATTCTGATTGGGAGAGAAATATCCTCGCCCTACTCACAGTTTAGCACAGTTTTGAAACGCCACACAAGTTAAGTTATAGTGACACGCCTCACACCAAACAGACTTGCATGACATAAAAAATCTGTGGTAGACTATAAATGTAGCCAGGAAGGAAGCTTCCAATAAGCTACAAAGCACAATCCTCCTACCGAAAGGTTATCAGTCATGGCACAGCTCACCATCAACGCACTCTTTGGCGACAAGGGCATCTTCACCATCGAAGAACTCGAACAGGCGCAGGCAAGCCGCCTCAAGGTCATCAGCATTATCGACGTGGACGGCGAAGGATGGCACGTAGACGCAAACATCTACTCCGCAAACGGCAAGGTTTGGCGAAAGGTAACCCTTGTACCAGACTTCCTCTCTGAGGACTTCCACAAGCACGGCGAGGGCAAGGTCTACCGAGTAGCCCGCTATGATGTCCCGAAGCACATGTGGGACGAAAACGGTGTCATCTACAGTGACGACGCACTCATCACCATTGAGGTACCGTCCTTCAAGGACTAGACCCCACAATGTCTACATCCCCGTCCAGCAATGAGATGGACGGGGATGTGCCCCCAATACTTTTATCTAACCACCATATTAGGAGAATCTAAAATGGCATACTTCCCTCACTGGGAGTACGGCGATGACTACACCGAATGGAACTACCCCACTGGCATTGAGCTTGCCGAATACCTCAAGGAGGAACTGGTCGGTAGGAAAATTACCTACATGGACGACACACTAATTGAGCTAGACAATGGTCGAGTCCTAGAAATTGCCCCTAACGAAGGGTGTGACTGTTGCCCCAATGGTAACGCCAGTATTGCGGGCGATTCTGTGCGCGCCGCCTCCGATTCCGCCATCCTAAATGTAAAGTACGCTGAGTGGGAAACTCATGGCGAATCTTCAAGCTTCGGCATCTTCATCCTTACAGCAAACAAGTACGAGAGCAACCTATACGATACGGTTTCAATTAGCGGCTATGACGCTTTCGACGTGCCATCCTACTATGGGGCTGGATTCTGGGTCAGGGCGGCTTTCAAGGAGGGTATGAAGCCCGCTGAGGCTGAGCCTGAAACTATCCAGGAGAACATTAAGCTACCCGGCGCAATGGGGTTCATGGCAAGCCGCCCGGTTATCACCCCAAAGAAGAACCGTAAGCACTTCCTGTAGCAAGATGCGCCACTGAACACATGTCAGGTATCCCTAAATAGTAAGCTACCCCGCATACTACCTGTGTTTGGTAGATACACGGGGTGGCTTTATTGCGTGTGGGACTCAGCTCACACATAATCGAGTTGCGGAAAGATTTAAATCTGTGGTAAGCTATAGATGTAGCGAAGGGAACCCCTAAAGCTACATCAAATCTTCCAACTACCGAAAGGTCGGCAATCATGCAGGCAACCCCGTTCATCAACTTCATGGAAAACTTCACCTTCCACGCTGAGGCTGTTGGCTCCGGCATCTTCACCGCCGAACAGGTCGCTCAGGAAATTAAGGCAAAGGCAACCTACCTGAGTACCGCCATCACCGAAGATGGCATGAAGACCTTCTACTTCACTGAGCGCAACGGTACCCCGGTAATGCTGGAAGAAGGGCTTGAACTCCACGAAGCTGTAGCAAACTTCTTCCGTGACAATGACCGCAAGGAAACCGCCTACAACTTCATGGAGAGCGAGGACTTGCTAGGTCGCATTGAGTCAGTCGAAATTCACGACGGCAACAGCCTCCGCCTCAACATTCAGTACTGCTTCCTGAACGACGGCTCCATGTAAAGGCAATAAGAAACCCCCGACTAGACCTTCTAGTCGGGGGTTTCTTATTGCCTACAGCCTAGTGGCTAAAAGTGCCTATAAGGGGCTTCTGTCGAATCATTCCGCCACTACTGGGAGCATCTTCTCGCCGCTACCTTGGGGGATATGGATAACTGTTTCCGACCGGACAAACTTCACGGTATCGTTGCGTCCGCAAAGGTTGTAGAGGGTAATGTCTACGGCGCTACCAGGGAAGATGCATTCTTTGTGCCCGGCGGCAATTCCTGCCGGGTCGAGCAGGTACTCATATCGGCGTTCAACGCGCGCCTCTGTGTCCGTGGCGGGTAAGTCATCCTTCACGATTACCTCACTGGGCATGGTTGGCTGGCTGAGGGTGGGCGCGGCGCTGTTATCCTTAGAGTTGGCGTACCAGTTGATAGCGCGTCCTACTCGCTCAGCTTCATTGTCGCGGCTATTTCGGTAGTACCCGCGCTTGGGTGCATGGGTGGACTCTTCACTCTTCGCGTATTCGCCCATGATGGGGTGAAAGTCGAGGCTCCATGCGCGGGCTTGCTTCGCTTCTTCTGCTACGCCGTGTCGGATGTGAAGGCGGACACTTTCTGGCACAGACTCATCATGCATCATTTCCTTATCAATGGTGTTAGTGTATGCCGGTACCCAATGACCGTCATAGGCGACAGCAGTTTTGCCGCCGTTAGTCCAACCGTACATGTTGTTGTGACAGCGGTCACCCGTGAAGTCGCTCACATAGTGGTTGGCGGTAAACTCGCGGGACAGAATGTAGTTACGAGAATTAGCGCCACACATCCCATACGTAGACAATGGGCGCTGGTTACGGGGGTCAGTCACTACCTCAATGCTCGGGCAGGGGTAGTCGTAGAAGTGAGTAATCCTATTGCCCTGCAACAGGTAGTCCTTGAGCCAACTGTTGTATACGGCTAGATAGTCAGTTTTCTCTGCTTCTTCCGCCTTGACGGTTGCGAAGTTGGGCTTAATTCTTTCTCGCTGGAGGCGCACCCATGCAGGGTTGATACGGGACTCCGGCTGGAGAGGGGAGTCAGCTTCACTTTTACTAGGTACAGCTTGTGCAGTATCCGCCTTAAGGGGGATACTATTGTTGGGGTCGCGCCAGGTGGCGTGAAAAACGGTGTTTTGCGCGGTGTTTTGAGTGCCGACAAAGCGGCTGATGAGGTCGATGAACATTCCTGGTCATCCTTTCGAGGTGGTTGATAGTGGTTAGGTTAGGTGTTGCTAGATGTAGTAGGAAACAACAGAGCGGTGGTAACGAATCGAGCCGTTAATGTCGGCATACTCTGCGCGTCCATCACAGACCTGCACGTCGTATTCTTTGACTCGACGGTAAGGGGCGGTGTTATCTTTACCTTCCGGTTCACGCGATTCATGCGCCCAGTTTTCAGTGCCTACGTAACGCCATTCAAAGCTTGCAGGTGATGAGTACTCAACATCTTTCATGCAGGACTCATACTTTGCGGTGGTGGGATTCAGGCAATAGCTGAACTCGCGGTCTGTCCATTTACGGGAAGGGGTGTAGTTGCGAGTCTCAATAGGCGTATCCATCACAGTTTCGTTAATAATGCAGGTGTTGGGGTAGGTGCAAGTTGAGCACGCCGTCAGTCCCACAATAGGAGCAAGGCATAGGGTGATAGCTCCGGCGGCGCGGCTGATGCGCGGCTTAGCGGCGGGCTTATTGGCACTCATGGCATATTTCCTTTCAATGTGAGGGTTTGCCCCGCCTGACACTAAATCTCAGGTGTCAGGCGGGGTCTAGTTAGAAGCTTTGTTACTTAGCTTCGGTGGGGTTGGGGACGTTGTACTTCACATCGTTCAGGACTGCTACGCCTTCCTTGCCCCATACAATTTCCTTGAATGCTTCCTTCGGGGAGGAAATGTATGCGAAGAGCGCGAAGTGGGCTACCCAAGAGTAGTTAATGAGAGGCAGGCGGAACAGGGCTCCAGTCTCGTAGAAGCGAACATCCATGTAGGCATCGGAGAGAGGCTTAAGGGGAGAGTCGAGCTTCACACCAATTCCTACCACCTTCGGGGAGTAACCCTCATTGAGAAGTTCCTGGAAACGCTCAGAGGTGGAGAAGGTGAACTCAACGTTGGAAATGGAAATGTTAGACATGATGCAAAAGCCTTTCGGTAAGGTTTGAAGGTTTTCGCTTGAGATTTCTACTCTCTCAAGCTCATATACATATCGTACCACAGATTTAATTCAATAAGCAAGTCAAAATGCTGTGGTTCAACTCACGAGAAATCAGCTTGCAATTATCAAAACCCTCATGATAAGATAGTCACATAAGCGGTTGAGAAACCCTTAATCCAACATAACAAAATAGACAGTAAGTGCCTGTGGTGGAACAGGTAGACACGCCAGCTTGAGGAGTTGGTGCCCATTACAGGGCGTGCGGGTTCGAATCCCGCCAGGCACACGTATATCCACATATATCTTTATCCAGAAAGGGACACATCTTCAAGTTGAAGATGTGTCCCTTTCTTTGTGCCGTATGTACTGGGCGGCTAGAGTACCCTGATGCAAGTCATCCCAATTCACCTTGAGGTCAATCACTTCACCAACCACAACGTGAGCTTCGTTCACATATTCAACAACTGAGTGCATGTTGTATCCGCCGCATGTAATGTGATGCTCTTCCCACTCTTCTACAAGGTGCTGGTCGGTTGGGGTGTTGTCGATTGCGTCGAGTAGCTGGTTGCAGGTTGCGCATTCTTGGCGGCGCATGACATGGCGCAGGTTACCTACATGCTTTTCCTGTTCATCGAAAAGCCTCATCTTTCGATAGACGCGATACGTGTACATGGTATCTTCTTGTCCGTCAATCTTGAACTCTACCCGGTCGCCCATGAAAGAAAGTAGCTGGGCATTCTCGCCAAGCGGCACGGTGCTAGAGTCAGCATTAAACTCACGCAATTCTTCACGATAGGCGCTGGTCAGCTTGAGGGATTCGTCGCCTTCCTTTACCAGATTTGCGTATACGGGAATAGTTTCCTTATAGGTGCCTTTGGGTAGCGTTCCTTCATGGCTGATTTCGCCTAGATACACAGTCTTCCTGTACCCACTGCATAGACCGTGAGGAGCAAGTAGAACGGCTAGTACATCCGCGTTAGCTACTTCCCCGGTATTGATGTCCACGTATTCACCAATAATACCTGTATCGCCTGCGCGGGAAACGCGAATGTATTGCGGCTCGTGTGGTGTGTCATCTCGGGTTGGCAAAACTTCCAGGATGTCGCCAGGGTTTACATTTTGAAGGGTTTCAATCGTGGTGGCTTCTGGGTCGGTGGTCATGGTAAATCATACCTTCCTTAATTATCTTTTAACGAGTGTTTTGAGGGTGTCTATCGGTGACTCTTCTTAAAAGCGACTGATGTCGCTTGGCTACTTTGGTGTGCGACAGTGGTATTTAAGCTACTGGATAAATAAGTGCCAGAAAAGAATCAGCGTGCCAAGCGCCATTAGTGCTAAGGTCACGATAGTAGCCGCAATCTCTGGCGGTTTACCCGATACTGCCAAAGCATTAGACCCCACCTCGACCTCTGGGTTCTCATGTTCTTCGTCTGACTCTTTCGGTGGTTCTAGTGCCCCAATATCTTCCTTATAGTCGGTAAAACGCAGGGACTCTATGATGCCTTCTTCACTCTCTGAAAGTACGCCAACTTCAAACATGGACTGAATAACAATTTCCCGTGCCTGCTCAAGGTTAATGTACCCGCCCTGAGTGGTTTTCACGTACTCAGCAACCCGCTTGAGAACCTTATCGCCTGCATCTTCTACTGAGAAGTATTTAGGGCGCTCCGCCTGTGGCTTTTCGTAGAATGTATTGATGCACTCTCTAATGGTTTCGGGGGCGGGGTAGTACATTCCTAACCGTGTGTTATATGCGCAAAGCTTTCTCGCGTAAGCGACAGGGGACGAAAGATTGCTTAGTGGTAGGTTGAGGTACTTTTCACCGCCATCATCTTTCGTCTTTAAGGCGATAAAAGGTTCAGGTTCCCCGCGATAAGCACGCATTTCGCCATGATTGATACGCATTTTCTCGCCACCGTCTTCTGTGAACCGGGGGTAGATTGTGTTAAAAGTGCCTTGTAAATCTGGAAGTCCTCTAAATGATCCAACTAGGAGCATGAGTGCTTGCGTGTACTGCGCGTAGGTTTGAATCGTATTCTCGTCTAAAGTTGGTCTAGACATAGCTTCCTCACATGTGTTTAGCTTGTTGGTTTCTCGCGTTGGTATCATTTTTAACGCTTAATGATAAGCAACATTGTATCATTCATTAGAAGCACCTAAAGGTTTAAAGGTTAGCCGCGTGAATATATTTTCTATGTGAGTTTTTAGAAAGCCCGCCGGAAGTTGTTAAGTATTCCGGCGGGCTTTCTGGATGATGCGGTTGTTGCTCAACTACTAGAAAATGAAGTATCCCAAAAGAAGACCTAGTAAGAATAGAAGAACTGGCAGGAGCATCACAATGGCAGGGTGATGGCTGTTTGCTTTCCCCGTTACCTCAGCAGTAGCAATTGCCGATTCAAATCTCGTGGTGCTACTTAGCGGCTTCCGGTTCCCATAATCCTTCTTTGCCTTCGCCTTAACCTTTGACTTCTTGGGTGGCTTGAGAGTCGCAACTTCCTGACTGTAATCGCTAAAGTCTAGGTGGTAGATAAGTTCTTCTTCCCTCGCGTTTTCGGGGAGTATGCCTACCTTAACCATTGCCTTTAGTACAATTTCGCGGGCTTCTTTAAGGGAGATAGCGCCTCCCTGGGTAGTTTCAACATACTCAGTAATCCACTTTAGCGCCTTGTCCCTGTCATTCTTTATCGAGAAGTACTTAGGGCGTTCTGAACTCGGCATACTCTGAAACTCACTAAGAGCTCTACTGATAGTGTCGGGTAGCGGAGTGTACGGCAACTGGCGTGTATTATATGCCCACAGATGCCGCAAATAATCCGTAGGTTCAGTCGTTTTGAGGGGCAGTTGAATCTCCTTGGGGATGCCATTCTCGCGCGATTTCAAGTTAAGGGAAAGCCCGTATTCTCCAAGGTAAACATGTATCGCTCCGCCGCCCTCATCTACAAATCGAGGATAGATGTCCTTAAAAGTACGCCTAAACTCGGGCACCTGCCTAGCGATACCAACCATCAGCATAATAGCTTGAGTGTAATGTGCGCAATCCTCAATGGTTGCGTCGCTAAGAGTGCTCCTACGCATTGTGTGCTCCCTTAATCTGCTTCACCTTTTCCACAAGGGCTAGGTTGTTCAGTTCCTTCTCCTCGGGGGATTCGCTCGCAATTTCTGCGGCGGCTTCCAGCTGAGACTCCAGTTTCTTAATGCTCCGGCTTGCGTCTTCACCACCAAGGCTGTCAGAGATACTTGATGCGGTAGAGGCACTGTTAGCGATTCTACCCAGAGCTTCCAGCTGGTTAATATTAATCTCCAAGGTGGTAATGTTCGCATCAAGAGTCTGCATGTGCCCCTTGATGTCGCTGAGGCTCTTCTTAATGTGCTCAATGGAGCCTTCGAGGAAGGTATGACGCGCCGCCTTTTCGATGACTTCCGGGTCATCCAGTTCGCCACCGTAGTTGCCAATTTGACGGGTTAGCGTGTCATACTCACTCTGGTAGCTTGCCAGTAGGTTCTGGAGGTTACCGTGAGGTTCTGCGACTTCACCTAGTTCCTGGCGTGCTTGGGCATGTAGATGCTTGAGGGTTGCGGTATTGGGGTGGGTTTCACGCATGTTGTAGAGGTGCTTTCCTTTGAACGCATTATACTGGTCGATAATGTCTAGGTTGCGATTGGACTGTCGCGTGCTCACATAGAAGGCGACGCGGAGCAGTTCTTCCAGGTCTTCCTTAGTGACACTCTTTTCATCAGCTTTAAGCTTCTTGTAGTATCTATTTAGAGCACCCATGAGTGGCGCGCGGTTTCGCTCGTCAGTGGTGTGCATTAGTGTGCGTTCTGCGTCGCTCTGCGCGAAACGCCTTACGCGAATATCTACGCTCATTTGGTCTATCTTCCGTATCTAAAAATAACTCTATATGTGTGCCTAGAGCCATCTAGTGAAACACAACATGTGCCAACTAGACGGGGCAGAGTTTGTCTCTGACGGTGACCCTCAAGCTAGTTACCTAACTGTCCTGGTCTTGACACGCTAATGTCCGTTTATTTTAGGCACCTCTCCTGTCTCTCACGGGCGAGGTGCTCGTTACATACCTTTATGTGAAGGCATCTTTCTGGTTGTATGTATTATTCTAGCACGGCTTGCTTTGAACATACATGCCACTCCTAGCGCACTAGCTAGGGCTTAACCCAAGTGCGGCGGCGAGGAGCCTTTTCCCGTGCAAGAAGTTCCTCCACTTCCGCACAGTTTTCATTGTACGCATCAATAGCATCTACGATATACGTATCTACCTCTTCCAATGCGCGTTTAGTGGCTTGAACCTTCTCACTAGGTACGACCCATGCGCGACCACCATAAAGTTCGGTTCCGTAGTATGCGCCGTCCATGAAAAACAGGTTTAGTGTACCCTTGGAGAGCTTGCCAATGGCGGCTTCGATGGTTTCCAGGTATTCACGGCTTGCCTTGGTGTCCCAGCCCTTACGCTGAATATGGTAGCGAACGTCCTGCATACGTTCAATTAGCCCAGCTTCCAGTTCGCCTAACATGTTGCAAACATGCCAGTACTCTAGGTGCATGAGGCGGGAAAGTTCCCAGATTTCGTCTTCGTCATCGTGGGGCATCCACTCGTAGCTACCGGGGGTATAATACTTGCGCACATACATGTGTTAAGTATCCTTTCAGGATCGGGTTTTAACTGCTGATAATAGTGTACCACATATTCTTTATGACTGGAGGTTTTGGCGTTCATTTGTAGCTTAAACGCAGTAAGCCGGGTGCCCCACGAGAGGGGTGCCCGGCTTACTGTCAGTTATTCGACACAGGTCTTTGCTACGTTTTTCTGCCAGGCACGCTTAATAGCGCCAATGTTAATGCCTCGCAGTTCTTTGGGGTCTACCGGGTTACCCAGCTCAGAATTGCGCCAAACCCAAACGCGGCGCTTCTTTTTCTTATCGGTATCGCGGAAGAACAACCAAGTTGCACAGTCGCAGTCAATAACGTCGGTGGCAGGATTGACACAGAAATTATTGAAACGCGGCAGGTCACCAGCTTCGACGTTTGCGCGTATAATCTCCTGCATATCTAGTGACCAGCCCTCCATGTTGCCCTCACCAGTTGCCTTTTCCGCAATGCTCACCCAGTCCGCACCAGCAGAGGTGATGAAGCCGCTACGATTCTCAACAAAGGGAGCGCCGCCCGTCTCCTCCTCTACGTCCATAGTGATGTCGCCAACCAGACCGATACGCGCAAGGGCGAACTTGCCAGCACTCTTAAAAGTGCCACTAATCAGGGTGGTAAACATTGCGGTTACACCATCAAAATTGGAGGCAGTAACGTCAATAACAACATCGTCAAAGATGCCGTTATTGAGAGGGCTATCCGTCTTAATAACGGTGCTATCAAACGAACCAGAGAAGACCACGGAGGCATCGCCGGTACCCTTGAAGAAGTTAAGCTTACTCAGGCGGGTACCTACACCCTTGCGAGGGCGGAAAGGTCGCATATCCAGCACGGCGCTACCCATAATGAAGGTAGTGGAGTCGGCGGTGAAGATTTCACTCGAACCGGCAGGGAGGCGGGTCTTGTCAGGGTTATCCGCATTGGTGCCAGGGATAGCGGCAAGGGATTCAGTGACAATGGTGGGGTTATTGCTGTCGGGGCGGGTGATGAAGAATAGTTCTACGCCTGCTTCCGCCAAAGCGTCCATCTCGTCACAGAAAAACTCTACGGAGGAGATGTCGCCTTCATTTGCTCGGGTATTCATCTTTCGGCGCTGTGCCTTGAACCATTCAGCATCCTCAGTGGTAAATACACGGTTTTCAGTAGTAATAGTGCGTGACATAATGATTGCCTTTCAAGGGTTGAGTGCTTGTTATTTTTACAAGGTGGGGTATCTACCCGACCGCTTACATATCCACTGTATCACATATTTGCCAGGTAGTACAAGAAGGTGCCCATATTGCCACCCTTTAAAACAGGCGGTTGCACTACTCATAGAATCTGTGGTACACTTATCTTATAGGCGGGTAAGACCCCGCAAACACCATCAAATCATCCCCTGAAAGGAACTTACCCCATGCAGTCCCTCAACTTTGAATCCCTGAGCATCGGTGACATCGTTCTGACCGTACCTAAGACGAAGGGGCGCAATATTAGTGACCTGGGCATGTCTACCAGCCTCTATGTTGTTCAGTCTGTAGATACTGAGAACCTGACCACTGTACTTGCCGACACTAGTAACGGCACAGCAAACCTACTCACCACTTCCGCAGACGGTCGGACCACCATAGCCCCTATGTCTGGCAATGACCCTGCAACCACTTGCGAGGCGTTCCAGATGTCACATGTGGAAGCCAGCGAAAAGCGCATGAGTGAACGAATCCAGGCTGAGCGTCTGCTGGGACGACACCTCTCAACCCGCCTCGACACCCTAACTCCTCGCCCTGTAGACCAGTTCATCGAAAAGTTCTATGCAAAAGCTTACGCTACCGATAAGGACATCAGTAGCTATGTATCAAACGTTGCCGCAGGCTATAAGATGATGCGTGAAATACTAGAAGGTGTACGCGACATGTACGACAAGGAATCAGCTAAAGAAACAGCACTCCTTGAAACCATCCGCGAAGAATCTAGCAAGGTCTACTCTCAGATTATGGAACTCGTACAGGACGCTGACATTAAGTATGTGTACAGCCCCGAAGCGGTAACCCTCACCACCGAAGCACCCTACTGCGCCCCCCGCACCTTCCGCGTCGGAACCTCCATTATGCGTGAAGGCGAGCCGTACACCATCACCCGCGTATCTACTACCCGCGCATACATTACCAACATCAACGGAGAAGAAGCCGGATACATTAGCTCCAGCAAAACTGACGGCATAAAGGTCACCATCAAGAACGCACCCGCCAAAGATAAGCGCCGCCGCAACAAGTGGGAATACGTAACCTACCCGGCTTCCACCCCCGCCGAAATGGTCAAGCTCGACAAGCTCACCGACGAGGTACAGGAAATCATGGAAGAACACTACCGCAAGATGCAGAGCATGATTGAGGAAGCCGACTGCTCCCGCGTAACCGACTTCGCAAACATCGCCCGCCGCCGCCCGCCTGCCACCTATGTCCTGTCCGACAACATCGCCCACGTTCAGGACTTCGTAAATAGCGCACAGAAGACCCAGCGCGAACTAGAACAGCGCAAGAGCGACTTCCTCCTGAAAGCTGAACGCCTCACCAACAGGGCATATGGGCTGTAACCACTATATACAAAAACATTTCACCCTCTCCCAGGAAACCTTAGGAGGGGGTGAAATTCGTCCCGGCATACACTTTTACATAAAAGCCCTTAGAAGCCCTTAGAGGGGCAATCTAGAGGCTTTTATGCACACTTATGTGGGAATATTGTACGGGTCATGCCACAACCATACACAACAGCGTGGATATGGCTACCCAGTGCGGGGTGTTGCACAATGAGATGTCAGCCTCGCATAACCCGGCGGTCAGCTGAGCCACCCAATGTAATACTCCATGCAAAGCATATAAGCCCAGCGGCAACCTACAGATAACTCACCTCACCCATCTCTCACAGGCGAGGCGCAAGCTTTGCACCTAATTGCAGTGTGCGCCACCACGTTAAGTAAGGCGGCTCTTACACCTACAATGCTTTGCCGTTGGAAGTTTCGGGATGTGTAGCTTGATTGCCTTGCAGTAGGTAATCTTTGAGCCACATGCAACACTAGGCAGTATATACATGTGGCTCTTATGGAGTTGGTATCAGTAACCTCTCTTCCGGTTATGATTGCCTATAGGCTGACTTACCACCAGAGGATACCGCCATTGCGGGCGCGGCGCGCCTCTTCCCTACGCTTAGCTTCCTCCGCTTCACGTTCGCGGTCTGCGGGCATGGTTGCGTCCACCCAGAAGCCGGAGCCATAGTAAGGCTCACCATCGGATGCGTCGTTGCCTTCGAAGCAAATCTTATGATTTTTCATGAGGATGAAGATTTTGAAGCCGGGTTCACCGAACTCCTCGTCATACTCCGTCTCCTCGCACTTAATGTTCATGATGGCGGCATCTAGGGCACCCTTAGCGGAAGGGAAGTCAATAAATGAGTTGCCCTTACCACAGTCACAACCATAGTTAGGGTGAATCTTGACAACATAACCATTATCAAGCTCAATGCTTTCATGGTCAATCTTAGTGATTTTGCGACCGATAAGGTTGTCCTTGAAGAACTTGTAAAGTTCGCCAGAATCGAAGTTCTCGCGCTGTACGTAGGGGTACTTCTCGGATGACATGGGTGCCTCTTTCTTGATTGCTGGATGGGTTATGCCTGTTTGCACCTGAGGTTAGGAGGCTCATTTCGCAATGTGCCATCTCTTGACTAGGAAGTGCTTACATGGGTAAGTTTACCACATATTTTAACGCACGCGCAAGTTGGCACACTGAGGCTTGAGTAGGCACATAAAAGCACCCTAGTCACAAGATACATGACTAGAGTGCTTGACGTGGGGACTAGAAGCGGAACTCGCTACGATTGATGACGGACTTGATGGTTACCCATACCCAACCGTCTTCGTCGGCAGTAAACTCAGGGTCAGCACCGAAGTAGCCTTCATCCATGAGGAACTGGTGGTTCTCACGCTGGGCAGTATCAACGTCGTCAATGTACGCTTCGATTTCCTGGCTCAGTTCCAGGGGGTCATTGGGGCTGATTACATCCTGAGTGTCGCCATCTTCCATAACGAAGTCAAACATGGGCAGACCGTCGTCTTCGTAGTCTTCGAAGTGAGGCTCAATGTAGAGCGTGGACTTATCCATAGCCAGGTATTCAAGGTCTTCGTAGTTGATGCCGCTAATGTGCTTGAAAGACAGGCGGAAGGTCATGGGGTCGATTGCGCGCTTTTCAATGGGAGCGGTGTTCATGGTGGCAACCTTTCGGTAGTGGCTAGATGATTTGTAGCGTTCTTCCTTGCTACATTTATAGCTTACCACAGATTTAAAACCGTATGCAAGTTGAATATGGGTGGTGTTGGACACATTACACCTCACCTATATTCGTTGGCAACAGTCATCTACACTGCAACTCCAGCTAATTCTTTTCGATTGCCAGAACGAACCCGTGTCGCCTCGATACCTTAAATCCGACGACACGCCCACCCTCGCCATTCTTATCTGATACCGTTACACCCATGAGCTTGCTAGGGTACGTCTTGGTGCTTGCCGTAACATACCCCAGTACCTCAGCACGATAACAGATAGGCACTATGCCTCGACTAGGCACGCCAAACCAGACGCGCTTAAATACCTAATTGTACGCAATGTATGGGACACCCGAGAGCCACCCAGTGCGCATAGGGAAGTGTTCCCCAGTGCGTTTAGGTGGGTCAGAGATTCTCCCTGACGGTAACCCTCCAGTCAGCCCCTGAGGGACTGACCTTCCTGGTCTTGACACAGCCGCAACTCAATCAGGTTTTGGTGATGCCCGTTTATTTTAGGCACCTCTCCCGTCTCTCACAGGCGAGGTGCTGAGCATAGAAGCCTTCGCGGAAAGTGGGCGACAATTGGCGACCCTCTTCTAGGTGAAAACTTCCTAGTTAATATACGTATTCTACCACAGGTTTTAGTACCTGCATGAAATATGTGAGTATGAAGTCAGCCACACAGTAAATGCACCCCCTCGCTATCTCGAATGGTGGCGAGGGGGTGCATTTACTTACTTGCCAGCGTAGAAGTTCTCTACCTGGCGGGTGACCTGACGGGCACCCAGGATAGCCTTGTCGATTTCAGTCAGGATTTCGAAGACCGCCTTCTCGACAGCCTCTACGCGAGTTTCTGCACGCTCCTTGCCGTACTGCCAGCGCTCATGCTTGCCGATTCGCGTAAGCATCTCTTCAAGAGTGCCAAACAGTGCCGGAGTGGTAGCGCCCTCTTCGGAGAAGAAAATGTTTGCGAAGGTGGTGCTGACGACCTGCTCCAGGTTTGCGGGATTGTGGGTCAGCTCGTAGTAGCGGGAAGCTTCCTGGAGGGTTCCGAAGGGCATTACTTCGGGCGCACCCAGAATGGGGTATTCCTTTTCGCCAATAACCACGCGGATAGCTTCGGTGCGTCCACCGCCGGGGTTGTTCGTGATGTATCCCTTCTTGCCGCCGGACAGTTCCACGTATGCGCGGGTCTTGGTAACGCGGTAGACCTTTGCGTAGGTTTCGCGGGTGTTGTACCAGTAGTGGCGGGGGTGGCGGTATTCATAGCGGTAGACTCGACCAACCTGGAGTTCACGCTCCTTGATGGTCACCTTTTCAGTAGCGCCTTCCGCTACGGGGGCGAAGGGGTTGCGGTGTGCTTCAAGGGCGGCGGTAACCTCGGTGGTGTACTCAAGGTGGCGCTCCATGACCCATTCGCGCAGGGCGGTGAGTTCGCGTTCCAGCTTACCCTTCTTTGCGCGGGTGCCCTTTACAGCATTGGGGGTGATGAGGGTTAGCGCAAGCTTAGCGTTAGGGTTCTGGGTGTAGTAGCGAGAAACGATGGGGGGGGTTTCTTCGTATGCGCGGATGTTGGTTACAAGCTGTTCAAGCTGGCGTTCGCGGGTGTATGCCGCGTTTGCCTGCTCGATAGTCGGGTTTGCAATAACCTTATATGCGCCACCCTCTTCGACTTTGACAGAGCGGTACCAGCCAGAGCGAGAGTGACCGCCAATGGAGATGGAAGCTCCTTCCTGGGTCTGGGTGGTATTGATGGATTCGACAGTAAATACACCCTTGCCAGTGATAACCAGGTCACCGATGTTAGCTTCAAGCATTGTAAGCACCTTCCTGTGCGTGTTCGAGATGATTTGCTTCCGGGGCTTCCCGGCTTATATCTATACTGTACCACAGATTTTAAATGCTATGCAAGCCAATTTAAGGTGATGCGCAACACATCTACCCCCTCCCAGGTCACCAACAATGGCACTAGAGGGGGGGGGGTAGGTGAACGGAGATTGACGGGCAAGTTTATGCCACATAACGCAACAACGCTAAAGCCCCTAGAAGCCCAAGTAAAGGGACTTCTAGGGGCTTTATTCACCGTGAATAACCGGAAGCTACAGTGTAGGTTCTGCATCCTTAGGAAGGGTCAGTTTGGCACCCACCACCTCATCACCAATCTTCAAGGTAGCGATAGCGCAAGAACGCTTTGGGTCGGAGGAGTAATGAATGGTGGTATCGCGTGGGAGGTCTAGAATGTACTGCCTTCCAGAGGGTGCTAGTAGCACTACCTGCCGCACGCCCTTCGACTCTAAAACCCATCCGCCATACCTGCCGCCATTCTTGAACTTTACCAGCGGAAACACCCAGCCGCCAGCTAAAGAAATGACAGATTTTTCGGAGTCCGTCAGCATCGGAACCGCCTCTTGACAATAGTAACGCCACGGATTTAAGTATCCGACTTGACCGTCGTATCCAATGTATCCAACAAAGGTAAACCCAGCAGAGGTTGCAAGCACAATAAGTGCAAATAGAACACTTGCCAGAACCGACTCAGTTGCGCTTCGCTGAGGTGAAGTAGCCCAGCCAGCGAGTAATGAGGCGACTATAGCATAGCCGATAATGGTAGTTAGTAGAATGCTCATATAAGGTGCATCCCACTCAATGTCAGTCTTCCAGGTATATGTTCGAACAGCCTTGGAGTTGAATTTCGGCTCCCTGCCAGTTGTTACACGGTCAGACGCTTTAGCGTCCGCCAAAATTGGCTTCCAGCGCTTCGCGTAAGACGCGGGCAGGTGAAGCGTCCACGTACCGTACCGCGTATCATACTTAATGTCGCTAAGGTGAGCTTCCATGCGCGGGCTATCGCCCTCCAGCAGGTCATAAGAAACCTTTAGCAGGTCAAGAGGAATGACAGCCACACCAGACTCTAGCCCGTCACCCTCTAGCGATACGACAAGGTGCCTATCAACCAACTTAAACCACTCACTAGACGATTCCCTGCGTATCGTGAGAGGAACGGTGAAGCTATCTACCTCAACATCGCCGCTACGCTTAGGGATAGCAACCCCTACGCCCCGACGGATGAGGCATGTCATCCACCCACCCACTGCCCAGGCAACAGCAAGCCCCGCAATAGCCACCATGAAAGTGTTGGTTTGCGCCTGCCAGAAACCATCCGGGTTGCCCACATAAACCCCAACAACCCAGAGTGCGGTAACCAAGGCGACAGCTGTACGGATAAGGGGAAGTGAGTAAAGCTTTGCTTTCCTCTGTGGTTCATGTGTGAGCTGTTCAGTGAACGTGTCTACCGGCAACGCCGATACTTGTGATTGCGCCTCGTTGGGGCTGGCATTTTTAAGAGATGAAGAAGCCATTGGCTTGCTATCCTTTCATTCGTCGTTCTTGTTTGCCGTTCTTGGCGGCTATTCGCTAACCACGGGCACCATCTTATCGACAGTACCGGCGGGGATGTGGATAATGGTGCGCGCTTTCGCAAATTTCACTGTTTCAGTCCTGTCATCACAGCGGGGGTATAGACCAAAATTATCGGGGGTGTACCTGTAAACACACGCTTCCTTACCGGCGGCAATAGCGTCACCCTTCACCTGGTACTCAACAACACGTTCTACGCGGGCTTCGGTGTCGGTTGCCGGTAGGTCATCTTTTAGGGTGACCTCGTATCGGTCATCATTCACCTTTTGAACAGAACGTGTCGCGAGGGTTCCGTCCTCCTTGCGTTCTACCCAGGTGTAGGTGTTACCGCTAGTATTGCTTCGTAGGCTGTTGATGGGGTAGGTTACGGTTTCACCCTCTAGCTTATGCTCGTTAGCGTCCAGATGGTAGGTGACGGTCTGGTCAAACGTTGCATTTGCCGCTTTCTTCTCACCCTCAGTTGAGGTTGGGAAGATGCTAATTGCTGACGCTACAAAGCACAAGATAGCGACCACCAGTGTTTTACTGTATGCCTTTTTAGCACCATTTACGGGGTCTGCGAATAAGAAGATGCCGCCACACATGATTAAAAGCGTGGTGAATCCAACATACCCAACGAAGGCGTTATGGAATATGTATGCGACGGCTAGGAGTACTGCCGAGCAAGCAATCCAGAAGCAAATAATGCCTACAAATGCATTATAGTAAGCGTCATCGCCCTTATAGTATTTATCTTTGGTCGCCTTATTGGATATGCGGGCGGGAATAATCCCAGCAAAGATGATGAGGAAGATAAAGCATGTTACAGCTATGGCGGTTAGCCAGATTTCAGGGTTGGGCATAGTTACCTCCTTAGTGGTGCGAGTTGAGCAGTGGTGTGAGTTGAGCGTGTTGCTTACGGCAGGTCTTTCATGTCCATAATAATGCAGGTGATGAGTCCGACAGTGACGTACCCGTTGAAAACATAGTATGGGTCTGAACCTGTAATCCAGCAGAGTGGAAGCTTCGACTTCTCGCGGGCTTGGAGTACCTTAACAAGTGTTTCTAGCAGGGCGCATTTAAAGGCGCGGGTGCCTTGGATGGTGGCGTGCATGATGACTTCGGCGGCGTTCTCACCTTCGCCTACTTTCACGACATATTCTATGATATGTTCTTTGACTTCTGCGCTGACTAGGTGCTGTGGCTCATGGCGCGCTTGGAGAGTTTTAACCCCATCATTCGTGGTTTCGCCATAAAATCTGAGGTTCTTTATCGGAATGTCGTATTTAGGCATAATCGGCTCCTTTCCTGAACTTATGTCCGCGTGTAGGTTACGAAGAGGTATAGGGCTTGGTGTCTGCCACCATTGCCATCTAGTAGGTAACCGTGTTCGCTTATGTCGGGTAGTTGTTGGTTCATGGCAATTACCCAGTCGTATAGGTGTAGGTTGGGTGCTTTGGTGTCGCCGGGTACATCTACCAGGTCGCTTGCGAAGAGTTTGGTTTGTTCTACGACGTGGACACGCTTGTAGTGTGGCAGGTCTTCGCGGGTGAGGGCTTCGGCGTATAGTGTGCCGCCGCCGATAATCCATGCGTCAGCTAGTGAGCCTGCGCCAGTGGCTTCCTGTGCCTTGTGAGCCACTTCTAGAGCCGCATCTAGGCTTGATACCCAGATAGCCCCATCACGTGCTTCTACGGTATCTACAGAACGGCTGACGACGATGTTCGTTCGACCTGGCAGGGGCTTATAGGTGTCTGGTAGTGATTCCCATGTCCGCCTACCCATAATAACCGGCTTGCCCGTGGTGACTTCTTGGAAGTGTTGCAGGTCTTCGGGTACATGCCAAGGCATTACCCCGTCACGCCCGATAACTCCATCTATGGTTTGCGCCCAGATAGCACCGAGTCGAGATGTTCCGGGTCTGGTTGAAGTGCTTGCCATAACTTCCTTATTGTCGCTAGTATTTGCGGGTTACACAGCTACAGGGGCGGCGATGCCGGGGTGGTGTTTGTAGTCCACTAGTTCGAAGTCTTCGTACTCGTAATCGAAGATGGAAGCCTTCTTATTCTTGATAACCAACTTAGGGTATGGGTAGGGTTCGCGTGCAGGGTAGGGGTTGCCGTCCGGGTCTAGCCCGATGCCTAGCTGTTGCTTCACCTGTTCCAGGTGGTTTGCGTAGATGTGGCAGTCGCCGCCCGTCCATACGAAGTCGCCGGGTACCATGCCCACCTCTTCGGCAATGAGGTAGGTCAGTAGTGCGTATGAGGCGATATTGAACGGTACGCCAAGGAACATGTCTGCGCTACGCTGGTACAGCTGACAGGACAGCTCCTTCACCCCATCCGGTCGCTCGTTCACATAGAACTGGAACATAGTGTGGCAGGGCGGTAGCGCCATGTCGTCCACCTCAGCAGGGTTCCATGCCGAAACGATATGGCGACGTGAACCAGGGTTATTCTTGAGGGATTCGATAACCCTAGCGATTTGGTCTACCGTACCGCCGTCAGGGTCACGCCATGAACGCCACTGCGCGCCATAGACACGCCCCAGGTCGCCGTTCTCATCCGCCCACTCATCCCAAATGGTCACGCCACGCTCCTGCAACCACTGAACGTTAGTAAAGCCACGAAGGAACCACAACAGTTCAACCGCTACAGACTTGAAATGAACACGCTTCGTAGTGATAAGCGGGAACGACTCACGAAGATTGAACCGCATCTGTCGCCCAAACACGCCGTAGGTTCCGGTTCCGGTGCGGTCTTCACGGTTAGCATTGGCGGCAATAGCGGCGGCGTTCTCCACAAGGATTTCCCTTAGCAGGTCTTCGTAAGGGGTCGGAATGATGTCAGTCATGAGGGGCTACTCCATTGTTCGGGCGGTTAAATTTCACCACCCATTATACATGATGCAGGGCGAACATGTGGGACATGGAAGTAGGGTTCTGGGTAGAAAAATAGCCTTCTACCGACGCGCGGTAGAGGGCTTGAGGTAAGCGTGTCCCCGGCGGGCTTACTTACCACCGGGGACACGCTTACCTCTTAGAGGTTCTGAGCCAGAGCGCGAACACCTTCCTTGAGGTTTTCAAGGAAGGTGTCAAGGTCGAGAGATTCAATTTCACCCTTGCGCGTCTCGTAGAAGAGTTCCATCTCACCGTAGCGGTTTGCTTCCTTGCTCACTCGCCCCCTATGCGTGTTGCTGGCTGTTTATGCTTCGGTGACTTTCACCCCAGATTACAGACCCAAGTACTCTTTATACGTGGAATCGTTCTTGACTGCTTTGAACGGAATCGGGTCACCGTCCCCGGCTTCATCATTCCAAGTTTGAGACCATGCTGAGCCGTCAGCTTGAGAGATAGTCACAAGCTGAGTAGGTGTCTTACTAGCCGTAGCATCCCATACGCGGTTCAGGGTTCGCTCAAAAGCAGGATTTTCTGCAACCGTCACCTTGAGGATATAATCCTGGCTATCAGTCGCGTAGCCAGTAATCGGGTTAGCGTGAAACGGCTTAAACTTTTGGTAAATTGCCGGAACGACAGGGCCATACGCCCACGCTTGAAAATTATCCAGCATGAGGTTCCCGCCGCCAGTCTCCTTTGCATACTCAGAGGTCAAGAAATACATAACCTTCTGTAACTTCAAAGGGGTGAATGGCACGCCGGTCATCTTAGACCTTTCAATAAGGGTATTCGCCACTGCGAAAGATGGATACGACATGTGGTGCCCCTTTCATAGATTTGTGTGGTGCGGGTTTTTATCCCACCTGACGTTCTGTAAATAGTCTACCGCATGTTTTTAGCGAAATGCATGTATAGCGTGACAGGAGGATGTGAACGACGCGGGCTGACTTTTCAAAGTATCCAGTGGTATATACTGGGAGTTTACCTAAGATGCGCGTGTCCCAGCGGGTTTATCCACCAGCAGGAACGCCTCTATATACGGACTGCATGTAATGTGGGGGTGTGTGGTCGCCCCCACATTGATGCTACCGCCTCAGCTCTTACTTCCAATAGCCTTCTTGAGGTCACCCCATCGGGGACGAATGGGGTGGCGCTGGGCATCGGCGGGGTCTATCATCATTTTCTGGTGCTCATCTACCCAGCGCACGAAAAGTTCTTCTGCCGTTTCACCCTTATATTCGCTACGCGCTAGGCGGTCTGACTGCTTAGGAAATTGGATGAAGATGGCGGGGCGGTAAGCGGCGTATCCACCATCATGCACCTTTTCGATTACATACTTCTCCTTAGTGTCATGATTGATGGTGTAAAGACCGGCGGAGGGGTTAAAACCTTTCATTGCGACGAGAGTGAAACCTTTATAGGTGGTGGTCATGGCGTTTTCCTTTCAATGAATCAATTGTGTTGCACTTCGGGGGTTATTTAGGAAGCGCGTATCTCCGGCGGGTTTACTTGCCATTGGAGATATGGTTGCGTGTAGCACTAGAGGGCTAAAATGGAACCTTGAATTATGTGACCCGTAAGAATAGTAAGCCCCGGCAAATCTTTCTATTGCCGGGGTGTGCTTGGTTAGTAGCTATTAGATACGGCGAGTGAGAGCCTTAATCTCAGCCTTATACTTATCGTGAGCCACCACGCTACATATAGGGAATACGCTTTCTGGCTAAGGCAAACGTCTCGCCGGCATGTGAAGCGCCCTAGTATCCCAATGCGGTTAGGTGGGTCAAGGATTCTCCTTGACGGCGACCCTCAAACCAACCCCTAAAGGGGGTTAGCCTTCCTGGTCTTGACACCACCGTAACCTGGTTAGGTAATGGCGATGTCCGTTTAGATTATCCACCTCTCCCGTCTCTCACAGGCGAGGTGTTATCTATAATTATACCATTTACATGAGCTGTTTACAGGTTATATGTCCGTGATGTGCGCCACGAGCAATGTCGGAAACCTTGATGTACCATTAGGTATATATGGAGAATGAGGCGCTTCATTAGACATCAAGTCTACACCCAATATCTACAGCCTTAACAGATAGGCTCACCACAACATTATCCCCCTACTCATTAACCAAAGGGGTGGCATTTAACTACTCCACACACTACTTAGACATGAAAATAGTACCAATATGTGCCCAACCTCGGGGATTTCACACATATTGGTACTAGCAATAAGGGATATGCCTACATCGTCTTGCGGAACGTTAGGTAAAAGAACTTCTTCGACCTGTCAGTCTTAACTTCGTATGAGAAAATGAGGGTAGCCATCATACCCGCACATGCAATGGCGTGCATCAACTCTGCATCATCTACCTCAACACGACAGATGATATGCTTTCCATCCTGTTTAGCGAAGGCGACATTGGCAACCGGCTCCACGGCATACTTCTTGTCTGCCTGATGCCAGCCTGAGTCGTCCGTTTCGTTGAGCCATCCATACATATATAGGGGAAGTTGCTTCCTGACTAGGGTGAATGCCTAGTCAGGAAGCAACTTCGGCTTCCCTAATGCGGTCACAGATGGGGCAAGGATTCTCCTTGACGGTAACCCTCCAGTTAGCCCCAAGAAGCTAACTTTCCTGGTCTTGACACCACCAGAGGGTGATGTCCGTTTAGATTTACAACCTCTCCCATCTCTCATAGGCGAGGTAATAGTTATAAACTATACCATTTATATAGACTGTTTGCAAGTTAGACGTGGCTACCATATGGGCATTGGCGCTCGCATGAGGTGCGACGTATCGAATATTTCTTGCCGCCACTAGTAGCTTCATGAAAAAAGGAGGTGGGCGCAATATCGGCTGTTTTGCCAGCATTGTGCCCACCCCGCCCCGTGTCAGAGTTCTTAGCCCTTTACCAACTTAATGGACTCTACACCGCGACCCAGAGTGTATTCCTGAACAAGGTAGGTATCCTTGTAAGAAAGCTCTGCATCGGTAGTGATGGTTGCCACCTCATCCTTCTTGAAGGATACCAGGGTAATGCCATCAATGAGTGCCTTGTCGAGAATGAGGGTGCCTACACCGTCAATCTTTGCGAATCGGACTCGCGGGGCGATGTCCATGACGGTGGATGCGCGGAAGATGGAGTCTACAACGTCTACGAAGGCGTAGTTCTGCTTGTTGGGGGAGATGGGCTTGATGGTGATGGTGTTGGACATGGTGTGATTCCTTCCTGAGAATCAATGCTTGATTTGGAGGGGCTTTTCGGTATCCCCTCGCCCTATATCTATAGTCTATCACAGATTTAAAACTGTATGCAAGTTAAATTTAAGTGAGGTGCGCCACATTAGGCGGGCGGCTCAATCGTTGCCCTGAGTCGCCCACCTACAGCTTTATGTCACTTTAGCAGAAGCTCCCTTACTAGAAGGTGTATGCGCCCGTATCTGCATTAAACTCTACAGCTGTACGGCGATAGTGCGAGTCATCTCCCCACAACTCTTCACTCTCTTCTTCGGTGAGATGGAAGATTGGGCATACAAGATACCTTGCGTCTCGAATGCTTATCAACCAAGAGGCGGAGCTATATTCAGAGCCAGGCTCAGCGGCAACGAAAAGCTCACCCACACAGAGAACAGGTTCCTTCCAGCTCTCCTCCTCAATATCAATTTCTTTAAGGGGGAGGGTGGCAATTTCCTTCTCAATGATTACCCGTTCGGCATCAGTAAAGGTAACCTCAACCTTTGGGGTGAAGTTTTCGTCCACTGCAATATGCCCCTCTTCATCCAGGAGGTATCCCTTGTAGAAGGCGGGTCGGTATGTGTGCTTATTGCGCTTCATGGCGCATCTCCTTTCGTTTAAATTACTGCTAAGTATATTGTACCACAGATTTACTGAGTCCACATGATGCGCCGCTTACCGTGTTGTATGCATGCATAGAAATAGTACCAATATGTGTGAAAACCCCGTGGTAAGACACATATTGGTACTATTTTTGCTCTATGGCTGTTTCCTAGCTACCCTCTGCGTCGTGATTGCTTGGGTCTGCCAGTTCATCGGTAAGCTTTGCGAGTAGCTTCGTACTGAGCTTTGTAGCAAGTGCCTGAGCGCCAAATACAGCCAACTTCTCCTCGTGGGTAAGCTTATCAATGTCGATTCGCTCTAGGTCGTCCCGTCGATTCTGCAAGTATTCAAAGGTGATGTCTAGAAGTTCATAGTCGTCACGCCAATACTCGAAGTCATCGTCACCGTAACCGTCGTATGGCGAAATACTCATGAGGAACTGCCTATCCCTTGCCCGGTAGTCCTCAATGGCATAATGCCCCACTCGCTCAGGGTCGTCCCATAGCTGTCGCTCTAGGATGTCGCGGCTCTCCTTATACTCTGCCGATTCACTCAGCTGTACAAGTGCTTCGAATGCCTCTCGCGGTAGGAAGTTCTCGTACTCGCGCGATTCGAGGTTCAGCATGTCTAGGACGTGGCTCACGTTGCTTGCGGTGTCCCCTCCGGGGCGGTTGAGGTAGCCGTCAAAGTCGTCCTCGTAGAAGCTCTTGAGTAGCTTTAGCTCTTTATCGGTGAAGCTGAAAGCGTTCACCTCTGGGATGTAGGATACGCCGTCTGCGTAGATGTGGCTAATCTCCACAACCTTCATGTCTCGCTCACTGTAGGGGGCGTATAGGAACCTGTCGTCGTAGCCCGGCTCCTCCGACTGTACACGCGCGCCAATATGCGCGGCTGAGCAGAACCGTAGGTTTTCAGGTTCCTGCAACATCAGCCCGTCATCTACGTAAATGCCGGTGATGGTGTCTGCTGAGGTGGTGTTACGACTCACCTTGGAGGCGGTAAACTCTGCATGGTCGCGCCAATCAGCAAGCTTAGTGACCTCGTACAGCTCTACCTCGTCACTAAATAGCGGGCGGGCTGTATCATGCGACTCATACACCCCCTCAGTGTTCTTCGGGATGTAGAGTAGGATGCCGTCGCCTTCGTTGAGTTCCGGGACGATATATGCTCGCTTTGCGTACATTAGGTATCTCCTTTCTGTGGTGTATGCGTGTTCTTGGTTGTAGTTCTATTATAACGGCTGTACAGGGTTTCTGGGTGGGTTTTTGCAGGTGTTTGGGTAGTTGGAGCTTAATGCCCCGCTGGGGCTTTGTAAGGCACTCAGCTGGGACGTAAGACCCTTCCATGCGGTCACTTACTGCTGAATATTAATGGTGTCGCTGGAAGGGGCGGTCACACTCTTCCCGTAAGAGCCTCGCGGGATGTGAATGGTCACCTGGGTTCGGACATGGCGTGCGTTTAACGCACAGCCGCTATCCCGGTGAAGCACACACAGCTTAACTTCCGTGTAGGGTACTCCGTCTACCGCATACATGGGAGTGTATTCCACGTAAGGTTCCTGACCTTCCGTGAGGTCGTCGGCGTACCGTACCACATTTTCTGAGAGCTTGTTCCCGGTGGTGACCTGAGTTATGGCACCGTCGTCACTACGTTCAACCCAGGTGTGGTCAGCGGTGATGCCGGTCAAGCCGTTACGGTCAGTGGGGGTGTCGTTCTGAGGGTTAGTGATTCGCGCATAGTGCCCATCACTGTTGGGGAGGATAGTGTGGCGGACACTAACAACCTGACCGTTTACCACTTCGGGCTTAAGATTCGTGTCATATTTGCCAGCCGAGACAGTGTGCCCCACGCAAAAGAAGAGGGATAGAATAGTGAATCCACATACAGATAGTGTCGTGTAGCTGGCATCCACAAGTGGGTTGATTCCAAAGGTACCCTTTTCATGAAAGATAGTGAACGTTACGATAGTTAGCAACCCCATTAGTAGTAGGTGTGCTACGAGTACACCAGCTGACGGCACCCCAATAACCAATGCAACAATCATGTATAGGATATTAAGCGCAATGAAGCCGTAAAAGTATCGGGTCTTAATGGAGTCATAGGGTTCACCAGCAGTATCGCGCCGATTTGCAAAACGTAGCGCAACAAGGAGAGCTACCACCATTGCTACATCCCAGATGAGCGTGAGGGTGAAAAGCTTAGCGGCTGACAGTAGCAGGAAGTTGGAAATAACGAGCACGGGGTATCCTTTCTGGGCTTGAAGTGATTTAGAGGGGTGTGGTATTACACGATTTCACGGAACGTCAAGTATCCAGATTCGGTGGCTTCTTCCCCTTCAACCTCATCCACTTCGATGGTGTAGTCTTTGATGGCTTTACCCATCATACCGGCACCAGCCAACAAGTAGCTCAAGCCTTCGTTATATTCGGTGTTGATGCGGGTGATAATTTTGGTGCCGTTTTCATAGGTGAAGGTGCCTCCAGGGGTGGTTTCGATAACCTTTTCGGTCGTCTGGATTTCCTCAAAGCCGTCGTAGTCGTAATACTCTTCTTCTTCGATTTCAACCTTGCCCCACAAGTGGATAGTTCCCTTGTTCTGGATGATGTATTTGACCGCTTCCTTATTGGTCATTTTGGCGTTGTTGTAGATGACTGTGAAAGCTACGGTTACATCTTCGTTAGAGGTAAACATGAGTACTGCCTTTCGGTAGGTATAAGGGTGCCTAGCTTTGGGGCACACCCCCCAATAAGCTACATACATAGTGTATCACAGAATTACAGTAAGCGTAAGACCTTAGGAGTGTCATCCTTAAGCACACCACGACGGCGTAGCAATAGTGGGCAAACATCAGGGGCTAAGGTGCCACTATGTAAGCACCTTAGCCCCTGAATTTCACTTCACATTATCGACAAGCTCCTGTGCGACTTCCGCGTTATACAGCTCGGACTCTCTCAAGCTACGGTGAAGCGCTTCTAGCCATTCTCGAATGACCACCAGTTCCCGCTCAGCTTCCACTGCCGCCTTGAGTGTCATCTCTGTGAGTGTCGCCAATGCGGTAATCTGTATCTGTTTGGTAGACACGTGAGGAAGTTCTGCCTCAAGGATAGTGGTACTGGCGAAGCCGCCGTGACAGATACTTGGGATATTAACCAGCTCCAGAGCATCCAGCCCATAGCTGAGTGTACGAATGGGGTAGCTTGGGAGTAGTGCCTTTGCGAATTGGGCAAGTGCTTCGCCGGTAGGTGCATCACATGCGACGACATCGCCCCATGAGCCTGTATGCCCATGCTTCGTCCAGAAGCTACTTTTCACATCGCTAACTACTTCAAGGATATTGGCACTAATACCCCCATCAAGAAGTAGGTATGGCTCACCATTGGGTTGTGTTGCAATAACGCCAGCATTAAACACGTAGGATGCAGTGAGGGGGTTCTTGCCTCCGGGTGTGAATACGATGTCGCCGGGTAGGATTTCATGCCAGGCAGGGTCAGCATCAGTAAATACCGGGGAGCCGATGTAGCAGGCATATGCAGGGATTTCAGTTTCGCCGGTAAGTGTGTGCGTACCTGACGTGTGGGTTGCGCGGGTGCCCGGCTCCAAAGGTGCCCCTGTAAGGGCTTCCAGGCTACCTGTAACGGCGAAAGTATTACCTTCCTGGTTTCCGGGCACACCGACGGTTAGCGTGGCTGTAAAAGCGCCTGTAACCCCGTTGAAGGTTTCAATAGTACCCATTGCCAGAGCGTAGCGTCCTTTGCGCCAGTCGGTAAGCGTAGGGATTCCGTCTACGGTAGCGACATTACGGTCTTTGAGTAGCAGAGCAATTCCATGCCCCGCTAGTGTTTTAGGTGTTTTGCGCGACATTTGGTTCCTTTCCCTTGATGGGGGCGAAGATGTAGAGGTGGCTTACCTGCCGCCTTGACACCATTCTAGCAAAGATGTCCACCTCAAGGTATGGCGTGGCGGCGAAAGGTTTGCCGACACACCGACGGGTACAGCAAAGCCCCTCCCAGCATTTGGAAGGGGCTTTAGTCGCTATCCTTAGAAGACGGTGATGGTGTCATCCTCGTAGTTGAACTCGGCGCGGGCGTTACGCTCATGTTCAATCATGTCTCGGAACCTATCAGCAAGCTCGCCATCTGCCTGGGCGGTTGCCATGATGAGGTAGCGGGCTTCCTCGAAACGGCGACCTTCCTTGGGGAGGAAAGCAATAAAATCGGCACGGTGGGCAGAGCCAGGCATGTACGGGTCTTCTTCCCAAACATCAAGAGCTAGAATGAAGATGCCGGGTTCAGTCTCCTCGATTGCCTGAACCTGGGAAAGCTCCTGGTCCTCAAGGAGGATATCAATGACAGATTCGCGGTTAAGTTCGGTGATTTCACCCATGCGGAACCTGCCCGGCTCGTCAGTTGCGGTGAGCTCGCGACCAATGAAGTTAAGCGGGGTGATAGTTGCCTGTGCCATGATTGCTTCCCTTTCGGTAGGTTTCAAAAGTTTCTAGGCTTTTGGGTTTCTGCAACCTGTTTGCCTTATACCTATAGTCTATCACAGATTTAAAACTGTATGCAAGTTGAATATGGGTGAGGTGGAACACATGAGGTTGGGACAGGTGTCTCATCACACCACTCTTTACCTCTCCGCCCCTAAGTCCTACCTATTACAGACAATTACCTGAACATCCAGGGTAATTTTCCCATCCACGATGCTTACACACTCAAACTTCCCGCCATTTCGGGGCTGATGCTCGTAGCAGAATCCACGCAGGAAGCCCTTGAGTACCTTCTCCCCGAACTTTTCGTCACCCTCAAGCTCTGTTACCACGTGTGCGGATGAGCCGCGTACAGTGAGGAGATTCTTGCCCAGTTCGATACCATAGTGGATACGCCCCTTCTCGCTCTTCTTCTTGGGCGGTTCGTAGTATGCACCCCTGGAATAGTAGGGGTAGCCCCTCCACTGATTCAGGTCGCCAATTTCGCTAAGCCCTTCATCTACAACGAAGTGAAGGTTTACGGTTGTCGTATCGCACTCACCCTCACCCATGAGCGGGTTACCCTCAACCACTTCCCCAAACTCGATGGTGGCAGTATGGGATTCGTGGTCTACGTCGATGGTGTAGTCCTTGATGTAGAGGTTGGCGTGTTCTCCTAGTGCAAGGATACGCTTCGTTTCTTCGGTGGTTTCAGGTACGCCCGTGGTGGGGTAGGTAATTGCGTCTTCCGCATCTTCTACGAACTCAATGTTTGGTTCAATGACCACATGGGGAATGTGGTAGTGTCCGTCCCATTTCTCGTCTACGTAGGTTTCGCCATTGAGCTTGATAGGCAGGTTCTTGGTTAGGATTTCCTGTTCCGTGTAGGAGCCGGGGTTGAAGTGGACAGTCAGGGTCTTCTTCTTGGGGAAAATGATGTATGGGGTCGCCATGAGGTACTGCTCTTTCTATGGCTTATTGGTGGGGTGATTGTGCGGGCGGCGCATGGTTCAAGACCATGCGCCGCCGTTATTGGTGGTTACTTGTAGAGCTTTAGTACGCACCCTTCTTCTTTGCTCACCCAATCGTAGCGGGCGGGGTACGTGTTTCCCTTCTCCATTTGCGAGAAGCGGGCTTGCGTCTCAGCGTCGTTTACGCGAATCTGAGCCACGACCTCGTACTTACGGGAACCGAGCTTCACACGAGCCTCAGACTCGTAAAGAACGTTGTAGGGGCCTTCTCCTGCGCCCTTCCAGTACCAGAGCTTGAACTCGAAAAGTCCAGGTTCGCGCTCACCCAGGAACTCGACAAGTTCGATAACAAGGTCGCTGTATAGTTGGAAATCAACTTCGTTAAACTCGTCATCTGACTTGATATTACGCTCCTTGCCCTTACTGGAGAGGAGTACGAGCTTTTCAATGGGGTAGCTGTAGAGTTCAGACATGGCGAACACCTTTCAAGTGATTGGGTTTAACTCGGGGGCTTTCTGCGCCCCTCTTGCTTCATACCTATAGTCTATCACAGATTTAAAGATGTGCGCAAGTTGGATTTAGGTGAGGCGCGTCACAAAAGCATTGCACGCCAAACTCTCACACTGCCGTCCCTGTGTCCCCATGAGTGATGACATGCGGCGGTACCCGTTCCATTCAGAGACTCAGAAATGCCTCGGTTGCTGGATGCGAACCATTAGGGCTTCATTCGGCAATAAGCATGGTTGCGACTACTCGTGGCTATCCGATGCTACTTCACGAAGATTCTTGTAAATGTGTGGTGATGCCATAAACATTAACGCCAGTAGCACAACGAAGGTGAGCATATTGCTGAGCATTATCTTTACTGTCATAAATGGGACATCTATGTCTGTGAAACCTTGTTCCCGTAGCACTTTGGGAGTCCACATGGGCATTAGCACACCTATCGCTACAGCAACGGACAGGCACGCAAGCATGATGGCAGTATTACTGTCACCACCCCTAGCCGTCATATACACGATTGCGCTAAATAGTGTGATAGCGCAAACCGCGCCAAAGACAATGAATAGGAGCCAGGTGGGTGCGCTGACTAACTCCTGAGGTGGCAAAATGGTTGCGACAGTGAGCATACTTACAATCCTTTCTTGTAGGTGTTTTCAGCACTGCATTAAACAAGGTTCCGCGAGGCTTAAAAGCTCAGGCAGGGCGGCAACTCTGCGTATAGCTAGAGTGTTAGGTGCTTTGCGTATCAACGTCCCCCTGTGGCTGACTATAGGTGCCAGTGGCTACTCTGTGTAGAACCTTGGAGATACCCGCATGAACACCAAAAACTATCGTGATTGAGAGAGACAGGGAGGCAAGGTTAGCGGCAACGGCTAACAGGGTGGTGGTCGCATCAAAGCCTTTTGCCCGCATGACAGGCGGTGTTACGACAAAAAGCACAAATATGAAAGCTACAAGAATGCAGATAGATGTAATAGAATGGGCTAGTAAATCCTTGTAGCCCCTATTTTCATCTGCGCCTTTAAATAGGGCATACGCGATGCAGAGTGCAATGGCTGAGAATGCGCCGGGGGCAACAAATGTTACCCAGAGGGGTGCGTCAATGAGTGCCTGCTGGAGCATGTCATTAATAGTTGTGGTGAGAAGCATTTAAAAATATCCATTCCTCATGGCAATTACTTATAGGTGATGGGCGGGGAGTTACCGTCACAGATGCGTGTAGGTAGTGGGTAGCCGCTCTTCCTTAGCCACCCACTACCTTACAGCCGCTACCTAGCCCCTATGCCTTCGGGACAGTAAGGGAAACGTCAATAGTGATGGTGTCACCCTCAACGTTCGCGTATTGTGCGCTTTCGCGTGCCTTTGCGTAGAAGTCTCGCTCGAAGCGGCGGGCTACTCGCTTGACTCGTTCCGGGTCGCCGTCTACCTTTGCTACCATGCGTGCTCCTTTGCCGTAGGTTTCGTGTCCACCGTCGAGGCTGATAATGTACACGATTTCGCCTTCTTCGGTGTAGCTGGCGAGGCTTGCGGAGCTGTAGGGGTACTTCTTCCACAGTTCCATGTCGCCTAGTGAGCTGTAGTGCGTATTGGGGGTGAAGTGGAGGTTTACTTCTTCTACGTCGTTCGGGTCGATTTCGAGGGGGTTGCCCTGGTGGAGTTCGTGGAACTTTAGGGTAGCGGTCTTTGCTTCTTCGTCTACGTCCAGGGTGTAGTCCTTGATGTAGAGGTTTCCCTTGGTGCCTGCAATAATGAAGTACTGCAAGGCTTCGGGGGTTTCGCTGTCTACATTGAGGTGTACTAGCTTGTTGTCGAAAGCGTCTACGGCGGCAAGTTCAGGGTATGCCACTACTTCGTAAGAGTCATAGTAGCCGTCGTAGTCCTTTTCAGCACTAACATACCCATCCAGCTTAATGGCAACCTTGTCGCTGTTGAGGTCTACCTTCTCCACCCCGTGCATATAGGAGTAGGAGATGTTGAGGGTAATTCCCTGCGGGAAAACACAAATGGGCTGGGACATGATTAGTGCCTTTCGATAGATGCTTGCCTAGCTTTTCGCTACACCTAAAGTGTACCACAGATTCACTTAACTATGCAAAACATCTGCTGTGAACTGCACCACTAGGGCGCATGTGGGGTGCTGGGTTTAAGAACTGCCACTGCATACACCCAGGATGATGCCTATACGCAAAAGGAATAGCGCCTCACTACCTATCTCCGGGGCGTGAGACGCTGTTCCTTTTCAGGCATTAGTCGGCGTATCGAGCCAGTAGTTTACGAAGCATAAAGCCGGTAGAGCCGTTAGTAGAACCGTATCGGTGGGGTCCACAGCAGGCGGGGCAGTTGTCCTCGTCGTAAGGCTCTTCCTCCGGGTCGAACTCTTCTGTGTTGTAGGCGCAGTCTTCCGCATCATCGAAACCGGCAAAGGTTACTTCGCGGGATTCGTCATCGAGGCGGTAGATGCTAAACTGCTCACCACCTTCTACCTCAAACTCAATGTGTCGAGGTGCGCAGGATACGTCCATCTTGTAGCAACACAGCGATTCCTCTACTTCGATTGCCTGGGCGAGAGTTTCAAGCTCAACGCCTTCACGGAGAGTGAAACCGTATTCAGGAGATGCCATGATGGACAGCCTTTCAATAGATGAATAATTCAGCCTTTCCGGTATCCTCGGTGGCTTATATAAATATTATGCCACAGATTTACCCCTCTATGCAAGTCGGCTTTGCGTGAGTTAGCCCACATAGGAGTGGATACAAGTAGATGCACTTCATGCGGTGACTATGATAGCCACTACCAGTGCCCCGGTATCGTCTAAAAGAGTACTCTTAGTAGGCGACAAGTCAGCCAATAGAAGGGTAAGATAAGCACCCAGCCCAAAGAAGTCCCGCCATCGGAAAGATTGGCGGGACTTCTTTATGACTTAGATTGCGCTGAGAATAGCGTCTGCCTGCTTAAACTTCTTGCCTCGAAGCGTAAAGTAAGTAGCGGCTCGGTCAATAAATGCCTGGTCACCCTTATTGCGTGAATCTAGCACCTCTCCAAGCTCTCCCAGATGTACATTATAATGAGCTTCAACGCTAACATATTCGCGCTTGAGTGCTTCGAAGTCGCAATTGTGACATGCCAGCTTTCGCGCGAAGTAGCGGCGAGCGTTAGTCAGGTTATGCTCCACATCTGACATGACTTCATCAATAGCCCATGCCACATCCCACACACTCTGGGGTTCGGGGTTTTTAACGCCATTAACATGCGGGGTGAGCTTCTTTTCAGCCCGTTTATCGCTATTAAGAGCGTCCACCATATTGTCTACTCGAACATAGAGCCTATCCATCTGGCTGTAGAGGCTCTTGAGCCTGTCCTTGATGCGTTCCGGGGTCAGGTGGCTGTAGTATGCGGTCACGATAAACGCCCTTTCGGTAAGAGAATGATTTCCGCCTTTCCGGTATCCCCGGCGGCTTATATAGATATTATACCACAGAATTACCCATCTATGCAAGCCTATATTGCGTAGGTTGGTTTACGCAGAGGGGCTGGTGACAGTGTTTTGCACAGTAATAGCTGGATAAAACTGCACATGAGTACTAGATATTAGCGGTGTTTCATGGGCTAGTCAGCCTTCCTTGCCGCATCTCTGACCCAACCTAGAAGGTATGCGGTCATGCTTGTTGTTAGAATGTTTAGGGCTATCGCGGTGATTACCATAATTGTAATGGGGATGCCGCCCGCAATACCTACCTTAGCGCCAACCTCTACCGAAAGGTTGTAGATGAACAAATACCCAAAGATGAAGCAGGCGGCGGGGACAAGGGCGGATATAAAAGGCACTTCCTCATCCTCGCCAGTTAGTGTCAGAAACCCGCGATACATGACATAGAGGATAGCTCCAACAATTAAGCCAGGGAGAAAGAATATTAGAAATAGCGGGGCTTCGGCAAAGAACCTGTAGGGGTCTAAGGAATTGAAAAACTCAACAAGCATTTTAGGTGTCCTTTCGTAGGGTTGAGAGAGTTAGTCGCCCAACACAGGCTCAGTCCCCGTAGCTTTATACACACAGACTAGCGCCAAAAGTGCGACAAACAGGTTCGTGGCAACCGTGGCTAAACTTAGAACTACAGGGTAAACATCTGTGAACCCCTTTGCTCGAAACAGCCCAGGGAAGCCAATAAACGTCGCCAGAAACCCCGTAAGCACAATGAATTTCAAGGCAAGTTCAATGCCTGTCAATTTACTGTCATCTACATTCTTATACTCCAACATAGTGATTATAGACACTTCGATGCAGACCGCTAATGCAAGAATTGCTCCAGGTGTAACGAAAGCGACCCAGAGCGGGGCATCTGAGAAGAATTGCAGGAAAGGGGATGTGACGATAGACAGCATTTAGAAGGCTCCTTTAGTTGATGGCGCACTTGCTTTCGGAGGGAAATTATTCCCTCCATAGATGGGGTAAGTGTATTGCACGCTTGATGTTAAATGGGTGTACCCAGATTAGGAGTTGCACCCAAATCTTTGCGGCATAGGTATAAATAGGAGAAGCCCCTTACGGACGTTATCTGGCTTGCAAGGGGCTTCTCCTGCCCTGTAGTGACTTACAGGAAGGTCAGACCGTATTCCTTGTAGTCGTTGTAGATTACGCGGTGGGCACAGTAGCGCTTGAGGTTCTTGAGGTGCTTTCGCTCTTCCTCGTTGGTTGCCTTTACTAGGGCGGTGATTCGGCGCTTGGATTTACCAATCTTCACGCGAACCGTTTCTTCGCCAAGGATTCCCGTCCAGCCGTCGCCTTCCCAGTAGTTGAGTTCAAACTCGAAAAGACCTTCCTCGGTTTCGCCTAGCAGTACTGCACCGTGAATTTCAAAGTTGCATACAGCAAGGTCAATCAGCTCATATTCATCAGCCGTTGCGAGGCGTGCCGCGCCCTTCTTGTTATAGATGTTGAAGTTTTCGACATGGTAGGTGTGAAGCTTGCTCATTGCTTCCTTGTCAAAGATGTCGATGCCGCGAGAGGTGGAACCGAAAGACATGATGCGAGTCCTTTCTGGTGGGTTTGCTGAACTTCTAGGCTTTCGGGCTTCTTTCCCAACCGCCTTACATTAATAGTTTACCACAGATTTTAGATAGCCCGCAAGTTTTAGGGATAAAATTTATGGGGCACTTCCTACTACTAGGAAATACCCCATAAATAAAGGGAGAAGGTCTAAATAAAGGGAGAAGGTCTTAATACACACCTTCACATATGATGTTTCGCCCATGCGGTGACGCTCTAGAGGACTCATCATCCTCTAAATAATTGCCATCTTCATCCCCATCACGCCTAGTAGAGAAAATCATCCTCAGAGACGGGCGGCTCATAGGGTATGTCTCCATCAAGTACAGTTGGCACGCTCTTCCGTAGCACCTCTAGATGGTCATTCAGGAGGCGCTTAGCTGACTCTACAGCACCCTTATCACCATCATTCAATGCTTCCGTTGCCACAACGTTAAGAGTTTCAAGCTTGCCCTCTAGGTGAGCAATAGTGAGCGTGTGAGTTTCTTCCTCCGTCGGGTATTTGCGGGTTTCCCCCTTGGATGGTCGCACTTTACGCAAGAAATTCACATCAGCCCGGTAGTAATCCTTGTACTCGTCACTGCCTGCACCATATTTGCCCTCGATATAGTTACCGGCAATGTCTAGAGCCTTCTTGTAGTTGCCACTTTCTGCTAGTGCTGTGAGGGCATTCAACGCCTCCGGGGTAAGTCGGATAATGAAGTCACCCCAATGCATCCACTCAATTGTATTAAATACGGTACGGACACGAAAAGAGATGCTGAATCCGCCGGGGATAAGGTCAGCTAAGGTGATAGAATCTCGGTAAAAATCTTCGTAGAAGTTAATGAGCTGTTCTTCGGCGGATGCTTTAAACGCGAAGTCTTCCTTTTTGTCCATGCTACAAGCTACACCATCACTGTAAATGTACTCGATAGGCGCTGTGTAGAGGTCACGCCCACCGTGCTCAACACGTAGCAGAGTTTCCTCAAAGATTGACTCACTTGCTGGCACACGGGAACCAATGTGCGCAGGTGCGCATAGGCGAAGGTTCGCCGGTTCTAGGATGCGTAGGCTATTGTCGGTAAATGCGCCTCGAATGGTGTCGCCAGCTGAGCTGTTAGCTGTTACCTTGGTGGCGGTGAAGTTGCCGCCGTCCAAGTCGGTGACCTCGTATAGCTCCAATGTGCTACTTAGCGGGCTTACGTCTTCCACTCCCTCAACATCTCCGTGGATGTGAAGTAGGATTCCGTCTTTCAGATTGAGTTGAGGCACAATGTAAGTGCGCTTCGTATACATGGCTTTTCCTTTCGTGCTTATGTGGCTTAGGCGGCTGATTGCCAGGTCTTTTTATTGTAGCATTTCCATCACGTCTGATTACGCAAAGAGCCGCCTCGTAGAACCTTGGAGGGGTACGGGACGGCTCTTAAATGGCGTGGTAATTAGGTAGGTCACTTGTTGGGAGTGTAGCACGCCTCTGCAATAAGCCTGGGCTACACTGCTCATCTTACCTCGTTGTTTACTCTACCCAAACAATCTCATGGTAACGATGAAACAGTCGAATACGAAATTAATGATGAATAGAAATGCAAGTTCACTCAAGTTATACTCCAACGGGCCAAGACCCATTTCTCGATGAAATATGTCTCCCCACTTCATGAACTGTATACCAAGCAGGGGCACTAAGGATGATACTGTGGTAAATACTGCCAGTAATAGGAGACTTCCCCCGAAAATTGTGTAGAGAATCGTAACGGAAATAACGGGGATGGCGCACCCTAGCGCCAGAATCTTTAACGCCTTACGTTTTGCGGTCTGCTGACAATTGTTTGCCCGCTTCGCGACACGGTAACCGATGATGCTAAAGATAGCGAGAGTTGAGCAGATAATAATTATTTGAGCTGTATCAAAATGAGGTAGGTACTCCATGTGGCTTCTCCGATACTGTCGTTCCGTGTGTCATGTTGAGGTGATTGCAGTGAATCCCCCTCATAAGTTTATCATGAGAGGGATTCACTAATTGCGACGAGGAACGCTTAGAAGGCGTAGCCCGCGTCCTTAACCTCCAGGTACTCCATTAGCGCCTCACGGGTTTCGGTAATCAGCTTATCGCCTGCTTCACGTGCTTTATCTTCTGCGCCTACTAGCTGGTTCTCGACACGTTTAACAACGCGGTCGATAATGTTGATGTCGCTAAGCTCCGGGTCCATCGGCTTAAGCTCAAGAACCGCATTGAGTAGGGGTTCCAAGTATTCGGGAACATCCCAACTGATTAGGTCTGAGTTTTTCTTTCCCGCCCAGTAGAGAAGGTTTTTGTTATAGCTAATTACGTTCTTGCGTTCTTCCAGCTCCTTAATGTTGGTTCCTAGGATTGTGTAGTAGCTTTCCACGCGAAGGGGGCGACTGGGGCAACAATCATGGTGGTGTGCTTCTTTGTGCATGAGAATGGCGCGGTTGTTTTCGTAGCTGATAACGAAGGTGCCTGCTGGGGTTCCGTTTGAGTAGGCGACACTGATTGCGTCTGAGGTTCCGCCTACGACCTGCCGCGTATATTCGATACTGGATTCCTCGTCTTCAAACACAATAATACTGCCGGTGATGAAGCGGAACTGCGTAGGATTGCCGTGCTTGTCTTTAAGAGTGATGACTTCACCTCCGGCGGGCGGCTCCAGCCCCTCAATCTCCTTGTGGTACTGTTCGAGCATTTCGTGTCCATCTAGGGCAATTTGGGCAACGTCTTCCTTGAGGGTTTTGATGTTGTGAATATAGTTACTGACTGCGGCTTCCACCTCAGAACTCAGGATACTTGCGAACTGCTCCACAGCTTCGGTAGTGAGAGTGTGAGGCTTTTCTCGCATGATTTTTAGTTCGATGGACTCTGCATCCGTTGCGTACTCTCGCCCATTGCGTGACTCCGACGCTCCGTGTGCATACTTGTGGGGAGTGAGGTTGTCACGAAGCTTATTGACAATTTCGAGGTACTTGTGTGCCTGGGTTTCTGCGTTTTCGCCGGTGAAGCGGCGAATAATGTTTACGGTGTAGGCGTTGTGGTGGTGTCGCTCCGTCGAGTTACAGTTATCAGTATACACGTAAACGCCGTTGAAGGGGGTGATAGTGAATTTATCAGCCCACTGTTCCGATTTTGTAAGGAAGTATTTGCCGCCGTCTAGGACTGCTTCGTTATCGGTGAAGCTGGTGACGGCGTGCATTTCGTAGTTCTTGTATGCGGAACGCGGGGTGACTTTCTGGACGATGATTTTGTCGCCCTGATTGAGACTGGTTACTTCGTTCATGGTATTTACGGCTCCTGTAGGACTGTCTAAGCGTGTTTCTTGATGGAATGGTGGAGTTGTGCCCCGCCAGGCTTTCGAGGCTCTGACGGGGCGTTTAACTGCTTTTAGGCGGCGGCAGTGAAGGTGACTGAGTTTTCCAGCTCGTCGTACTTTACATCCTCAATCTTAAGGAACCTACCTTCTGCCTTAGTGAAGAAGTCCTTTTCCTTCTCGTCGTTGGTGATTCCAGAGAACATGATGGGCGATTCGGGGATGGTTTCACCGGCGGGGCAAAGGGCGGCATCCCAAGCCAGGTCACCATCTACTTCCTCAGTGTAAATGTAGACGCTCTTATTGGGGAGCTTGTCGAAGGCGTTCGGAACTGCGTTGATTGCCTTGAAAGCGTTGGTGTTGCCTGCGAGGTTGCCGGTGAACTCAAACTTTGCCATGATGTGCGCCTTTCGGTCGGTAGAAAACTGTTGTTTATAGCTTCATGGAAGTGCTCTTCCTTGCTACATCTATAGTTTACCACAGATTTCAAGCCATGCGCAATTCAAAATGGGGGATTTTTAAAAAGCTTTTCCATTGGGCTTCCCTTGCGTCGCCTTATGTTAAACCATCTTCAACGACCCACCCTTCCAACCTATTGGCGTAACCATCCCAGTAGGGGCTATTTTCAAAATCCCCACTCATGTATGCTTCCATGTGAGACATATCGTCAGCCCATTCCTTACAACGCGAGTATGCGAAAGCAAGAGCCTCCCTGTGCTCATCGCTAATCTTCGCATACTCCACCGGCGACACATACCCAAGAGCAACATGGGGGATGAAAAGCTTCACCCATTCCTGCCCCCTGACAAGACTGCGGGGCGCCCATCGCACTAGTGACGCTACACGGCGATTTACTGACCCATCATCATTAAACTGCTTTGCTGGATAGCGAACGCCACCCGGAGTGTCTACGCTAAGGATGCCGCCGCCTTCATTCACATCGAGGCGTTCCGCTAAGTGTCGCTCAGTAACTTCTAGCGCTTCTGCCACTGCTTCACGGGTAAGCATCTCACCTGTCAGTGCTACAGGGATTACATCTCCCTGTGTGCTATTGCTGTAAACTTCCTGTGTGAATCTGTATCGGGCGGCTAGAGTTGTAACGGGCGGAAGTCCCGCAATAGCGCCCAGCAGGGCTACATCATTGCTTGCGCCTTGTAGGTTACTGCCACCGCCTACCTGTGAGTAGTCGCAGGTAATGAGTTCCAGTATAGGGCGTACTTGCTCAGCGCCCGACGGCTCTACATGCCCCTTCCTAGTGAAATACTGGAAATAGTCATCAAACAACGTGATAACCGCATCTGGAGGGGTTACAGTATGCATTGTCGGGGTGATGTAGGTGAGCGGCATATTTTCTGCCAGAGAGTGAAGGGTGTTCATCGTCAATGGTTCTTTCTAACGTCTTTGCGGGGGTATAGGAAACGCCCGTTTACAGCATACATTTCTGCAAGCTGTAAACGGGCGCACCTTATTTTTGAATTTCGACACAGCCACCCCTTAGCAGGGCGACTACCTCAATTCTAGCAAACAACCACATCGTTTGCAAGAAGGGGGTATATCTCGATAACGCCCTACTGCTGGAACGTCACCAATCTACCCATTAGAGGAAAGGTACCTCTCCCAAAAAGAAACCCCCAAGCTTCCGTTATGTAGGTAAGCAGAATCCACATAACGAAAACTTGGGGGTTCCCAAGAAAGAAAGAATTGCCGACAGAAGGTAGGCATTCCTAAATATAACACAGCGACGTGTAATTTTGCAAGCGACACGCCCACACAAACCAAGGAAACCGCCCCGTCGCCCATAGCAATTATAATGCGGGCAACCATTAGGCAATCAAAATATTGCCGGACATAAAGAAACTCCCCGGCAAGCCGCCATATGACCAAACATCCGCAGGTCACATAGTGGGTTACCGGGGAGCCCCCATCCACAATGACATCCGTCCCATAAGGAGGATATTGCTATCTTACCATAAAGTTAGTAGGTAACGCAACTATCGCCGCAATGGGAATAGGTGCATAAACTGGCAAGAGGGGTTGTTCTCACTTATTTTAGGTTAATGGAAGAAATCACAGACCTATCGGAAGATGTCACAGCCACAATAATGATACCGAAGACCATTAGGGCACCAAGGATTAACATGAGCGTCTTAATGTCCAGCAACGGCGGGCGCATATCTCCACCCTCTTCCTTTGGGGGTCGAGGCATGAGAAGCGCATCAACAATTATTGCGGCGTATGACAACTCATAGTGAGTATGCTTCACTACGGTAGGCTCATCTTTGCGGGTGTTGTTGTCAGGCATGGTTGCGGGTTCCTCTCTTATGCAGGTGATTCATCCCAGGCAGGGGGAATCTTTCTGATTACATTATAAACTATTGCACGGTTGTTGTGCTTGGCTGGTAAGAGGGGTTGCTCTCATCTTACTATTCTGCCGTTGCGGTGTGGAACTGAAAGAAGTGGAGAGGTGGTCGCCCGCATGTCATCATGTATGTGCGGGCGACCACCTCTCCGGGTGTTAGCTAGATTCCAAGCTGGTTAGACACAGCCTCCTCAATGGACACATCAATAAAGTTAATGCCCTGGAAGATGGACACCTGTTCACCCAGCAAGTCACGCGCGCCCATAAGCTGTAGGATAAGCTTGTCGGCGTATTCGAGGCGGCTCAAGTCTACGGTTGCGGTTACGGTCGAAATGTTGCCGTCTTCGTCCTCAACTTCGATTGCTCGCTGGTCTTCATCGAAGAAGCAGAGGGTTGCCTCCGTATCACCTTCACCGCAAGCAATGGAGATGGTGCGCGCCTTCTCGATAAGGGTTTCTGCGAGGCTGTCGGCGGTGAAGCTGTCGATGGGGTCGATGTATGCCTTGAAGGTCTGGGTTTCACCCTGGAAGTTAAGAATGGATTCGGAGCACATGATGAACAGCCTTTCGGTAAGCAGTGAATGGTTTGTAGCTTGTTTCTGGAAGCCTTCTTCCTCGCTACATTTATAGTGTAGCACATATTTTAGGTGGTATGCAAATCATAGCTACTTGCTATAGCTGGAAATGCTCTGTCTAACCGTAAAAAACGTTGAGCTTTCCGGTACATGCGGCGAAAGTGTTAAAAAGATACCCAGAAGAGCCACAATGAAGCCACTCACGACAAGTAAACACCCAAGCACCTTAACTGCGTTACTTGAAAAACGCACAAGTAAAATATATCCTGCAAAACCAATGAGAAAGCGTATCAATTGAGATTACATAACCTACATTCGTAAGTCATATTTTCCAGATTGATAGCCGCCTTATAGGTCCCTACTACACCGTGTGTGTTGCAGTCCGCTAGTACGCTGGTCAGATTAACCCTAGCGGGGCTAAAGGGGAGGTTCACCCCCTTAGAAACTCGATTCTTCCTCTTTGGGGTAGGCGCGTTCTTAGTCCTGTCACGACCGGGATACTTGAGGGATTCGCGGGTAGGCGGGGTTTTTAGCGCCGCCCGTGACTGTAGTTTCCGGTTTTTCGCGCGAGTCTTTCGTGCCTTCTCAACCTTTGATACAGCGCGGGCGGCAATATTTGCGGCGGCGTTCACGTCCCTATCCATCACGCCATGCTTAGGGCAAACAGAAACCTTGTGCTCAGGATGTGCAACTTTGGAGCCACACGCATGACACAACTGAGATGTGCTAGCAGAGTTTACTGACACAACCCAACCGCCATTTTGGGTGACATAGTGGGTGAGCCACTGCACGAAGGCACCGCGATTCCAACGCCCGTTCTGCATGGTATTAATAATCCAGCCCAAATCTTCAATCGCAACCACCGCATTGCCGTAAGAGTACGACAAATAGGCGATTTCCTGCGCGGCAAGAATCGCCAATTCACGTTTCTTCCTGGAAGCCGCCTCACGGTGAAACTGCGCCTCATCAATCGCAGACATGTGAGCCTGACGGTCATACAGGAGCTTATCTGCTTTCTTGTTAAGCGCACGAACCTGCCGCCCAGACGCGCGAACACTATTCCATAGAGAATGGACACGCTGAGAGAGGGTAGTTTCACGTACTATCTGCCCCGTTTTGCTGTCACGAACAACCACGGTAGCATAGTCATTGATGCCAACATCCACTCCGATAGTGTAATCACCCGAAAACTGAATGACAGGGTTATCAGTAACGACCGTGAAGATGAAAACAGGCTTGCCGTTCTCAATCTTCACCAACGGCAAAGCCACTTTACCCTCAGTGAAGCGAGCATTGTTGAAGCTAAAAATCAGCCGGTACCACTTACCCTGAATGACCATCCTGAGAACAATCTCGCCATCCACAATAGGGTTATTCTCGATGACCGCGTACCGCTTATCCACAGCACCAAGATTAACAAAGTCCTTGCCGTACGACGGAGCAGAAGCGTCCACCGTGCGCTTCCAGCCCTGCGAAACATACTTACTACTTTCGCCGTTTGCGGCTTTGATGCGTTCCTGCCAGGAACGATATTCCGTGACCACACGGTGCCTAAATAGGCGCTCCTTGCGCGACCTGCCCGTCTTGAGTTTGATAGGCTCACCATTCTTATCCTTGAGCGGTTCGCCGTTCTCGTCTTTCTTATCAGGAACCAGAAAATCAGGCATGGCAACACCTGCCTGACGACCAGCCTCAGCAGGGGCAATAGTGGTAACCTGTGCCAGTTCAGTCCCCAAAATCTTGTCGTTGCGGACAGTGTAGGTTGCGTAAGCTGAAAGGCTACGAACCTCAGATGCAAGCTCAGCCATGATGAGCTCAGTATCAAGCACCTCACCATCCAAGTCTAGGACGTGAGAAGGGCGCGCCACAAAAGCCCTGTAGGTTTGATTCGCCAACGCGCCCTCCTTCCTAATGGTCTTGACTACTGTTAATGCATCTAATATTATCAATATTAAGTCATGGTCGCAATACCAATGAAAGTGGCGACAATTGTCTAGCCACTAATCGCAAGTGATAAAGAGTTTATAATAGCCGTCGCGACATAGGCGGCGTAAGGAGTCATAGAATATTCCTAACAAAACTAAACTTAATGCACGGCAGAGATACGACATCCACTACCTTAACGCAGTAGTGACACTGTTGCCACTATCCCGGCAATGACTAGAACAATATCGACGGCAATAAACGCCGTCAAAGCCAGCTTACGCTTACCAGGTGAAAGGTCTACAAGGACAAACCTTGCCACACGGTAAGCGAGGGCGATAATGGCGGCAAACCCCAATAGAAAAAGAATGCTATGCATCACAAACGCAAACACAGCCAACGCAACAAGAAGTACATTCTCTAACTCGGTAAAATAAAAAACCATATCAGTACCATAAACCAGGTATTGCGTTGCCCCTCAGCTAAAGCATATGGCTAAGAGGCAACGCGATTATTAGATGGAAAGCTTCTCTACTACTTCCCAGCAGGCGGGGTCAAACTCACGCGCCAGCTCATTATAGAGGGCATTGAGTTCACCATGCGCCCACTCGACATACTTGATGCTCTTACTGATGTCGAACATCATCTCAAAGGTTGCCTCCATCAACCTAGCGACGCACTCCTCATAGGTCTTCCCATAGATGGTGTATTCCTCAGCCGGGGAGGGGAGGCATAGAGGCTTACCTCCCCCGAAGCTGAACATTTCAGAGTAGACGCTACCTAACACCTCATTAAGAGGCTCATTAGAGGGTTCTTTCTGATAATCAGCGTAGCGCTCAGCAAAAACATCTAGACACTCGCGGCGCTTTTTCAGTACCCAATCGCGCGCCTCAGCAAGAGCATCCTTAGCATCAAGCAAGAGTTTAGAGACGGTATTGGCGGGGTTGCGGTCGGTCAGCGACAAACACAGATGGTATCGAGGTATTTCGCTGTTTTGGCAGTAGTTACGGTAAGCCGCTCCCTCATCCTCGTGAGGAACGAAGATAGCGCGGGTGATGCTGTGGAGGCGGTGTGCATAGTCGAACCATTTACGAATATCAGATTCGGAGGCGTTTTCTGCCAGGGTGACATACTTGCCTTCCTGAACCGGAAAGTCATTCCAATATTCACCGTCATATTCTACACCGGACACGGAGAGAAATTCGCCGTCTAGAGTCTTTTCTGACTTTACAGCGTGAACATAGAATGGGGAATTAAGGTAAATAATATCACGGGGCGAGACGGGCATGTTTACAGCCTTTCTATAGGTGGTCATTGTGAACACGGGACTTATTGACTACTCATAGTTTACCACATATTTACCAGTTCTTTGTAGGTTAAAGCTTTTACTAAAAAGCAGTGTTGAAGCGTGGTGGGAGACATGCAAAGAGCCGTCTAATTGCATCCCTACAATTAGACGGCTCTTTATTCAATATATACTCGTGTCGAGCAGTAATTGCTTGTTAGTCAGCAGGGTTGTTCGATACCCCTAGAAGCCACCTCTAGAGATAGAGGCGAAAAGTAAGTCAGCCAAAGCGAACCCCATCAAATAACCTGCCGTGGAAATTCCGAAAGAACGCAAGAAACCGCGTGACGCATCGTAAGCCATATGTGTCTCCTAAATAGAATGAGATAGTGAAGTAGTTACCTACAATCGTATCTATTGTATCACTATTCTGCGTCGTCCACGTCATTTGAGGCAGGGAACCAGGCTGGGATAAATATGCACACGGCAGATATGGTGAATACCGCCAACTCAATCAGGACTACAGCCAAAAACTCGCCATCGCGGAAGGGGCGGTTCATCATCTGCGCCGCAAAAAGCACAAAGATGCTCAGGAACATTGCCGCAAACCCAGACCAGCCAACGCACTCAGCGAAGCCGCGCCAACCTTTTCCGGCGGGTGAGAACCAGAGTGTGGTCCACACCCAAGCAATCACGATGAGCGACAGTACACTAAGCATGAAATGTGAATCAGGCAACACTTACACCTTTCCAAACAACGAATAGCCCCATAACGGCTCAACGCCTATAACGTGGGTAATGCGGTTCCCACTGCGAATCACGGCTTTCCTCACCAAACTCAAATGTCGAGCAGTAGAGAGTGCCGATACACCACAAGGGCACACCCAGGAAGATGCCCCACAAAGAAATGCGCCATAGCGCCCTACTTTCCACCCGAAGGCACGTGAACCATAATCTTCTTGTATGCAGGCTTTGCGTTCACCGTACAGCCGCTATCGCGTCCCTGTACGCACAGTTTGCCCTGTAGTGGGTCGGGGCGGGAAGCATCCAGTAGACCGGCAGGTGCAAGATAGAACACATCCCTGTATTCAACCCATGCTTTACCATTTGCCGGGGCATCATCAACTACAACAACTTCATCCTCATATGATTTGTAAGTCACCGTAGAGGCATTCAGTACTTCGCCTGAGGAAGATAGTTCACGAGCTTCAACCCATGAGTACACTTGAATAGGTCCTTTACTGCCACGGTCTTCCTTGGATGTGGAAACCCACGTCTCAGATTCACCCTTCACCAGCTGATACCTCTCACTAACTACAGATGTTTTAGAGCCATCGGCGGCAACCGTGTACTCTAGCGAGGTAGGAGACGAGCCAATCCTAGACGGGGAATCACTAGCACTACATAACCCTTGTGCAAGAATCATCAGACCCACGGTAGACCAGATGCGAAGCACACGACCACCCCATAGCCCGATACCCTCTTCATAATCGCTAACAATCGACAGAACCACCAAGATAATAGCGAGGATGATACCGCCGCCAATACTCCAACCAGTCAGCAGGCTAGAATACATTGCTTCACCCGGCTTGGCTACCACACCAATAACCAGTAGGGATAGCAACAGTACAGCCCACACGCCCACGTGGGCGTAGTTCATCCACCGGCGACGTGATGCACCGCCGTCAGCATCCTTACTGACGAATCTCTTAAACAACCAGACAGAGGCAAGGACAGCAATGCCGCCTACAACTAGCGGAATTAAGAACGTGTACGGTGCAATCATGAGAACCTTCCTGTAAAGGGGTTATGTGCGACGGTATGTGTGGCAAGAGTAAAGATATTATCCCTACCATCATACCATTAACGATAGTAGGGATTAGGTGAGGTCTTGTGCATTGCCTCACTGTTCAGGTCAAGGCGTGTAACTGAGTGCCCACCCATGCATCCGCCCAACTTTTTAATAAGGTCGCAACCACAGGATAGCCAATACCGGAGTTACTACAGCACCAATCATGCCTACCGCCACAAGCCACCACCCAAAAGTTGAATCAGGCTTGCCATTATCACGGCATTCCTCAATAATGAGGGAACCACCTATCCCTATAAATAGAGAAATGACGAATGGTATCACAGACACGACAGCTTTTAAGAACATCATAATTAACTCCAAAATGGTCAGCATAGGGCATCTGGTTTAATGTAGCAGGTGCCCTATGCTGGCTGGTGTTATCCAAACAAACCGCTACCTACGTAGAGAGTCCGACCAGATGACCAGAAATGATGCAGTTACTCCAATAGCCACTGCAATAGCGAACAATCCTAGTCGCGTTCGCCCATCATCCGAGCCACTAGCCACCCATAAAATAGTGTAGGAGCCAGCATACATAAGTATGGCTAAGAACCCGATAACGTATTTTTTCATCGCCCCACGCTCTTAATCTTTGAAATTAGCCCTGTATTGCCCGGCTAGGCATTAGGTAAACAGCTATAACTCGAAAAGCAAGAAGGAAAGCCCTACAAGGACTACAATCACCCAAAGCATTATCTGCACCTCTCATCCACTGTCACAAGAGCCATAAACTGAACCCCTACTGGCGGCAGTATCAATCTAGCGCCTTAAAGGTTTCCCTGAAACAGTTCAGTGAACCTGAGCGTAACAGTGCCTCCCTCTTCATCTACCTCAGCAGTATAGTTCTTGACGTAGAGGTTTGCGGCTGAGCCACCAGCGAGAAGGTATCTCATGAAATGGTTAGTATCCTTAGTAGCAGTGCCGTAGCTAACTTTATTGTCGCCGGTAATGAATGCAACATCTGGGTCGATTGTAGCAATATGGCTTACGAAGCCGCCGCCGTGGTCTTCCGATTCAGTGTGCATGTATCCCTTAAGCATGAAGGGTGGATTATTCTCTGCAACGTAACGCAGTTTCTCCCACGTATCGAACATGAACCCAATAGTTAGGGTCTGCTCTTCTGTGAAGGTCAGGAATGGGGTTGCCATGAGTAACAATCCTTCCGGCGGTTTAAAAACTTACTAGGCTTTGAGCATTGCACTCCTTCGCCCTACTGCCATATTTTATCACAGATTTGAAGCTGAACATACGGGTGGTTCCCAACCTTTCCAACAAGGCACAGAGAAAGCCCCTCAGTTCATCGCCGAGGGGCTTTCCATATGAGGTTAGATAGTGAGGGTACCCTCCCAGTCGTCGAACTCTTCCACGTAGGTTGAGTAGGAGTACTCGCTCTCAATCATGTTTCGGAACTTATCGGCAACCTCACCGTCTGCCTGCACAGTAGCGAAGAGAAGGTATTCCTTGCCACCAAGGAACCGACTCGATTCATTGATAGTTGCAACCAGGGGTACATAGTCCACAAAGCGACCCATCCAGCCGCCAATCTCTCGCGTCTCTAGAGCCAGCAAGAAGGTGCCATCTTCGTTTTCCTCAATCGCCTCAACCTTGGCAATTCCATTCTCGCTAAGTGCATTGAGGGTTGCCTGGCGGTCAAGCTCAGTCATCTCACCAAGCTTGAAGCGACCTTCTTCGACCTCTTCAAGAAGCTGGCGGCCCATGAAGTTGATGATGTTGATGACCTGTGCCATGATGCGTAACCTTTCGGTAGGTTTAGAAACTTGCCGGGCTTCGGGTTTCTTTCCCATTTGCCTTATATCTATAGTCTACCACGGATTCTAGACTGCATGTAAGTCAAATGTGGGAAAGTTTTAAAATCTCTACCCCGGAGGCAATGACATACCCCCTCCTAGTAGCTAGAGAGGGGGTTGAAGGTTTTAGAACGGGACGATACTATCGTACAATCCTACGTAAGGCACGAATGGCATTCACCAGCAAATACCTGAGGGGGTGAAACTCTGGGTACGCAACCCTCATGGAACCTAGTAGTCACCAGCGATTTGTGGCGGCACTAGAAAACCCCTAAAACACTAATTGAAACAGTGTTTTAGGGGTTTTCCTCCACTCCGGCAAAGAGAAGACTCCGATAAAGTTACCACTAGGCGTAATTCATAAAGAATCAAACTAATAGCAAGGGATAGCTACCAAAGTCACCACCAATTATATCATAAGCCGGTGGGTACACTTCTCTATTTAAGCGTTGTTAGACTCTTCGGTGTCCATATCGCGCTTTATGCCCTCAATGATGCGGTCAATCATTTCCGCATGTTCGCTATCTGATTTGCGCTTTTCTCGTTCCCAAAACGCAATGTTAGCCCTAGCTCCTGCCTTTTTCAACTGTGCGCGGTATGCCTCCTGTTGTTCAGGTGTGCGCTGTACCCACTTGTGACCGTTATACCTTCTCTCACGCGCCTGCTCAATCATCTCTTCCAGGTTATCCTCAAACTCTTCATACTCTTCCATTGAGGGCTTCTCTAAGTATGCGATACCTGTTACGGGCGAAACATGTACCGGGCGCGGGTAGCCCGCATCCTTATCATAGGAAGACACGCATATCGCCAGGTCGCCACCATCACCAGCACCAAGTTCCACGCCGTAGATGTCTGCAATTTTCTGAGCCATACTAGCGCCCGCTGTGTATTCCGCCTTAATGTAAGGCAACACAGCGCCGTATGAATCGGAGCCGAACACCTCAGCCGTACTTACCCAGTCACCATCAACATGTGCAACAAGCACGGTGGGGAATCCCCACATGTTCATTGGTTCGTCAATGACCTCACCGGACAAATCAACGAACGCACGCTCACTCATGAGAGTTACGCCACCAGTAACGACAGCGCCCTTACGCAACTGCACGTACCCGCCTACAACAGCTGAACCACCAACGTGACTAAATCGGATAATGAGGGCACCGTCAGATACGCGGGCACGTCCTGCAATCCAGGAGTGATTAGCTACCTCAGTTTGCTTACGTAAGGCTGAAACAAGCCCCTTGTCCAACCCCTCCAGGTTACGACCAACAACCTGAGCATAATCAGTGACCATTGATTCGCTTACCTGAGCACCGTCAATCACCTGTGCGTAGTCAGAAATGAGTGACTTGCCGCTAACCTCTGATGGGTAGCCAACGTGGGCGTGTCCGGTCACCTGGCTATCACCTGAGACGTAACCTGATACGAACGCTTCATCTGCAATCCAGCAATCACCATCGTTAGAAAGCGAGTTTCCAGTATCCAAAGTAACATACCCGCCAAGGTCACCCGGCTCAACCGGCGGCAACCCAAACGGACGCTCAATCCTACGCAAAGCACGAATACGATAATACCTTGTGTCACCAATAGTGACACTGTGCTTATCCTCAGTTAAAATCTCGTACTTAGCATTACGCAAAGTAGCCCCATCCGGGAACAACGTCTTACACTCATTACTCAGGGAAAGAATGTCAGAGCGAACTCCTGCGTTTACACGCGCAACAAACGATTTAATAGAACTCATATGCAGGTTCCTCCTGTTCTGTTGTTCCCACTATCAGCAATTGGTAACGCCATGCCATTATGAGTGCTAGGCAACCAACATGGGGATAGTGGGAGTATGTTTTTCATGCACCATTTCAGCAGTGCATGTAACCCTTATATCACAATCTAAAACAGCTAAAAAGGTCGATTTCACAAGAGGGGATGAATATTTCTTGACATAAACTATGAATTAACTGCGAATTACGCCTGCACAATTCTAGGACGTGATACTAGGGGTAAATACCGGGTGTAATCCTAGTGGTATTCACCAGCAAGATACCGGGGGTATTCACCGGACATTATCTTAGGGGTAATCGCTGACACAATGCCTGGGGTAAACGCTGGACACTAAACCTGCGCAGAACCCAGTAGCCACAAGCAATCTGAGTGGGGTTGCAGAGTAATCAGCTGTAATAACAGCGTTTTACGACAGTTACACTGGCAAACTATGAGAATATACTGAGAGGATAGGTGTGGCGTATTCTTTCATTGCCCGCTATCGCAAAAACATAGAAAACCTGCAAGTAAACAAAAAAATACCCCCAAACCTGTCCCTATAGGTTTGGGGGTATTTCACACAATGGTGCGTCTGATAACTACAGTATATCAGGCACAGCACCTAAAAGCAACTTTTCAGTTCGCCTTATTCTGCTAAGAAGCTCACAAGTTCCCGCATGTCACGCAATTCCCGTTCGGTGGAGTCGAGGCGGTCATAGACCTGCTCAACTTCCTGGTTAGCCAGCTTGTATGCTTCCTGAATGTTGAGTGGGTTGCGGAGTGAGCCCGTGTAGAGAGGCGAGTAGAAATCTTTACGGAACAGCCCCGTTAGCATTGCGGGACGTTCCTGCTTCTCAAATAGGTTCTGGTATGCTTTAGCGGCTTTCACGCCGAGGTGACGCATCATTCCCAGATATTTGGCGTATGCGAAACCCTCCGTGGGGTCATCTACAGCTACGGGTGAGAACCTGTTTGAGCAGTCGTAGGTTTCGGTGCTGGTTACCAGCTGTAGGGGGTATTCCCATGCGTTCCAGTCTGAAATGCAGATGTAGCCGGTAGCGCCGTCATCTAGGGTTACATGCGCCTTCTTTCCCTTGATGCTGTCTACTCGGAAGTAGCCTCGTGAACGTCCAGTAGAGTTAGTGTTCTTCTTGCAGTTGAATCGGTACACGCGCCCGACGGTAAGAGTTGCGCCTCGCAATTCCAACTGAGGGTGGGTTAGTGACTCGAAGTAGCGAGGCTCCGCGATACTGTAGGTGTCTTCGGGCATCTTCTCAAATAGTGTGGCAGTCGCTTCATTGTACCTGATGTGTTGCTTTGCAACCCAGGCGCGCGCCTCACTAAGAGCCTCCGCATATTCGTCTAGGCGCTTGCAGATAGCCTGCTTCTGTTGATGGGTTAGCTGTAGACCTACTTCCACGCTTAGCGCCCCATGTGCGGCGTTGTATGCGCTAATAGGGTCTTTAAGGTCAGTGCCGTTAAGGTTCATGATGATTCGCTGGGCGGCACGGCTTTTAGCGCAATACGCCAGCCAATCCTCAGCTGTTGCGTTAGGCACATGTTCCCAAGGCTCATCGGGGGTAATGGTGGTGGTTTCAATGTCGCCGTTAGGTCGCAGTAGTCGCGCCTTGCCATCAGCCGTTACGGTGAGGACGCGGTAGACGTAAGGTTCATCAATGAGGATGTCACCTCGATTTACAGCAGAAATATCCATAATTTTTCCTTCTATAAGGTATTGGTATTGATTGGGGGTATGCTTAGCGCTTCGCTGAACTCATGGTGTAGTTGGCTAGTGCGCCCCAAAGGTCACTCTCCATCTCCTTTTCTACCAGGTCACGCAGTTCATCACTAGCAACAGCATCAAGCATGGACTGCTTATAGTCCCACATCGCCTCCTTGAACTCCATCATCTTATCGAGGCGACCATGCTCAACAACATTGGCTACATGAAGTGATTTAAGTACTTCGCGTAGGTCTTCTTCCGTGATGGTGAAGATACCATCTCCTGCGTAGCTAAAAACGTCTGCATGAGTGTTCATCACTCAGTCCTTTCCCTAAAAAACTAGTTACTGATATTGTACCACAGATTTTAAATGTTGTCACTTAATTAATGGCAACCATCACCCCCCTGTATGCATAAAAAGTCCCTCAACCCACACATGTAGGCTAAGGGACTTTTGTAGGTTAAAACCTCTCATGGGGCGGACGCTACATACCAGAGATGCCACCGTAGGTAATCTCCAAGTCGTACATGTCCATGCCATCAATAACGTCAGGCGCGTCAATATATCCGTTTGCCGTCATTCGGATAATTTCATCCTTAATGCGTACAGCCAAACCGTAGGGAACGGGTTCGCACTGCATAAATGTCATCTTGGAAGGTTCCCAGTTATCCGGCACATAATCATCGTCCTCATCATTAGAGGGGAGATAGAAAGGCTCTTCGATAGTGAACTTTACGACATAGTTGCCTTGTTCCTGCGGGTCGTTCGCCTGCTTAATCTCGACATTCTGGACGGCGAACTCGTCATGCCACCAAAAGTCGGCAAGCTTATCGGGACTAGGAGTGACAGCCTTAAACTTGAAGTTAGAAGTGAAACGCATGGGGGACTCCCTGAGGGGTTGATGTGTTGGGCGTGATACTTAACGCCTCGTATTTAAAAATAGTGTACCACAAATTTACCATGACATCAATCGCGAGTTAGGGGTTTAACTCGTACCACAACATAGGAAGAGGTGGGGTGTATGACAGCTAGTACGTCATACACCCCACCCTACTATCGGTGAACCAAATAGGTACAACTATTCACTGTCGCCGGTACGCCCCATCAGAGCACACCACCACCCAATAGGATACTTCAACAGCGCATCAAGAACACTCCACAGAACCGCAACCAAAGCAGTTAGCCCAGTAGTGACAAAGCATAATACAAGGGACATGACCGGCGCGACCCACAACATCGCCCACAACTCAGGCACAGAGCTTCTATTAGGAACCACATTATCCGGGGCAAAGATATGAATACAGACCGCAATGCCAGCAAACAGCACCCCGGTCATAAACGTCATTTTTGCCAAGTTGAAATACTGCCGCTTGCCAAATGGCTCATCATCCACATCCATTAGCTTCAACAACTGTATGACAACTCCGGGAAAGAGAGTGAAAAAGCTACCAAACATCGCAAAAAGCAACAAATGGTCAATGGCAACAGAACTAAAAAGCATAATAGGTACACTCCTACAGAAAACAGTAATTAGTATTTAAGATATACGTGAAGTCGCGGCGCTGTCAATCAACAAATGAGCTACAAGCCGTTAATAATGTCGCCGCCACCGCTGTTATTAGTACTCACTGAACTAGTATCACCTGTACTAGCTGGAAGTGTACCCGCGTTCGGGTTATGCGGAAATGCGTTCGCCAAACCCCAACACACCGTGAAAGCACCAACAATACCCGTAAAAACCCCAATAAAGCCCTGGAACTTGTTCTTAGCCTGCAAGATAGTCACAAACCCCTGGTACACCATCATTGCGCCCACACCTGCAAACGCTAAGAAAATTGCTGAATGAACCACGGCATCCATATTGATAGTGGCGGCAACAGTGCCAATAGACATAGGTTACTCCTAAAAATGAAATTAGTAGACAAAAAGCGGCTATAATACCATGCACCAGAGAATTAGGCACGCCACAGATAGGGCAATGCCGACCGCGTAAACACCCATCCGAAGAACCCAAACGGGAGCTTCACGCGCATCCGTAGTGCCTACAAACTTAGACATTGCGCGAAAAAATCCAAAAAGGCAAAGCACAAGGGAACATACACAAAGCACGGACAGTACCGAACTATCAATATGTAAAGTCATTACGTGCCACTCCTAGCAATATCGAGAAACGTGCTAACCAGTACAACAACCTCAAAGTCGCTCTATGTTGGACTGCTGATGCGGGGCGCAAACAGTTACTCTTCTTCTTCATAGGGGAACATCAGGTCTTCGATGTCGTCGTCAGCCGTAATGTCCCAGCACTCCATGTACAGGCGGTTCGTCTCCTTACACGCCTCCAGATGTTCATCGCTCAAAGCGGCATAAGCCACCGGGCTAACATACCCCAGAATCAGCTGAGGCGAAAACACATCATGGAAGAACCCCGGCGCATCATTAAAGTAATTACCTGCCGCAGAAATATAATCAGCTTTACGGTCATCAAGCGTCCCGTCCGGCTTAAACTGCTCCGAATAGAAACGCGGCGACTCATTACCATCAACATCCTCATACTCAAGGTCAGTAACAAACCGCGTCGCAAACGAATCCGCCTCACGCAACAACTCATCTACCGGGATTCCAGTATTGCGGGACACCTCATCAGCCGTAAGCATGGAACCACTAAGGAACGCAGGGATACCACACATGTTATCTACACGCCCCGCCTGCATCTCATGCCTATAGTAGTCAATACGGGCATCAATGACCTCACGGCTAGGTAAAGCATTTAGCGGTTCTAGGATATGGTAGGGCACCTTGCCTTTAGCCGCGTTCGTATCCCAATCCAAAGCCTTCTCGATAGCTTCCTTTAACTCGGGGTCTTCATCAACACGAAACGCCCTCAACAGGTCGAACACAACATTAGCCACACGCAACAGGTCAGCGGGCGCGGTAACAGTATCAGGGGTGACTTCAACCCACACGGGTGCTTCCTTGGTGCTCTTCTCAGCCATAGTATTCCTTCCAGACATTGAAATCGGGTTTATAGGACTAGGCGGATTACCCAACCCATACACAACAATTGTAGCACGCCTCAAAAACAAAAAATGGGCTTCATATGGAAGCCGCTTCCCTCTTAGCATAGAGGGTGCACCCCTCCACTAAGGCACATATACAACAAATCACCCACTGTGGAGCTAGAATCCACAGTGGGTGATTACAGCTTAGATGTTAATTAGAACCTCTCCTTCTTCGGTGTCGAGGCTGTAGATAGCCTTGTCGAGACGGTACCCGATAATTTCGTCTCCCTCATAGCGAGAGGTAAGCGCCTCGAAGTCCTCAGTAGACTCAGGGGTAGCATCCACCTCATGCACTCCGTGGTCATTTCCCAGAGTAAGGGTGATGGTGTTGTCGTAGTCGTTAATGTCGATGTGGTCTACCTTGACTTCACAACAGTTGGAGTACTCATAGTTTGCGTGGGGTGCAAGCTCTGCAAGTTCCTCAGCGGAAATCTCAAAGTTGAAAGTTGCGACGGACATGATTGCCACCCTTCGGTAGTTGGTTGATGCTTCATTGGCTTTCGGGTTTCTTTCCCGTTTGCCTTATACCTATAGTCTACCACAGACTTAAAACCACATGCAAGCCGAATATGTATGAAGTGGCTCACATTAGAAAATTTGGGGTGGCACTCGCAAATCAGCTGATAACCTTTAGGCATCTAGGCAGGTCAAAACCCTCTCCAACCCCCAAAGTTGGTTGGGTTGGAGGTAACGCGATTAAATATCTTAAGAACATTGAGGCGGCTGTGTACTTTAGTGGCGGAGTTCTTAGTCTCTTCAACCTTTTTCTCACGCTGGTTACTTGCGTGCGGATTATCAAGTTCTGTAAGCGCGGCAATTACATCGGCGGCACGTTCTGCATACTCGCCACCCATCCCACCCGCAAACTCCTTGAGGCGCTTAGTGGCGGCTAAGGTGAACGTACCGCTATCCCTTGACATGAGTTTCGCCGCTTGCTTTAACTTAGACTTATCCATGTCCACGATTGTGATAAACTCATCATAAGTCCGGCTGGGTGGTGAGGTGACACCTGCTCTGATTCCAACAGATTTCAAGTAGTCGCCTACTTCTCGCAGGGTGGTCATTGCGAAGCTGTCGTACATCCATATGTCTCTTCCTTGGTTTTGGGGTGTTCCACCATGAACGTGAGCGGGGTGTTTAGTCGCGTGTAGATTATCGAGTTCTGCAAGCTTGTCAATTACGTCGATAGCGCGTTCTGCATACTCACCGCCCCTCTCGCCCGCAAAGTCCTTGAGGTGCTTAGTGACTGCCAGATTGAATGCGTGGTGGTCGTTGGACATGAGGTTAGCCGCCTGCTTTAGTCGGGGCTTGTTGATGTCCTTGATTTTGATGAAATAGTCGCCGTGAAGCCTGTAAGGGATTGTTGTAATGCCCGCTTCAACTCCAACAGTTTTTAGGTAGCCGCCTAGCTTGTTCAAAATTGCTTGTACTTCTTTAAGATACATTCATGTGTCCCATTCTTGGTTTTAGGGTGTCTACTTACAGTCTGACGGATGCCGCCTTAGATGGAAAGGCGGCATCCGTCTATCATTTATTTTCCCTAGATGGTGACTTCACTATCCTTCCAATTGACATTCAGGTCATTAATGTCACAGTCATGCAGTTCAATGTAATCATTAAGGTCACCATGCAGAAAAACCTTAAACTCTTCATCTTCGCCCTCAAAATGGGCGGTGAGGCAAGCCTCGCTAGTGCTGTAACGAGGGGTGATAATGTAGTCCACATAAAGTCCTGCAACCACAGGAGTCTCACCATTAGCAATGCGCTCGCGTACTCCTTCATTTAGGTACTTCGTTGCGAAGGTGAACTTAGTTGCCATGACGTAAAGCCTTTCGGTAGGTTTGAAAACTTGCTAGGCTTTCGGGGTTCTCCCCAAGTGCCCTATACCTACAGTCTACCATAGATTTACGACCGCGCACAAGTTAAATATGAGAAAGTTTTAAAGTCTCTACTCTGAGGGTAATAAAACACCCCCTCCTGGCGGCTAGAGAGAAGGGGGGTGCTTAGTAAGCCCATAAGGGTACCTCAGACGAATAGAGGGGGGTAGAGACTTATAATGCTTCTACCCCCCTCTAGTGGGATTACTTTCCGAACTGTTCGTTATCGGCTTCAATATCCTTACGGCATTCCTCCAGTCGTCGCACCAGGCTATCGCTCTCATCAACCAGGCTCAAGGCGAAAGCAAAGCCCTTCTCATCACCGGCGGCGCGGGCTTCGCCAAGGTCACGCAGGGCACGCACCCGACAAGCCATTGCATCAGACGCAATAACACGAAGATGCGCAACACGGTCTGCCTTGCGGTAGTTGCGGGCAAATACAATCGGCTCTACCGACTCATACGACTCAGCAAGGAACAGCTTAGTCTGAGTATCAAGGTCTGCCTCAGCCTCCAGCTCATCAGCAAGAGCACGAGCCTCACGCCCAACAGCGGCGAAAGTATTCAGAACTTCCTCTGCACGTTCCATAAGTTCACGAAGCATTGTAAGCAACCTTTTCGATAGTAAGCAAATGGTCTGTAGCTATTCCAGAGACTTCCCTCTCGCTACACCCATAGTCTATCACAGATTTTAAATACTACACAAACTAATCGTGGGTGAAGTGTCGCACAAAGAGCCATTTCAAGCAGTCACACACCATGCACAGCCGACTCTAAAACCAGATGGATTACTTACCCTGATTCTGAGGCAGGTCAATGCCATTCTTCACCTCATACAAGGTAAAGTCCGCTTCCTTATCTGCTGGGTCACTCAAAGTCAGCTTCCACCCAATAGCGCACCCGCCATGCCATGCAAGCGAAGTAAACAAGTGCTGACTAGCCACACTTAGATTCTGAAACCGGATAACGCCAACCTGTGCACCTAACTCAGAAAGAATCTCCAACCCACATACGGCTTCCCAAGCAGGCCAAACATAGGTAGGCGCATTAATCTGAGAATCATCCCTATACTCGACAATTCCATCTTCACTAAACACTCTCGCATACTTACCCTCACGATTAATGCGACCTACCGCCTGCGCAAGAGTCCTCTCACCCTCACACAAAGGCACCTCCACAGCAGGACTAAACCCCTGGTCACCAAAACCAATCAACAGATTCACCATGCCTCCACATAGATAAAAGAAACAAAAAAATATTTCACCCAAATATTACCACAACAAGCTAGACCGCAAGACAGTGGTCACACTAGACGCAACACTTATCCCTACACAATGGTCACGCTGAAACCCACCACAGCAAACGTAACGCCATATAGTACAGCATGTATCATCAAGCACCTATAGGCACTCCAACCAAAACGCACCACAGCAAGAGAGAGCAAAGCCTCAATCAAAATAAAAACCAAGACAATAACCAGAAGAGCCATACTTTCCCTACTTCAAGTACCAACCGAAAGCCACCTAGATTACATGCAACCCAAAATGAGCTACACCGGCGGCAATAAGAACAGGTATATGAACCACTGTAAGCATCTCAACAAGATTCCTCATGTTCACATCAAGAGCAATGCCAAGACTAAAAACTAGAACCATAATCAGGACATAGGATTCTAAAACAACAACCCAAATAGGCACGCCTTATCCCTCCACCACGCAGACACTACCATCAGTAGTACCCCAAGGGTTAGTAAGTGGTGCCAGTGCCCACGTCTTCACGAACGGGGCAGAGCCATCAACCGAACCGCCTACCGGCTTCACCGCGTCATTATCAACGCACCCACTAGCAACCTTAGAGTTAGCGCTCGCAAACCGTTCAGCAAACAGGCACAAACCACCACCCCAACGAAGCACGCCAGGCTCACGAACCAAAGAACGACCATTCTGCACAGTACCCATAACAGGCACACCTTCCTTTCAAAGAAAAAACAATAGGGCGCAAAAACCCTCCTAAGTACTCACACCCATTATCACACACAGCGAACCACTGAGACAAACAACAGGGCAGAACACCCCAATCACATACAGGGCATGAAAAACAAAAGTAAAGCCGCAAAGCAACCCCCTCTATGGGGGCTACCCTACGGATTTAGCTCAGAGCATTTCACTCTAGACAGTAGCGAACGTCACAGTCTGCTTAAAGACTGGAACCCCGCCCTCAAACTCCACAAGAGCCTGACCCTGCGCTACGCGGTTACGCATCACGACCTTAAACTCATCCACCATACGGCGCATAAGAACCTCGCTCAAGGCAACATCACCCTCAACATCGACACTCATAGTCACACGACCAATCCGCCAACCATCATCACCAGGCTCCTTAGTCGGGTCAGTCGCCATCACCCCATAAGTAACATGAGCCTCTTCACCCGAATCCCAGGAGACAAACTCAAGGCTCATCTTAGAAGAAGCCCAAGCCTCAACATCGCCCATGTGGGCGGTACTGGTAGCGGCAAAGGGAAGGTTAGTGTAAGTGTAGGGCTTCATCACCTTAACAGCGCAGGACATTTGTGCGACTCCTCAAACGTGCGTATTGGACATTTGCTTTACGGGGAACACCCCGATTGAACAATTTAACTATACCACAGATTTAACCAGGGCTGCAAACTATGGTGTGTGGTTCACCTCAATAGAAATAAATGATGGGCATGAGCACCCTCTAGGCACTCACACCCCTCACTAAATTTAGCGAAGCAATCAGCAAGCAATCAATACCAAGGCACAGCCACCTAAGAAAGCGCTCGCCATCCCCTACGAGGGGGTTACCCAAACCTAGCCAGCGGCTCCCATATGCTAACCCCTTAGGCGGTGAGCCTCAACCTCTAGATGGTGAACCCTAGCTCACGGTAGAAGCCTACCAGCTGTTCACGCAACCACCGGACATACCCGATACTCTTATCAATATCGAACAGCAGGTCAGCAGTAGCCGCCATCAGCACACTACAGCACTTAGCATAGTCATCAGCCCAATAGTAGCGGTTACCATCAAGTTCCTCACGAGAAGGCAAACACTCAGGCTTACCCTCACCAGCACAGAACATGTCAAGGAAAATATCACGCAACGCACCAGGAAGAGAAACACCCTCATACTTGCTCCACTCAAGGTAAGACTCAATATCCTCAAAAGAGCTAACAGGCAGAAGCTTCACAGTATCCGCATCAATCCAAAGGTCATCGCCACCAACCATAACCCGCAGATAAACACAACCCCTGTCAGTATCATAAATAAGCCCCTCACGGTCACTCACACCACCAGAGCCACCATAAAGAACAACCCCAGTCTTATGCTTATTATCAATAACCTTAAAATAGCCATGCCCCTCATATTTACGCTGGAACTGATAGATGCCGCCAACCTCAAGCTTAACACCAGCCCACTTGCGGTACTCACGGTACTCGTCCAAATCAGGCTCAACCCAAGACCTGTCCTGATACTTCAACCAGTCAGCATGGAAACCCTCAAACGCCTTCAAACACTCAGCACGCTTCTCAACAACCCAGTCGCGCGCATCAACCAAAGAAGCCTCAACCTCACCCAGCCACTTAACAACAGCGTCAGCAGGCTCACGGTCACACAACGACAACACAACAGCCTGTTCATCCATCAACCTACCCAAAGCCTCCAACCCCTCGCCAGGATTAAACACAGCCCCACTCAAACGGCGCAGGCGACGCTCACGGTCAAACCACACCAACGCCTCACCATCAGACACATCAACCGCCAACGGAACCATGCCCTCAGTAATAGGAATGTTCGAGTGAACTACACCATCACCATCCACACCAGACACAGCGAAAGACACATCCTCACGCGAACGCTCCATAATCACAGACTGAACATGCAGAACACCCCCAGCAGTAGACACAACATCACCAGGAAAAACAGACATCAACAAAACTTCCTTTCAAGAAACTCAATGAAGCAGGCAGAACACCCACCCACAAAAGACAGAGAAATGATAGAGAAAAGGGGTGGGCACCCAAACAGGAACAATAACCCACCCCTCCACTACAAGCAGACACGACTAACCAAACACACGCTCACGCGCATAAGAAACCACCTCTTCCACAGCGTTCAAAATCTCCAGAGCCAGCGCCTCATCATCCTTAGCAACAACCTCAGCCCAATCAGAGGCAAAAGAAGACGCAAGGTCACGCAACTCAGTGTATGCCCTAGACAAGTCATACACCTTCTTGTCCAGCGCGATAGGCTGAGCGGACGTAGCGCTCGCATCAAACGCCGCCAAATCCAAAACAGCCGCCTTCACGAAACTACCAGTGCCAAACGAGGCACCAACCTCAGACAAAGAATATACCAACAAAGCGTAAGTGTTCTTAGCCTTAACCTGAGTCTCAACACTAAAAGCCATAACTAACAATCCCTCCAAAGGAACAAAATAAGAAACGACAGCAGGTAACGATTACCCACCAGATGATTACCCTATAACTATACCACAGAAAACAGGCGGCACACAAGCTTGCGATACACAATGACGCAACCTAGTACACCAGGCACCCGCAAAGTAACAAAAAACTACCCTTCAACACCCTGGCACCAAGAGTCAAAATCGCGCTCGCACTACACACTTACCAAAAAACAACCTCTGGAGGTTGATTTTTGCCCCCTAAAAACAAGAATCTGCACCAAAGTGCATAACGCACTGACTAGGGCAAATGATACATTCCCCCACGTACCGAAACACCTGAAAACCCGCCACTCCACAATGCGCACAAAAACCCGCCCAAAAACCTAAAAAATACCACAGTTACCACCAAAAACCCCACACCAAAGACAAGAAATAACCCGACTTACCCCAAAAACCCACGGAAAACCCCCAAAAAACACCATAAAATCAACCTATAGGGATTGTTTTTAGGTCGCCATTGCAGTCCTGTCGCCCAAAACACGAAAACGCCCTGACTAGGGCAAATGATACATTCCCCCACATACCGAAACACCTAAAAACCCGCCACTCCACAATGCACCACCAAAAACACAAGAAAAGAAGAAAGAAAAAAGAAAAGGACAACCACCCGCGTGAGCAACATGACCCACACCACACTCGACCCCAACCATCGCACCACCATCCAACCTACCCAACCTCACCCACACACTTCACCACCACCTACCACCACTCACATACCTGCTAACCGTTTCTAGCCCCTCCGTATATACCGTGTGCCATCCTATACGTGCTTACCCTATCTACCTGCCCTCTTTATACCTGTCGTGTATTACTTAGTCTGCGTGTACCCCTATGTGTTTCTAGCCTGTATGTGCCTTCCGCTCTTATGTCCCCTCTTTATGCTTCTTTTGTCTTTCTTGTGTATACGTGCTGTGTCGCCTCTTCTCTTCTTTTGTGCGTCTCTTGTATCTGTTGTTACCTTCGTGTTTTTCTGTGCTTGCGTATTATGTGCCTGTGCTTCTTTCTGTTTATGGTGTATGTGTCTGTGCTTATCCTCTATGTCTGTCGTGTATTGGTGTTTATTTTGTGTATCTGTTTATCTTGGGTACTTCTTTCTTTGTAGTGTTGTTGCTTTCCTCTTTGTGTGTCTGTGTCTGTTATGTCTTGTTGCTCTTCCTTTTCTCTTGTGTCTTGTGTCTTGGTTATTCGTGTTTTTGGTGTTTATTTTTAGTGTTGCCCAAGTTCTTTGTGTGGTTTTGGGTTTGTGGTGCGTTGTTTTTTGGGGTTTGCTTGGGGTGGCTGGTTTGGTTTTTTTGTTGTGGGGGTGTTTTTGTGGGGTTTTTGTTTGTTGGGTGGGTGTTGGGGGTTTTGTTTTTTGGGGGTTGTGTGGGTGGGGTTGTTTTTGGGGCTATGTTTGTGGTGTACTATTTTTTGTTTTTTCTTTTTTTTGGAGTGTGGTTGTTGTGGTTGTTGGGCGTGGTGTTTTGGAGTCTGGTGTTGGTGTTGGTGGTTTGGGTTCTGGGTTGTTGGGGGATGGGTTGTCTGGTGGTGTGTGTGGGGTTTTTGTTCCGGGTGGGGTTGGTGTTGAGTTGCGGGGCGTTGATTCTGGCGTTGTTGGGTTGTTGGGGGTTGATGGGCGGGTTGGTGTTTGGGGTGGTTCGCTTCGTGGTGCCGGTTTTGTTGAGTCTGTGGGGGTTGGTGTGTCGGTGGGATGGGGTTCGTCTGGTGTTGTGGATGGTGTTGGGGGTTTTGCGGGGGTTGGTGTTGGTGGCGGTTTTGTTGAGGGTTTTTGGGGTGGTGGTGAGGAGTTTTCTGAGCCTGCTACTGATGGGGTTGCTATAGATGGGGTTTCTACGGGGCTTGAGGGGGCTTCTGAGGGTGTTTTGTCTGTTGGTGGTACTGTTTTACCTTCTACTAGTTTTAATAGGTCTGTGGGGGCTTCTAGAGGTTCGGGCTTGTTTGGTGTTGTGGGTGGTTCTGGTGTGAGGTTTGGTTCTTCGTCTGGGTTTGGTGGTTCTGTGTCGGGTGGTGTTGATGGGTTGTTGGCGGTGTTGGGTTGTTCGCCGGTGGGGTTGTTTCCGGTGTCGGGGGTGTGTGGGTTGCCTGTTGGTTTGCCGGTTGGTGATTTTGTTGGTGGTGTTGATTTTGGTGGTGTTGGGGTTGCTGGTTTTGGTGGTGTGGGTGCTGGTGCGGCGGATGTTGGTGGGGTTTCTGGTGTTGGTGGGGTTTCTGTGCCGTGGTTGGTGTCGGGGGTGTCTGGGTTGGATGCGTTGGCTGGTTTGGGTTCTGTTTCGGGGTTTGGTGTTGATTTGTCGGGTGTTGTTGGGGTTTTTGGTTTGCCGGTTGGTGGGGGTGTTTCTGGTGTTGGCGGGTTGTCTTGTTCTTGGGGTTTGTCGTCTGCTGGGTTGGGTGTTTTGGGTGGTGGTGGTGTTGGGGCCGGTTTTGGGCGTAGGGTTGGTGTTTGGGGTGTTGGGGCTGGTGGTTTTGTGCCGGGTGTGTCTGGTGTTGTTGGTGCTGTTGAGGGTTTTGATGTTGATGGTGGTTTTGTTGATGGGGGTGTTGGGGCTGTGGTTGATGTTGATGGGTGGTTGTGGCGTTCTCTTGTGTTTGGGGCGGGGCTTGTTCCTGCGGGGTTTGGGTCGGTGTTTGGTGGTGGGGGTTTGTCGGTGGGGGTTGCTGGTTCTTGTGGTGGTGTGGTTGATGGTGTGTCTGGTTTGTGGGGTGTTGGGGGTTTGTCGGGTGTGTTTGGTGGTGGTGTTTTGCCTGGTGGTTCGCCGGTGGGTTCTTTGGTTGGTGGTTTGAGGGGTGTTTCGTCTGTGGTGGGGTTGGTTGATGTGGTGTCTGGTGTTGGTGGTGGTTTGGGGTTGTCGGGGGTTTGTCCGGTGTTTGGGCGTGTTGTTGGGTTGGGGTCTGGTGTTTTGTGGGGGTTGTTGCGTGGTGGTTTGGATGGTGTTTTGGGGTCTGTTGGTGGACGTGTTTTGTCTGGTGTTGTTGGTTCGGTGTTGGCTGGGCGTGGTGGTTTGGTTGGTGGGTTGGGTTTGGGGTTTGTGGCTGGTAGTGAGGGGTTTGGTTCGCCGGTGGGTGAGGTTGTTGGTGGTGGTGGGTCTGCTGGGTTGTTTGGTCGTTCTGGTTGGGGTGTTTCTGGTGGTTGGGTTGATGTGCCGGTTGGTTCGCCGGTGTTGGGGTTGGGTGTTTCGGTGGGTGAGGTTGTGTCGGTTTTGGGTGGTTAGTGTGTTGTTGGTGGTATAGGAAGATGCCCCTGGTTTCCCGTGTTTGTGCGGGTTGCCAGGGGCATCTTTTGGTGTTTTGGGGGTTATTCTTCGTAGTTGGTGTGGGTGGTGATGGTGTTGATGTGGTGGAGGGTTTGGTTGGCTAGGTTGGTGCGTCCTTCTTTGGTAGCGATGTCGTGTACGGTGGTGAGGTAGTCTTTGGTGTGCCAGAGGATTTCGGTGTCGGATACCCAGTGCATTTCGCCGGGGATTGCGTAGTAGTCTGAGATGTTTTGCCAGAGGGAGGTTAGTTCTTCTTCGAGGGTTTCTTTGTCGTTGAGGGTGTGGTATTCGGGGTGGTTGAGGGTGTCGTGGAGTGCTAGTGCGGTTTCGGGGGTGAGGGGTGCGGTGTTGGCTTCTGGGATGTTGAAGGTTTCGGGGAGGGTGTCGGTGTCTTCGTAGTTTTCGGTTGCTTGGAGGACTGTCCAGATGTTGTAGCCGCCTTCGGGGGTGGTGTATTCGTCGGGTTCGTGGAAGATTACGCGGGTTTTTCCGTTGGCTTTGAGGGTGTGTGCGATGGTGATGTCGTTGTAGTGTTCGGTGCTGTACCAGATGGTGATGTTGTCGTCGTTTTCGACGGCGTAGTAGGTGGGTTCGATAGCGTCGCCTCGGGTGCCGATGTTTACGGCTTTGAGGTCTGGTAGGTCGTTGGTGGTGAGCTGTCCGTTGGTGCGGGTGAGGGTGATGGTCTTGGGTGCGTTGAAGCTTGCGTGGCGCAGGCGTGCGGTGGCGTGGTCGGTGTTGGTTACCTGGTCGATGGTGTAGATTGCCATGCGGTCGTCGTTGGTGTTGTCGGTGGGGATGAGGAGGATACCGTCGTTGGTGTTGAGGGTTTCCCAGTAGAGGAAGGGGGTGATGTTTCGCATTGTTAGTGCTCTCTTTCTGTGTTTAATGATTGGGTGTTCACCCCTTTTTGGTTCCCTGTATGGTTAGGGTGGGGTGGTGGGTTGAGAATCGCCTCAACCTTTCATGTTTAGATTGTACCACATATTTGTGGTGGATATTCTTTAGGGGTGTTCTAATTCTCTTCTATGCATGGGATGTATTGTATCTAGAGATGTTTACCGGCGTGTTTTCTTGATTTTTTGAGGGGGGGTATTATAGGGAGTGCAAGTATTTTTGTTTTTCTTTTGGAGGCTACTTCCATGTTGCACAATGTTTTTGATGAGTACCCTGGCTTCAAGTTTTTCTCTGCTGAGGATGTGTTGAGGGTCCGTTCTTTAGGGCTTCCCAAGTCTACTTATGATTGGGAGAATGAGCATTTTGAGCTAGTTTCTAGTGTTCTTGGTGTCTCTACTGAGTTCATGTATGAGCGTTTGAAGGAAGCGTTTGGAGGCGGTTCTGCCGGGTGGGGTATTTACTGTGAGTGGGGTGACGGGTTGTCTTTGGCTGAGCTGGAGGATAAGGGGTTGCCGGGCACTGAGGTGATGCGCCTGTACGAGGAGGGTTACCTTAATGGTGGCATCTGGGAGGGTGCTTTGCTGTTTACTCGCGCCCAGTTTTGGGGTGGTGCCGGTAAGGGAGTTTGGAGTGTGTCTGGTGAGGGTGCTTTGAGGTTCAACCCTGAGTTTTTTGAGTGCGTGAAGACGTTCAGGGCTGTTGGTGTGGAGCCTCATGTTACTGATGATTTTTTGTTCACGCCGTCGTTTGAGTATGGGTTTTTGTCGGCGGCTGAGTTGTTGATGTCGGGTGATGAGGCTATGGTTGCTCTTGTGTTGGATGATGCGCGTGAGTGTGCGTTGGGGCGGCGCGATGAGGTTGTTGGGCGTGCGTGGGGGCGTGCTGGTGTGGGTAATGTTCCAGTGCCGGGGAATGTTGTTGCTTTGGCGGTGGCAGGTGTTGTTCCGTCTGTGGGTGGCGGTTCTTTGGCTGATTTGGGGGCTTTGGCTGAGGTTTTGCGTGTCCCGTGGGGTGTTTTGGTTCACCGTTTCGCTAGTATTGATGAGCGTTCTAATGGTGTCCGTTGGGCTGGTTTGCCGCCCCACAAGGTAGCTAAGGGGTTGGGGGTTCCTGAGGATGTAGTGGTGGGTATGTGTGGGTCTGGTGAGTTGCTGGCGGGGAAGTATGGGGATGGCGATTATATTGTTGAGGGTGTGCATCTGATGCCTGTTTATGGGGATGATGGGTTAGTGATTGATTGGGTGTTTTTCTCTGGGTCTGTGCGTCTTGTGGGTGAGTTGCGTGATTGGGGTTGGGGTGATGACCGTATTGTTGAGTTTTTGGAGAGTCCGTCGCCGTGGTTTGGGTTGGTTGCGCCTATTGAGTATGCGCGTCTTGGTGATGAGTATGTGGATGCGGTTCTTGCGGTTGTGCGGTATTGCGGGTAGCTGTTTGTAGGTGCCGGGAGGGGTGAAGTTTTTTGTTTCGCCCCTCCCAGTTTTTAGTGTTTGTGTTGCCTTGTTTGGTATCATAGTTTTACACTTATTTTTCTTTCTATTGTGGAGGTTGTTTAATGTCTTCTCGTGTTATTTCTAGTGCGCAGGCTGAGGTTCTTGCTGGTGTGAAGCAGGAGGTTTGTGAGTATGTTGATGTGAAGGTTGGCTCTGGTGATGTTGTGATTACTGAGTCTCTTCAACGTGTTTTGCTGTTTCATTGTTGTGCGGCTGTTGGGCTGTTTACGCTTCGTGAACGTGAGGGTTCTCAGCCTTATTATTCTACTTATGCTGGTAGCGGTGAGTACCCGCTGACCCTTGATGGGGTTAAGGTGATGCTTTGCAAGGCTGTTGATGAATTGTGTGAGGCGGGGTATCTTGATGCCTCTGAGGGTGACGGGGAGAAGCTTACTGCTTACATTTGTGAGGGGGTTGATGTTGCTGTCAGTAAGGGTTCGAGGGGGCTTACTGCTGTGGAGTCGGTGTTTGAGGATTTGCAGGGTGTTTATACTGAGAGTGCTGTCTGTAAGTATTTGGGTGTGACTTCGGGTGAGTTGGAGGAGATGGTTAAGAGTAATCGTGTCCTTGGTTTCCCTTTGTCTGATTGGTCGAAGCATCCGGCGTGGGTGGGTGTTATGGGGTACCCTGGTTTCCAGTTTGAGGGTGGTTCTGTGAGGGAGGATATTGTGAAGCTTTTGGGGGTGTATGGGTCTTCCGACGCTTTTAGTTCGACTCAGACGGCGCTTTTGATTGGCGGTCCTAGTTTGGCGTATGCTGGCATGAGTCCGGCGGAGTTTATTAAGCAGTATCCTGAGATGTTTGATGTTGTTTATGCATATTGTGAAGGCGATTTGAACCACGCGGAGTCTTGGCGTTAGTTAAAATGTATGGCAAAAAGTATCCCTTAAACTCACTACAGAGAAGAGTTTAAGGGATACTTTTTTGTTAGTGGGTAATGTATTTGGTTTCGAAGATTGAGTAGTCATTTGTATTAATGACTAGCATCTCACCCACTAAACCGTTCTGGTATACTGGCTTGTTATGTTCTGAGATGGCGTGAACTACTTCCAGTTGGGGGTTGTCACTAGTGCTGACAGTTTTAATCTTGTTGTCATTGTCGTCTAGGTACCATGCACGGGTTTCAATATGGTTCTTTTCCGGGTTATTGGGGTACGTGTGGTATTCGAGAGTTACTTTAACAACTCCGTAGATGAATGATTCCATAGTATTGTTCGTTACCTTTCTTCGTGGTCGCAGAGTCCTTGACCCATTTCAATGTCGCCGGTGGTGTCTGCGCCACAGGGTTTCACTACGCGGCGGGGGCTGTCTGTTTCGGTTTGGGAGGTTTGAGTAGTGTCTGGTTTTTGGGTGTTCTCACTGTCGCCGCATCCGGTGATGGTTAGGACGGTGATTAGGCTGAGTCCTGCGATACTGTACAGCTTCTTCATGGGGTTTTACCTTTCTGTCTAGTTAATTAGTCCGAGCTGGTTAGCGCGGATTTCGGTGTAGATTATGCCGGTTTTGAATAGCTTTGATAGTTCAATAATATCTCCGTTGGCGGTGTTTTCCCAGTGGTGGGCGAACGGTGTTCTGGGCATGAGTAGGGCGGCGGCGAATCTGTTTGCTTCACGTTCTTGATGGGAGCCTGGTGTTTTGTTGTAGCTGTCTGGTGGGGTGGTGGTTTTGTCGTTGAGAATGTGTAGGTATAGGTGCCCGAGGTTGTGGGCTAGGCGGAACCTGGTGAATACGTTTTTGATGGTTCTGGTTTTTTGTTCGTGGAGGGTTAGGTAGGGGATGTATGATTTGAAGTTTATGTTTTCCCATTGTTGGGTTTCGGGGTTGAGGGTGTAGTCGTTGATGTCGAGTTCTGCGGTGTTTAGTAGCCTGTTCACATCGGGGTTTAGCCAGATTTTTCCGCCGAGGTCGTAGGTGAGTTGCTGTACGTTGAGTGCTGGGGTGTTGTGGGGGTGTTTGTCCCTGTAGAGGTTGTAGAGTTTTTCGGCTTGTTGCTCAATATGTTCGGCTGTGGGCTGGCTGACTGTTTCGCTGGGTTCGCATTGGGTTTCCATAGGGGTTTTCCTTTGAGGTGGTGGGGTTATGGTTGGTATCATTGTATCATGCATTGACATGGGTTTTCGGCTATGTGGATTGCGAGTTTCTTTATAAGTTTGGAAGGTTTCCTGATGGTTGATGGGTCTGTTTCTTCGGCTGTTGTTAATGTTGGTCGTAAGGTTGTTGAGGGTTTAGCGCCGGATGTTTTTTCTGGGTCTGGGTCTATTCGTGAGTTGGGTGATGCGGGGTTCAGTGTTGGGCATTTGGTGAATGGTTTTGTGTTGGGGTCTGGTGTTGCGGTTGAGGATGGGTCTGTGTTGGAGCGTGCGCGGGGTGTGCGTGATTTTTCGCAGGTTCCTGTTGCGTTTAGGTCTTTTGCGGCTGAGTGCGCTGGGTATGTTTGGGATGGGTCTGTTGTTTCTACGGTTGGTGGTGTTTTTGTGCATGGCGGGTTTTCTTTTGGTGTTACTCCGCGTGCTAGGTGGTCTTTTGGTGGCGTGAATGGGGTTGATTTTGAGGCGATTCAGGATGGGTTTGTTGTTCCTGCGTCTGGTGTGGGGGTTGAGGCTTTAGGTGATGCTGTTGGTGTTGAGTTGGGTGGGTTGGTTGCGCCGCCGGGAGGTTTGGGGCTAGGTGCTGGTGTTGGTGAGTTGTCATGTTTTCGTTTTGATTACGATGGGAGAGGTTCGCGTATGAGTTCTACTGAGGTTTCTAATGGTTTGGCGTTGGAGCAGGCTTCTTATTGGCTGTCTCGTGTTGGGGAGGTTGATGTTGTGTCTCCGCCGTTGGTTGGTGAGTCGCCGGATGTTGTGGCTGAGCGCTTGAAGCGTGTGCGTAGGGCTTCTAAGGGGGATGGTGGTGTTGCGCCGCGTTTGATGGGTTCGCGCCGTGAGGTTGAGATTATGGGGTTTGTGGGGCTGTTTGGTTGGGTTGATGTTCGTGCTGTGATGTTGTTGTTGGGGGTTTCTACTAGGGTTACGGCGTTGAAGTATTTGAAGGGGTTGCAGGGGCGTGGGTGTCTGGAGGCGGTGGATATTCCTGGTTTGCGTCATACGGTGTGGGTTGGTACACGTGTGGGGTTGGATGAGTTTGGTGTTGGTGGGGCTACTGTGTCGCGTAAGACGCTGGGTAATAGTGAGTTTCAGCATCGTACTCTTATTCATTATGTGGGGGCTATGTTGGTGAATGGCGCGGTTGATGTTTTGGGGTTGGGTGGTTTAGTTTCTGGTGGTCGTGTTGTTGGTGGGCAGGTTGCTCGTGGTTTCAGTGTGATTCCTGACCGTGTGATTAATGGCGCTATTCATGGCATGTTCAGGGGACGCGCGGGGTTTGATGTGCGTGATGTTTTGATTGCGCGGCGTGGTGAGGTGTTGCGTAGTTGGCGTGCGGCTGGTGGTGTTGGGGTTTCACCTGAGTGTTATGGTGGTAATGAGTGGATGTGGGCGGTGATGAGTAGTGCATCTGAGACGAAGTATCATGTGCCGGATATTGTGTGCATGGTTCCGCGTGGTGAGGATGGTGAGCCGCGTAGTGTTGCTGTTGAGGTTGAGCGTGGGTTTGGTAAGAAACCTGGGCGTTTGGAGACTATTTTGGGGCAGTATAGGGATGATAGGAGCGTGTTTGGTCAGGTCTTGTGGTTGTGTACTGGTGACCGTATGATGCGTAAGGTGAATGAGTGGGCGTTGGCGAATGGTTGTGATGACCGTATCCGTGCGATTCGTTTGTGTCGCCCTGATGGGTCTGTTTTTGATGGTGTTTCAGCTTTTGAGTTTTAGTTTTTGGGACTAAAAAGGGTAAGCCCCTAACCTTAATAGTAAAAGGTTGGGGGCTTACCCTTTTGTTTCCGTTAGTCTCTCTGATTTTATAGGGTTTGGTGCTCGACTTCCTTGCCCTATGTGCCCGCGTGTGGGGCGCTGGAGAGGTTTTTATTTATCTGTGTAGTTATATCAGACGCTTAATGTTTACGTCGTCTATGCGGCTTATTTTAAGGTCTAATCCTACAGTCGTCTACACTGATTTGTGGGACGTTTTTGGTGCTTCTTGAATTAAATGTTCTTCAGTTCGTCTGGGTGGTAGTTGAACTGTTCACCGTTTGCTTCGGCAGTGCGGATAAGGGTGAGGAACCTGTGTGGGTCAGGTGCGTGTTCTAGCGCGTCCTTAACGTAGCAGGGTCCAGTTTCGGCGCGGCACAGGTTCATTAGAGTGGAACACATGTCTTCGCCTTCATCTTGTAGGCGTTGGCGAATATCGGAAATATTGCCTGTTTTAATATCTTCAATAAGTACTCTGTCAGATTGCCTAATCTCTAAGACTTCATGTGCAGGAATTAGCCCGCCATCCATGCGCTTCACTAGTGCTTGCGTCATGAATACGCGCCCACTGGAGGCGATGGAAGCTAATGAATTTGCGCGTAGCGTACCGTCGTCATTGGTTGCTAGGCGTTCAATAATGCCTGCGCAGTCTTGCGCGTGGACGGTGGTTAGGGTGAGGTGACCTGTCTCAGCGGCGCGTAACGCGGCTTGGATTTCCAGTTCATTTCGCACCTCGCCAATGAGCATGATGTTCGGGTTTTGGCGTAGCGCTGATTTGATGCCGTTAAGGAATGAACGTGTATCGGTATTCACTTCTCGCTGGATAAACAGGCTACCGTTTGAGTTAGGGTTGTTGTTATCGAAAAGGTACTCAATTGGTTGTTCGATGGTGACGATAGTTACGCCCATAGGTTCACCTGTAACCGGGTGCGGTGTTGTGACGTTGCACTGTGCATAGTATAGACCTGATGCGATGGTGGTCGTTTTGCCGCTACCTGTAACGCCTGCGACTACGATAAGTCCCGCCTTTTGGTGGAGTGCTTCAATGAAGGATTTCGGCACATTGTAGTAGGATGGGTCTTGAATATCGGTAGCTAGTAGTCGGAATACCATATTGATATTGGACAGACCAGGTGAAACGTATGTTACGTTGAGTCGGCACCTTCGACCAGCATATTTCCCTTTAGGGATGGTGTAGGAAATGTCCAGTTCTTTTTCGGCGCGAAACGTCGTGGAAGAGGTGATCTGAGTAACTTTTTCAAGTAGGCGCGAAACGTCGTTACGGGTAGGTGTAGGTTGCTGGTAATAGGGCGCTAGACCACCACCTACCTTGAATCGGATGGGGGTTTCTGGCTGGATGTAAACGTCGCTTGCGCCCATGTCGTATGCGTCTGTGATGATGCTACTGAGCGGGAAGTTATCGGGTTCCGTGAGGCTGGTAGGGGTGGATTTACGGAGGGCGCTATACTCCCCTGCTGGCTCCACGGAGCCATATTTTTCTTTTGAGGCGGCGGCAAGGTCACCACTGGTAACGACAGCTGTTTGCGGGACAGATGCTTTATTGTGTTCTTCTCGTACTTGGCGTAGAATTTCTGCCATTAACGCTTCTTGGTCGAGTGGCGGCGCGACTTCGACTTCCATCACGTCTGGCTCGGGTTCAGGTGCCGGTGGCGGAAGCTGGTCTTCTGCGTATTGAGTAATGCTTGCACTGAGGTTTTTCAGACGATTTTCTTCGTCTTTTTCACGGCTGGCAGGGTTGTGGTTGTTCTGCTTGAGTGCTGATAGTGAAAATCCGGCGGGCATATCAGTTTTCCTTAAAAATACGGGCGGTTATTTTAGCTCTAAGTACTGTATAGCTGTACGTGTTTTACGCTATGCCTTTTATATATGTTTTCCCTTGAATTTACAGGTGTTTTGAAGTTATGTTGAAGAAGTTTTTAGGGTTATGGTGGGTGCGTTCTGGTGCCCTATTTTTTATGCGTAAAAATACTGAGGGTTGGGCAGGATATGTTGCTCGAATGGGTCTTTTTGCAGGTTTTGGTGCGGCTTTACTTGTGGGTATTATTGGTCGCTTAGCTGGTTTTGCTGGTTTGATTGGCTTATGGGATTCTTTAGGTGGGTTTAGCGTAGCTATTTTTACGGTTTCTTTTTTGATGGTGGTGGTAGGGTTATGGCTTAGCCCCGCCGAAGAGGTGAATGTACCTCCTAGCGGGGCTAAGAAACCGGCTGGAAAGGTGAAGGGCGTTAAACCTAAGCCTTCTAAAACAGCTAAACCAGCGTCAGATAAAGTCGATACTGTAGACACTGAGCCTACCGTTCCACTTCTTTATGACGGGCTTGAAAAAACTGTCCCTTTGCCTGCAAATTATAGGTTTGACATGGCAAAATAGTCTTCCAAATCGCCTGTCTGTTCAGGGCTGAACAGGTTATACCCTGTGCCGCGTACAATGTCGTATGCCAACAGGGACATGCCTTCGGAGTACCCCTTGTTATTCAATAGGTAGTTGAATCCACCTGGTAAGCTGACATTCACTGCGTCTAGCGCGGCTTCATGTAAATAAGGTACACCCGTAAGCACGGGGATTCCGCCGACAGAGTAGTCTGCAACGTCCCAGAACGCAAAAGCTGAGCCTTTCTTAACAATATGGTCAGGTTCCATCTTGTTTACAAAGATGCTGATACGTTGAGGGTTCATGCCACCACCGCCGTTGCGTGTAGACCCTAACCCATAGTTAAACTGTCGCTTCATAGTATCCAAAGGACCGGGGTAAGGTTCAGCGACGTAATACAGTTTGTATGTAAGTGGGTATGCGCAGAACACCATGTATGGGTCTGTTAATTGAACGGACGTGTCAATAATGATTACGTCATAGTGCTCACGTAAGGTGCTGATTATAGCTCGGTAGAAGTGAGGGTCTAGGTCGTTCAAGTCACGCGGGTCTTCTGGCGCAAGAAGTGTGTCGTACCCTACTCGGTCGTTACGGATAATGTACTTTTCAATAATGCCCCAGTCTTTTTTCTTATCTTCACCTAGCACACGATGCCCACTAGTGATGGTGGACTCACGAAAATCGTTGAAAATGCCGATAACAGTTTTACTTTGGTCGCTAGTGTTAAGACCAACCTGACCGTCTTGCAGGTCAAGGTCTACCACGATAACTTTCAGCGCGTGTTCTGCATAGTTGTATGCCACAGCTTCTTTACCCCATGTGGTGAGTGCGTGCGCGATACCTAGCGAGGTTGTTGTCTTACCAGTACCACCTTTTTTAGATGTTACTGTGACGACGCGTCCAAGGTACGGTGAACCGTTGATATGCGTAGCGTCAGGGTCGATGTCCTCTTGAATTGCGGCAAGCTCAGGGTCTACACGTGACTCTAGTGTTCCTCTGAATGATAATACCGGGTCACCAAATTCAGGTGGGTTTGCAAGAAATAGCTGAATTTTTTCGTAGAATTGTAATGCGATGAAGTTTTCCGGCAGGGTATCCCAAGGCGCTTCGGGGTTATTGGGTACCATGCGGGTGATTTCAATGTTATAGGTGGTGTACGGCAGTTGCTTAGTGAACAGTAGGTTCTGCATCTCCACTTGGATAGCCTGATATTGGCTGTGTTCCAGCGCATCTTTTGCATCTTCAAGGACGAAGATGGGTGTAGTCTCCATGATGGTAGTCATGATTCGCAGTACGTTAGGTACCTGCTGAGGGTTCCTCAAGCTATTGCGGCGCAGTTCCGCGTAGTAGTCTGAGTGTACTACGATAGCGTCCATTGTGTTAGGGATGGACGGCAGGTCTGAGGTGATGTCATTCCATAGGTATTCGATGGTTGGGCAGATGCCAATAATTTCAGGGAATAACAGTTCGTTCACTTCATCTTCGGTTACGCCGTAGATGCTTGTGGAGTCTTTAGTTGGGATGCGTGGACCCTCGCCGGGGGTGATGGGCGGCATGAGGTATTTCAGGAACTCGCGGTAGAAAGCCGCATCATAAACACCTTCTATAGCCTCAGATTTGAGAGGCTTATTAGGGTTCTGCAACTTATTAAACTGTTCTGTGCCTGAAACATAGACAATGTTTGGCGGCAGGTAGCGCTTTTTACGGCTTAACGTTGAGTCCTGTGCCATAGGTGTTCTCCTTGGTTAGTTGCTAAATTTCTTGCTGTTGGTGGGTTTCGTCGAATGGGTTAGTGCTGAACGCTTTGACTAGTTCTTCTAGCCACACAATCATGTGTACGTGTCCTCGACGTTTACGGATGTCCTGCATGATGCAGTGTCCCTGTTGTAATTGAGTTATAGCACTGATGACCTGTTCTGCGTCGTCTCCTTGTAGCCCCATTGCGAGGGCACCTATTTCTGCGTCTTGGCGTGAGTTGGCGAAGGCGAAATGTGTGCTTGCTAGGGAGGTGTCAAGACCTGTTGTGTTGTTGAAAACGTCTTTGTAGCTCTGGCTACCTAGTATGACTGCTAGGTTCATGGAGCGTCCTAGCTTTGAGGTTGATTTAACTAGAGACATGCCGGATTCGTTGCCGAGAATTGCCCATGCTTCGTCAATTGCGAGAACTTTTTTAATGTTCTTAGGCATTCTGAGCATACTTTGACGGACGAGTAGTGTGACCATTGTTAGGATTGCTTGTCCGACTGCTTTGCTAGGGTCGTTGAGGTCTTCTACTGTCTTCGGTAGCTCGTGTAGGCGGGATAGGTCGATGACGGTAGCGCCAGGTGTGAAGTCAAAGTAGCGTGCTGGTTTTCGGTCAGGTTCAGCACACAGGATAACTCCGGCACCTTCGTTAAGGGTGTTTTGGAGGCTGAGCGCAAAACCTTTGAGTTTCTGATTGCCATTGGCACTAGCTACGTCTAGAAGCATGTTAAAGAACACGTTCATGCTTTTTTCTTTGGGGTATGCTTTGATAACGTCGCTGATTGTTGCCGCAACCCAAGGCTTAATTTCCCCATCCGCAAGTGCGCCCGGCATAAGCGCATGGATAAGTGCGTTTACAGCTGTTTGGATGTCAGCGGCGGCTTCTTTTTCATTATCATGGTTATCGAAGATGACGAAGGGGTCGAGAATACCAATATTCTCTTCCTTGGTTGCGTCAATAGTTTTGACGTTAGTTGGGACACTTAAGACTTCCTCGATATTGAGGATTTTTAACAGGTCGCCTTTCCAGTCGATACCTACCACGGCGGCACCTTGGAGGGCGGCGAGAGATAGCGTCCAGAGAATACTGAAAGTTTTACCGCTACCTGGTTTCCCTGTGAATAGCGTGACGGGCGGTTCGTCATTCCTATTTGCTGAGTGAAGGTCGAAAAAGACGGGAATGGCGGCGCGTTCATTGATGCCAATTGTCATTGGCTGACCGTGGCGGTAGACTTCGGGACTCATTTCTTAGGCGCACCTTTCTTTTTGCCGATGAATGGCTTCTTACTGTAGGCTTCTTCGGTTTTTCTCAGTTCTGCTAATGCGTCGTCAGCACGGTTTGATACCTGAATTGCGCTTGCGATTCGGTAGATTCGCTTAGCGTTAGGGTCGTATTCTACGCAGTCAAGGTATCCGCGTGCTTGGTTCTTCCAGCGGCGCTTAGCGAGGAGATATTTACCGGCAGTCATGCCGTCAAATTTTTCTGATGTGTCGCCTAATTTTTTGCCCAGCGGGTAGGCTAAGACGAGTGCGGGTGCCCATGTCCACAGTAGGGAAATAATGAAAGACATTCCTAGCAATACGCTTGCGAGTATGGCGAATAGGAAATATGCGGCGGCGAGTATGCCACCTACCCAGATGAACTGGGTCTGTGTAATGGGTTTACTGAATGTGAAGCCGCCAAATTCCCAGAATTGGTTGTCGCGGGCGAACACGTCGGTCGCGTTAGTTATTTCGATGCGCACAAAAATAGAACCTCTCAGGCGTGTAGTATTTAGGCTTTATATACTACATATCTGAGAGGTTCTATTTGCCTTGTTACCAGTCAAGTTCTACTGGGTCTGGCGGTGTTTCATCTGGTGCCGGTATGGTTACTTCAATTTTGATTTCTGAGTCTTCTTCGGGTTCGTTGAGTAGCTTCGAAGCGGCTGTTTTGAGTTTCTTCGCTTCCTTTTTTCGTTCCTCACGGGCGATAAGTTTAAAGTACTGCTGTACTCCGTCGTTGGGGTCTGTTTTCCCGTCTTGGGGGACTTTGGGGATGCTGTATGTGGGGTCTAATTCCCATTGCGAAGCTATTTCGTCAAGGTACGGTCGTTCTACTGGTTCTGCGGTGTAATTCTCCGGGTTTACCTCGGTAATGCGGATTCGAAACCTACGGTATTTGATAAGCTCCTCAGGGGGGCTTTTCCATAGCCCACCATATGCAAACGTGGTTTCCAGCAGGTGCCCTGCATCATCGTCTTCCCACCAGCGTCCTGTGAAACCGTCGATAATGGGTTTCAGTGTTGGCGCATAGTTAGTTGGGTCGAGCCTAAGCCCCTTGTTCATTCCCAGGACTTCAAATCGGACGATGTAGTGTCTGAATGGGGTGAACTCGGGGTTGTCTTCAACAAACTTTGCGGCGTGACTAGAGGCTATTCCGCGTAGCGACTTTACGATTGCGGCACGCACAAAAGGGGTGAGTCGCAAGTTTTCGGTTAAGACTAGATGCGTGGGGATGTCTAAAACTATGTCTATTGTCCGTGGTTCGCTTGGCATGTGTATTGGCTTTCTATAAAGGTTATAAGGCGTTGAGGGAGATGGTTCCTACGGGCGGCGCATAGTCGTGGCTATTTTCGCCCTGCACGAATGTTTCATAGTGCTCAGCGTCCTCACCTACATAATACCCTTCAGGAGGGTTTGGGACACCGGCAAATGTGTGACTGAAATTCTGGGCTATCCTGCCGAGAGCAACGTTCGCGCGTGACTTAATTTTCTGCACCCAATCAGTGATAGCTTCCATATCATGCTCCACAATGTGTGGCTCAATAATGTCGTATGTTAGTGGGTAGAAAAGTTCCTGAGTTTGACGAACAACTGCTTGGACTCGCATGTTGGATGCTGAGGTCTTAAATCCGCGTTGCTGTGCTGTAGTGATGGGAAGCGCGTGAGTTTCATTAAGGTAGAACTGGTAGGCAAGTTGCAGTTCTGCGATAATCTGGATGAAAGCGTTGGTGATGCAGTAGACGGTTTCATCTGGGAATGTGTCTGGCTCTTTCAATTCATCGGGCAACACTTCGAATACTTTACGCTCGATGTCATTGCCCGTGTAGAGTGCTGTGGATGCGTGTCCGGCGGCGGCGTTATGAGAGCCGTCGCTGTTGTATGGCTGATAGACGGGTGCTTCATATCCCTGGATGGAAACGCTCATTGGGTCTTCCGCTTTCTCACTAGATTTAGGTCGCTAGTACCCAATAATGATAGCACGCCGGGCGGTCTTTTTGGTGCCGCCCGGCGTGCTAAATATTACTAAATTTTAAGAATTTCCGACCTGAACCCCTTGTAGAAACATGAGGAAATTGTGTAGGATTTCACGCCCAAAGGGGGTTAAGATGCCTACAGCGGCTACGACAACAAGGGCAAACAGGAAGATGATGATGTTCTGAAACCCGTCCATTACTTAATTGCCTCCTGATATTCTTTTCCTTCTTGACGTGCTTCTTTGACAAGTGCGATGAGGTCTGCACCTCCATCTGCGCTACGTTCAAGACCCAACCAATGCTCGTACTCCGCGTTATCAATTGCCTCAAGCTCAGCCTGAGTAAGTTTAGCGGCGGCTTCCTGCTCAGCTTTTTGCTGAGCTTTGAACTCAGCAAGTTCTGCCGGAGTGTACGACTCCTGCAAATGTGAGAGGTAGATAGATGCGGCGGCTTCTAGACCACCTGCTTTAGTCAGGTCAGTACTGATAGTGACGTTGCTATGCCCTGTGCTTCGAACCTTGGACGCTGAAATCGGAATCTCGATACGTTTCTTTCGAGTGTTATACAGAACAGGCGCACCAGATTTGAGCAACCTAGCGAGGTCAAGAACCGCTTCCTTGTTAATTGCTTGGGAGCGTTTAAACTTGCGGATGGCATTGCTTCGTGCAAGTTTAGACATTTCCGAGAACAGCACTAAGTCAGGGTTTCGGTCTAGGGCGGCTTCCACGTCTGTCGGGTCAATATAGTCTGTATAGTAGGCTCTCGCAGGAGGCTTATTGCCTGATGATTTCGCGCTATTCTTAGGTGCTTGCGCCATAATTCGTTCCTTAAGTAGCTTAGTACGCCTGAGGCATGAGAGGCTTAGGCAGATGCTTCACAAAGCGGCTAATCACTGGGTCTTGCGACAGTTCTAGCGCAAGCTGGTCGTGACGTTCAACTTGCTCTTTGAACTGCAAGATAACTGGTGCGATTTCTTCATCATACTTACGCTTAGCGTCACCCGTTAGATGCTCATCGTTAATGGACAGCAGTACGGTGTGTACTGCGTTCTTATGCAGGGCGTAAGTACTAGACCCACCTGCGCTATACGGGTAGTTTGCGAGGGTGTGCCATGCTGGGTAGTTGCCGTCCTCGTCAGGGTCAGATGGGAGATTCTTCTCTGCCTTGTCTGAAATTTTCCACAAGAATAGGTTGATGGAAACGTCCAGTTCCGCGATACGTTCTAGCGCCTCGTTGAGGTGGTTGAGCTTCTTGGCGGCAATGTATGCTGATGCAAGCGATGCTACAGTGATAGCGATGAGAATAACGCTGGTGAAAAGGTTCATCTTTACACTCCTAGAGTCGTTGTAGTAGTATGAGGGTGGATATGACTATGACTGCGACGCTCCCCCACAGCACGCCGCTATTAAGGGCTTCACTTTTAGCTTCGAAGGTTGCGAACCTGTACGTGTACCACAATTTTCCTTTACGTGGAATAATTGGGGAGAATAGCGGCACTCCTGCCCTAGTGAATGCGTCACCAATAATATGGACGACTGCGCCTATACCAAGACTATATCCTAGCCACATGTACTGCCCAGCGGGGATGCTGTTAAAGAACATTAGTGTCACTGCCACAGATACTAAGAACATGAGCGTTGAGCCAACATTTTTAGTGCTTTTAGCCGCCTTTAACGCGCCCAGGTTAAGACCTGAAACCGCGATATGTAACGCCGCTAAGCAAATCACAGCGGCAATGAGAGCACCAAGATTTCCAATTCCCAGAAACCCGAGTGGAAGCATGATTGCCGTCATTAGAGGGTTACTCGTTAGGAAATTTACAATAAGCGCTAAGGCTACAGCTCCCACCAATGAGTGCCAGAAACCACGGTGTACAACATCGTGCGCCTTAGCACGCGATTTTGCATCTTGCTTCGTATGAATGGTCTGTACAAGCCTGGAACTTTCACGGAATGCGAAGGTGATAGGCCCGCCAAAGATTCCCATAGACGACTTCGCTGTCGATGACGTGTTATCGAAGTCTGGAATTAACGCTCCGGCAACAAACGCTACGGCTGAGAGCACGTATTGCCCCATACTGGGCTCATTTCCAAGGACTAGATTCACAGCGCCACTCCCTGCGAAAGCTAGGAAAGCTAGGAAAGCGGCTAGTCCTGTTGAGGCGTGTGCCTGACCCATCAGCGCGTCGTCTTGTTCACCGACGGTTTGGGTAATCCCGTGCGTCCAGCAAACATGTTCAGGTGGGGACAACTTAGTTCTCCTTCAATGGTTAGGTTAGTTTAGGGCATGTATAGTATTTCTATAGCGAGGCACCCCACAACTCAAAACATGTGGGGTGCCTCGCTATATTGCTTAGTTTTATTCTACTGACGTGTTTTTGTCAGGCTTATTTCCCAACAGCCTGTCCGTAAAAGAGCCACGCTTAGCGGCTTTAGCTTTTGCTTTTTCTTTTCGTTCAGCTATTTTTTCTGCACGTTTTTTTGCGGCTTCGTCGTGTTCGCGGGTTCGGTCGTCTCTAATTCCGAACGATTCTGCTTCTTTTTCATCCTCTGTTCTTAAGAGGAACGAGGTGAACGTCAGCATGAATGTAATGGGCAGGAAGCCGTTAAAAGTCCATAGAGGACTGTCTGCCGCCGCCGCATAGAATACCCATACGCTCATCAGAACAGCGAACATAACTACTGCCCATAACCTAAGTCTAGGACTCGCCCAGGGTTGCATTTTTACAGGGACCCACTGCCCGCCGGTTTTATCTGTGAGCCACTGACCTGTCGCATACGCGGAAAGGTACGCTAATGTCCCTCCGGTGTACATGACTGGCGCGCCGATAAGTACCCATTTAGGGATAGTGACCAAGAGGATATTGGGCAAGGTTAAATCAACTACTACCCCGGCGATAAGTCCTACCGCTAGGATAATTACCCATGCGAGGATTTGTTTCTTATCCCGCGTGTTCCATGTTGCCTTAATGAAACTGAGGTGTGTCCGCCCTCTATCTTCAAGGTTTTGGTCTATATAGTCCCCAAAATCTTGAAGACGCTCCGCTAGTTTCCCCATTACTTTTCTCCTTGTAGGTAGTTACTTTTAGTGCATATCGCTAAAAAATTTTTTTGCATCATGCAGTGCTTCGGCACGATATTCCGGGTTAGCTACGATAGCCTCAGCGTGCTCGATGGCACTAGGGATGATATGGCGGTGTTTGCTGAGGCGTAAGAACCTATTGCGGGTAATGCCGTGCTGTGTGCTGGTGAGGATGTCTCCTTCGCCGCGTGTGTCTGTGTCCGCCTCTGCGATAGTGAATCCGTCATCATGGTTTACCAGAGCTTCCATGCGGGCTTGGGCGCTTTTTGTTTCTGCCGGGCTGACAAGCCAGCACTTAGCGTGAAGGTCGCTACGTCCGACACGTCCCCTCAGCTGGTGTAGTGACGATGCACCCAACCGTTCAGCACCCATAATGACGATACGTGTAGCGTTAGGTACGTCTACGCCGACTTCTACGATGGTGGAAGCAACAAGCACATCTGTCTCACCTGAGCGGAAAGAGTTCATTGCCTCTTCTTGCTCCTTAGGCTTCATCTTACCGTGCAGAACACCAATTCTAGCCTTCGGGAGCACTCCATGCAGGTCTTTTGCAAGTTCCTTAACGCTAGGGGCTTCCAAATCATTGTTCTCTTCCACCAGGGGGGCGACAATGAATGCTTGGTGCCCTGCTTTAATTTCCTTGTTCAAGTCGTGCCATACGGCGTGCTTAGGGTGATGGAGTAGGTGGTCATATTTAGATTCTACCCATTCCGTTTCGACAGGCTTACGACCAGCAGGCTTTTCTTGCATCTGAATGAAGTCCACTTCGCCGTATTCAATTTGTGCGATGGTTCGCGGGATAGGTGTTGCAGTTGCTAGAAGGAAATCAGGGATAGTTCCGTCAGGGCGAACGCTTAGCAGTCGGTCACGCTGTTCTACACCAAATTTTTGCTGTTCGTCAAAGCATACAAACCCTAAATCGTGGAACTCTGTTGCGTTTAGGAGGGTGTGGGTGCCTATAATCAGCTTCGCGGTTCCGTCTTTAATGTCTTGGATAGCTTGCTTACGTTCTGCCGCTTTCATCGAGCCGGATAAATACAGCGGGTCACAGCCTTCAATCTCACCTATTGCAGTTTGTGCGGCGGCATAAATTTGGCGCGCTAGAATCTCTGTAGGCGCAACAATTACAGCCTGCCTCCCCGAATCCACTGCGGTGAGTGCGGCTAAAATCTGAATGATAGTCTTACCTGCGCCAACGTCAGCAGATAGTAGCGCATCCATAGGGGCGCTTTCCTTCATGCGTTCCGTCAGTGTTTTGTAGGCGGTCTGCTGGTCATTAGTTAGGGTGTATGGTAGCCCCTGAATGACTTGCTGAGCGTAATTGCTTTTCCCCCCTGAGTTTTTGATGCCTTTTGCATCTTTGCCAGCGGCGGCAGAGGTTTTTACAATAACTTGCATAAGCACAAGTTCGTACCAAGCTAAGGAGTCGATTGCTTCAATAACGTCATCTTCTTTTTCAGGGAAGTGTAGGCGCATCAAAGCTTCATTAATGGGCAGGATGCCCTCAGGGAGCGTTTCAGCATCCCAATAGCTGTTCTGTTGAATGCCAGGGTTTCCGTCGATAGTGAGGCGGGTAAGGGCTTCCCGAACAAGGTTTGAGATGAGGTTCGTCATGATGCCTCGGGCGGGCGACTGTGCATAGATAGGCACATATGGGTTATCTGTCGATGACACATCTAGGGTGTCGATAAAGTCAGCGGTTAAGGTTAAACCGTTATAGAAAGTGACCTTCCCTCCAACGATAACTTCCGTACCTACGGGGAATTTCTTTTCGCGCCACTGGTAAGGACCCCAAAAAGCTACCTTAATATTTCTCTCAGATGTCTTAATAGTACACCATGCACCCTTCTTTTCTTTCATGGGGTGCCAGTTACTAACTCGACCCACAATGTATGCGTTTTCTCCCGCGTCAAGTCCACGCAGTGAGGTTACAGGGTTACTGAGGTCAAGGTACCTACGGGGCAGGTTATATAGAACATCAAAAATTGTCTTATACCCAAAAGATGCAAGGCTTTCCGCAAGGGACTTACCTTTTTCACGCTTGCTGTTCTGTGGGCGTGTATCATACTTAGCGAAGTGCAGTGCGCTAATGGGGGTATCTTTGAGGGTGAGCACGTTCCCGTCAAATGGCGCGCCGATTGGCTCCACTAGTAGGTTAGCTAGGGAGCGCGTAACAGCAATGCCACGTTCACCAGGAGAATTACTCTGAATGAACTTAAATACTTTATTCATGGGAACACGCCACGTATTATCGTCAGCGGACTTCCAGCCGCCAAGGTGACGCAGATACTTAAACGTCTCATCGTTTACACCCCAAGGGCTTAGAGGTGCAATTTTAAAGAAGCTTGCGCCATGCTTTTCTGTAGTTGAGGGTGCGTAGAAAGCCGCCGCTTTCCAGGGCATCACGTTATACAACGCTTTAGAGTCGCCCGTTAGTCGGATAGCTGGGATTGACAGCGTGTAGCTCAATAGCTCAGCCAGTGCGTGCATGGTTGGGGCGTGCAGAGCCGTGGTACTGAGTGTAATGATGGTTCCACTAGTGGCGACACGCATAGTTTCAGATGTGTATGCGCGGCGGTAGAGCGAACGCAGAAATTCCGCGCCTGTGAAGTTATGACTCGAAGACGCGGTGAGATGAATGTCGGTTCCGTCTATGACTACGTAGACATCGTATGGCATGAGTGTTGCAGGGTTCACGGTGGGTAAGTTTTTGGGAATTTCTAACGTCATAATCGCTCCGTTTTGCTCTGCTTTATGGTAATGAAAAAACTCTTTCTATTGTACCAAATATGGGGACAGTAACCAAGTTTTTACTGGTTACTGTCCCCATATTTCAAAAGTGCCTTATGGGATGATGCTGTTAATAGTCTTCGCTACGTTAAAGACGGCGACAGGAGTGCTGGCGAGAGTTGTTGCTAGAGTTTCAACAATATCCTCGGTGCTTGCGTCATCACCTAGTCTGTCTACTCCAAGCACTGTTGCAAGGTTCCTAAGAGTTGTTTCGTCATAACGGAACAGTAGCATGGTGTACCTTACGGCGGCTTTAGTACTGTCGCTGGTGTCTACAGTGGAAAGCTGAGCCACGGTATCAAGTAGGCTCTTAGTCCGGTCAGTATCGCTAACGATGCTCTCAATGGCTTCAATAACCCCGGTATCCGTATGGTTACCTAGAAGGATATTAAGAGCTTCTAGCTCGTTTGATTCTAGCGGACTGATTGCTTCGTAGAGGCTAACGATAAGAGCAACCACGCCATGAGTGATAGGTACCTCCGAAGGTGCCGTCATGGGTGGTGTCAAAGCTTCTTCGTCTGCATCTGCAAGTTCGTCTGACACCTCTGCAATGGTAGCTTCTTCATCGCTTTCGTCAAAGCTGGTAGATGAGATAGGCTCTTCGGGCGCAGTGTAGCTAACTCCGTCTTCACCTTCGTCTGCTACGCCTGGGTCATAACCATATGTAGTTTCAACGGCATCTTCTTCATTAGCATGTGGCGGTTCAGCTTCAAACTCGGTTTCCTCTTCTTCATCCACCGCGTCTAAGGGTTCGGGGGCTTCATCTTCCGTGGTAGTTGAGGTGGGGGCGTTCAGCTTGCTTTGAAGTGCCGCTAGAACCTGTTCCTCGGTAGCTTCCGCATCCTCAGTGGCTTGCATCTCTACTTCTGCCGTGGTGTCTACTTGAGGTGCAGGCGGTGCCGTTGTCTCAAGAATTTCCTCAGCAACGGTTTCAGTTACTTCTTCTGACGGAGTTTCACTTTCCGCATAGGACCCCATGTTGCTGAACAGGTTACCGTAACGTCCAGTGGGTTTATCTCCACCAAAGCTCATACGTGGCATATTGGGTTCTCCTCTAGTTAGTTACTCATAGTGTTACGCAGGATACTGTTACCATAGCGGCTTTCAATCGCTACGATGATGTCATGGATTTTCTGTTCAAGCTCAGACAATTCCGTGTGGGTCTTGGTAACTCTTTCATGTGGAATGAGTTCTAGCGCTTCTTTACCGTCTGGCAATGAGCTTGCTTTACCAATAGTGGTGTAAAGGTTCTTTAGGGCTTTCGCCTTATGTTCAGTCTCAGCTTCTAGCGTGTAGTCGTCTTCTTCGTCCAGGGTGTATTCATATTCAGGCTCTTCGGCTGAATCACCGTCTAAACCGTCTATCGTGTAGATACCATGTTCAGCTTCGGCTTGGCGGATAATTTCTGTTGCGGCGGCTTCATACATTTGCTGTTCCGCCTCAATTTTCTTTTGCTCTTCGGCTTTTTTCGCCTTCTCAGCTTCCTTTGCGGCGTTAATTTCTTCCAGTTTTTCATCCACTGTTTCGCGGATAATTTCTTCGGCTTCTTCGGCGGTTTTACCTGCTGTGCGTTCAGCAACTACAGCGGCAACTTCTTCAATGACCTTTTTCAGGTTCCGCGCTTGAGCCTGAGTGATGTGAATGTCTACACCTTCGGGGGCGGCTTGCGTGATTCCTTCAATAACAGCGCCCTGCGTCACTAAAGCATTGGCAGAGGATAACGAACCACTAAAGTTCTTTTCAATGTATTCTTTCCACGTTTTAAAGCCCTGCTTCTTGTAAACTTCTGAACTGTGCGCGAGATATAGGAGCCTCCATAGCGCTTCGGAAGTTGCAGAGATTGCTTTGGTTAGTTTTGCGCCGTCGTCAGCGGTAAGCTCTTCCCCTTTATGGAAAAGCTCTACGGTGTCTGTTGTATCACCGTTGCTGACAACTTCAATTTCTTCGGTGGGCACTTCGACCATGCGTTGCACGTCCTTACTAGCGGGGTTAGCGTATTTACGCTTGAACCATAGCAGGGATTAGCGTATATATCGCAGGCGTGAGCAAGAAAGGTGCAAGTGCAATGGGTATTAGGGGTATTTTAACCGGCTTTTTACTTGAAGAAAGTACCGCCGTGATTAGCGCAGTAATAACCACAAAAAGCATTGATGCCCCAAACGCTACCATTGATTCAGGGTTTGCAATGAGGATTGGGGAAACGCAGGTTATGGCGACACATAGTGCTGTGGCATCTCCAGCCCACCATCGGCGCGTTAAAGCCATCAGAAATAGGGCGGCTAATGAAGATGCTACTGTGTTGGTATCGTGGTATATCGCGGCTGTAACTACGAACAGCGCCCAACCATACATGAGGTGTGATTCACTTGCTTTGCGGTACTGCATATCTGTACAAGATGCTTGAATGTACACGTAGGTGAGAATTGAAGCGCCTGCTGTAGCTGGAATATTATTGGCATACCAGGGGTGGGTTTGTAAAGCTACAGCAATTATAGTGGCAGGTAGCACGGCAAGCATGTGGGTTTGTACCCATAGCTTCCTTGCTTTATTTCGAGGTTTCAGCCATTCTGGGGGTTGGGTGAATGCGCTAATAAGGAAAAGGCACCAAGGGAGAATGATGGGCAGGTAGTTATAATTTACTGTCATCTTTTCCCTTGGTGCCTAAAGCGTCTTATATGAGCTACTTATCCTGTACCTTGTGGCACTGGCTTACAACGAAGAGGTGTCCGCCACCGTCATCTGATGTATGAATAGCAAGGTCGGCTGTACTTGGGCTGGGTGGCGTAGGCTGGAAGCCAATAGTCGCCGTCCTGCCAGTCCTTGCAGTCACGAACTGGGTGAAGGCACGGTAGTCTACGCGGGCAGTAATGGACTTCGGAGACTCATCCTTGTTTACAGCTGTGAGTTCTGTAACCCAGTCTCCCAGACGGACAAGGACTTTTCCGTCCTCCAACATGTCAATGTCCGCTTCCGTCACATCAGTATTAACGGAGGACATGGTGAGAAGCGTTTCTTTGAGGTGCCCCATGTCAATCTCCAGCTGACGGGAAAGCTCAAGGGAGCTCAGCTTCGTGAAGAATGACCTGAATGACTGAATCGCTTCCGGCTTAACGTCGCGGTCAGTGTAGAGGGCGATAGCGCCTGTCTCCGTATCCCTGAATCCAAAGGCAAGGAAGTTCTCATTGGAGCCGCAAATTAGCTCAGTGTGCTCAGCAGTAAAGTTATGAAGCTCCGGGGTGATGGAAATTCCAACCTTAAGGTTTTCTGTTGCCGCCAACCCTTCATCAGTGTTACTCAGGGGAGCAATAAATGGTGCAGTGTAGATGAGAGCCACTGAGTTCATGGGCACGCTTGCGGAAGTCATGACCTCAAGCTGATTTTCCTCGTTGAGCTTGAAAATGACGTATCGACCGGAGGGGTCATCCCTGTGGTTAATTGAACGCGCAATCCTGATGCTGTTATTAATGTTGGAGCTAGGAGCAGACCCGATAACAGAAATGTGTGGTTTCTTTGAGCGAGAAAGCTTAGATGTGTCCAACACTGCATTGTTCGCGCCTGCGGTCATCCTCACAGACTCGACAGAGCCGGTGTCGGTAAGCTTCACAATGATAGTACACACCTTATTGTCGGTCTTTTCAATGTTTGCAAGTTTCAACGCCTTGCTCAGCTGGTCGGGGCTGTCAAGGTAGACAGATACTTTCCTGTTGCCGGTAATTTTTTCGCATGTGATAGGGTGCTCACGGTATCCGGGGATTAACTCACCCATTTTGCTGGTGTGACGGAACTCTGCTTTGTTGTTGTCGGGGTCGATGGTGAGGGTGACACTTGTAGCCCTCATGTCGAGAATCCATTTAAGAGCAGTAGATACGTTCTGGATGGTTGCAGTGAGGGTAATCTTTGTGGACATGATGGGTTAGTTCTCCTTAGTTGGGTGAATTAGGGCTAAAGACCCTGTAGGGCGGCGTGGTTAAGTCCCTGTGTAGTAGCCTGAGCTTTAGTAGTTCCCGTCCGACGGGTGCCAGCCCTTTTTCGTGGGGGTTCTATAATGTTCCCTGCAAATAGGGTGGCAACCATTGGTTGAACCTCGCGTGGTAAGCGACTTAGCCAGGTTTCAAAGGGGCTAGGGGAGACAACTATGACTGCTGTTTCACTCTCTGCCCAGTGTCGGAAAAGCATTGCCAGAGTTGCCGCTTCTGTTGAGTTGTAAGCGTCAATGTCTGCGGCTGAAAAGAGTACCACGTCAGCTTTTTGTTCCGTTAGGCTTGCATTTTTCTGAGCGCCAGTGAAACCTGACCTGTTCTTGGTAAGAAGTTCACTCTCGTCTACTTTCACGAATCGTGAGGAGATGAGAAGTCCTCTTGCGACATACCGCATAATTGCACCCCATGCGTGCATATTTGCATCAACCATTACATCTGGCATGTGAATGAACAAGGGGACGCGCTGGTTAGGCGTTTTATCAAGAGTGCTCATTATTTTCTTTGCCAAGCCTGAAACGCCGTTATGCTCACTTTTTGAAAGTGTGAGGAGACTGCTTTTCCCTCGGTAAAGTTTAGGCATGAGTGTCGTTTCGAACTTATCGAGAGTCGCTTCGATAAGTTCACGGTTATTCACTTTGATGCGTTCACCACCGCGTTCGCCCATCTCATTGACCACGTTATTAAGCGCATCGTAGTTAATTTCATTATGCTTATAAATTGGCTTATTGAAACCTTCTACGTTCTGAGGCGTAGTGTTGCGTTCTGACGCGAGAGAGTCAGTTAGTGCCTGTAAGCTATGTACAGACTTTTTGCTACGTTTCCCAGTCGCCATATTCAACCTCACTTTCACGCTTCTTTAGGTAGTCCCGTTGGAACGTTTCGTATGACTGCTCTGTGATGAGCACGCCTTTCTTATACATGCTTTCAAGAATAGCGGAAAAGTCTTCTGGTTTCACCTCGTTTTGGGACATGATTTTCTTTTCGTAGATTCGGAAAATCGTGCCGAAGATTCTACCGTGACCCCATCTTCTGAAATAATTTCCGTAGGTTGCTTGGGGGCGCACCCTGTCAGCATAAACTGTTTTGAAAATTGCTAGGCGTTGTTCCGGCGTGCGGTGCTTAGGGTCGTCAAGTTCTTTAAGCGGCTGGTAGTCAATACCTGGCACTAGCATTTATGCCTTCTTTCTCCTAGTAGTCTTCAATGCTGTACGCCCTTATTGGCTCAATAGAGGCGGGGCTGGCAATATCTTCGCGGCGCTGTGCCGCCAAGATTTCGTTCATATCCTCCGCGAAAAAGCAAATATTCAGTGCAGTATCAACGGGGATAGTGATGTCAGCAGGACCCGAACGGTTTTTAAGGATGAGCATATCAGTGGTGTCCGGCATCTCTTCGCGGTCGCGGTGTAGACCAATAAGGTGGTTTGCCGCTTGGAAGATTGCGTCAGAACCTCGGATACTGGACGCTGTGGGCGGTTGTTCCTTCTCGTTCGTTGCCGGTCGAGCAAGCTGACATGTAGCTACCACCGGCACGCCTAGTTCCATTGCAAGGAATTTCAGTTGGTATGTTACGTAAGCTAGGTTGTCCTGCGTCGTTCCTTTGTCCTGGTCGGGCTTAACGATTTGAATATAGTCTACGACTACGACATCCAGACCATCCTCAGATTCCGCAAGCTCTTTTGCTTTCTGTCGAATTTCCATGACGTTGATTCCGCTTTTTTCGACAGTTCTGAACTTCCAATGCGAGATTTTTGGTTTTGCCGCGTCAAACACTTCTTCCATCTGAGGTGTCAGCCCTTCTTCTTTATGGAAGTCTGGTCGGGGTATTCCATATCGGCATGACAGGATGTTTTTCATAATCTCTTTCGAACCCATTTCGATAGAGAAAAATTGCACGCTAAGCCCAGCCTCGCACAACGGGGCGATAATGTTACAGCAGAAAGTTGTCTTGCCGATTGCGGGGCGTGCGGCAACGACAGTAAGGTTGCCTGGCTGTAGACCACCAATGTATTGACTGAGGCGCGGAAAGTTGCGCAGGGGGATGCCTAGTTGCTTTCCACCCGCTTTAATCTCTTTAAGCTCTTTGTCGAGGTCTTCCATGATTTCAGCCGCCGTATGCGTGTACTCATCGACATTTGATGAGTAGGAAACGCGGAGGTCTTGAAGTTTCTGGATGGCTTGCTCTGCAAAGTTTGAAAGCTCACTGTATGGAACCGATTCAATGTTGTTATAGAAGCGGCTGGTGAGGTCTTGCATCTCTGAGTGAAATGCGGCGGCGTTTAGCGTCTCGTGGATGATGGAGATATTGTTGTGCTCAACGATAGCTTCCTCACCCATGTCTACAAGGTTTGCAATGCCTGCTTCTTGACCGGCGGCGTTGTAGCCCGCCTGGTCATATCTTTGCAACCAGAGGGCAACGTCGCTACCTGTTGGTGGCGCCCCTCCATCTTCAACAATTTGCTTAATCGCATTTCTGATGGGTGTTAGCGATGGTTCCTGAATGGCGTTAGGGTGAACCTTGTTGATGAGTGCGTGGGCGTGATTTTCTGGGTCAGCTAGGGTTACTCCAATAACCCAGTGCTGTAGTTCAACGTACTTTTTGTGCAGGTCGTTTCCTTGGTTACGCATGTCGTCCTCATGGTCTTGTGCCTCTTAAATTACTTCGCAGAGACAAGTCTAGCACGCGGCTTGCTAGTGCCACATGCTAGATTTGGGGGTTAATTTGGAAGCTCAATATCCACTAGGCTATTATCGGCTTCTTTGTCATTAATTTCGGCTTCTTTTAGTTGTTTGGACAGCTCATAGAGTTCTTCTGCTGTGACGATGTGACCAATTTCAATGCCACCGTAGTTATACCTGCCGGGGTTCATATACCAGTAGCACGGGAGTTTCTTGGCGTACTTTTTAGCGTACTTTCGAGTATTTAGGAGTAGCAGTAGTTGTTGTGCCGCTTTTTGCGTGTCGTATCGCCGCACTACCTCTGTGGTAGATGTCTCAAGAGGGTTTTCTTCGGCTTCCAGTGTCTCAGGGAAAAACATTGCCGCAAAGTCCCTGTAGTTAATGGTGTCTTCCACGATGGGACCGATTGATTCAAGTACCCTATTGATGGTGACACGCAGATTTGCAATATCGGCGGTGTCGTTAGCACCGTTCCAGGAGAGGGCGCTTCCCCATGTGTGCGGTGAAAGCGCCATAAATAGGTTGTGTGCTGTACAGGGTGGGTTCTTGTCACTTGGTAGGTCAGCCATATATTCTAAGACGCTAATTGACTTCTTGCTGAGCTGTTTTAGGGCGCGGCGGGAGTGTTTGAGGCGTTCATGGAATAGGTGACGGTCTGTTTCCATAGTGTATTTGATGAGGTGTGTGTCGCCGTATTTTCCGGTGGCTCCTGTGATTAGCTGAATTTCGAATTGGCGGGCAGGTACGTGAATGGGGAATAGGTGGAGGATTGGCTGGATGTTGTTCTCGTCGTCACGTATCCAGTCGCCTTTGCGAAGGTCGCCCACAGTTACCACTTCGGTTGAAGTGTGAATCTGGTATTTTTGAGGTAGTTTATTGAGGTCTTCCCAGGTGATGCGGGGTGGCTCAGGCATAGTCTCTTTAGTGTCGGTTGTTTGAGTGGGCATTGGTTCTCCGTAGCTATTGTTCACTGGTATTGATACTGGATAAGAAGCTGTCCCAAATGTCTTTGTTGTGGTTTTTAGCTTCTTGCTGGTAGGTTCCTTTAAGAGACGCGCCATGACTTTTGAAAGTGTAAAGTGAGGCTAATTGAAATGTATTTCTCTTAGGGTTCCACACGGGTTCGTATCCCAAGGGGTATTTGTTGGCAGTTGTGTCGATGATGCGGACGGGTTTACCTGTTTCACTTTCGACTAGCTGGTTGATGGTTTCATAGATGTATGGTTTGTTGTTTTCACCAATGAATATTGCTCGCGAAAGCATTTTTGTGAATGTGTCTGCTTTACGAGCTTCACCTATCACCATAAAAATAATAGGAATATGCATAGTCCCGCCAGTATCAGCAACATAAGCCAGTAAGTCTGCGTGATAGGTTGCTAGGCTTTCAGCTTGTTCAGCTGTTAGCCATAAGAGCATGAGGTCGTAATGCCTATTGGGAGGCGCTGTAGCGCCCGCCGCGATACTTTTCTCTGCGATGGTGTGTATCGCTGTAGCCAAATGTTTTAAGACTCTTAGCTCTTGATTTGCCGCGTCCGTATAGTAGGTGTTGCTAACGATTGATGATGGGAACTTGCGTTTCTTGAACTCGCCGGTGGGTGTGCAGTCGATAACTCGCACAGGGGCTTGCCAAGTGGTAGCGCCACGCCTCGCTTTTCTACTAACAGCAAGGTTCTCCATGATTTCAAAGAGCAGTTCCTCTTCGTTATCAATAAAGATGCCGTAGTGCGGGTCTACGCTTGGTGTAAATACACTAGCGCCTCCCCATGATGAGCTAATGACATCAATACTGAATCCGGCGGGGGCAAATTTACCCGTATTAATACGCAAATCGAGGTCAAGTGCGCTACCTGGAATATGGGTAAATTTCTTAGGCGGTTTAGGTTTCTTTCGCTGTGCAACAGTTAGTGTTCGTCCGCCGATAGTGATTGTTTCACCCGGTCGAACACGCTTCTTAGGCTTACCCCTGTGACCATTGGGGTTTGGGTTGTGTCGGGTTGTCTGGGTCATAAGGAATATCCTCAACAATGGTCTTAACGCCGTCAATAAATACGTAGAACTGGGTTCGCTCAATAAGGTCGGTAATCGCCTGTGCTTTACCTGAGCCGGTGGGACCCATGATAAGAACCATTGGGGTTGGCGGCGCGACCATATTTAAGCCGTGCTTGCTCGCATATTTTTCGGCTTCACCGGACATATTCACATAGATAACCTGAACCATCGTATCGCTACCCTCTTTAATGGGTAGCTGAGCGCCACCAGAATCGCCTAATCCGATAGCGAAAGCGCCTGCTTCAATTCCGGGGGCGAAAATGTAGTATGGGTCGAACGTTGCCATGACAGGCATAGGTGGTTTCGCGCGGACGCGAAGAATACCATCTTTTTGGTCGATAGGGTTCTTGCCATCTTCATCATCTAGGACATAGGTTCTAGTATTGGTGAGCACCGCGTTGAGATTTTTCAGCAATGCCTGGTCAGTGCCTTCCGTAAACCCAGAACTGATGTCAAAGGTCAGCTTTGTTGGTTCTAGATTTGTTTCATCGTCCCATGATTCGACAGTCCAACAGCCGGACGCAAGTTCTTTAGGGATTTTAAGCTTCTTCTCTGCCGCGTCAGTAAGCTTTCGTGTAACTTTCGCCTTCTCGTTAAGGAACCATCGTGGGGAGATAAGGGAAATTACGACGTATGCGCCCCAAAGAACCAGCGACAAGATAAGCAAGATATGCGGAATTGGCGTAAGCACTGCTACAAAAGCGCACACCGCACCTAAGAACAGTGCGCCAAGTGTCACCATGCGCCGCTGAACCTGAGGTAGCTCAAAAGTTTCCTTCGGCTTCTCAGGCTCTTTACCCTCTTCAACCTCTGGCTTGGGCATCATTTTAATAACAAGGGGGTGTAACTTGAAGGCGACATGGCGCTTGTCGCTATTCGCGTATTTCAGACGCTCTTTCCAGGTTGGGTGAACTGGGCTATATACGTTCTGGTCTGATTTTTTCTTCGCCTTGTTGTCCACCATGAGCTTCATCTCACGACTTTTATCCCACCGCTTCAAAGCAAATGAGACGGCGGGCAGGAGCATAAGGTAGAGGACAAGCAGAATTGTCGGTATTACATAATTTCCCATAGAGGGAACATAGCGAAGCCCCTGGCATCTAATGAAGTAGATGCCAGGGGCTTGTTTATACTAAGTTATGCTTCATCACTCGTTTTAGAAGGGTGGCGCATCTTCACCAGCAGGAGTATTGTCCCACTGCTCACCGTAGCTAGGTTGCGCCTGCTGGTTGCCGTTCCAGCCGTTATTGTAGTTCTGCCCCTGAGCGGGTGCCACCTGGTTCTGGTACGCAGGCTGTGCCTGCTGGCTGTACTGTCCCGGTGCCCCGCCACCTTGATATTCAAGAGGGGTTACGGCTACTGCTTGACGCTTATTAGACAATGGCGCAATGAGCGGGTTCTCAATGTTCTTGGTGCGCACCATAGTGCCGGGGTTCTTCTTAGATTCAACTTCAGTTTCCACCAAGTCACCCATGAGTACAACGGAGATACCCTTATGGGTTAGAGTCTGCGCTACTGCTTCTGCATCATCATTCCAGAAGGTAGCCGTGTAGAACTGAGATGTACCCCTGTCATGCCAGGTTCCGGTCTGCTGGTCGCGGCGCTGTGGAGTTGTTGCAACCGTCACATTAAGGACTTTTTGCCCGTTAGGGGTAGTCCTTAGTGTTGCTGGTGCGGTGGTGTTGCCAGTAACGACGGTTAGTGGTGCGGCGAATGACCTCAAGGGTGCCTCTTCCTGTAGAAATTTATGTTGCTTATTTAGTTTACCTGGTCACTTAACTTATGGGCGACCCGGTTTGGGGATGTTTTTACTCATCCGTCTGGCTATCTTGGTTGTTTCGTTTGGCGTTTGGGTCTAGCATCCACCACGGGCTATAGCCGTCACTTGTGCGAACAATGTCGTTTAGTGTTTCTTCCGGGGTTCGGTTAATTTTGTAACCGAGTTCTTCCTGGATGTATTTGTGGATTGCGAGTCCCCAATGGCGGCGCATCTTTTCGAAGTCGTCGTTATCGCGGGCGACATTATATGCGTCTACGTTGAAGTATGGTTTCAAGGCTTCGGGCAACTCGTACACGATGACGCTCTTTTGACGTTCGTCTAGGGCGCTTCGGTGGTGTCTTGCCATACTGTCTGCCGCCGCCGTGGTCAAAGTCTTGTATGCCTTGAAAGCGTCAGCGTCACTCTTCACGTTTTCACGTTGCAGTTCTGGCTGTGCCAGCGCCATTGTGAGATACGTGTCATTTGTTGGCTTCATGCGTTTCTTAGCCTTCTTCTCGTCAGCCTTATTCTTAATAGGAACAAGTAGCTCACTATTTGGGATAAGACCTTCGGACTTGCACCTCTGGCAGTACATGCGATTTGTAAGCTTATCCATAAACATGTTCATTTCCCCATGCTTATAGGTTCGCTTACAGTTCGAGCAGACAAGTAGCTCAGCATCATCCACCGTGGGGGTGTGACCTTGAGGCTTGAGAAGCCTTGAGGGGGCAAACTCATTCGCCTTATTCGATGCGCGGAGTGTCAGGCGACCAAATTTGGATTCATTGGCAATATCGCGTTTCTTATCAGCGGCGGCAATACTTGCGGCTTGTAGGAATGAGCCACCTGCACGCTTAGCTGTAACGCCACTTACTACGGATGCAGTGCCAATACCTGTTAGCCTCTTGAAGCCTAGACCGATATTGTCTAGTGCTTCCATAGGCTTGCGCACTAGACCACCTGCATAAGTTTCCGCAAACGCGAGGATGCGGTTTTTCACCAGCCATAGAGCCAGTGAGAGTAGGGCTATGACAACTACGCCTTGCCAGAATCCGACTGTCGCCATGATGCTGTAGCCCCACAACACGAATACCACTGATAGGGTGAGAAGCAGACCTAGACCTATCCTAGCGAAGTATAGGTAGAGAGCCATCTTGCCATATTTCTTGGCAAACGCAATACCTCGTTTAGTGGAGGTCATTAAGGCAAGTGCGGCAAAAGGTACGACAAGGATGTACAGCTGAATCAGTACGCTTAGGATTGCGGTCATTAGCGCAAGGATTGACGGTACTGCAAGAGCGATAATAGCGACGATGAGGGCAGACAACCCTACGCCGACGCGGGCACCGCTGGAAGAGCCGACCCAGGTGTTCCAAGCCGCAAGAGGTTTGGAGTCCATATCCTGCGCGCCACGGGTAATTTCAACAGCGGAGCTAGAATTACCTGTACTAACAGCGGCGGCGTGAGGCGACAGCCCATCCTTCTCTTTAGTTACATCAATATTGCGTTCTTTAAGCCACGCTTGGGGGTCAGTCACATTGTCCTGATTACCCCAGTCGGTGCCGGGGCGGACTTCAAAGTGAAGGTGGCAACCGTATGCGTGTCCAGTGTCGCCACTAGAGGCAATTTGTTGTCCAGCTTTCACTTCGTCGCCAACCTTGACTTGCAAACTACCATCTTGCATGTGCCAGTACATCGTGCTAACGCCGTCGTGCTGGATAATGATACCGTTAGCGCCGTCAGATGCTTTTTGCGCGAACACTACTTTACCGTTACCAGCAGAGTAGATGGGTGCCCCACACTGCGCGCCGAAGTCAATACCCTTATGTACGTCACCAAGCTCAGGGCGGTTTCCGTAGGGTGAAGTCATAGCGGCTTCGGCGGGGCGCGCCCATTCACCATTAGAGACATTACTTGGCAGGTCGCGGGCTTGTGGGACTTTTAATTCCACATCTTTCTCGTTGTAGTTGCTGAGGGCATCTACAACGCGCCACCAGTCGGTAGCTACGCCTTGGGCTTCGCGTGACTTTCCGGCGGTTTCATTGCCAGTCTGTAGGTGAGTTGTGGTCTGGGTTGATAGCTGATAGATTGCCCAGTTGTTGAGGTAGGTTTCAGCGCCCATAGGTACACCTGCGTCACCGACCCACTTGCTGTTACTATTGCCGAGGGTCTTTCCGTCTTTAGCCCATTCTGGAATCGCTTTCCCCTCAGCCCATAGGTGGTTGGGGTTGGTTCCAAATTGTCCTTGTACCCAGGGGTCGAAGACAAATAGTTTCGTGAAGGTACACGATAGCTGGGATGCTACAATTTCGCTGTAGTTCTCACTGACTACCTGAGCTACCTCATCGGTGACAGTCTCAAATGCGTCCCTCTTGCCTTCTTGTTCAGCCTTGTAGGTACTCTTTTTACTACCTACCTCTGTGGAGCACCATTCCCCCATGCTGGTTAGTTCCTGCGTGGTTGCTTTAATGGTGATGCTTTGAACCCATGCGGCGGCACGGTTTGGCAAAGGTAACAGTTTGGGTGATAATGCGATGAATGATACCGCAAAAATCCCTGTGAATAGGGCTATGCCGAAGCGTTTCCACTTTTCGCGGGCACCATCATTCTGAACGATTCCTTTAATGAGGAAGAGTAAGCCTCCCAAGACAATAACTGACGCGAACGGTAGCAGGAAGTTGTCTTGAAGTGGGCGCAAGATACCACCTAGAACATCTGGGTTATTACCTACAAGGATGTCGGTCAAACCCATCAGCTTAGCGATGTCTTTGAAACTGAGAATAAGTAAGGCTAGGAAGAACCCTAATACCCAGGTAGTAGCGCCAAGAAGGATGTTGCCAATGTAGGTTCCTGCGGCTGATGCGTAGCGGGCACCCTGACCAGTAGCGTAAATCTGTGTACGAGGGTCAAGGCTGGAACTTGCCTTATCCCAAGTGCTTGTAGGGTCAAGCCTAGTTTCATAATAATGGTTAGCTTTAGGGTCTTTAGCCTCCGGCTTTGATGCACATGCGTCAATACGCAAGTAATTCCACTCACCTGTATAGGCAGTGAACTGGTAGCCTCCAAGCCCGAACCTATCAAAAAAATTCAGCTTATTGCCTTTATTGAAACCGGCTCCGTTAGTTGCGTCAGTGCCACCAATAACAAGTTGTTGGTTATTTTTCTCAATATCTACACCAACAACTTTAAGTAGCATGTTAGCGCCGCTATCAGGGTTGGAACGTCCACTAGCGGCGGCAGACTTACTGAACGCCATGAACTGCAAGTCGTTACTTTGACTATATTGGTACAGGCGGGCAGGCAAGCTGTCTTTACCGAACGCATCGCACATCACCCACTTATTCACATCAAGCGCATGGGCAGGCTGAGTATTCGCACTACTCACACTGAACGCAGGGTAGAGGCTAAACGCTAGGAGTGTTGCGGTTAGGAGGGCGAGCAGGGTGCGCCACACCCCCCTAACGCCTTTCGAGTTGGTGTTAGGGGGTGTCACCGCTGATTTAGCTGTGATTGTGGTGTGCGCACGCATCAGGTCATTTTCCTTCTTTTTTACCTACGCTTCTTATAGCTGATGAGCTTTTCCACTACCTCAAGGAGTCGCTTATGCTCATCGGGTGATTGGCTGGTCTTATGGTATCGGAGCCAGGTTTGGATGCGTTCAAGCTCTTCCAATGGTCGGTCGTTCAGCTGTTCCTCGGTGAGAGTTAGCGCGTTTTCGACTTCTTCCGGTATTCCGTTAAGGTAGCCACTCTGGAAAGCTTCGGTTATCCTTTCGGTGTTTCTGTTGTCGAGGAATCGCTCATAGAATCGGTTAGCCGCTTGTGTTCCAACTGACTTAGCGGCATACCTTAGAGTGTTTTCCTTGCCAGCTATCTTGTGGATAGCTTTCTCTTCGGGGGTGAAGCGAGTGTCGTTTTGAACGTCGAAACGTTCATCCTTTGGAGTTCTGGATTGTGCCGACTGTTTCTCAACGGTTTCTTGAACCATGCTGTGTGCGGCTTCGCTGGAACGTTTACGCTCTTCAAGTGCGGCTTGCACGTTGGCTTCGTGTTCTTTACCTTCGGGAGCTTTCCATGTTCCGCCAAGTTGTTCGACATAGTTCTTTTGTGCTTCGTAGCGTTCCTGGACGGTTTGTTCAGCGGCGGCTTTTTCCTCAGCTTTAGCTTCTTGTAATGCGGTGACCATGTTCTTTGCGTTGCGGATGTCCTTGACGCTTCGGAGGCGGTCAATGCTGGTGTCGGAGGCTTTAACGCCATGCTCGGCGGCGTTAATTTCGTTGAGGTCGCGGGCAATTTTCTTTGCTTCATCGAAGCCGTCCATGTCTTGAACGCTCTTGCGGGCAGTTTCCAGACCAGTTGAGCGTGCAGTAAGGACAGTTCGCACTGCGCCCTTACGGTTGTAAGGGTTGATTGTGGGTAGCTGAGTGACGGTTTTTGCCGCTTCGGTGATGCCACCGCGTAGACCATTCTCAGCGTAGCCCTTAGCGAAGTTGTGCTTAGCTTTACCTGGAGCAGTCTCAAAGAACCTGACAACCTGTTTGCCGACTTTCGTTTTCGACAGGATGTGCTTGCTGTCGGTCATGTTGATGGTACCGGCAATTCCGTGACCACCCATAATCTTCTTCATAATCTTGCGGGCACCCAGCAGTAGCAATAGCGACAGTAAGGTTTGAGCAATGAATACGAAGATATATGCTGTGACTGAGCTGGTCAGGTTAATGAGTAGTACCGACATGAGGCAGAGAAGGAATGTTAAAATTGCCGACTGCGCATACAAACCAAGGGTGGTCGTTACGTAGCGCATAGTTCCCTGTTTCGTGCGTTTGCCCAGTAGCGCCATAAGAAGTATGAACGGAAGGAGGACAAGCATCAGTAGGAGAATGGCTTTAATGATTGCCTTGTAGACTGCGAAGTACCCTACCGCAAACCCTGTAACAATGGCGGCGATGGGGGCGAGGGCACCTACGGAGGCGCGGCTCATCGCTTCACGTCCCGCCCAATGTTGCAGGTAGCGGGAGTCTGTGCCTGCGCCGTTATCAAGACCAGCTTGGACATCTACGATGCGGTACATGTCACGGCTAGTGATACCGGCGGGGCGGTTCGGATTGTCCTCTGTGGTAGTACCCGTACTCATCAAGTCCAGCTGATACAACGCCCAGTTATTAACAGTGATACCTGCACCCATCTGAACGGGCGCGCGGCTGACCTGCGCACTGTTGGTGTTGGTTAGGGTGTGTGCTGTTGTTGGGCGTTTAGCGTCCACCGCGTACAAGTTATTGTAGCCAGTGCCCCATTGTGCGTAGCTCCAAGGGGTGAGCACGTTCATTCGCCAGACCTCGCACATGAGTGTGCGGGTTGCGGGGTCTGAGTCTGTGCGTTTTGTAGCGTACTTGATAACACCGCTATTTCCGGTGGCGCTACAAATCTCGTCACCGATACTCTTAGATACAAGTGCGTCAGCGATGAAGCTGTCTAGGACGTTTACACTCTTGTCTACAAACTTGATGGTTTCGTGAGGCTTGTTCAAAGTTAGGGTTGCGGTGGTCGAGATGACAAGTAGCCCAAGGATGAACATTGCTAAGGTTTTGATGCCACGGTTACCCTTCGTGATTGATTCACGCACGATAAGGAGAAGACCGATAAGTGCGGCGATGATGCCGAATGGGTAGAATGCACTCTTAGTGAACAGTGTGATGAGTTCAGCGATGAGGTTGTCCACACCGAAGGTCTGTAACAGTGGTGACATGCCGATGTTAAGAGCGGCATTTGCGAGGCGGGTTACAGCGGCGGCAGACATGATGCCTGCGTTAGTGAAGTCAGTAAAAACTCCGTCAGAGCTGAACAGCATGGATGCTAAGTTGGAATCATAAAGTTCTCGGCGGGTGTCGGTGATAGCTCCATCCCCCGTGCCGTAGATACCTCCCTTAATTGGTGCGCGGGTGGGCGTACAGTCGGGGTTGTAAGCGCCGTTTGCGGTGAACAGCTTCATGGGCTTACCGTTTGCGTCTAGCTTGTCGGTGCCGTCAATGTTTAAGCAATAGTACTGGTTTGTCGGGCTATTGAAGTTGGCGGCGACGTTCTTTTTCAGGAAGTCCTGGAAGAAACCAGGCTGTTTGAGGGTTTCAGCAAGTTTCTTACCTGCTTCACCTTCTTTTTCTTTCGTGTATTTTTGGACAGCAGTGGTGTATGCAGTGGGCACGCAGGAGTAGAACGCGGACAGGGTTTCGTCGCGTTTTGCTTCGTCCTCATTCACGTTGCAGGTGAGGCTGTATTTTTGTGCCGCTTCAAACCAGCCTTTATTGTGTTCTTTCCAATCTTTGATGCTTTCAGCTTGCTTGTCAGATGCGTCCCACTGATATTGGGGATTCTCCATGTTGGCGGTTTTTGCGGCTTCGGAGCAGGCGTTTTCGTCAGCTAATTTCGAGATGGTGTTTTTAGTTCCGTCGGGGTTAGTGACGATACATGTTGTACCACCGGCACTAGGTTGCGAAGGTGGGGTTTGGAGCTGTTTCAGGTCGTCAGGTAGGCGAACTTCCTCGGGTGTTTTACCTGCAATTGCGGCGGCAATGGTATTAACAATTTCTTGCTCCATTTCCGCGTTAGTTGCGGCACGGGCATTATAAAGGGTGTTGTCGATGCCTACGCGCGCGTATCCACGGGTTGCCATGACATTAGCGTCTGAGGTGTCTAAAATGGTGTCGATTGCGGCGGCGGCAGAGGTTTGGGCGCCAGCAGTAAACGCGGCGGCAACAGACCCGAATGGGTTGCCTTTCGCCCATTCATCTTTGAAAGCCTGGTATGCGCCGCTTACACCTTCGGTTGCGCCGTTGAAGATTGCGTTTATGCCAAGTGCTAGGGTTTGAGATGCGCCAAAGTTGCCCATAAGACGTGCCTCAGTTTGCACCTGGATATGGTCAAATTCGCCGTTGTAGTAGGTTACCCTAAGGTTGTATCCATAAAGCTCCATTGCGGTGTATTTTTCCACGCGGGCGCTTGCAGTTGCGGGGACGTTTTTAACCCCGGTAGGTAGACCTAGCCAGGGCATATCAAGTTTATTGGATTCTGCGCCGCCACGCTGGATGCCGCCGGGTGCTACGGCGCTGTACAGATTTTGCCCCAAATCGGCAATATAATTAGGAACGTCGCAGTTGTGGTATGTGAGAAGACCCTTATTGGGGTCGTTAGCGTCACATGACCATTTCTTATTATCTTTGTAATAGCCGTCAGTGCTTGATTTTGGGTGCTGGTAAATGTAGGAGGGGGTGAGTACGCGGTTTAGCACTTTGGCGAAGGATGTTTTGGAGCCATCCTTCTTTGCCTTGTCTAAGGCTTGCGTGAAGCCCTTATCGCCGCTTTCGGTTACCCCTAGTTGCTTCTGTGCTTCTTGAAGTTTTTCTACAGTTTTCTTGTCGCCGTCGTCCGCGAAGGCTACGTTCACGCTTGCGGGCATGAGGCTGGTGGCGATAAGGAGGGCAAGCATGACGGAAGCAACGAGCCTCATGAAGAGGTTTCCGTTGCTTGCTGGTCGAGTTAGGTTAGGGCTTTTACCCCATGTTGTATATGTACGTGCCATTCGCGTATCTGTCCGTGAGTTATAAATTTTCAGCTGTGATTGTATATAGCAGAAAAAGGCGGCACGCATCTATACTGCGTGCCGCCTTCCATTTAGGAGAACCAGACTATTAAAGCCCGCCCTACCCACCAAAGGGAACTAACCATATCCTATATAGCAGAACGTTTCCCCTGAGCCTCAGATTGGCGGCGAATCATTGCTGTGTCTGGCACAGGCGCGCCTGTCTTTAAGTCGCGTAATGCATCTGCGTAGGTACGTGCATTCCTTCGATGTTTTTTACCTGCTTCACGTTCTTCGTCATAGCGCTTATAGTCCCACCCTGGAGTTTTCCTAATGTGGGAGCCGTATTCAAAAAGCTGAGTGTACCAGTTGTTCGCGGTGATAGTCAGGTCTGGTCGTTCGTCTGCCAGTTTAATTAAGCCGGATAGCCAGGGTTTAATTTTCGTGGTCAGGCGTTTATGTTTGCTTTCGCTTCGGTGTATATCCACCATTCCTAGCATGTCTACGCTGATTCCGTTTGCCAGTAGCGCCGTAGCGACATTCCTGTAGGCGCTAATCGCGTTGATTGCGTCTTCTTTGCTCACTCCGGCTATGCGGCTGGCTTCCTTGGCGGCGGCTTTCATGAGGTCGTCATGCTTGATGCGGTAGTATTCTCCGCGTTGTGTACTGTTCATCTTTTGAACACCTAACGGAACTTCCATCTGTGGTGTTTCTGGTTCCCACCTATGGCGGTTATTGAGGATGGCATTCTCGACAATGGTGTACCCGTAGGGGTTTCGTTTGCGTGGCATAGAAATTTAGACCTTTCCTTTGTTAGTTGTTCTGGTCGAGAATCTTGTACGAGGTTATTCCGTACTTGATGGCACAGTCGATAGCATCATCAACTCTGCTGACGATGAATTGTTCAATATTTTCAGCTGGCGTGATGAATTTTTTGCCGCGTTCAGGCTTCTTCTTCGTGAGGTTGAGAGTGTTGTGGTTCCAGTGTAACCACTGCCCTTTCGTTAGTTTTTTCCATTCTGCCCGGTTGTGCACGATGTAGTGGGGGCTATTATTCTCGTAAGTCGGCTCTTCGAGTCCAGGTAGCGCGAGGGGCGCTGGTTGCCCGCTGGTGTCTTGTACGCCCACTGGCTTCTCGGTTTCGATTGAGATGCGCACTTTTTTGCTGGTAGCAGTGAGGTTTGGGTCGTTGCTGTAGATGCGCAGGGCTTCTAATGCTTGTGTTAGTGCGTTTTTCTTAATCGCTTTTGTGCGTAAGATTTGGTCGTGACGAGGGTCGTCACTTTTGCTGGAGGGGGGAAGCAGATGATAGATGTTTTCTTTGTGCTTGGAAAACTTTTCGTCAAAGATTTCGTCAATAGTTTTTTTGATTGGTGTGACTGGGAGGATTAGCGTTGTTGCCATTTGTGCCTCATGTAACGTTTGGTGGTTGTGACAGGTTATATTTTAGTGTGGCACATGTTATATGTTCAAGGTGATTTTATGTATCTTTTTTAGGGGGCATGTTTTAAGGGGCGTACAAGCTAGTAACTTGTACGCCCCTTGGGTGTTTCGGTATGCCCCGTGTTCAGCTTTGCTGAGTGCTCTTAGTGCTTAGCAGTTTGTTGCTGGTGTCATTACTTCTAGTCCCCAGTGTACCGTTTAGGTGTTCTTTCGAGGCTTGGTTGGCAACTTCCCTGCTTGTATCTGATGAGCCGTTTCTTGGGTTCATTCCTTTATGGTTTTATTATATCAGAGTTCCACTCGATAATCTGCAATTGCTTCCACCGTATCATTGTGAGCGATGATGATAATCTGCTGAGCGTTCATGATGCTACGGATGGTTTTGATGGTGGAGTCCATGTTTCTTGGGTCGTATGCGGTAAACGCCTCGTCAAGGATGAGGGCGCTAGTGCTACCACCGAATACTTTAGCAATACCAAGTCCGATAGCTAGTGATACGGCAGACAGTTCGCCGCCTGAAAGTAGCTGAACTTCACGAGTTTCCCCTGTCGCAAAATGGGCGAGGATATTGAAATCCTCAGTGATGGTAATCCCGATAATTGCGCCATTGGTGAATCCCGCAATAAGTTCGGAAGCGAACTGTGTGAGGCGCGGGATTGTTGTCGCCGCGACAGCTTTGCGAAACTCTTTTAGTGTGGCTTCGGCATAGTGGATACTTTCTTTTTCCTGGAGAAGGGATGCGTAGGCTTTTGCATCGGCTTCCTCTTGCTTGAGTCGGGTTGCAAGTGCCGCGTGTTCGGTCGCCACTTTCGCGTGTTCAGCGCTAGTGCTATGCCCGCTAGTGGTGTTCTCCGCAATTTTTTTGTCCAGGGTTGCAAGTTTACCTTCTGCTGTTTTGACGGCATGTTCGGTAACGTTTGGGGTGGATTTGATAATCTCCTTCACTTGGGCAATTTCGTCGTTAAGGGACGCGATGGTTGCTAATGCGGTTTGCTTTGCCTGGTTCTGAGTTTCAAGTTCACGGGTGAGGTTTTCAATTTCTTTCACGTCGTTGTAGACGTTGAGGGCTGAGTTATATTCTTCCTCCGCTTTCTTATACTTCCTTTTCGCGGGTGTGAGTTTTTTCTTAGCATCCTTAAGGGCTGTGTTTGCCTCGTTTACCGCCTGGTGGGTTTCAATAATGTTGGAGGCTACCGCTGAGGCATCTCTTGCCTCTACCAGTTTTTCTGTGGTAGTGGTACGCATCTCTGTTTTCGCCGCTAGTTCCTCTTTTAGCGCCGAGATAGTCTCGCTGAGAGGCTTTAGTACGGATTCTTTATTCGCGATGATTTGCTGGCATGTAGGGCATGTGCCATTCAGGTTCGCGATTTCGTTGTAGCTGTTCTCCGCTTCGGGGAGTTTGACTTGGGTAATGATGCTGATGCGTTCGTTGAGTGAGCGCAATGTTTCCTGTAGTTCCAGTCCTTGCGACTCGTTTTCTTTATAAGAGGCTTCTGCCTCTTCCAAGGTAGAGTGCGGGTTTTCTTTTGAGGCAAGCTTCGATTCGCCCTGTTTAACAGTTTCAGTCAGCTGGGCGACGCTGTTTTCCAGTGTTGTCTGGGTAACACGTGCTTCTTGTAGTGATTCAAGCTTCTGCTGGTAGGCGGCTTCTACAAGGGTGAAATCTAGGGCTACACCTTCCCCGTTAGTAATTCGGGATTCAAGTCTCTCAGCGGCTTCCTGAGCCTCTTTAAGGCGCGCTTTAGCGTCCTTGAGTCGCTGTTCGCAGTTCTCAAGGTTACTTTTTGCGGTGGTCAGGGTGAGATAGTTTTGACGAATCTCTGCTACATGTGCGGTGAGGGCTTTCTTTTCGACTGTGAGTTTTCTGTAGGTGTCACGTTGCGCTTCAAGTGTTTCTGCTAGTTTACGTTCTTGTGCGGCTAATGTTGTAACTGTCTTACGGTGGGCTTCAAGCCCTGCCCTATCTACTGTTTTATTATCCAGTTCTCGCTTGTTGATGCGGCGGTGGATACCACATTCTTCTAGCGCTTGAGAGTTGGCTGTGATGCCGGTCAGCTGTTCGATGATGTCGCGGCGCACTTCGGGCTTGGAGTTGATGAACCTGTCAGTTTCTTTCTGGCGGAAGAAGACGGTGTTCATGAAGATGTCTTCGCCCATGCCGAGGGTTCGGATGATAGCTTTTGTTCCGTCGCCTACAGCTGGTCCTGCTAAGTGGTGGGCATTGCCGTCAGCAGTGATTTTCTCCAGTGTTACTTGAGTTGTGCCCCTGTGATTCATCGTTCGTGTTGCCAGGTAAGTTTCATTGTCCACGCTGTATGTCACTTTGACTGTGGTTGGGGTGGTTTTTGGGGTTCCTTCACGGCGTAGGTCTAGGTTTTTGGTGACTCCTGCTGGTCGGGTACCGAAGAGTGCCCAGGGGATTGCGTTCACAATGCTTGATTTACCTGCGCCGTTTCCTCCGGTGATGTGAGTGATGGCGCTTTCTGGGAATGATTCTGTAAGTTTCTTATGGGTGCGGAAATTGTGGATTTCCACTGATTTGATGGTGAGTGCGCTCATTCTTTCAGACTCCTCTGGGTCGTGTTATGGGCATAGAAGTACCCCTTGTGCGGTACTGTTTATTGTACCGCACAAGGGGCGTGGTTGGGTACCTCGTTTAGGGGGCTGGTGTAGCGGATGCAGTTGCGGATGCGGAGGTCTGGTACAGAGCCACAGTGAGCGTCATGTTCACAAGGTCGTTTCCGTCAATCATCCATTTCTTCGTTTCACCGTCATAATGCATGGTTACCGTGACGGGAACGTTGGTCTTTGTGTAGATTGCCTGCGGGATGTGGACGGTTCCAGTGCTGGTGATTGCCTCAACCGAGTTGATAACTGCCTGCTCACTGATAGGCTTAATGTTGTCAGCCCCGCCAAGGGAGTTTCCTAGCCCTGCGGCAAGGTAAATGACTGCGACCATTGTTGCTCGGCGGCTTTCTTCATTGCCGTAGACGACAGAGTTCTTAAGAATTTCCGGCACATGTTCGTAATTGCCTTCTGCCACCTCTGCACCAATGGCGTTGGGGTCAGGGGATGCCGCAATAGCCCTAAGGATTTCAGTCAGCTGGTTTGTTGCCTCAATCTTGTCGGTGTTCGCGTCATTGCCGGTCAGTGTTCGGACGATGGTCTGTGTCGTTACTTGGCTGTTGTTATTGCTCTGCTGTGGGGCTGGCAATACGCCACCGTATGCAAGACCGGCTAGGGTTGTTGCCCCCAGGATGAAGGCAAGTAGGAGGAAGCCGATTGTTCGGATAAGTGGTGGTTTCACTACTTCCACGGGTGTAACGTGCGTGTCAGGTTCGTTAGTCTTAGCCATTATTTTATTTCCTTTTTAGGTGTAGGGTTGGTGGACAAGGTGGTGATAATAGGTATCAGTATCCAGCATAACAGGAATACTACACCTATTATGCCATACCTTGCGTCATATACCTCTTGTAAGGGTAAATGTGTCGGGTCGGCATCATATGAAGCTGACATGGCGAGGAGTCCGCTGTCGCGCAGTGACTCGTAACGCTGTGCAATTGTTAAGACGATACCTGTAACGACGAAAGGCGTGACGGCTAGTATGGTGACGGCTGTTAAAGCTATTTTCCCCATTCTTCGGTACGTGATTTGAGGATACTCATCTTTTTGGGCTTGCATGGGTCACTCTTCTTCTAGGGTCTGTTTGCGGCGTTCCTTATAGTTTTCCACCAGCTTACCTTTGTATGAGTTTGGAATGTCTCGTAGCTCAATAAGGTCGGCTGTGGCTCCGCCATTTCTTGTTAGTGCGAGGAGGCATTCTTCGGTGGTAGCTACATCATTTAGGTCGATACCAGTATCTAGGATGGCTAGAAGCATGTCGGTTGCCGCGTCCATGTCGCGCACATGGTTTTTGGACGGGTCGAGGTGGTGGGTAATACGTTCCTGACCATTATCCTTCCATGTTAGTTCTTCCACGGTGCGCATCTTAACCCAATTTTCATTGGATTCTTTATGGCTGAGGTATTCAGCCAGTGGCATGTTCATCTGCTGAGCAAGCTCTTCATCCGTGTACCTGTGACCTTGAGGGTTGCCGTATTTTTGGTTGAGTTCCTTGATTGCGCGTTTGCGGTTACGTTGGAAGTTCGCTAGAGGCGCACCGAGGATGTGTGTAGGAAGGTCATTTACCCAGTTAGGCGCTGATGACGCAAGGTATGCCGCGTAGGGTACGCCACCTGATTCGCTGTATTTGGAGTATCCTTCGGCGGCAATTCCAACATAGTATGCGGCTTGCTCTTCGGGGCTTTTGCCCAGTAGGACATTTACTGTTTCGCGATGGCTGGGTGAAATGAGTCCTTGTACGAACATGCCGTAAAATTCGATGAGTCCGCTGTAAAAGTCTTGAGGTACGTCAGTGCTTTCGCGTCGAAAAACGGGGTACGCAACCCTAACAGGTTCGGGTGCGTTATTGTTTTCGGCAATTTCCTTCATGATGCTGTATGCAGGCTCAGGAGTTGCGGCGCGTACTACAATTCTTCCGTCACGTCCGGTAGTGACGATACCAATACCTGCTAGTGCCTCTTGAATTGGCTTGTAGAGGTTGTTTGCGTCTTTGAGCGTGAGGTTTGCTACTGGGCGAAGGGGCGCAAGCTGAAAGCCTTCTGTCTCAGTAATCCCTCCGTACAGTCGTGTGGGGAGGTTTTTGTCAATCAGTTTCAGCCCTAGTCGTAGTTTCGGTTCTTTTTCTTGTCTTTTTGAGAACCACTCTTGCACCGCTTTCCCTGTGAGGGCGTATGAGTTGCCTTTAGGGGATTTGTATGCTTTTTTCTCGGCAACTAGGCTTTCTAGCCAGTCGGTAGCTTCTTTAACAATTTCTGGGTTTGCTTTAAGCTCTTTTTTAGTGAGAGTCGTCTCGACCAGCTTCTCTGGGTTAATCCAGATTCCGTCGCTAATACGAATCTCCCATCTTTCTTGAATGGGGAATGAATAGAACTGTGCGTTGCTGTAATACGGCTTGAGGTTAATGAGGCAGTTGTTGTACTTTTCGACCATTATGGTTGCGTCCTTTTATGCGTTGAGGATGGAGTATGAGGTGAGTGTGTCTTCTGTGGTTATGGAGGTGTTGTAGCCACAGAATCGTAGGTCTTCAATGATTTCCTTGAGTGCGGCAAGGCTTGCTGTATTCCTTGCTTTTCCTGCAAGCCGGTATGGTTGCGTGATTTGCAGGGTATCCTGTTCCTCGTTGAGGGCAAGCACTCCTAACTCTTCGAGGGGGTTGCCTGGGGCTTCTTTCAGGTTTTCCATTGTTGATTTAATGCATTCTTCAACGGTTGCGTAGGGAGTGTCGTATGGGTTTGATTTGCTAATTGCTAGGTATAGCGTGGGTACTGTTGTATTGTTTTCCATTTCATTATTATGCAAGGTGGATTGTGGCGCACGCAACTTATTTTTAGAGACTTTTTCTGCGACTAGCATCTTTAGGTATTTCTTCCGGTATTACGTGGGCATCTTTAGTGCTTACTGCGTGCCTTTAGAGTGAATATTTATGTCAGTAAAATTGCGTAGATATTAGTTTAATGCAAGTTTTCATTGTTGTGAGCTGAAAGGGTGTAGCGAAAAGCACCAGCGTTAGACAGTTTCGTGTCTATGCTGGTGCTTTTCGTTTTTGTGTAGCTATGCTGTTGGGGTGCTAGAAGGTGTGGTGCTAGGTTGCTGGGTTGGCGCGCTATCTGTCGGGATAATCGTACCAACCTTAGTGAAGCCTACATTTTGAGATTCTGCGTAGTCGCTAGACTTAAATTCAGCCCACGTAGCTAGAAGGTACTGCTTCGTGCCGCTTTGAGAGTAGAGGAACCATTTATCGTTCGATTCGATGAGTTCCATCTTAACCGTAGCAGGATGCTCTTTCTCTAAGATAGCGAAAGCACCATCTGAACCTACTCCATCAGCTTCTTGGACACGGACGGTTTCAGTAGAGGTGAAATCAACCTCTATAGATACCCTCCTATGACTTGTGCCTACGCTATCAATGTAATACGTGCCTGAGGGTTCAAAGTGAACTTTTACCTCGCCTTTTATCTGGAAGGTTGGCATACGTACATCTTCTAAATATGATTCCTTATTCCAGCGAGATACAGTTTCAGCGTCGTAGTAGACAGGTGAACCTTCCCAGATGGAACTTCTAACGCTACGGTATGCGTCAGCGCGAGTTCTCAGATATGCGTTATAGCCACTATTCTTTGTCTTTACAAGGTACCGGACGTTACGGATAGTTGCAGAGGTTATCTTGCTATCGTCTACACCGAAGTTGCCAGCAGACTTCAAGAAAGACTCGATGAACGCGGTAATGCTCTTGGTGTCTTCTTCTGTGAGAGTGAAGGACGCGGGCGCTGTCTCTTTGACGTTATCTGTGGCTTCCCAAGGGTGGGCGATAAGCAATGCAGGTAATGCGACTGCCGCAAGTGCGCCGCCGCCGACAAGAAACATCTCACGGCGTGAAAACTTCTTCTTGCCGGATTCGCCTTCGGTCTTACCAGCATCACCTTCGCCCCCTGGTGGCACCTCAGGCGTGGCTACGGGGCTAATATTTTCTGGGCGACCCAGGCGGCGAGCGTAAGGGTTACTAGCGCGCTTGTCGTTAATGTCATTAGTAGATTTATCCATAGGTCTATGGTACCTTGTCTTTCTTCGTCTTGCCGCCTGGGTTCGGTTACATCTTTACGCCTTGTCGGTTGGTGTTCCACTGTTGGAACCTACATACCTGTAAACTTTGTATTTTTGACCCAGTAGGTCGGTTAGGTCTTCGCTCCAGCGGTATTCGATGGGATAAATTGCGCCCACTTCATTACGCCAGGAGCCTTGAGCGACAGACGGCTTACCGTCATGCTCACCGATAAAGATAGCGGTGTGTCCAGCAGTGCCGCCAGGACCGCCAGCGATAAGGATGTCTCCAGGTTGAAGGTCAGAACGCTTACCCGTTACGTCTTTCCAGTCCGATGACCCGGCGTAGTACTCCGCCTGCTGACCTGTTGCGCCCCACGGCACTTTCGGGTCTACAGTGTTCTTGACTACGGTTGCCACGAAACGGTCACAGGAAGCGTAGAGGGCTTCTGCGCCGGGGCGTTCGGTGTGGGTGTCTTTGCCACCTTTTTCCTCTGCCTTTCGCTTAGCCTCTTTGTAGGCTGGCTTCGCATTTTCCACACCGTCAGGGTCAGACGGAGACACAGGAATCTTCTTGGCTTCATCGGGCTTGTTTGAGTCCCACGCGATGCTTTTCGCAAGTTCAACAATACCAGACATGTCAGCGCTTGATTCGCCGCCAAGGAAGCAGGAGCCGCCGCCCTTAGACAGGGATGAGCTTCCGCCCGACTTCATGCCCGGTTTGAAGTCTTTAATGAAGTCTTCACCAAATGCGATGCGCCTTGGCATGTTAGGGTGACCGGAGCGTTCGAACTTGTCGTTGAAAATTTGGACGAGTTCTGCGACGCTCTTTGAATCATCTGTAAAGCCGTTAGCACGCAGGTTTGCGCCCTCAGCGCCTTCCAGTTCTTCCTTGAGGAAGTCCATCTGTGTGCCAAGGTCTGACCAGTGCGAGTTGTTTGCTTTCGCAAACTCTACGAGGCGGACACGGCGAACACCGTCCCACTGAGCAAAACCGATAGCTTTGCCAGATACAGCGCCCTGAGCAAGCATTTCGTCATTGCTCATCTTGGAATTAAGACCTGAACCACCTTGAGTGAGCTCTGAGTTAAACCCGGACTCTTGCCCAAAGTTACCCATAAGTCCTGCAATCATTTTGGTAGTAAAGGGCTTATTTCCCCATTCGCCGCCAAATGTGGTCGAAGATAGCCAGGTTGCGACGTTCTGAACGTTTTCTGCCGGGTCTTCACTATGTTTCAGACCAGACTTACTTTTACCGCTGTTTTGACTGATTCCGTAACACCCATCCGCATTATCATTTTTACCCCACACCTGCGCGGCGGGAATACCTGTAACCAGAAGGATGATAAAGAGGGCTACAACACCTAAGACCACCCATGTAAGAGGGTTTGTTAGGGTTGATACGGTTGCCGTTGTTGCGGTACTGACGTTCTTCGCTGTCTTGGCGACTTTTTGAGCCGTCTCAGCGGTCTTCACTGCTTTATCCACTACTGAGGTTTTCTCAGGGGTATCCGGTGGCTCTATAGGGTTATTACTGGCTGTCATCTACCCTCCTAGTGGGTGCTTCATATTTCGGGGTGTTGGGAACATTGTCTTGCTGAGGGCGGATTGGTTGCGGTGCCGCGCGGAAGAATTTTTTCTTCGGTTTCTCAGCAGGTTCAGTTTGTGGTTTGAGGGGGTTCCTTGGCTGTGGTGCCTCCTTCGCAGGTGTTGGGGTCACTGTTGGAATGGGCGCTGTCTCTGCCTTGGGAGATGCGGGTTTTGGCGTTTCCACCTTTTTAGGCTCCGGCTTAGCTGTAGGTGTCGGCGTCTCCTGCTTCACAGGCTCAGCGGGTTTAGTTGCTGGCTGTGAAGCGCCGCTATCTGCCGTTTGTGCCTTCGACTCAGGGCGTGAACCTTCCGGTTTCTTAGGTGCGGGTTGCGGCTGAGGCACTGGTTTAGGCTGTACTGCTTCCTGCTTCACAGGCTCAGTCGTTTTCGGAGCTGACTGCGAAGGGCTATTGCCAACGGGTGCTGTCTCCTTTTTCATGGGAGGCTCTGGTTTAGGCAGAGGTGAACTAGCCGGTTTTGGTGCTGGTTGAGATTCAGCCTTCGCCGGGAAGTCAGGTTTTCCGTCTGTTGGTTGAGACGTTTTCTCTGACTTCTCAGATAGTTTGCCATCTACCTTTGCGTTAGTTGGCTGAGCTTCGGATGCTGACTTAGGTGTCACTTCCGCCTTTGCCGCCGGGGTAGACACTACAGTAGGTTTAGGCTTTTGAACAGAATTGTCCGCTGTTCCTTCCTTCTTGCCGCCAGTTGATTGGTCGGTGTTTAATGGGTTTCCTCCGTTCGTTGGCGGCTTTGGGAACACTGGCTTCTGTTGGGTTGCCGTGGTTGCAGGCGGTTTCTCGTCCTTATTGGGCGGCTGTGAGGTTCCGCCACCCTGCTGACTCGGCGGCTTCAAGGTGTTATCTGAGTTGTTCAGTAGGTTCTCAAATTCCTTGTCCCAGTCTTGATTTTCCTGCTGTTCCTTCTGGCGCTTCGCTTCCCTTTCCTTACGTTCCTGCTCCTGGCGTTCCTTTTCCTGACGCTCCTGTTCTTGACGTTCCTGTTCCTGGCGTAGGCGTTCCTGCTCATCCAGTAGGCGCTGTCGGTGCTCTTCTGGCGTGGATAGAGTGTGGACAGGCATTTCGAGGCGGTTAAGTTCAGGCATCTTGAGTGCAAGACCCTCGCGCTGTTCAGGTGCGTTGTTCTCAAGGTATTCCTTGAGTGCGGCATCGTGGGTCTTGTTGAGGAACGTGGTTGCTTCCTCTGCACTCATCTTCTTCACAGCTTCACTGTTTTCAGCGCGCTTACGTGCCTCTGTAGCGTAATGCATAGCCCTCTCCTGGTGTTCCTTATCGAGAAGACCAGAGAGTGACTTGTTAGCGTTAGAAGTTGCCTGGTAGGTTTGCATACCGGCTTCGGTTGCCTGGAGGTCACGCTGACGTGCCTGAGCAAATTCGTCCTCGATAGCACTCTTGCTCTTGGCGAGTAGCGGGTCTGCCTGGAACATGCGGTTAAGCTCGTTGCCGTAGGCGCTACGTTCCTGCAAGGTGAGGGATTCCTCGTAAAGGCTCTTGAGGGCGCGTGCCTGGTTGTATTCAGCGCTTGCCTGCATTGCGGCGTACTCGTCACCAACGATGTTTGCCAGTTTGCGTTTGTGGCTTGCTGTCTGGATAGCTTGCTCTGCGCGGAAGATGTCTGCGAACGTTTCGCGCTGGAAGCGGTCGGAGCCGTCGCCGCCGGTTGCGAACTCCAGTACAAGGCGCTGAATGTTCTCGTTGGTGCGACGCATGACGTTTGCCGCGTTGTTTGCATCTGCAACAGCAGTCTGTTCGATGTTTGCTTGTGCCGTGGTTGCGTTCTGACCGTATTCCACAGTGTTGTGGGCAAGCTGGCGGTCGCTCCTGACGGTTTCCATTTCGCTTTGTTTCGCGGCGTTGTAGTGCTGTAGCTCTTGCATCTTATCTGCTTCAAGCTTCTGGCGAGTACGGATGGAAGTTGCCGCCATGCTGTTAGGCTTGCGGCTGAGGATGTTCTGCTCAGCGGCAACCTTACCAGCTTCACGCATATTTTTGCTGACTGCGCGGAGGAAGCCTGGCTTTTCACCCTCGGCATTCTCGTTGTTTCGGTTACGCCATGCACTGCGTAGGTTTGCGCCGCTAAGTGCGCCAACCATGCCGCTTCGGAGGGTTCCGGCGGCGTTCTGTCGGTCGAGGACGTTGCCAATCTTGCTACCCATGTAGTTGTTGCTCATGGGGTTTGCGTTCTCTACGAGGCTGATGAGCTGGCGGCGCTGTTTCCATAGTGCGGCGGCGACAATGATGTTGAAGACCATGACGAGGGCGAGGTCTGCTACGCTGTCGATAATTGCGGATAGGATGATGACACCAACAGCGAGGATGGTGCTGTAGAGGATGAAGCTAAGCACTGCGCCGACCATGAAGGAGCCGTAGCGTTTAGCGATTTGCATTCCTCGGTTTTTGTCCATTAGTGCAATCATGATGAAGGGGAGCAGAATCATCATGATTACTACGGTGAAAAGCTGAATGAGCGAAGCGATGGAGAAAAGAAGCATCACAATTGCGATAGGCACGAAGGACAGCATGGCGATGGTGGTCACCATGAAGCGGTTAGATGCGGATGTCCAGCTGTAAGACCAGTTGTCCCACAGCCTGTCGTCTGCGTGCGCTACAGCAACGATGTTGTACCAGCGTGGGTCTACACCGTGTTTACGTTCATTGGCTTTATCTCCTAGTTGTGCGTCTGTCTGTAGGTACAGTTGGTATGCGGCGACGTTACAGACTTTGTGGTTGCTTTCCTCCAGTTTTAGGGTCTTGTTGCGGTAGTCAGCGGGGGTACCCATAACTTTCAGGGGTACGCAGAAAGTATTTGGGTCTACCTCAGCCTTTTTGATGATTTCAGCCATCTCTGGGTCTTTAACGTCCAGCTGTGCGAAGGGTCGCCCGAACTGGGCGCGGGCAAAGGGGTCAAGCCTTACGACACGCCAGATAGTGCAAGTCATGGCGTTGATGTTCAGAACCGTGTTTTCTGAGTTACTGAGGTTATCTGCTTTAGACTTGCATATTGCGGATGCGGTCGAAGTATTGCCGTCTTTGCTTGCGCCGGTTTCTTCGTCGCCAGCGGCGGTGGTGATGCCCATAGCCGCGCCGCCAACTTCCTGCATGACTCTAACAGGCATACTGGTGAATAAGCCTGCGTTGGATAGAATGGCGAAGCCCAGTACGCCTGCAAGCACTACGTAGAGTCCGTTGAGGCTTGCACGCATGAAGTTTTTGTGTTTGTGCCCGTAAATGTACACGCCCACACCGATGATGATGAGTGCGGCGGCACCAGCAAACGGGGCGTAGACGCTATCGGTGACGTTTCCGATGATGCCTTTATTGTTTTTGCCGTCGCCTGAGACTAGCTTGGTGACGTTGAATACGCAGTCTTTGTCGTTAGGGTCGGAGCATACGGTGTGGGGGTTGAATGCGGCTGTGACGAAATTCTGGGTTAGGTCGTAGGTTAGACCTGTAACGCCGTTTAGAGTGTCTGCGATACCGTTAAGTGCGCCGCCCACGAGGATAGTGCCCACTGAGCGTAGCTTAGTGAGCTTTTCGGAGTCTTTGCTAATGGTTTTGGGTGCGCCTTCCATGCGTTCTGGGTCAGCGGCGACAACCCCTTCTTCACCTTCGCCTTCCCCCTCATAGTTGGTGAATTTTAAGTTTCCACCAACAGCTTCTTTGAGGGTGAAGACTCGCCCCTGCTTATTGTCTAAGGGGATGGTACTGAAACTGTTCTCCCATGCGTTTGGGCGATTCATTCCATGCCCAAGATTTTGAGCACCGCCAAAGATACCGATACCGCTTGCTTTTGCGGTTTCGGTGATAGTTACAGCTGGCGATGGACCGGGGGCTAGGGTCACCGTTTTAGCAGTGTTGGAACCTCCAGTAGCCAAGTAGATGGTCAGCAGGAGAAGCGCTACGATGGCGGCAATTAGCGCCGCCGGGGTGTAGCGGCGCTGTTTAAGGTGCGTGTCCTTGCTGTTTGATGCCGTGTTGAGGGCAGTTTTGTTTAGTGCCATGCGCTTCTCCAGAGCTTTTCCATATAGCAGACGTATTTTTTCGGGTTCTTTAGGTTATAGCAGAAACACTGAAACCCGCCGGGTTGGGGTATGGCGGGTTTCAGTGCCTCAATTAGCTGTTGCAGGTCTGTAGCCCCTTTTGGAGGGCATTCTTATCAGACTGAGTGATGCTTAGATTGTATTTAGTGGCTGTATCAATCCACATCTGGGAGTAATGGCACTGTTCGCTTGCTTGAGGCATATACTCAGAAGGTGATTTACCATCTTTAGCCTTTGCGGATTCAGTGGATGCGACGACTAGCTGGGTGGTGTCGTTAGCGAAGGCGCTTTTCTTATCAGCATCCCAGCCTTTAGCGCCGTGGCTATTGGCATATTTGTTGGAGATGATGGGGTCTACGCTGATGTGCTTACGTAGTTCAGTGGGGTTTTCTCCAGGTTTCACGGTGAAGGTGTTCCCGTCGTAAGCCCCGACCCAAGTTCCGGCAGTAATGTCGCATGAGGCAGGGTCGTTGTCTTTAGTTGTGACATCTTTACCCTGGTTTTTCAGGACTTCTGTGCGGGTGGTGCAACCGTCACTGTTGATACCCCAAACGTTCCAGTCTTCGGCTTTAAACTCTGCGTCTTCGGCTTTAGATACTTTGAGGGTGTCTAGCGCTTTTCCGTAGGCTGTGACAGCTTCGGCGGTTTTGTTTGCAGGTTTATTGGGTAGTGCCGCTTCCGGTAGTTTACCGCCTGCGCCTGTACCTACGTTACCGCCGCCTACGCCTGGCGCAACAAGCTTACATTCCTTGGAACTGAGGAGGGTGCTTTCAAGGCAGTTTCCGCCTGCGTTGCCGAACACGTTGAGTGTGTAAGTTAGCGCTGTTTTAGGGTCGAAGCTCCCAGTCTTCGCCACGCCAAAGAAGTACGGCGAACTGAGCATGGCGATGAGGATGATTGCGACAAAAAACGTTTTCACCACCCCACCGGATTGCTTACCTTGACCTTGAGCCATGTCTCGACTCTCCTTCCTTATGGTTAGATACGTGGAGCTGTGCTGTCACGTAGGGCGTTCGGTTTGAGTTCGTCACCGATGTTTGCGGCAAAGTTAAGCCCTAAGTAGCCGGTGAACTGGTTGGACAGAACGTGGTTGTTTGTTATTCCGCCAACGTAGAGGCTTGAGCCGGGGAATGCTGACATGAACAGTTCTAGCTGGTTGTTGCGAGTCCAGCGTAGGCTAATGTTTTGGCTTCGGTACTGTTGTTTAAGGATTTCGAATTGCTCTTCTAGCTCTTCGTAGCTGTCTCCGTATACGCGGATGTGGATACTGCCGCGAACCCAGGGCGCGCCTACTCGTTCGTTTTCGTCCATTAGCATTTCGAGGCGGGCGTTAGATTTCTGTAGTTCAGTTACGCCTGCGTGCCCGTATTCCTGGATTGTCTCGTCACTCTTTTTGAGGTCTTCGGCTTCCAGGATGTGCTGTTGGCGCACAAAGCTGAATGCTTCGCCCATGACAGTGTTAGGGACGATTGCTAGGCGGGCGAAAATGCTTGCGTTGGGCACTGCGTAGTTTGCAATTTCTGCGAAGGGTTGCATACGGGGGAACTCTAGTACCTCTGGAAGTTGCGACACGGTAAATGTTGCCACGTACTTTTTCAGGGTTGCTTTGGTGTATTCCTGCGTAATAACCAGGCAAGTGTTCCTAGAGTTGTCGATGAGGTGTGCGTATTCGTAGGCAATTTGGTGGCTTCCGACTCGTTCGCCGGGGTCAATTTCTAGCGGCGGGATGCTGGGCGCGCCGGGGTGAACTAGGCTTTTGGTCGCGAGCAGGATTTCGTCGCGGGTGAGAGGTTCGCAGGAGAGTATGCTGTGGCGTAGGGCGCGCTGGATGACTTTCTCTCGTTTAGCGGCGTTACGTTCTTCGGTGTCGGAAACATGTTCACTGTAGATGCCGAGGAACAGTTTTGCGTTCTCTTTGAGGAATCTTGAGCCTTGCTTAACACCTTCGAAGAATGCTTTCTTTGCGTCTTGAAGGTTGTTCTCTTCTTGTTCCTCGTCAGAGTTCGTGCTGACTTTCTGGAATTTCTTGCGTTCCCCAAGAAGCACACCAAGGTATGCGTCTTTGAGGGAGATATTAGCGTCTTTGAGGACGGACGCTTGGATTTTCATGATGTTGTCGTACTGAGGATTCACTAGCGCCTGAGCCTGGTTGTAGGATGTGGCGAGGAAGACGTTAGGGTCAAGAGGTGTAGACAGGGTGAAAGGGAAAATGTGGATTGGGTCTGATTCTCCTTTGAGATTCAGTAGGCTTGCGTATGCCTCAGCTGACATGTGTAGCAGTGCTGACTTCATGTCGATTGATTCGAAATCGAACTGTGCGCTGGACATTCTGTAGCATGCCCACACTTCCGTCTCACTGAACACCATGTTTCGGGCGATTGTTTTCTGCGGGATGTCCAGTTCTCGTGGCTTAGTGTTAGTCTCAGGGCGGGCAAGTTTCTTTTCGCCTGGCAGTGACTTGAGTGGGTTGAAGGGAAGTGTAGATGCCATAAGTTTCGTCTACTCCTTTAATGTTTTCTTTGGTGGGTTAGTTCTTTGCTGTATATTTCATATCAGAAGCCCCTCACCATGAATCCATTGGTGAGGGGCTTCCTTGCTTTAGAAGCGGTTATGCTTCTTTATGGCGTGCGCTATGCTGTCTGGTTTAATGCGTCAGTACCGAAGTTCTCCACCTTTTCAGCGGCGGCATTGACGAATGCGTTATCTGGGATAATCCAGTTCATTGCCGCATACACAGCAACCGCAACCATAAGCAGACAGAGGATGAGCAGTGCGCCCTTCTTGACGCTACTCTGCTTAATGACATCAATCATTGGGATAGCGGCAACAGCGAGCACGACGACTGCGATGATGCCACAAATCCACTGCTTAAGCCCAACTGCCGCTAGAGGGAGGACGATAGAGGTAATCAAGTTATATACTCCAATTTCTTTAAGATACTAGTATTGTCCCTGTATATATATCAGGGGGGTTTTATTCACTAGTACTAGAACTGTATTTGGTAATGTTGGTAGCGTCTGTGTCGTAAACGTCCGGTTCGAGGTTAGACACAAGATACTTACCGTTAGACTGCTTAGCGAGAGTCACCTTGTAAGTTACCGGATAGGTGATGTTCTGCTTCGCACTCTCTTTGGTGTCGGTGTCAGTACTGCCACCAAGCTCGTCAATTAGCTCAAGGTTCACCTTGGCGATGATGTCGCCGTTTTCTTGGCGGTATGCCTCGTAGCTGATGCTGTTGGTGTTGATGGTGTACTGACCGCCGAACCCGGCTGTTGCAACCGTTGCCTTCTTAATATCAAGGACATACTGTGATAGGTCGCCTGGCTTTTCCAGGGTTGCTGATACGTAAGCCTTAAAATAGCCCTGGATAACAGCGTCAGTGTCAGCGCTATTTTGAATTTTTGTGCCAGGGATGCCCTTGCTCTTAACTAGTTCTTGGGACTTGCCCATTGATAGTGAAGGGACGATAGAAGGGTGTGGTGTGGCGATGTAGTATTTCGAGGTGTCCTTGTCGAAAGCTACGGTGACAGACATGGAGATTTGTTTAAGTTCCGCGTTCTGGTTATTGTTTTTTGCCGCGTCCTTCACTGTGGTTCCAGTTCCGGTGGCGGCAGGTTTGACGAGTGCCACAACTCGGTATGTTGCAAGGGCTGAGTTTTTATGCACTGCAATCCTTGTCACTTGCGGTGTTCCGATAACTTGCTGTGCGGCGTTTGCTGTGCTTGTTCGAATATTCCCCGATGTGCCGGGGTCGCTGGCTGATGAGAGACTGTCGCCTGTAAGGTACCATGCAAGCTGTTTCTCCGCTGTTTCGTCTGTTTTGAGGCTTAGGTATGCTTTGACGTAACTTACTGCGATGTCTTCGCCTGCTTGCTTATTGAACCCTGTTTCTCCTACTGCTGAGCGTGCGATGGCGGCAATTTTTGCGTCGCTTGGCGGTTTAGGTAGGGTGAACTGGTACACGCTGTTCCCGATGAAGCATGTGGCTAGTAATCCTGCTAGGACGTATGAGACGATGCGCCCACGTTTCTCTTTGTCTTTTAGGTTTACATATTTTGGGTCGCCTAGAACTGAGATACCGCCGCCGTTGTTATTCTTAGCGTATAGAGTACTGTCTTCGTCTTCGTTGAAGGTAATAGGTTGGTCTGTGGGCTGTACTGGATTTACCTGTCGCTTATTGTTGCGTTCGTGCTTAATAGCCATTATTGGTTCTCGTCTTTCTTTGTCTGTTGGGTTTTGCGGGTCTGGACGCTTTCAGAAATTACTCCGCGCATGATGCGTGGTTGGAGTTGCACTGGTGGGAGTGCTTCTTCGGCGGGTTTGGTGGGTTGGGTTAGCCGTGGCTTTTTCGGCTGTGCGTTGTTTTGTTCTTTCGCGGGGGGTTGGGTTAGTTGCGGTTTCTTTGGTTTGTTCATAGCGTTCCCCGCTGGTTGCGGGGTAGCTTTTGCGGGCTGTGGTGGTGGAGGTGGCGGCGTGGCTGTTGGCGGGGCAACCACTGGACGCGCTTTAGGCATAGGCTTTACCACGGGTGGTTGGGAGCTTACCTTAGGGGCTTGCTGTTTTTTGGTTTGTTCTTGAACACCAGTTTTAGGTTGAGGCTTTGAGATTTTTTTGTTTGGCTTGGGGTAGCGTTTGGGGGTGTATGTGGTAGTCGGTGGGACGACAGGTTCGGATGGTACGCGGGGTAGCTTTTCGAGTACCTGTTTAGGGAGGATGATGTGTGTTAGGGTGCCGTCCATCCTTTCACGGGTTTCGCCTGTGATGGGGTCGATGTACGGGGTTTTGCGGATAATCATGCCTTCGGTGTAGAAGGTTCCCTTGTCTGGGTTAGGTCGGCGGAGGTTGATGAGCTGTTCTTCGGAGACGCGGGGGACGGTGACCTTTTCTACAGACTTGTAGTAGCGGCGGTTATCGTCCCACTGAATAAGGTTCTTCCAAAGGACACGTTCACGCTTTGAGTCCACTTTGTAGCGCTTAATTTCTTTGGTTCCGGCGAGTGTGACGATGCGTTTAGCGGTTTCGCCACCTTTCATGCCGCCTAGTACAACAAGGGTGTCTGCGTTCACTAGGAGGCTGTTCACTGCCGCTGGGTCGTTCTTTTCGTAAAGCTGTTCAAGGTTCTGCTGTCCGAGGGAGATACCAACATTTGAGGAGCGTGCTTTTTCCAGCAGACCTGCGATACTGGTTAGCGGGATGGTCTGGAACTCGTCAAAGAAAATTTGGATGACGTTCAGTTTTTGGGTGTCGTCGCGGCGGCGGTGTGATGACATGCTGGTGAGGAGGCTTGCAAGCATCTTGCCGAAGCCGGTACTGACTTCAACCTCAGAGTCAGCGTTGAAGTCGAGTAGCACAATGGACGGCGTTGCGTTGGGGGCAACAATTTTGTCAAAGTCGATGTAGGGCTCCCCATTTTGAGGAAGCCCAAGCCAGCGCCCGTATGCTGAGTTGAGCATGATACTGACGTTGCCACGTGGAGTTTCCCAGGATGTTTTGACGTTGCCGCTTGCACCTTCAAGGATTCGGCGGCGCAGTTCAGCGCCCGTGAGGTTACCTTCGGGTAGGTGATTGAGTAGTACTTCGGGGGACATGAGGGCACCGCAGAATCGCCTAAACTCGCCGTTATGCCAAGGTATTCCAGCTTGCTCTAGTTCGTCTGCTAGGAGAACATATTCGGCGGGGTTAGTGCGTTCTTTTTCCTTCATGTATTCCTCTAGCTCATCTAGTGCTTTGAGGAGTATCTGGAGGGTAGCCCATACGTCGTTCTTGTATTTCTGGGCTTCGTCTTGGTATTTCTGGAAGCCGATTGCGATGTCCAGCTTCTCAGCTGTCTTAAGTCCTGCGAATGGGTCAAGGTATGCGGGACCGTGGGGGTTGTAGGCGTTATCGTATTCTCCGGTGGCGGGGTTGCCTTGTGTAAAGTGGTAGAAGTTTACGTTTTCTTCGGCGGCGTAGTTCGCCAGTTTTCGGGCAAGTCCCAGGTCGGCTTTCATGTTCACAAGGATGCTTGTGATACCTAGTTTTGCGTTGGCGCGTATTTCGCTTTCAGTGGTTGCAGTTTTACCGCTACCGGGTGCGCCGACTTTGATGACGTGTCGGGGAATTTCGGGCACGGTGAACCATACGCCTTCGCCTGATTCTTCGTTGATGCCGTATGCTACGCCTGGTGACATGTCTGGGCGTTCGTTAGGCAGGATGAAGTTAGCGCCTTCACTGATTTCCTCTTCGAGTTTGTTTCGGTTGCGGCGCTGTTTTGGTGTCGGGCGGTACTTAAACTTCTTCTCACTCATCCAGAATGAGTCATTGTATTTCAGCTCTTCATTGTGGTTGTAGTCGTATTGGATTTTGGCGGCGAGTGCCCATCCGAGTAGCGCACCTAGGATGATTCCTGCGATGGTGAAGGGTGTGCTGAAAGTGCCAACAAGGTCAAATATCCCCGTTGGCGATAGGTATTCGCCGGGTGCTTGCATCAGTGAGTTGAAGGCGCTGGCGAACTTCTTTGGGACATCTAAGATGAACCAGAGGAGTAACCCGCCTAACGCTGTGCCGCCCATATATAGCCCCACTTCGGAGGCTTGCATCATTTTCCTTCGGGTCAGGTAGTAGTATGACCAGCAGATGATGATGGTGGCGGCGATGAGTGCTGGACTGCAAAGCACTACGGCGATGATAATGAACGCCCATTTGATGAGCGTGTATATCAGATTGCCCACGAAGTCGTTTACAGCCGAGTTTTCAGCTGGTTTCTGACTGTCATTGGGCACCTCATTACCTTCTCGTTGGTAATTTAGCGCTTCCTGGTTCATTCCATCCTTACTTTCACTACTTTAACATTTCTTATCCTGTTTTCCCTATAGCGCGAATGGTGTATTTGGTACAATGTGAGTGGCTTAACCTTGTTGTTTTGAGAGGATATTTACTGTGCTTTATGACGTTTTTTATAGGAACATTGAGGGTTTCAAGTTCCCTAAGGCTGAGAATATTTTGAGGTTGCGTTCTTTGGGGCTGGTGAAGGTGCCGGACGTGGATTGGCAGTATGCGAATATTGCGCCTGCTGTGGAGTTGTTAGGGCTTCCTGCTGAGTGGATTAGCTCTCGTTTGAGGGATTCTTGGGGTGGCGGTGCCCATTCTTGGAGTTTTGAGTTGGAGTTGTCTAAATATGCTGAGACTGTTGATAGTTTGAAGGGGCGTGGGGTGCCTGAGGATGTTGTGATGCGCTTGTACCACGACGGTAGCATCCTTGGTAAAGAGTGCGAAGAGGCTGGCGGCTTGGTATTTCCTCGCGCTCAGTTCTCTTGTTGTGGTGAGGGCATGGAGGTCTTCTACCCCGAGTTATTTGAGTGTTCTGAGATTTTGGCTCGTAGTGGCGTTCCTGTGGCGAAAGCTGTTTCGTTTTTGTTTGACCCGAAGGATGATTACGGGTTCCTCACACCAGCTGAGCTTTTGATGTCTGGCGATAAGGATTTGAGGACGCTGGTTATCGCTGATGTGTATGCGCATATTTTGGCTTGGCATACCAATTCATCTGTAAGGCGTTGGCGGGCAACGTCGGTGGGTAACGTCCCGAATCCGGGCATTGTTAGGGCGCTGGCTGGTACTGGGTTTGACGCTGACGCTTTGGTGGCTGAGACTGCTGGCGGCGGCTTTGATGATTTGGCTTTCGAGGAGGTTGCGAAGGCGCTTCATATGCAGGAAAGTGTTTTACTTAGCCGCGCCAAGGATACTGGCAGGAAGGCTTCTGACTGGGATTTGTGTTGGGTTAGTGAGAGGACTGTATCTCGCCTTTTAGGGGCAAGTGTTGATGAGGTTAGGGGCATGGGCGACCGTGGCGAGTTGCTTGTTATGAATGTTGTCGATGGTGAGTATGAGTTTGCTCGGTGTAATTTCTCCCCTGTTCTAGATGGGGCAGATGGATTTGTGGATGCGTGGTTGATTTGCCCAGCGGCGACGCGGCTAATTCAGGAGTTATCTGCGTTGAGTTGGGCACCGGAGAAGGTCGTAAGGTTCCTAGAGACTCCTTCTGCTTGGTTTGGTATGGTTCGCCCTATCGAGTATGGACGTTTGGGCGACGAATATGTGGATGCAGTTGTTGCTGTCGCTAAGCTGATGCGTTAGTTTTTATATGTGCAAAATGGGGCTGGTCTACAAGTTTTAGCCACTTGTAGACCAGCCCCATTTTGCATGTTTTAGTGGTGGGCTGTTTTGCGTTTGCGGATATTTGCGCGGGTTAGCATCTTGAGGGTTGTGTCGAACTCACGTGTTACTTGTTCGGGTGTGAGATGGGTGCTGTCTGCTTGGGTGGGAGCTACTAGTAAGGTTGCTAGTGGCGGGTTAGCGAAGTTGTCGGGGTGTAGTGTTTTTCCTTCTTGGTAGAGTGTCACGGCTTCGTTGTATAGCTGGTGGATGATTGCGGGTAGTTCTTGCCAGGCTTCTGGCTGGATTAGTCGTTGGGATGCGCCGTAGTAGAGTGCGAGGTGTAGTAGTTTGCGGGCGGCGAGGGTTTGTTTGTCACCCGCGTTAAGGAGGGTGGCGGTGCTGTGGTAGGCAGATTCATCGTTTGGTGTCGCCCATTGGTGGGTGATGGTGGTGTTATTGGTGCCTTCATGGGTTTTCTCTTGGGGTGGTTTCCTGGTTTGTGTGGTGTGTTGGCGGAGTGTTTTTTCTGCTTGGTAAGTGTTCGTTCCGGTGTATTGGGCGGTGGTGTTGATGATGAGTTGTTTGATGGCTGGTGTTGGGGTGTTGGTGAGCATTTTGGAGGCTTCGGTGAGGAACGCCGTTTGGGTACTGAAAGCGGTCGGGCTGTAAATGGTAGCGTAGTAGTTGAGTGCGGCAAGGGTTAGTGGCTGGATGGTGGTGTTTAGGTGGTTAGAGAAGTTGGTTTGTCCGTACTGCTGGAGGTAATCACAGGGGTCAAGGTTTTCGGGCATGGCGACTGCCCACGACTGTGCTTGCGCCGTGGGTTCGACATGGTATGCGGCGGCGGTTGCTTTCATGCCTGCCTTGTCTCCGTCGAGGATGTAGATGATATTCCCCGTTTCACCTGTGAGGCGTTGAAGAGTTTTGATGTGCTGTGAGGTAATTGCTGTGCCGCTGGTGGCGTAAACGTTGGCGTAGCCGTTGTCGTACATGGCGATTACGTCGAATTGTCCCTCGACAATGTAGCAGTTTTTTGTTGCTCGGGCGGCTTGGTTAGCTTGGTTGATGTTTGGGCTATAGAGTAGCTTTTCTTTTTCGAAGATTGGGGTTGCGCGCCCGTTCACGTATTTGCGTTCTTCGTCTGGGTTGAGGGCGCGTCCGGTGAATGAAACGGGGGTTCCGTGCATGTCGGTGATGGCGAACATGAGGCGGTCACGCCAAAAGTCGTAGAGTTCCCCGGTATCTTTGTTCTGGGAACAGACTCCGGCGAGGGTTAGTTCGTGGGGAGTGTATGTCTGGGAAAGGTGTTTTGTGAGTGCGTTGCCGCTGGGGGCGTATCCGTAGTGAGGCTGGTTAGGGTTGAGGGCACGTTTGATGACCTGAGTTTTCGCAGGGTGCGTCTCAGGTAGGTTGGCGTATTGGGCGGTGTAGAAGTTCCATGCGGCGGCGGTAATTTCTTTGAGTCGGCGGTTGCTGACTACGTTATCGTCATTGGCGTTTTTCTTGGGTAGTTCCACTGGTGGCGTAGCTGTTTCTGCCAGGTATTCGATAGCGTCGGTGAAGTTGCCTCCGTTGGTTTCCATAATGAGGCTGATTGCGTCACCGGATTCACCGCATCCGAAGCAGTGGTATGTTCCGGTCACGGTGTTTAGATTGAATGATGGGGTGTTTTCGTCGTGGAAGGGGCAGAGGGCTTTGCCGTTTACGCCACTCATTTGAACGTCTGTGTTCTTAGTGTTGCGGAAGGCGTTTTGGAACACGTCAATGATGTCGTGTGCTTCACGCACTTTTTGAATGAGTTCTTGGCTGTAGCGCATCTGTTTCCTTTTTTGTTGGCTGGTGGGTGCCTATTGGCGTGAGGGTTTAGTAGTAGGAGCCGAAGTCGTGCTGTCGGCAGACATAGCCGAATCGGGCTGGAAGACCGTCTTTTGCAACTGGTTTACCCTCCTTTGCTTGCTCCCATTGCTCAACTGCTTGACTCCATTCTTTGAAGATGTTGTCGTATTGATTATTGAGAGCTAGGAGTTCTTCGGTGGTGTTTTCGTTTGCTTGAGGCTGTTCTTCTTGGTTGGCGTGTTCTAGGTGTGCTCGCTGAGCGGATTCCAACCTGGGCTTTGCAATTTCTAGCAGGTTTTTCATCTTATTGGCGGCTTCGGTAGCGGCGGCGGCGATGGTTCGGTGACCACTGTCTTCAGTTTTGGAAGCCCAAGCTTCAATTTCTCGGTTGGTGACCGACATAGAGATGAGGGTGTTGCTAATGGAGTTGGTGAGGGTGGTGTATCCGACAAGGATAAGAGGTGGGACGTTATTCATGAGGTGATAACCTTCCGTTTAGAGAGTCATGCGGCACCCCTGAAACCAGTAGGTAGGCAGGGGTGCCGCATTTTGTTGCGTGAGGAGCTGTTACTGCTCGCTAGATTCGCTGATTGCTACTTTGAGTACGTCGGGAATGAAGCCTGAGAAGCAGATTTCATTTTTGTCGCTTTCATGCTGGATGACTCCAGGGAGGTTGAGGTAGCGTTCCGGGTGTTCCGTATGGATAGTTACGATAGGTGCCTGCATGATGTTTGGGTAGCGGTTCTTGATGTATTCCATCTTTTCAGGCTGTTCGTCTACCTTGTAGGTGTCATAGGTGATGCCTGCGCCGTCTAGCACTCGCAAGGTCTGCTTGCACTGGATGCAATTGTTCTTGCTGTAGACGGTAATCTGCGGGGTTGCCATGTTAGGTGTTTCTCCTTAGACGTATTTTTGTTGAGACATTTACATTTTAGTGGTTCCGCGGCGAGTTGTTCAAGGCGGAAAGGGGGTGCGACATATTTTGTTGCGCGCATATGCCATAGCAAAGGTGTTACCTGATTAGTTTCTATTGTTGCTTGAGTGGTTGGTGGGTTCTGTCAGGTGGCTTTAGCGGTGTTATTCGGGTTATCTGGGTGCGGTTTTGACTACTAGGTTTTTTCTGTGACTTTTTAGGGTTTTCTGAGTGGTTTTTTGGTAGTGACTTTTTGGTAGTTTTTGAGGGTTTGCGTGATTTTTTGGTATTTCGTCAAGGGTGTGGAGGTGGCTGGTTCCCTTGTCCCGTAAGGGATTCGCCGGTGTTGTTGTGGGGTTTCACTATAGATTTATTGATTAGATTATCCCGTGGTTGCGGTTTTGGTGGATTGTTCGGCTTGTTTGTGGGCGGGGCTTGAAAGATTTACGCACTGCCGTTGTGGGGTTTGCTGGTTCTAGGCGGTGGCGGTTAGTCTGCTGACGTTTTTAAAAAATAAGAGGCAAAAAGTCGCGTAGGGTTTGGGTTCTCTGGCTAAGGTCGCCTTTGGGACGCGGTTAAAGGTTTTTACTGCGAGATGCAGGTGTGCTACTATGTGTTGTGTAGCCAGCAAAGGATGTATCTCCTGCATATGCAGTAGAGGTGTGTCTGGTTTGGTGGTTTGGGGCTAGTGTGTTACACTGGTTCTGTTTTTATTCGAAATTGTCTATTGCACCTTGGAAGGAGGCGCACGTGAATATCGCTAAGGCGGGCTCTCAGAATGTTGAAGACGCGGTGATGGTTCCTGTTGAACCTGAATCTGCGTCTGTTTTTGTGCCTGTGCAGTCTGCTAAGACGTTCGCGGGTGACTCCTTATACCTGAGGGCACGTAAGGAAGCTGTGCTTGCTCATGCTGAGAATAAGCGTGAGCAAGGTGTTTCCTATAATCCGTATAGTGTTGTGGATTCTGACGGTTGCTTACTACCTGAATCTGCATCTGTTGAGGATGTTTTCGGTGTAGATGCTGAGCGTGAAGCATGGATGCTACCTCTTGCTTATGTGCATGGTGGTTTGCCGGTGTCTGCGCGGTCGGTGTCTTCTGGTTCTGGTTTTAATGAGCAGGGTGTGTGGGAGCGTTCTTCGTTGGCGCGTGTTGTTCAGCATGTCCCTTCGCCTGTCCTTAGCGTCACTGGCGGTGAGGTGCTGGAGATGCCTTCGGGTGTTATGGCGCGTCGTATCCTAGCTTTTATTGCTTCTCGTGTGTTGGAGACTGGTTCCACTGAGTTTGTTGTGCCTTCTCAGCCGCGTGCTTTGGCGCGTCTAGCTGGTGTGCCTGCTTTATCTGCTGAGGGTTACCGCCATTTTGCTGACACTTTCCGCATGTGCCTTGGTTTGCGTTCTGCTGTTTTTGAGCGTGCGCAGGAAGGTGGTCGTGCGGGGCTTCTTCATGCGTTCAGTGTTGCCGCTAATGTTGAGGAATCTTCGATGGGCATCAGGTATAGCTTGGAGGGTAATGACTCTGGGTTCATGGTTGTCCGTGTTTCTGACGAGTTTTTTGACTATGTGAGTAGCGGCAATGTAGTTGCTGTTCCTGCTGGTATGTGGGGCAGTAAGCTGGTTCGTTCATCTGCTGTTGCTTTGGACGTGTTGGCGCTTGTTTTGGCGCGTGCCGCTTCGATGCGTGGTGGCAATACTAAGGGGTCGAAAGCATGGATTGCGTGGTCGCATTTAGCACGTCAGTTCGCTGTGTTCTCTTCCTCTGTCCATAAGATGCGTAGTGTTTACCGTAATGCGGTAAATGCTGTTCGTTCTTTGCTGACCAGTGAGGGTGCTGAGGATGTTGTGTCTCTTGTTGGTGGTAAGGGGCGCAAGGGCTTCGCCGGTTTCATGATTCAGGCGTATCGTTCTGGCGTGAAAGCTGTTCGCCCGCATAAGGTGAAGAAGGGTGACACCCTTTCTAAGGCTGTTAGCGGCGCTGTGTCTCGCGAAACTTTGAATGAATCTGCCGCCAGGGATGAGCAGGTGCTTATCCCTATTCGTGCGCCCCGTAAGGGCAATATTTATCGTGCGGTAGACCTTGCTCTGCTGTCTACTAAGATTAGCGGCGCGGTTGGGGTCTATCTACCTGCAATTAGTGAAGATTGGGAGCGTATTGTTGATACGATTATCGACAGGTACGCCGCTTCTGCACGCAATGGCAATATGAAGAAGGTCAATAGTTGGCAGGCTTATGTCGAAGCGTCCATTAAGAATCAGCCGTCCATTATGGACACTCCGAGGGAAACCCCGGTTACTGTACGCCCCGCACGCGCCATTCAGGAAGCGTCCACAAAGAATGATGCCTCAAGCTCAGCTATGCCCGTGAGTGAGCCTCACGTAGCCGCTGATGGTCTGCCTCGCCTCAACAGTGAAGCTACCCCTAAGACTGACCCTGCGAAACGCAAGGACAGCAACTTTGGTGCGCCTTCCCCTGTCTACATGTCTGAGGCACTAGTAAACAACCCCGTCGTGACGAACTTCGACCTTCTTGACGAGGATTTCCTCAAGAAGTACATGAACGAAGACTACATCATCACCCTTAACGTAGACACCCCTGAGCATTACGCATACGCTGATGCGCTACAGGCTGGTATCATTCCCGTAAATAACTTTGAGGAATGGAAGAAGGGCGTTAAGTTCCCACCTGTCCGCATCAAACTTCCCTCCGGCGGATACATGTACCCTAACGAAGGAAGTCGATACACCAGGGGTGACGACTACTACTGCCGCGTCCTCTACACCGAAGACTTCGGCAAGGACATTAAACGCACTATTGAGGAAGCCCGCGCAAAACGACCGGGTAAGCCGAAGAGCGCTGTTGCGGCACCTATGAAGGTTGAAGACCCTAAGCCTATCCGCCATGTCAAGGTGGTTTCTGAAACTGTTGTCTCATCTGAGCCTGTGGCTGAGGGTACTACTGCGCCCCCAGCTAAGGAAACCTCGCCAATCACGGTCACTGCCTCTGAGGAGCGTCCTGTTAAGCGTGAAATTTGCACCAACATGCCTAAGAATGTTGCCGCCACTCTAGCACCTTGGGATAAGATGGATGCACGTTACAAGTACGTCGATGCCGAAGAAACTCTTGACGGCTACCTCGCAAACTTCAATGCTGACCCCCTAGAGGCGGAAGTGATTGATGAAGCATCTTTGCCCCCTGTCACTAATGACGAGGAAGCGGAAGCACGTAACGCCATCCTTAAATGGGTAAATGGCGCTAAGGACAGGAAACCAGTCCTGGACAGTATCATTAACCCTAAACCTGAGCCTACCGACGAGTACCCCATCATGCACTACTAGGAAATGGTTCCCCTAACCCAGAAAAGGTGCGTGATAACAGCCTTCTCAAGTTGTTGCCACGCACCTTTTCTCCTGCCCAACTTCATGCTCAGAAAAAGGTGCAGACACACTTGTGCCCCTGAACCATCTTCTAATAGTGGTTCAGGGACACAAGTTGTGAGAAAGTAGACTAGCCTTAGCCGCCCACTCAACATATATTTTTTCTAAGTCGGACAAAATATGTTATAAAAACATTCTACCTTACTGCCCCGGAATAGTCAAAACCTGACCGGGGAAAATAAGATTCACATCGTAAATCACGTCCACGTTAGCGTCCGCGATAGCCTGGTAACCACCCGCCACACCAAGACGGTTAGCGATGAGGGATAAAGTATCGCCAGCAACAACCTGATAGGTGGAGGACGCTACACGGGGAGCCTTAACCGTCTCAACAGGGGAAGGCTCAACCACAGGGGTTGCAGGGGTAGCTTCAATAGCGGCAGTAGAAGCCGCATCAGCAGAAGCGGCAGGGGACTCAACAGTCGCAGGTGCCTGCGCGACCGGAGTAGACTCAACTACAGCTGGAGCCTGCACGACCGGAGTCTGAGTAGTGCTCTGAGGCGCAACCACAGCACTAGAAGTCGTTGAAGTGGACGCAGTGGACTTTGCTACACCAGTATCGGTGTAAGTCGGGGTTGCCGCGCCCGAAAGACCATACTTAGCAGTGCAAGCGGGCCATGCACCCCAACCCTGCACCGCAAGAAGACGTTCGCCTGCCTCAATCTGCATTTCCTTAGATGCAGTATGCGGCGAACCACTCATACCAACACCGTTCCACGACTGCTGAGTGAACTGCAACCCGCCATAGAAACCATTGCCAGTATTGATAGACCAGTTACCACCCGACTCACACTGAGCGAGTTTTTCCCAAGTAGCCAAGTCAGCGGCGTTAGCCGAAGGAACTGCAAGCGCCCCAACGGAAAGACCACCAAGTGCAAGAGCTACAGCGGCACGACGAATGGAAATGTTCTTCATAATACTCCTTAGGGGTGCCCCCGCTCACCCCGTCCCCAGGGTTCAAACGCGCCTCCGCCCGCCCCTCTTTTTAAAGTGGGCTAATTTTCTAGTTCAACTTCGCGGGCGGCTCAGCATAGAATCCAGCAAACTCATTTAGGAATGACCGACGACCAGGAAGGCGGCTAGTCAGAGTACGCCATCATCTACGCGGGCGTGAAGAAGAACCGAGTGTATCCTCATAAAGGACACACGGGCAGAACCTAATCAAAGGAACCACCACTAGAACAAGATACCGAAGAATGCTAACGTTTGCAACCCGGCTTGATACATATAGCAAACAACCGTAAAACGCCAGAAGTTCACAGCTAACTCCCAGCGTTTTACGGTTCAAGTTTTCAGTGGGGAATGTGACCCACCACTAAAAGGTACCCATGTCCATTAGAGAAACGAACTGTTCCTCAGACAAAATAGGAACTCCCAGAGCCTCCGCCCTAGCTAACTTTGAGCCAGCATTAGCGCCCGCAACCACATAGTCAGTACGCTTCGACACTGAGCTAGATGCCTTGCCGCCGCGACTAATAATAGCCTCCTTGATGCTGTCGCGAGTGAATCCTTCAAACGACCCAGTGGCGACAATAGTTAGCCCCTGTAACGTCGGAACAACAGACTCGTCACGCTCATCAGCCATACGCACACCAGCATCCGCCCAAGCATCAACAATCTCCCTATGCCAATCCACCTCGAACCAGCTAATGATTGAATCAGCAATCGTAGCACCAACACCATCCACAGCGGAAAGCCTGTCCTTACCGGCTTCACGTATGGCATCCATCGAACCGAACTCGGCGGCAAGCGCACGCGCGGCGGTAGGACCAACATGCCTAATAGATAAAGCGACAAGAACGCGCCACAAAGGTTGTTCCTTCGCCTTACCCAGCTCAACAATAAGGTTTAAAGCACCCTTCGTAGGGACAGACACCGGGTTACTGCGAGTTGGCTTAGTGAAGAAGTAAGGCTCCAAGCTAACGGTAGTGGACTCCCCTGCGCGACGCTCACGCAGAACCATCACATCACGCAAATCATCAACCGTGAGGTTAAACAGATTAGCCTCCGAATCCAGCAGAGGCTTCACGCCACCACCCGGATTAGTGAGAGCCTTAGCCGCCTCATACCCCAAAGCATCAATATCCAAAGCTGAACGACTTGCCGCATAACACAGCCTCTCAGTTAATTGCGCAGGGCAAGAACGAGGGTTAGTGCATCTCAAATCTGCTTCACCAGCTTTAGCAGGCGCTAACGCCGAACCGCACGAAGGGCATGTAGAAGGCATGACGAACGGACGCTCTGAACCATCACGTAGGGCAACAACAGGCGCTACAACCTCAGGAATAACATCCCCTGCTTTGCGCAACACCACCGTATCACCAATCAGAACGCCCTTAGCCTTCACCACATCCTGATTATGCAGTGTCGCACGCTCAATCGTGGAACCAGCCACGAACACCGGCTCCATCACCGCATACGGCGTGACACGACCAGTACGCCCAACATCAACCCTAATATCAAGAAGCTTAGTGTGAACCTCTTCCGGCGGATACTTGTACGCAACAGCCCAGCGGGGCACCCGCGAAGTGTGACCCAGCAACCTCTGCGCCGCGTAAGAGTCCACCTTCACCACAATCCCATCAATCTCATGCAATAGGTCATGGCGACGCTCCCCCATCTCCTCAATATACGCAATGACATCATCAAAGCTACTGAACGTCCGAGTGTAGGGGCTGACCGGCAACCCCCACGAGGAAAGTAACCGATAAGCCTCAGACTGCGTTTCAACCCCAAGGTCACCCAAATTACCGACACCATGAACAAACATACTCAGAGGGCGTGTCGCCGTCACTGTGGCATCTTTCTGCCTCAACGACCCGGCGGCGGCATTACGAGGGTTGGCAAACGGATTCTTACCCGAAGCAACCATAGACTCATTCAGCTTCACAAAATCATCGGAAGCAATGAACACCTCGCCACGCACTTCAAGGAACGCAGGGTACCCATCGCCGGACAACTGCTGAGGGATAGAGGCAATGGTTCGGATGTTATGCGTCACGTCTTCGCCAGTCACCCCATCGCCACGTGTAGCCGCCCCCACAAGAACCCCGTCACGATAGGTGAGGCTAACCGCCAAACCGTCAATCTTAACCTCAGCGAGCCAAACATTCGAGGTGGCATCTGGTAGGGAAGCCTCTACACGACGAACCCAATCCTTCAACTCATCAAATGAGAAGACATCCTCCAAGGAATACATCTGTGAAGCGTGCTTCACCGGCGCAAAAGCCGAAGATACTTCACCTCCAACCTGACGAGTAGGAGAATTGTCTCTTACCAGCGTTGGATATGCCGCTTCAAAATCCTCTAGGCGGCGGTACAAGGCATCATAATCAGCATCCGACATCACCGGAGCATCATTCATATAATAGGCGTTCCTAGCCGCCTCAACCGCCTCAACAATCTGCTCATACTCACGACGTGTAGCATCCATTGCAACATCATCACTAAACATAATATCCTCCAAACATAAACCCCTATATAGGGGTGGCTTCCCAGTAACGCAAAGATGCGCCAGGAAGCCACAGTAACTAAATTTTTAACTCAAAGCGCCAGCAGGAACCTTATACGCCCACTTAGGGTCAGTAAAAGTATCACGCGGCAAACCACAGGCAACTTCCAAAGCTGAAACATACTCATAGCCAAGGCTCTTAGTAGAGTTCACTAAAGAAAGCATCTCTCTCTTGTGATTATAAGAGTGCGCCTCCCTCAACCTGCGAGACATGACATCAACATAATCAGAAACCTTCGGCTTAGGCGGCTCAACCCTAATATCTAGGGGCTTTACAACGTCCTCAGGGACAGGTGAGGCAACCTGACCGCTGAAAGTCCGCATGACGTGCCAGGCATCAACGACCCAAATACGCGAAATAGACCCATCAGCGTTCTTTACAGACGCACGCTTCGCATAACCACGGTCAATAACCCACTGCCGAGGCTTACCAAACCTGCGTTCCTTAGAGCCTACCGGCTGGTCACGGTCAGTATGGAACCACCAGCCACCATCCACAAGGCGGGTACGGAAAACAGCCGGAGAAACATTGAAGAACGCCGCAATCCTATGAGGTGCAGTAAACACGCCCGGCTTAACATTAGCCGGAAGCGACTGATTCAACACAGCACGCTCAACCTCAACGTAGGAATTAGCGCGAACAATCTGTAACAGCTCAGCCATATCCCAAAGCACCTGACGGTCACAGAAAGCCACCACACGGGATTTTGTAAGCTTATCGGTGGTCTTACCGCCAAGCAGGTAACCGCCACGTGTCAAAGCCGCGAAAACCTCATCACGCCCAATAGACAGAGCATTGACCGCCTGCTGAGGTGGCAAGAACTTCGGCTTCGCGCCACAAATATGCTGGCTAATCGGGGCGTGCAAACTGCGCGGGGAAGAATGCTTCTTGTGAGATGTGCGCTTCACTAATAACTCCTTACAAAAAGTTGGGGGTCACTTGAATAACTCAAGTAACCCCCAACTTAGCTGGAAACCCGAAAGTCACTCTAGCGCCGGTTGGCAGAGTCACCTGAGTAAAAGATACTATAAATTATCTCATAGATTACCTTCAAAAGCACATTAATGAGTAATAAAGCGGGTAAAAGGATACCTGACACCAATGATGTAAGAACTATGCTCAGAACAGTCTGACCAGCAGACTCAAAAACAACCGCCCCATAGCCGTTTTCCTTCACCTCACGGGCACGCTTCCACCACAACACAAGCCCACTCAAAAACCTCAACGTAACAGCCGCCACAGGGAGCACCCACACTGCAAACTGAACACCAGCGATAATAGGTAGAATGTGGGCTGGCGCACCACCTTCAAAGATAGCCGCAACCGCCCACGCCGTGATGCTAGGCGCGGCAAACCACCAGGCAAGGGCAATAACCAGGCATGTAATCAACGCAACCCACCAAATAGGCACAGCGCGATACGTCGAAACCCAAGGCATGATACGCGGATTCTCAGCAGACAGCGCATCAAAAGCGATACGGTAAGAATCACCCTTAATCAGTGTTAAGATGGGTGGTCTAGCCACCAATTTTCCGTCTTCGTTAAGGACAGCGAGTTTGCCTGACACTTTCTGCGCATCCGGCGGCGCACCCGGCAACCTTCCCGCCGCCTGGTTGCCCCCTGTCTGCGTTGCCGCCCCCTGAACCGGAGTAGCACCTTGATAAGGCTGACCCTGAGTACCACTCCCAGTCGATACCGGCGGCGCAACGGTCTTCTTCCTCGCAAGAACAGCTTTCAAACCAGGTGCTCCAACACCAGGAGTCGTTTTAGCAGACTTAGTTTTTCGCCTAGCCTGTTTTTTCTCAGCCTTAGCCAGAATAGCTGACATATCCTCAGCGGACTTATCCTCCCCCCAAATGTCAGCGCCCGGCTTACGCGAGGCGAAACGGCACATAGGGCACGAAGCGCCATCACGAGAATCCCACCAATGCAAAGGCGAAACAGAACATTGCGTCAAATTAACGTAACCATCATCGTCCCGCTTAAACAGCTCATCAAAAACAGCGATAACTTCATCAAAAGTTGGGCGCTTAGACGGGTCGCCAGATAAACCTCGACCAATAACATCATGCACACGGCTTGGGATAGCCTCATACTCCAGCTCATCCAACTTCGAAAAGCCACGCGGCAACTTGGGGACAAAGGTAGGGTAAACCCCCATGTCAATCAGCGTCGTAACGTCTTTATGTTCACCCTTGTAATTACAAGTTGTTGGGTGGGCTCGACCCATTAAGGCGTTAAAGAGCATCACCACAAAAGCGAACATATCCGTAGCGACAGTTCTACGGTTGCGTTCCTCCGCGTAACTGCCCTCACCAATCTCAGGCGCAGTAAACTCAGGTTTGCCCACCACACATGGATACACCGTATCCCCCGCACTAATCTGAACACTATCAGCGTCCACAATCCGCACAGTAGCGTCCTTAGCAACAAGAACATTTGACTCATTGACATCGCCAACCATATGACCAGCAGTATGTACAGCGTCAATAGCTACAGCAAGGTTTCTAGCCATGAGAAGGGCGTGCATCACCGACCACTGAGGGAAACGCTTACGCCTATGTCGAGTATGAGCTACCTCCATGAAACTACGGTAAACATCCATCTGCAACCTCTTCATCAAGAAGCCCGCAAATTCACCATTCGTGTCGTACAAGTTACCTAAGTTCCACACAATCGAATCAGTCTGAGGCACACTAGCAACCATTGCCAAACACTTCGCTTCACGCTGAGCGTGCTTAGACTTATCAGGGTGATAAATCTTCCCTACCAAATCATGCGCAGACCCCAATACCGAAGAACCCACAGAACTCACAGCATAAACAGCGCCCTCGCCACCGCGACCTAACGGCGAATCTTCCAGCCTAACCGGGAAAGACTTCCCATCCGCCAGGCGGACAATATAATCAGTCAAAAATAACTCCCAAAAAAGATGAGGGTGCTCACCCCGCCCACCAGAAAGGTAGAACAGGTGAGCACCCTCATGCCAAAAATTAACTATCTAAGCTCAACTGGAGGCATTCAACGAAGCCATAATCTCCTGGGATAAGCTTCGCTTTAGCAGACTCAGTAATCATCTTTAAGGCCCCCTCAGCAGGCTTATTTAAACAGCCAGCCATAACAAACGTAGTATCATCGTCAAGATACTTCTCGCGCTCCAAATGGGCTAAAAAGTCGTCAGTGTGCTTTGGTGAGAACAAGACTAGATACAGAGGAGGCTCACCATCGTCACCCTCACGGAACAATGATTCCTCAATAGCCTCATCACTGTCAGCCGTCGCCGCCCGAACCAAAGGATTCTTCATCCCATCCGAAGCGACCATGCACCAAGTAGCACCCGTACCACAAGACACTAATATGTGCGGGTTATCAGATGTGGTGAACGTCGTAATATTTGGCGCATCCCACATCTCGACATGAGACTGATACTTAGGGGCAGAACCAGCATAATCGCCAACCAGAACAAACGCATCACCCAAAGTTACATACGCAAATGCGCCCTCGCAGAACATAGCCGCCGCAACAGTACACCCCATCTCATCGGAATCCTGTACACCCCACACAGTGTTCATTGCCATAGTAAGCGCGGCAAGAATACTCTCACGTAAAGCCTCAGCATCCTTGGAGACATCACCCGACGGCGTAAACCTCTCAAGCGCGGCGCGCCCCTCAGAAACAATAGTGTCAGCGACAATGCGCGCCCCAATGCGAGACTTAGCCAGCGACCCAGCCCCATCGCACGCAACAATCACCGCACGCCCAGCCTCATCACACCATGAAGCATAAGCATCCTGATTTGTGTCGTCGTCATGATAGACAGGCTTCGGAACAGACCGACCAGAAACTAAACACCAATCATACAAAAACGCATCGCTCATAAATCACGCCTTCCAAAAATATGTAAACTTCTTACCTCGATAATACGTTACGCCCCCGGCATAACCCAACTTGAAGCATCAGGGAAAGCAACCGCTTCCTCAGTACGTGAAGCCGAACGTTTCTGCATAGACGCGGAAACCCACCTGAAAAATTCCATCAAGCTACCAGGCTTCAAAGCTACAGGCTGAGGCGCAGGAGCAACTGGGTAAATCGACAACGAATCACGAATCTCAGCATCAACCGACGCAGACCCCGTAGAAATATAGATAGGCATAAACGTCCACTTACCATTCGGCGCAACCCTACTACGAAGAGCATCTACCGCCGCTTGACGCATCGTGACATCCGGCTCATACATATCATTGTCATCATTGCTCTGACCATCCGTAATCAGAAAAATCATCGGAGCATAATGAGGGACACTGTTCCCATAATGCTTGAGACGTTCCTCAACAGCATCAATAGCCGCTAAAATCGCCTTGTTAGTAGACGTGAACTCCATATCCTGAAAATCAAGCTTATTAAACCTATCCTTTTCCTGAGTAGCGTCATCACACTCACCAGGGGTAGCGAACATAGTAGGCGGAGCAACCTCAGTGCCATACATAATGTAAGACATGTCAGCACGCTCAGACGCAACAACATCCTCTAGAAGCTCAACCTGCAATAGCTCATGACCACGCTTCAACTCATCAATCATAGGTCGGTCACCCATAAACATAGAGTGGGAGCAATCATAAATCATTACAACAGGGCAACGCGGCTCACGGTTCTTAACGAACTGCCTCTGCGCAATCTCTACCTTATCGTTAGCATCCAATAACGCAATCTGTTCATGTGCCATAAAAGAAAAACCACCTAACGGTCTAAAGATACTTTCTAAAGACATAGCGTTAGGTGATTCATCTCAAGCCAATTTTTACCGCTGAGGCGATTTAGAAACAGATGGCTTTGTGCTTGGGGTAACCGAAGCGGACGGTTTATTATTCGGGGTTGCAGTAGATATTGAACGTGTAGCCGCCGGAGCAGGCTTAGCAGTAGCAGTGTCCCTTGTGATAGGCGCAACTGCCGTGTTAGAACTCGAACTCTTATCCGCGTTATTGTTAGCCGCAACCGCCGGTGTAGCCTCAGCATGAGGAACAGCCGCCGGGTCACTCGTCACTACAGGCGCAGGCTCAACAGAAGGCTGGGCTTCGGTTGCAGGAGCGGGAGCCTGCGTACTAGGTTCAGCAGTGGGCGACGGAGAGGCACTAGGGGTTTCGGTAACCGTAGCTGGAATCTCAGTCACAACAGGTGTGCGAGTCGTAGCGCTAGGCTTAGGCGTAAGTTTAGGGTAAGACCCATCAACCGGGGTGCCCTCAACAACCAAATTATATTCATAGTTGAACAAGAAAGTTGATGACGCTTCCTGCGTGCCGTCGGTGCCAACAGAACTACCAGAACAGGTGATGAAATAAGCTTTCTTGTCACCATCTTTACGCCACAATTCGCTGTGTGACGCTAAATCTTCCTGCTTCACCAGGTACATGCCGGTTACAACGAACTCGTGACGATTACCATGTTCATCATTCATATAAATATGTGAGCACTTATCAAGCCTATGCAAATAACCCCACGGCGACAATGAACCATCGTTGAGATTAATATGCCCAGCAAGAATGGAAGCACCCTCATTAGAACTTAACGGCGACCCGGAAGCATACCAGACACCATTAGGCGCGGCAGGCAACGTCACAGCATTATTACTGAACCCAGATGGCGTTACCTGAGCACCCTGAACACCCTGAGTCCTCGACCTTAACGATGGAGCCCACCATCCCGCCGCCCTATCCCCCACACTCTTAGGCGCATCAGCAGAGGAGCCATTCACACCTGCCGGGTATGTAGGGCATGACTCATTCTTAAACTCAGTGGAAGGCTTAGGCGCATACAGCAACCCCTTGTCTGTCACGCCCATACTGTCACTACCAGCATAGGTGACAACACCGCCTCGCCCATCATCCCCTTTAATCTGCGCCTTAAAGCCGAAAAAATCATCCAGCCCACTATACATGCCGTCAGCGGCAGAACCCACCACGCCATACGTGCGAGTCAAATACGTGGAATCCCCAAGATGAACACCCCAACCAGTGAAGAAAAGTGCAGACCCGACACAGCCAGCCGCCACCGACGCAACAACAGACTTACGCTTCCACCAAATAGGCTTCTCATCGTCCGACTTATCATTACCAATATCAACAGCATCCACAGCCTCATCAGGCTTAGCCAGCCATGAACGGAAATCCTTCACACTTCTCACCTCATAAAATGATAACGAAGCGCCTGCCTCACACCGCGAAAGCGTAAAGCAGGCGCTTCAACAAAAATCAACTAGTCACGCTTACGGTTCTTCAAAGCAGAAGCACCAATAAGAGTACCAGCTAACACTAGCGAACCGCCAGCTAGACCCAGAGGGATAGCCGCCGGAGTAATAGCAGGCAAGTTAGCTACACCAGCCGCACCAGTACGCAACGTCTGCCCCTTCACTGAATTAGCAGTAGAAGCCTTACCGGACGGAGACGTAACACTAGCGTTACTGACAGTAGCCACCGGCACAGCAGAAACAACAGGCTCACCCGTAGTAGTCACAGTAGACCCAAGAGTACTCTCAACAACCTCACCAGCAGAAGTCGTCGTCACCGCACCACCATCTTCAAACGTAGTGACAGTGTTACCTGTATCAGCATCCTTCTTAATATCTACAACAGGTGCAGTACTGACGACACGCCCCGCCGCATCATGACGAGTAGCATTATCATCCGGTACAGCCAGTGGGCTAGGAGCCTTATAAACAGCGTCAGCCTTAGCAGAAACTTCCGCCGCCGCAGGAGCAGGAGTGTTAGCCTTCTTATCCTCTACAGGCGCAGGGGTAGGCGCATCAGACTTCTCAGGGGCAGGAGTTGTAGCTTCATCCGAAGGTGCAGGACTCTCAGGTGATGGGGTGGGTGCTGGCTCCTCAGACTTCTCAGGGGTCGGCTCTGGTGTTGGGTCAGGAGTAGGCGCAGGGGTAGGCTCAACCTTCTGAACAACAGAGAGACGAGCCTCGCCACCCGAAATCAGATTCGGGACATACCAGTAGTCCTTATCAGCCTCAACTAACTCAGCAGGCGCAATATTGCTCTCCACTAAAGCCGAACCCTTAGCAATCTCACCTGAACCACCAGAGACAGAACCGAACGTGGAACCTTCCGGCAGATTCTCACGCAAAGAATCAAGCGGAACCCAGGTGTGAGTACTCACTGCATCAGAGGTGTTCACCAGCACAATATCGGTGTATGCGCTACCTGATGAAGCTTGAGCCTTCTCAATGCGGAAACGTGCATCAAGCGCAGAAGAATAAACCGTACCGCCATCAGTCTCAGCCGCATATGGGGCAAGCGCCCCAACAGCAACGTCAGATGTGCCAGCCTCAGAAGCGACCGGCGTGGGGACAGCTTCAAGCTCATCTGCAATCAGCGGCGCAAATGGCGCACCAGCAACAACAGCTAAAGCGACAGTCGCACCAACCTTTTTAGAAATAGCCAAAATAAAAAACCTCCACAAGTAGAGTGAATTAAAACTGAAAAACTCTAAACCAAGGCGTAAAGCAATATGTCACCCACGACGCAAGGTTATCAAACCATATATAGCGGGCGACATATAAAATATACCACCTAGTCAGCCAATATCGAAGTAGCATATGGTGAGCAGTATTAGCTGACTAGGTGCTGGTTCACCCCTTATGCGCCTGATTGAGTGTCATCTGCCGCCGGTTCATCAGATAGCCACTTATCAATAAAATCAGGTGAAGCCCAGAAACCATTAAAGCTGTATAGCTTACCGTTAAGGTACGTCATATTTCCGACCGCATTATCCGAAGTATTCGATTTAACTACGGGAAAATTGTAGACCATATCGGTATTCTCCTTAGAAGCGCCCAAGATAAAACCTCCATAAAAATAATAGTGAAATGATGTAGAGGCAAATACAACCCCACAGAATTACCTACTACTCGGCAGTAAGCGGAGCAATATGAGGAACAACGTCAGGCTGACCAGCGGCAACCGCCGCGCCCTTGCCCGTATGTGGCTGAAATTGTGGGCACATTTTAGCCAGCGGACACCAAGAGCATAGGAACGACGGCGCGAACGGGAAAACTCCCGAAGAAGCCAGCTCATCCACTTTCTCATCGGCGGAGACATAAGCATTCTTAACCCACGAATCAAAAGCAACCGCCTCATCCGACGGATTATCCAAAGAAGAAAGCAACGGAGGAACCGGAGCAACATTCAAAGCATCGTCCACCGCTGGGAACAACAGCTCAGCTCTAGTCGCCTCTAACCCATTCTGCTCAGCCAACAGCAAATAACTGTACTGCTGAAAAGCCTCACGGAAACCATCAGGAATCTTCCACGCTTCAAGCCCCTCGCGGCTAACAGAAAGCTCCGGTAACCGTGGAATAGTCTTACCAGCATCTTTACCTGAACGCTTAGTAATAGAAAGACTGTAAGGCTTCATCTTAGAACCAGTCTTATAATCCTGAACAACGACAGTACCATCAGCCGCAACACTGATACGGTCGATGACACCGAAAGTCTCGCGCTTAGCGCCACCAATAACACCAGAAATAGGTACCTCAAGCGGCAACTTACCATCAGGCATAGAAAATAGCACTGTGTCCGACGGCGACTCAGGTGCCTCCCCTGGTCGGCGGAAACTAAAAGCCTTATGTACAGTCTCAGAAAGCCACTGAACCTGCTCAGGGTCACCAGAAACTAACTGGTACTCTGAGTTACCTAACACATCGCCTGTAAGCTCCTCAGCGCGCTCAGTGGAACGTTCATCCGGCGGAAGAGCCATCAGTTTCTCAAACACCTCATGAAACGCGGAACCACGCTTCATTTCAACAGAATCGGAATCAATGCCGAAAGCCCACGAAAAACGCTTCACCGCAAAACTTCCAAGGCACCCATACAGAGACATCACCAACGACGGCGAAAGCTTAGCATTAGCCAACCTGCGCAAAAGGTCAGCGTCCTCAATGATTAATGCATCACGAGTCATAACCGCCTTAACCTCACCCACAGCGGGCATCGGCGCAGAATGCACCTGCTGTGCGCCGATAGCACGATTAGCCGCCTCCAACCTACGTAACAGATTTGCGCGTAAAATATCCATAGGCGACACCACGCCAGCAGAGCTAGGTGCAATCAAAGAAGGCAAAGGTGCCGATAGCTCCTCCCGTGTCAAACGGCGACCCGTCAGTAACGACTCACCTAAATGTTGAGCTAAAGGCGGGCGGTCAGCAATAAATTTCAACACCCTGCCCTGAGATTCAGAAAGCATAAGAGACTCCCAAAAAGTAATGGATTCAACACCTACAAAGGTGATGAATCCATTATACCAAGATAACAAAATCTTAGGCGGCAACTATAAGCATGACCACCCCAAAGTTGTATAGCATATGTGCCGTCAAGCCAGGTACAAGCGAACCCGTAAACCAACGAGCCACCCCAAGGAATACACCGAAAAGCGCAAGAAGCCAGAACGACACCAAATCAAGCATTGTTAAGTTGTTTGCAAATCCAAAATGGAACGCCGCAAAAAGTATCGCTTGACTCAAAACAACGAACCAGGTTTCAGCGCCTAGCGACAAAACCCCTCTAAACACCACGCCGCGCCAAACCAGTTCTTCAAACAGTGGCGCAAACAAGACCAACACCAAAATTTGCGCCGGTAAACTCAACAGCAACGAAGAACTCGCGCTAGTCGCAGACTGCCCAACAAACTCAGGGTGAGCACCATAGAAAAGGTTCATGCCCACCCAAGAAATACCTAACATTGCGACACCAATAACAACGCCCAGCACCACATTTCGGACATTGAAATCAAACCACTTAAACCTGTCGTCTTCCCTCAGAACGTATTTGCTGAGGTGATAGCCACCAAAGGCAACGCGCGCAAAACCAACCGTTGCGAAACATGCCGCATAAACAGCTAATGTCGCCCCATCCATCGAACCAAGGTTCGCTAAACTAAAAACTCCAGACAAAACCCCTAGTATCGCGGCAACATGGAAACATGCCACCAACAGCCAGGACTGCCCCCAATAATCCGTATACATCCACGGGAAAAGCACCATCTCAGCTGTGGGCGGCTCTGGAACGGAAATATCTAAATCAGTTTTCTTCACATCTGCATTGCTCATATATGAATTATATCCCCCTGACTTTTAAAAAAGCACCCCAAAAAAGGGTGGGTAGTTCCTTTGCAGGGATGCTAAACTGATATAAGTGCCAAGCACCCGCCATAAGTCCCATAACAGGGCGGCGGCAACCACTACAGATAATTATCAAAGGAAGGGACTCAACCTCTATGGCTAGGGTATCCAAAAATAGCGTCGCACCCACCAAGCACAGCACCGAAGAAGGCAAGCTGAAAGCCCTCGAAGCTGTCATGGGGCAGATTGAAAAGAACTACGGTAAGGGTGCCGTTATGCGCCTAGACCAGAACGTGAACCGTGTTGAAGCCATCAGCACAGGCGCACCCTCCCTTGATGCGGCACTAGGAATCGGTGGTCTACCCAAGGGGCGCGTCATCGAAATCTACGGTCCCGAATCCTCCGGTAAAACCACCGTCGCACTCCAGGCAGTAGCAAACGTCCAGAAAGCAGGCGGTGTAGCCGCGTTCATCGACGCAGAGCACGCACTCGACCCCATCTACGCCGCAAAACTAGGCGTAGACATCGACAACCTCCTCGTCTCCCAGCCCGACACTGGCGAACAGGCACTTGAAATCATGGATATGCTGGTAGGCTCCGGCGCTATCGACATCGTTATCCTCGACTCCGTAGCCGCCCTCGTCCCCCGCGCCGAAATCGAAGGCGACATGGGCGACTCCCACGTCGGTCTACAGGCGCGACTCATGAGCCAGGCACTCCGCAAGATTACTGGTCGCCTCAACGCAACCGGCACCACCGCAATCTTCATCAACCAGCTTCGAGAGAAAATTGGCGTGTTCTTCGGCTCCCCCGAAACCACCACCGGCGGTAAGGCACTCAAGTTCTATGCGTCTGTCCGTATCGACATCCGCCGCATCGAAACCCTTAAAGAAGGCTCAAACCCCATCGGTAACCGCACCCGCGCGAAAATCGTGAAGAACAAGATGGCTCCGCCATTCAAGCAGGCAGAGTTCGACATCATGTACGGTGAAGGCGTATCCGCAATCGCCAGCCTCGTAGACCTCGGCGTAGAATTTAATGTCGTCAAGAAGGGCGGCTCCTGGTACTCCTACCCTGACCCGGTAAACCCCAAGGTGAAGGAACAATCTCGCTCTAAGTTCATCCAGGCACTATCACAGCCAGAAAACTATGACGTTACCCTTGAAATCGGCAACCAAGTTGCCGCAAGCCTACTACCAGACCAGGATTACGTACTCTACTCCAGCAAATTTGAGGGTCCCGTCATCGACTACCACCCCGACACCTACCAGCTCCCAGAGCACGCTCAGGAAGAAACGGCAGAACCGTCTGGTGATGAGGGGTTCATCGTAGGCGACTTCCTCGACATCGAGTAATACCTCGAACCTAAAAGAGGCGGCAAACAATTAGCAGAAAGATATAGTTTTACAGTAAACTACCTCTGTAGGTTTGCCGCCTCTATACGCACCCATTAAAAGAAGGGAAAAGTTAATGACACCCGCAACTGTCAGCATCGAAAAACTTAAAAGGCGACTCGCTAAAAAAGATGCCCCTACACAGCGTGTCATCAACGAGCTTGACTCACTTGGGGTGCCACCGGAAGAAATCATCGACATCATCGAAGAACTGACAGCCGAAGGATACCTCAACGATAAGCGATACGCAGAGGAAGCATTCTACAGCAACCAGCGTAAAGGTAAATCAGTAAATCTACTGAAAATGACGTTGGAGGCAGAGGGCATCTCGCCAAGTATCATTGAGGAAGTATGCCAAGAGTTAGGGTCTGCTGAATCTGATTTTGATAACGCGGTCAGCCTAGCAACATCTTATTTATCGAAAGAGCTTGATAAAGCTGAGATGGCAGAAAACTGGAACCTAGACAAAGCAATTAACCGCATCATGGGTAAGCTAATCCGTCGTGGTTATGACGAGGAAACAGCGGCTACAGCAATTCGTGACGCTGGAGAAAACCTCAAAAATAACTGAAAATAGTTGAAGCGCCTAGCTGGGAGAATCTACTCAGCTAGGCGCTTCAACTATTCATACAAAAACCTTTAAGGTACATTAGAGGATGTCCATACCACGGTCACCATGTTCACTAATGATTTCCATGTCCTCACCCCACTCAGACATGACAACCTCATCCTCATCAATCTTCTCACCAAAGACGATAGTCTGAGCGTTACCCTCAGCATCCTTCTCACCCGTATGGACAATCGTCTGACCATCCACAACCTCTTGCGAAACGTTGTGCCCCTCGGAAGCGGCGGCATTCTGATTTAGCCAGTTGTCAATAAACTCGGGAGCCGCAAAGAACCCCTGAAAATCATACAACTTACCGTTAAGATATACCATGCCTCGACCCTTCACATTCGGGTTAATCGTAGTACCAGCACCAGACTCAAGCGTCATAGCACTAGCGGCAGAGGTTAAAACACCCGCCGCAATGCGACACATAAAGTTTGAACGAATCTCACCAGAGATAATTTTCGCATCGGGCCTCTGCATAGCCAGAACAAGGTGAACACCCGCCGCACGCCCAAGACGCGCAATAGAGCCAATAAGAGTAAGCGCCTCGCCCTTAAGAAGGTCATCTGCTTTACCCTCATCGGTCTTGACACCAGTAGGTGAAAGAAGCTCCGCCGCCTCATCAACCATCACCATGACACGCTGACGCGCACCACCATCCTCCGGCTCCGGCAAATCAATATAGTTCTGAACACTATGAGTTTCCATTAACTCATAACGTTGCATCATCGTCTGCTGTGAGAAACGAAGAACAGTCAGAGCATCTTCAAGAGTTGTTGCAATACCTAGAACTACAGGCACATAAGGTCTATAGACCGAAAGCTCAACCTTTTTAAGGTCAATACCAAGGAAGCGCCACGAATCCGGGCGCATAATGCACTGAAAAACAAAGTTACGCTGGAGAACACTATTGTGCGTAACAATGGATACACCATCGTCGCCACCGGCGCGGTAGAGACGCTTCCTGGAACCTACAATGAAACATCGTGACGGGACAGGCTCAATTTCTTCAATACTAGCTATCTGCATAAAACCTCCGCCAATCTCAGGGCGTGTAATAATCCTTAAATCAGTCCATTGCACACCCGAAGACTTCCAAATGTTTTAGCGGCACATAGAGATATGGTCACCGTCATTTCAAAAAAGGAAGAGGGGAAAACAAAATGGGTGTGGTGACGACAAAAATACCGTCACCACACCCATAGCAAAGATGTGTAGATAAATAGCAGGTAACCTAATGCAGGTTCAATTACATTATTTAAGGTTCAAGGATAAGGTCTATACCCGCTGAACCGCCAAGCCTACCGATAGAGGCAATGATTTTAATGGCTTCATCCTCACGGGAGCCCTCCACGAGTTCAATATCCTGAGCCTGCAAAAGCCAACCAGAAGGCACACACAGTCTGAAAGTAGTATGCTTACCATCCGCAAGCTCCGAAGTTGGCACATCAGCATACTCATCGACATCGCAAGCTTCCATCAACTTATAACGTTGCATCATCGTATCCTGAGCAAAACGAAGAACCTTAAGGTCATCTTCACTCACCTCAAACTTGCCTGTAGACGCAGGCTGATAAGTCGCCTTCTCTACCTTATTGATGTCGATACCGAGGAAACGCCACGCATCCGGGTCCATAATGCGCTGAAAAACAAAGTTGCTTTGAAGAGGGGTATTGTGTGTTACATCATGCACGCCGTCATTGTCATTCGGACAGTCAGCATGGAGTGAGTTTGAAGTCATGCGTTGCTCCTTAAAAGTTCTTGCGCCCACCGGATAAAGAAAAGTGGTGGGAGACAATAAATAAAATACTGTCTCCCACCACTTTAACTAAAAGTTAAAGGTTAGTCAAGCAAAGAAGCGATAAGTTCAGCCCTATCACTGAGTGAGGGGAACTTAATGTCTAGAATCTGATTAACATGCAAGTAATAACCCTTCAAACCCTCAAATCGGGTATCTTCCTGAACAAGTTCCGGGTTGTAAGCCTGTAAAGCCTCAATATACGCCTCGGCAACCGACTTGCCCAAAGAAGCCAACTGCTTAGGTGGAACATTCGTCACATCGTTCTCACCCTCGGGCAAATCACCGGCAGTGTACAAGTGATAGCGGGCACGAGATGAGGTGTAACCGAAACCTTGAGCTTTCTTCTCATTCACGTCAGTAATGAACCAAGCAGAGGACGGCTCATGCTCACGCAGAATATCCTGCAACTCAAGAATGAGACGAACCTGACGCGCCTGCTCCTCAACAAGAGTTAAGGTTTCCAGCATGGAATCGACATGCACCATATCGGCGGATTTTACATGGAAAGAAGAAGTGTTCGGTACCCATTCAACGTTAATGAATGCGTTAGGAACCTTGCGGACAGCCTGTGAAATGAGGCTATCTTCCTTCTTTAGGTCAGTGTTACCGCGAAGCCCCATCCACTCCGAAGCCTGCAAAAACCCTTCCGGGGAGCCCTCAGCAATGAAGCTGAAATTCTTCTGTAACCAGTTGCGGACATTCTCATACTTCGCCTCGTTACGAATCGGCGCGTAAAGACTCATCGGTAAATTCTCCTCAAAATATGTAATGAAACTATCTTAAAACCCATAGCAGAAAGTACCTGCTACTGGAAGCCGTTCAACTTGCTCCCGAAGAACTCACTAGCGCGAGTCCTTTTCTTAACGGGTGTGCGGGCAACCAACGTCACTAAACCAACATCTATATACCCTTTCTCGGATGGTGACATCTCATTATAGAAAGAGTCCAATAGCTTAATGAACCTGTCAGCGTCCGTAGGCTTAAACTCAGACTCATGCCACTCATCAACACGCAAGAAACGAATCGCGCCCGGAATGTACTCCGGCTCCTCCGGGTTAAGCTTACTGTAATCAGGGTTCTTAACCTCTTTAGGGTGAATATTCACAATACCGCGCACATACCCGCGTTTCCTGCCGCCAATATACTTCTGCCACAAATACATTGCCTGCTTCATGCGAACATATCGTGGATACTTCTGCCCAGGAACAACGATAGAGTAGTTACTCTTACCAGTTTTTTGACTCTTCTTCTTAAACGAATATACGGCGCGCGGGTCATTCAGGTCAATCCCCGCTTTCCACATTTTTGAGTCAATAATCCACACCTGAGAACCTACGACGACAACATGGTCAGTGTCAGGTGAGTCCACCACCCCTAGCTCATCATCAATTCCGGTGATACTCTTGCGTTCTTCTTCTATCTCTTCCTGCGTCTCTTCGTTCTCAGCAACAACCTCAATCTCGGAAGTCACGTTGTCCCCCTCCTTTCGGGGAATCGAGACAGAATGGCAAATCACTACGTCTGGCTTGTCATCCGCCCACTGAGCCAGAGCCTTAGCAGTAAGCTCTTCACCCTCAATACCAGCCTTAACCTTCTTAGTGCTAGAAGCTGATTTATCCCATCCCTTAGGGGGGAACTCCAGGGTGTTATATAGACTGGTTGCAGGTACCCCAAAGGTTCGAATTGCCGCCTTCGCACCTGGCTTAGATAAATCAACGCCAGGTGGGACAGTCTTAAGGTGCTCCACGACCGTATCAACACGTTCCTTAGCGCGCCTAGCGCGAGTAGCGCCAATATGGTCAAAGTAGCCCTCGGGCGGCATAAGAAGTGGCGCGTACAGTGCAGGGTTCTCACTCGGAACTAAACCAGGGTCGATAGTGGGTTCTTCAACATAAGGCTTCTCATACGCGGCAAAAGCCTCCTCAAAGCTAATCGGCATCGCCCTAAACTTCCTCGCTTTCTACAATCAAATCAGTAAAGGACATTGACCCCTTACCTGAAACATCACCTTCACAGGTGAGAGGTGCCTGAGTCTCAGCACCCACCTTAAGAGAATCTACCCTAAACGTACAAGTACCTAAATCGGCTTTATTGAACCAACTAATAGGGTTATAAGCCTCTGAACCTGACGCATGAACTGAGCCATAGACGCGGTTAGCGTTAGTTGCGCCTTCGTTCTTCACCACCGCGTAGTAAGCGCCGTCTTTACGGCTAATCCCTGTTACTGAAACTTTGCCATTGTCTGCAAGTTCTACGGAAGATGTGCCAGATGGGGTGAACACCCTATCGCCAGTGATTTGACCATTAACGAATCCACCCAAAAGGAACAGAATAAGCGCAATAGCGACTCCAGCCATACCTCGACCAGTAGGGGTTCCAGGGATAGCCTTATTGAAAAGCTTCCCAATTAGAGGGATTTTGCTACCCTTGTGCAATACGCCAGCAACAGCGTCTAACGCTCGTAAAGCAAAAGCGGCGATACCGCCCTTTGTTTGCTTCCGGGAGCCTTTAACATCTTCATCTGCACCAATCTGCGCCGGTGCTACTGGAGTGCTACTAGCTGGAGTTGCTGTTGGTGCTTGCTCATCGGATAAATCTTCGCCCTCTTCGTCTTCGTCACCTTCATGTAGCTTCTCCCATAAATCGTAATCGTCTGGCTGGAGGTTATTCATAGCGTCCAGCTCAGGAAGATTAACTAAGAACTCGGTCACCCACGGGAAATATGCCCCTTTAGCATCACGTAAGACATACGCATCATCCTCATCACGTTCAATGTCGTCGATACTAGGCATATCGAAGTCACCCAACGTAGAATCATCATCCATGCTGGGAACATCATCTGTGATGGTTTCGTCTACGTCATCTTCAAAGTCGGACTCGTCGTATAGGCTGTCGAAAAAATCGTCGTCTGATGGAACCTCGGAGTCTACAGACACCTCTTCATCCTCAGGGCTAAAACTTTCGACCACAGATGAAGCGGCACGTTCACTCGGTGACAAATAGTAGTACTCATCATCGTCGTCATCTTCTTCTTCCCAAGAGTCAGCGTCAGATGAAGGTTCCGCCGTGTCCTCTGCAATATAGTCGTCAAATACCCCAAATTGAGAGTTATCACCTTGTAGGCTTGCTAATATAGCATCCCCCAACGCTGATTCGCGAGAGGAAGCAGTCGTCTCTGGTTCCTTTTCTGTAGTATCAGATATGACATCTTCACTAATTACCGGGAAATCATTCACATCAATAGCGTCAGAGGAATCAGAGTTAGTTGTTGGCGGCGGAACTGGGACAACTGTTGAAGCTTGAAGCTTCGAAAGGCGTATAGCCATAGAATGACCAACTTTCAGTAAAAATTGATAGACATCATATAGAACAAGAGGGGGTGTATAGAAAATATAGCTACACACCCCCATCCTGCTAGGAGCTAAACCTCTGGTTTAAGAAACCAGGAAATGACCCCAATCAAATGAGCCTTCCCCAAAAACCTTCACTAAAGTATTCCGCGTGGCATTCATGAAAGGAACCCGAATGGGCACTTCCATATAATCCATCTTATCTGCTAAATCGCGCATAGCCGCCGTAGAAGCTTCCATTGGGGCAACGGGTAGGTCTGACCATGAAACACCCTTAGAGGTGCCCTCACGCGCCGCGTAAAGGAACTTGCTGGGCAAGTCCACGCCACACCCCGGCTTTGACGAGTCATAAAGCGCAACCATCAGCGGAATGTGTCGGGTAGAATCAGCGGAATGAAGCCCTCCCACAATCTCGCGTACCTTGCTTACAACATCCTCCATAGAGCCGCCGCGTGAAATATCAACCCTTAACCGGGCGCACATATCTCCCGAAGCAGACAACGGAACCTGTCGGGCGTGCAGAATGTTCAAATATGGTGGGCGGTAATTAACCTCACCATCATCATTTACAATCTTACGCGCCGGAGTGTAGTTCACATGTAGCGAATATACATGGTACGGTTGTAGCTTAGGGCTGGATTGAATATCCGTGGCATCAACCTTAGAAGCATCAGACGAATCAATCGCATCGCCATTAATATAAGCACTCTTGATATTCTGCTCAGCAACCCACAAGTCTTCCCGCGCAAGAAGGCTATTAGAAACATACCCAGCAATAACGCCCGTACCATCGTCCAAAGTGGCAATGACCTTACGCCCAAACTTCTTATGCGTCTTATCCTCCAACGCAACGATAGCCGCCATCACTACCGCTCCCTTTACCGGCTGTTCCGAAGCCATAAGCTCACTCACAGTACAACCACGCATCACAGGCACTCTCTCGGGCACAGATGCCATCGGGTGACCCGTCATATACTGCCCAGCAACCTCAGCTTCATGGCGCAGACGCTCAACCAGCGGATAATCTTCTCGACTTAACGCTTCATCTTCCGGCAACGATTCGCCAGAGACAAGCTCAGCATCAGGGGACGGCTCAACACCTGTTTCCTTAGCCAGCTTTAGCGCCTGCCTCCTAAGCTTAGCCCTCTCTTTTCGCAGTAAATCCAAATACCCCGGAATTGCTTCCAAGACGGCTTTACGAGAAAGACCGAACACATCAAAAGCGCCAGCTTTAGCTAACCCCTCATACGTTGTTTTAGTAACCTTGCCCGCGTTGAAGCTACGAACAACAAAGTCCTTGAAACTTGAATATAGCCCACCCCTCTCACGTTCAGAAACAATAACCTCAGCGTCCTTAGAGCCAACACCTTTAAGCATCGAGAAGCCAAAAGCAAGGTTACCGTCACCGTTTAAACCAATGTCAGCGCTAGAGAAATTAACATCAGGTACATCAAGTCGAACACCTCGACGTTTAGCGTCCTCAATGAGTTCCTGAACTTTATCTCTGCCAGACGAACCCATTGACACCTTGCGGGCAATCGCCGCCGCATAAAATTCAGCTGGAAAATGCGCCTTCATATACAACGCCAGGTAAGCCATCGCCGCGTAAGCGTCAGAGTGCGATTTATTGAACCCGTACTCAGCGAATCCGACAATTCTATCCCACAACGCCTGCATAGCTTCTCGGCTATACCCGTTGCCTGCGCCACCCTCAATGAATCGCTCAGCGTATGCAAGCATCAAATCGTGCTTCTTCTTGCCGATAGCGCGACGCAAGTCATCACCTTCCTGTGGAGTCATACCGGCAATAAGTGAGGCAATTGACATTACCTGCTCCTGATAAACCAGCAGACCACTAGTGTCAGCAAGAATACTATCTAACGGCGAACCCACAAAATCAGCATGAATCGGCTTAATCTCCTCACGCCCAGCCCGACGCTCAACATACTGGATATGGCTACCAGCACTCATTGGCCCAGGGCGATAAAGAGCCGTAATAGCTGAAATATCGCCCAGTGTGCTAGGGGTGAACTTCGTGAAAAGGTCAGCAACAGCAGAGTTGCCTAGCTGGAAGATGCCAACCGTATCCCCCTTACCCAGCAAGCGGAACGTCTCAGCATCATCAAAGCGGCTTTCTCGAACCATCTTACGGAAGTCAGGCACATCTTTCCCAGCTTGCACCGCTAGACGTGCCGCATCGCAAAGAATATCGACAGTATCCAGCCCTAAGAAGTCAAACTTAATCAGCCCCATGCTCTCACAGGCACCATATTCAAACCCCGCAACGACAGTGCCATCCTTAGCCGTATCAACGGGCACATGATACTGTAGCGGACTAGAGGAAATTAGAAGTCCGCAAGCGTGAACACCTCGACCACGGATACGCCCCTCAAGAGCTTTAGCGCAAGCTAGAGGCTTCTCCCAGAAAGGCGTGCTGACAGCTTCACGGAAACGCTCAGCACCCGCAAACTCGTCACTCTCAGGGTCATACACCTTAGCGAAGGTAACGCCTAGACTATCTGGCAAAAGACTCGTCACATAGTTAGCCTGCGCAGGCGGCACACCATACACTCGCGCACCATCTTTGATAGACGCGCGTGTTTTAAGCATCTGGTTAGTAGGCAGACGCGCAGAATGGTCAGCCCCATACAGCTGAGCTACATGCTCAAACGCCGCGTCCCTATGGGCTGTATGGAAGTCTGTATCAATATCTGGTGGCGAACCAGGCTGAACAACTTTATTCCCCGCCACGCGAACATATGTCTTGCCGTCAATAATACGTTTCTCAATAGTCCCCATGAATTACTTCCGCCCCTGTGAATTATTCTGATGTAGCTCAAGCTCTTTTTGCTTCGCGCGCCTATCTTCCAGCACTTCATGCATCCTTACCGTAAGGTCTAGCCAAAGAATTTCGAAGATAATATTCTCGTCGGTAGTATTCCAGAATCCGTGGAAAGTCTCTGCCATAAGTTTAAGTACTTTCATCGCCTTATCAGACGGTAGATTCTGCTCCATCATAGACAGACCTACGTTCTGCTTAGGTAAGTCAGCAAAAGGCAAATCTCCTAGACTGACCGTAGCCTTATTCTGCCGCGCAATGTAATGCCTCAGCTGGTTCATCGCAAGCTCTGTGCCGTCACGTAAGGCTGAGTCAATCTGCTTGACGGACTCCAAAGCTTTATGAAGCTTAGGTACATCGCCAAGGATAAACTCTCTCATGAGGACTGTGGCGAATGACTCATCAACAGAGTAAAGGTCAGGGTTACGCAGATACTCTTCTAAACGCTTTAGCGCGCCACGGGCTGAACCCTGGGCGGCACGAGCACACCAAGAAGCACCATTGTCGGTGATTTCCACACCCTCACGCCTAGCAATATCCTTAACATACTGCTCCAAAACAGGGACAGGGATATTCCTGAACTTATACTCTTGGACACGGGTTGAAATAGAGGCTTTAATGCCGCCCGCCTCCGTGGTACAGAAAATAATAGGAACACTATCCATGTCGTCCTTATTTTCCAGGTATGCCAAAAACGCATCCCAGGCAAACTTCGACAGAGCGTGACACTCATCCATAATGATGTATGGCGCTTTCATCATCTGCTTAACACGTCCAGCATTAACGATAGCACGAACATCATCTACACCACTTGTGACGGAACCAACGAAATAATACATTCCGCCATTCTCCTCCGCATCAAAACGGACACACGAATCACACACAAGGCACGGGTCAGCAGAATCAGCAGGGCGACCCTCACAATTCATCGCCTTAGTGAAAACCTTCACCATGCTAGACTTACCAGTTCCAGCCGCGCCACGAAATAGGCGACCCTGGACACGGCGGTTCTCGATAATGTCACGCTTTAACGGCGCAACAATATGCTCCTGCCCAATAAAGTCATCCCAGACACGCGGCTGATATTTCCTGTGAAACTCAACGTACTCTGTGGGCTGAGCCTGAGTAGGCTCAACGGAATCTGCCTCCTCAACAACTGAAACAGCAACTTCTTCTACAACTTCTTCACTCATACCTAAAACCGCCTTTAAAAACTAGACCTCAGCCGGAACAGGACTGCTAAAAATATTGCCGATAGGCGTATCAGGTTCAACCAAAACCCAGTCACCTTCTGCTACCTGGTGAATATACTTCTCAACCTCAACCCCATCTTCGGTAAGAACTTTGACCTTCTCCGAGACTGGAAGGACGACAGACGCGCCATCACCTACCGAAATTTCAGCCTGGTCTACACGTCCCGCCGAAATGAAACGCTCAAAAAACAACCCGTACTCGATAGGGTCAATATCTGTAATACCCAACAAATAAGCAACAACAGAGCCGCCCGCCGAGCCACGAGCAATACCAACAGCACTCATCACAACGTCGCCTGAGCTGTTACGAACACTGAAACTATCCCTGAACCAATTCACGTACTCAGCAACAATAAGCATGTAACCGCAATAGTTCGCTGACGCTAGAACATCAAGCTCTTTAGCCGCCCTATCAAGTACAGCCCGATACTTCACCTCATCATCGTGGAACTGCTCATACGCAAGAGACGTGACAACTCTACGCAGATAACTTTCCTCTGTTTCGTCAGCTGGAATATACGGGATGGGTCGCAAGTCAGACCTGTACTCAAATAATGAGAAACCCTCCACCATATCTGCCAGAACTGCTGTATTTGTTACAGCACCAGGGTAAACATCCTCAGGGAAAAGCTCTAACATCTGTTCAGCAGTCTTCAAGAAATACTGGTCACCGTCAAAACAGAACCTTCGCCCACCTTGTTCCTTAGGCAAATCATTCATAGTGGAACCAGTACCAATAGCCAGCATCTCCTCATGATGCGGGGCATCAGAATGATGCGCATAATGGCAATCATTCGTAGCTAAAAGTCTTAACTCTAGTGTTTCAGCCAACTTAATCTGCTTCACCAGTAATTCACGCTCAAGGTCGGAACCCATGTTGTGATTCATGATTTCAACAAACACGTTATCTTTACCGTAGATGCCAACCAGAGTTTCGGCATACCTATATGCTTCATCATCTTGACCTAATCGGAATCGGGTAGAAATCTCGCCTGACGGACAGCCCGTCGAGACAACAACACCTGCGGAATGTTCACGCATCATATCTAAATCAATACGTGGGTACCCTGCACGTTTATGCTCCGGGGAGGAAGCCAACATCTGCAACTCAAACATGTTACGTAGACCCTCATCATTGACAGCCCACATCGTCAAATGCAGATAGTTACCCCTGCCTGAGACATCGCCCTCAGCCCCCGGCTCACCATAATAAATAGACGACTGTACCTTAGCGCCGTCAGGATTAAGTGGGGCAACATAAAACTCGCACCCTGGGACAGGCGTAATCCCCGCTTTCTGGCACCCAGTAATTAGCTCATAAATTCCATGCATGTTTCCGTGGTCAGTGATGCCTAAAGCGGTCTGCCCGACCTCGACGGCACGACTAATGTACTCGCTGACGCTAGAAAACCCATCCAACGTTGAGTACGTTGAGTGGGTATGTAGATTCACGAATGACTCAGGAGAAATCAAGTAATTTTCCTATACTCTCTCAGATGCCAATAGAGAGGGCACGCCCCAAAAAGTTGATGGAACGTGCCCTCTCTATTACCACTTAATCACTTAACACTAGAAGAAAGGAGGTAGTACCATGTCTTCCAACATTAGCAATAATAGCATACGCATCTGGTGCCGCACCAAAGCGAAAAGGGTATTAAATTTTTAGACGTTTCAAACGAGCCTGAGTTTTTTCATCCAAAGTCGGCTTCGAATGGTAAATAGCCTCAGCACGCTTAACGATGTGAAGTTCCTTTGCGGCACTATTAACCTCACGAGCGTTAATAATACCGACCTCAAGATAGCGGATAGGTTCACCCGCAGAGTTTAAAGGCGAATCAGGAATAGCTAAAGTAATGTTGCGTTTATCCGGTGGGCAAGCGTTCTGTACATCCATAAGCACAGGGATAACACCCGGAGGTGTCCTAGAAATCACTTTATCGAAAAGCCACGGCTCAACAGGTTTCCCCTTATATGTCAGCTTACGTGCCTTCACTTTATCCCCAAAAAGCCCCACCTTTTCTTCCAAGACAAAAGGAGCTGTAAGACTAACGGGGAAAAATAAGTAGGCTCGGTCGCCAACCACAAAAACAGGTGATGGCGCGCCACTACGCGGCGCTACATACGGGTAGTAGAACCACTCTGAGTCATACTTCGTTTTACCGTTTTTCGGGTCATTAATTATAGTCGCTTCCCGCGCAAGCTTAGCTTCAAGATGCTTCGGTTTGACGAACAAAGGCATTTTAGAACGCCAATAGAACATCTTAATGCCATACCTATACCATAGGGACGAGGTAACGACTGAAATGCCCATTAGGACAGCTCCACCCAATGCAGGATTCAACGTCGCCGCTGTAACAATAACTCCCGCCGTAGTTGCCAAAATAGCCACTAGCGGCTGATGAGTCCACCGGGAAATCCCATAAGTCCCAAACATGGACAATGTGAGAGATATTCCGAGCCCTATCAGCGGCGAGAATCCAGCGAAGAACTCCCAACCGCTATACGGCGAAGCATAAATAGCCACGTCATGCATAGTTACCATGCAGTAGCCGGTAATAGCTAAAGTAACTAGCACTTTAATAACTACTATGGAACGACTCAGTATGAAAAGGAACCCTGCTGAGGCGAAGAACCAAAGCCAAGGTGCCCACCAAACCATGCCTGGTATCAGTGGCGCAATTAAAGACAGGAACAGTGTAACGCTTACAGCAGGCAGTGCTAAACGCCCATAAGACCCTTCGAGGAAGCTAACAGCACCATTCTTAGCTTTACCGGCAAAGCTTAGTAATCGCCCTTTAAAGGATTCCTTAACTCCGGCAGATGCATCAATGCTTCCAGTAGGTGAGTCGCTACCGCCGTCTTGCAGAGGCTTACTCATCATCAGTCACCCAACCCTCCATGTTCTCTGTAACCTCGCCCTCAAGCAAAGGGGCGAGGTTCGGGGGGACGTAATTTTCACCCTTGAGGATTTTACCGTCCTCCCTGTAAATGGGCTTACCATCTGAACCTAATTTAGACATATTGGAAGCATGGATTTCACGGGCGGCATACTCTAGAGGAATGCCGAAGCACACAAACATACCACTGTCAATATAACGAATGTCGCCCAAAGCGTCAATAACTTCCACCTTATCGACGTTTAGGTCTTCGACGCGGTGACGGCTAATGACGAAGTTAATAGCCGCCATAAGGAACAGCCTATCAACTTCATCAAAAATAGCCCCTCCAAGCTCCGCAAACTCCTCACCTAAGAAGTTGAAGCGTCGAACAAGCTCTTTCTTCCCCTCCAAGCTATCCATGTCTAGCGGGTCAGTGAAGCCGTTTCGGTGCCCAAAAACATCGTGGAACTGACGTAAAGCGCGTGATTCAAACTCCTCATCAGGGCGAATCTTTTTCGGCAAAGCAGGGATAAGTGGCTTAGACATAAAAACTTCCTTTATTCAACAACGTCAAGTCTGACAAATCAAGATTTAAAATGCTTCTCACTACCAGGCGATAGTTTGAAGCAACGCTCACATTGTGATGCGTAAGCGAAAGCGCAACCATCCCAATGGTGAGCACCAACACGGCAAAGAAACTTACCTAAATAAGCGTACATATTCTTAAGAGACATAGCTTGCAAACCTTAAACCTAGAGTAACAGTATTAGACCCACAAATCGCCTTGAATAAGGCGCTTGTTTAACTCATCTGCATCGCAGTCCCACAGATGCGTGTCAGTAAAACAAAGATTGTCTCCTGCACGCAACTCATCCCCAAGAGACTGAACCGAAGGGATTACTGTGCGACCAGAATTAGTGTCGATAGGGACATTAGTTCCGTTGTTACGCACATGCCAATGCCCGTGAAATAGCACGGAGGGTTTCGCGACAGAGACAGCCTCAGCAATGTTCTTGCGAGTCTCCTCTGCTTCCTTAAGGACATGCGCCTGAACCTTATCCAGGGAGCCTTTAATGCGACTCTTGGGCACAGGTGCGCCGCTAGGGGCATCATGAGTCAGCATAATGTCCACAATGCCATCCAGACGCTCAGCGCCACGCTTGACAGCCGCTACGTCATCAGCGGTGACACGCTCATCGGGTGACCAGAAGCGCCGCATCTGCTCAAACTCACGGTTGATACTTCCTGCGCCGCCACATCCAATGAAGCTTACACCGCGCTTACCCCCAGCGGTTCCAATTTTTGCGGTTGCTCCGCGAGTCGCCCACAGAACACGGGGCGATACTAAGACGAAACCATTCTCATCTGCTTTATTGCGAAGCGTGTTCAACCCATCACGTGTCAGAACAGTCTCACTCTGCCAGCGGGGGTACCGGCTATTAGTGTACTGCTCATGGTTACCCTCAATGAAAACAATGAAATAATTATGAAGCTTGGCGCGGGCAGTTACCCTGGAAATGAAAGCGTCATAGTCTTCAAGGGCAGGGAAATACCCAAAATCCCCAACGTGCAGAACGACATCTGCACCCATTCGTTCTACTCTATCAAGAACCTTGTCCACTCGCTCCAGATTCATATGCCAGTCACCCGCAAATGCAATGCGAGTAGAGGCTTCCAGGTGGCTATAGAAGTCCTCGAATAGGTAATCGAAAAAGTTGTCCATAAAGTTAATTCTCCTCGTTAAATGTTAAGTGGTTATAAAGTTAGTTGGAAACGCTCTTCTCGAAGACACGCTCCTCGCCGCGCTTCAAATAAGACTCGGCTAGGCTAGTGACCCTCTGTCGAACTTCCGGGTCTGTGATGCTGTTCAGCGTTTCAGAGCGTTCTGTCCATGAGTTGTAGACAGCGCCTAGTCCACCAGTCTGAATCTGCGGAATTTCGACAGCATCTTCAGATGTAGACGTGTCAGGTTTCTCTTCTTTAGAGGCGCGCGGCGCAAGATTATATGATAGCGCAAAACGGGCGGCATCATCAATAAGTGCTTGGTCGCGGGTGGCAAAAACTGATGGTGTGGCACCAAAAACCCTCTGGCGCAAGATAGGTGCGTCGTCTTGGGTATACTCAACGCCGTCCGCCAAATCAGGGAGGTTGGCGAGGATAGCCTCTGTGAGAGTTGCTGAGTCCATCCCCTCGGCGTAAATGGGCGGCAGGTCTTCCTGTGGACGTTGCCTCACGGTCTTCATCTCTCGGGTCACAGACCCGTCAGGGGCAATATGCCATAGCGTGTAGCCACGCCCTAAAGCACCCTTAGCGTCAGAAAAGCCGCGCCTAATGAGTGAACCATTGTAAAAGATACCGTTACTCTCATCTCCAACAAAACCTCGCTCATGGATATGCCCAAGCATCATGGCATCCCAATCAGCATAAAGGAAAGAATCAGGGATGACGACTTCGCGCACAGTATCATTAACACGGATACGCTCTTTGAGAAGCGGGTCAATCAGAGAACCATGTGTGGTAAGAATGTTGATAGCACCCTTAACTGGATTGACCTGCTTCATGACATCAACATTCTCTGTGTACATGTGGTGACTCACCATATGTAACGCAATGTCGTCGTTTAGCTTATACATCTGGTAGGGATTTGCGTGGGAATAGATTCCTGCATCAGGTCTATGTAACAAAGCTGTAAAAGCAATGTCCCCTTTAACGTCATTAGTGTCATGGTTGCCCGTAATATTGTGGACAGGGATTCCTGCCTCAGCGAGGCGCATTAACCCTAACTGCATGTGAAGTCTAGCGCGATTTGAAGGGTTAGGTTCATGACCAATATCTCCCGCAATAACTACAGCATCCGCTTCGTCAGCAATAATCCCATCAATAGCCTCCTCCCACGCGAGATACCCATCAAGCTCACGAACAGGAATAAGTTCTCCATCAATGGGGTCTACCCCTAGTCGGTTAAGCGAAGCGTTATCGCGGTAGCCTAGATGAAGGTCTGACAGATGAGCTACAGTGAACAAGGTATAACCCCTTTAAAGACGGAAAGAACGGACACCTACTGGTGCCCGTTCAAAATTATACCAAATGGCAAGCCATGCTAGAAAGCGCGAACCAGACCGATAATAGCCTTAATCTCAGCACGCATCTCAGGGGTAAGCTTATCCATGTTTTCCTGAACTTCCTCAAAAAGCTTCACGTATTCCTTGCCGGACTTAAGGAAGTTCTTTGCGTTCTTCTGAATTACATAATCCTTATTACTTGCCTCAATGCTGGTTACAGCCTCGATTTCGTTAGGCTTAGCCAGATGGGTCTTAATGTCATGATAGGTTGCGTTAGGGGTCATTTGTCCTCCTTGATTGAAATGGAAATAGTTGGTGTACCCCTCTCGAATCAGGGGATACACCAACTATACCACAACTTTCAAAAAGTGCGCAATACAGCCTTAAAGCCCAGCTAAATTAGCATACTCTTCCATCATGTCCACCATAAGCGCCACCATAGCATCCGCGTCGCCGGTCGCCTTGATATGCGCCATCCTATCTTCAAAAGCTGGCACGGAAGAACGCGCATCAGGCGCAGTGGACGTATGTAGAGGCTCTAGTCTCTGGCATACAATCCAACCTCGCTTTAAGGAATCACGGGATACAGGGGTTCCAGAAAGCCCTGTATCACTGCTGGAACCTGTTGGAGTGGAACCACCTGTGCTTAACGCCAAAGAAGCTGTCTTAGAATTAGGTGTTGCTACAAGGATGCGGTCTGGAACCTCAGATAAGACCGCATTGTTCTTTTTGCCCAAAAACACGAAAGCCTTGTAAGCGTCATCGTAATCAGTGATTTGCTCACGGAAAACCTTAGTGTCCTCAGCCGCCCACGCCGTAATGGAAGCCATGATAGAAACCGACTCTTCATCAACCTGCCACGACTTTGGGTTAGAGCCTAAAATGTAAGCCGTATCCAGACGGCGCACGCGCGAAAGAGCCACATACCCCAAACCCTCCGTAAAAGAGGAACTTAAATCCAGAACAGCGCCGTCATACGTCTGCCCCTGAGACTTATGAACTGTAATCGCGTAACCCGGCTTTAACGGGAACATAGAACTATGGACATAAGGCGAACTAACCCACTTGCCGTCATCTTTCTGAACGGGACGCTCAATCGTGCTATCGACGTTCGGGACAAGGTAAAGACCGCTACCAAACTGGACAACAGGGAAAACGTCAATATCCTCAGGAATCTCATCTACAGACGTATAGTAGCCATCGCCCTCAATCGTGGAAAACGCTCGAACATACCCCATCGAACCATTAGAAATCTTGGTACTCTCGTCGCCAACCCAAAAGTTCTTCTTAATGTTCTTATCGTCTGCACTGCCACCACGGTACGCCATAGTCGGCATATCAGCGACAACCTTAGTGCCAATCTTAAGCTCAATCTCATTAGCCGCCCTACTCTTCACGGCTTTCCACTGAGCAAGCTGAGTTGGGGTAAGGGTGTCTTCAAGAGTTAGTAGCTTAGCCTCAGACTCAAACATCAAAGAGTCGCCGTCAAGCTCAGCGATACGTTTCGCGTTATGTTGAGCAACCTCCATGTTGCGAGTGTAAATTCGGATAGTAGGCTCAGCATCAGCGCCATTCTCTCGGTCAAGAGCGTCCGCTTCCTCCTGCGTAATTGAACGCTTCGCCAAACTCTCAAAATCCTGAGGAGTTAAAGCGTTAGCAGACATGTGCTTAATGATACGCACCAACTCGGGGTCTGTTGCACGGTGAGCCTCAGTCAAGAAACAATACCTAAAATGAGCATCAGCCCACGCAGGAGTGGTAAACGGGAAGCCGGAATAGTGTTGATGCTCAAAGTCTCGGTCAGGAACAGCTTTCAACTGGTTAAAGTCGCCCACTGCAATAATTTGGATTCCACCAAAAGCTTTGTCGCTTTTGCGGATACGGCGAAGATATTCATCCATCTCTTGCCACAGCTGTCCATACACCATTGAAACCTCATCAATGATGAGCGTATCAATCTGGCGTAAACGCTCCGACTTATGGAACATGTAGGAAGCGCGACCTTCACTATCCCAATGCTTATTTTTATCTACACCAAACAGGCTGTGGATAGTCACGCCCTTAATGTTTTCTGCCGCCGCGCCCGTGGAAGCGGCGACTTCATACTCGACACCGTGCATATCGAAAACACGGCACGCCAAATGAATGATGGAACTCTTACCTGTGCCAGGCCCACCGGCAATGAAGACGTTCTCACCTACAAGGATACGTACCAGCGCTTCAAACTGGCTTGTACCTGTAGCACTAGTAGCCGCTTCTAACGCATTAGCAAAACCAAGGTAAAGTTCACCCTTATCATCAGTGCCTACAAGACGACTGTAAGCCTCTTCAAAGTTAAGGTCTTCCACCTCAGCCAGGAGAGGCAGTTTCGGCTTCTCTGAGGCTGTGAGCGCTTCCTGCGCACCCTTCTTACCTTTTGTCATATATGTGCAATCCTCGCAATCTATCTCTCATGGGAATAAGCGTTATTTAAAACATAAGCCCAGGCAAAAATCTTTAAACTCATCAACAGAGTAGTTTCTGTTAGGGTTCCTTAAGAATGCACTGAGGCTATTGGCTATCTCCATTATACCCTGAAAGCCTGCCCTGCGCGCCAAAGCATAAGGCTCTTTCAAACTCCATTTGCTACCATCGAACGCCTTCACGACATCATCCAAAGATGCTTTAGGTTTAAATTCCAGGTAAGACGCAACTTTTAGAGTGTCTGAAAGTTTTGTCTTAAGGACAGCCAGCGGAAAAGTTGAACCTCCGCCCGCACGGTCAATAGAACTAATCACCTTAGCCACATCACGCCTTACTAAAGCGTCTAAAATATCCCAAGGGGCGCGAGTCCCTGGCTCAATTGGGATGCAGTGGTCTACCTCCTGGAGGGTAAGCCTTTTCCTGTCATCAAAAGGTAACGTTGAGATGAAATCAAGCAACGGAACGACATGATTTAAATCCTCCCCCGCATGTTCAACCATGAAATTAACGATAGGACGAGATAAACCTGTCTCTTCAAGTTCCTTGCGTACACGATTCTTAGAGGACTTGGGCTTAAGCACAGAAACATTCATCTCTTCGGCTTTCTTCAATAAACCTCTGAGTGAGTTCATAGGCGCGCCAGTTGAGATTACAAGACCTCCCCAAGGTTCGCCGCTACAATTAGCAAGGGTCTTAACTGCTATCTCCACGTCTGCCTTTGAGGGGCATTCCACGAGATATACATGTACCCCACCAAACAAATCTACGGCTGTAGCTTCTTGCACCAATCCAGCACGCACCAAATCGCCACCGCTGGAGTCCATAAGCTCTTTACATGCTTTGCGGGTAAGGTAGTCGCGGAATAAATCATGTGGCTCAGCAATGAGGGTGACTCGCTGAAATTTCTTACTCATTTGAACGTCACCTAACCTTTCACAACAGGAGTTTTCCCGTGGGCTTTAACGGCGGAAGTGTGAACAAGTACATCTGCATCTGCCTCAACCTTACCTGTACAGAGAACACTAAGAGAGTCTAGGGAATTGGAACGATTGTCGCCTAGCACAAAAAGCTCACCAGCACCAAGGACACGCTGATATTCACCTGCTTGGCAAGTAGGCTGAACAGGGGTGATTTGTTCGCCATTTACATGAACAGCGCCCGCAATAACAGAAACCGTGTCTCCCTCAGTGGCGGCGACCCTCTTCACCACGACACCCTGCGTAGCGCTGGCATATTGCCACACGGCAGGCATTTCTGCAACGACAATATCGCCACGATTAATAGGTTCCGACTGTGGGTTCTCAAAAAGAAGAATCTGCCCGTCCTGAAAGGTGGGTGACATTGAATCACCCGCAACACGATACTGAGTGACTGTAGGCGAAACTTTACTTATGAGCGTATCAGGTGTTACGCCGCTTTTATAAGCACCATACCCAGCACCCGCCACCACTAACATGCCGACAAATAGACCCGTCACAAGCCTCGGGAACCTTCTAGTCTTACCTTGTGGCTTAACATGCTCCGTATCTGGTGGCGGCGGCGCAGAAACAGCTGACGAACGGATAGAAGCCATCCTATCCGCATTATTCATGTGAGACTTGCTGAGCGACATCAGTTAGTTAGCATCCTTAAAATTAGGCGTGATTCTTCTTGCGCGCATCAGCATTTAGTGCTGACCGCGCGTTCTTATAAACAGCATCCGTAGTGTTTAGCAGGGCGCGCTCATTATTAGTCAGGCTATTGATAGCACTAACTTCGCCACGAATAATATTCACCTCAGTAGAAGCTGTCTGCAACGCATCTGATGCCATGACCTTATCCACCGCATAGCCCTTACACATGAGCGTGGCGTACTCCTTCACCTCAGTCTCAGTTAAACGCCTACCTTTAGCGCCTTCTTCACCTGAATCCTCTAGATGACCACCCGACCTCACTTCACGGCAAGCCAGAGTAAAAGCATTATCGTAAGCGTACACTGCCGCCGCATACTTACGTTTAGCGTCCATCTCTCGAAGCAACGCGGCACGCAGTTCCTTCATTCTTTCGACAATCATCAAAGACAGAACAGCCAAACTATGCAAGTCACGCTCGTCAAGTTCCGCCTCAAGCTCCTCAACGGATAAGGTGGTGTTATTCTCCTCTCTTGCCTCTAGTGAACTTACAATCTCTTCGGCAGTGGAGGCACCACCATAAACACTACCGTAACCTGGGCGGGGCAGGTTATAATGTGTGGACTTCTTGTCTTCTTTGGGCATAACGTATCTCTCCAATTCCTAAAGAAAAATGATTTTAAAAACCGTACCGTCAGCTATAATGATGTGAACAATTATATCATCTTTATAGGCATAAAATAATGCCTGGAAAGCCTGAAACTCATGACCGATAATCAGAAAAAGACTAGCCGCCGCGATGTATTGAAGGGAATCGGCGTAGTTGCCGCCGCAAGCGCATTAGGTGGCGGTGCAGGATACTACTTTGACTCAGTAAACCGTGAGAACGTGAATCGTCAAGCAGAATCATTCAATGCACCCAGCGCTTCGCAAATTGCAGAAATTCAGCAGTCAAACAGCGGGAACGCCTCAATTACCCCAACCCCATCACAACCTACTACCGATACTACTGCCACCACCGCCTCCCCAAATTACCATGCAGAGACAAGCGGCGATATTGATAGCATTGACCATATGCCTGAGGATACAACCCCCGGATTGGGTCAGCAACCTAAAAACCTAGACTGGAACAATATCAACCCTATGACTATCCGAATCCCAGATGTAGGGTTTAATGCTGGACTCCAATACACGGGAGGGACTGACAACCCTGCAACGGGCAGGACAGAAATCAATATCCCTGTAACATACAGAATCGGCGTTTACACCGACTCAGCGCCACTGACCAGCAACAAAGGGACGACGTTGCTAGTGGGTCACGTAAACTGGGCAAATGGTGTCCCCGCCCCCATGAGTGCCATTGTCGCCTGCGAACGCGGAAATACAGTCTACACCACGGACGAGAACGGAATTATGACTACATGGAAAGTAACCCGTATTGAGCCTAAAGTCCCACAGGTTGATTTGAGCAAGTGGTGGGACGTGACCGATAAGAACGGCTCCCGTAAGCTTATCATGGCGACGTGCCACGGAACCTATAAAAATGGCACCTGGACTTACACTGATAATCATGTGGTGGTAGCAGAACCAGTAGCATAACAAAATCCTGTTATACGAACCGGAAGGGGCGTTCAGACCATATACCTAACAATGGTCTGAACGCCCCTTCCGGCAATTCACAATACACACATATGCGCAAAACTCGATTTGGACACCTGGCATCTTGCCAGATGCTTGCGTTTTTCGCATAACATATATAGCAGAGAGTTTAAAGAATCGTCATTCCGTCCGCACTAACCAGTGTTGGAACATTGGGATGATAGATAGCTTGAGCGTGCTTCTTATGAGTGCTTTGAACATAAGCGCCGAACCCCCTCTGATAATCGTCAAGCTTAATCAGAGACTTGCGGGGACCCTCTACAGCATAGAACGGCGTTCCATTTAACGTAATACTGGTACCCCAACGATGATAACGCATCTTTTCCGCATAATACATCGGATGAAGGTACGTACTCAAGACTTCGTGCCCTGTAGCATCACGCAAGGAAATAGACCCATGAAGTTGAGGGAACGGGCAACGTTCCGGCGTGGACATCCACGAACTATACACTTCCGCAATAGAATGAGCCATAATAGGGTTTGCCGCAAAATTAACCCCATTGCCGAGACGCAGACATTCCCCCTGGTACAAAGTCCCTAGATACTTCATATTAAGCGCGTATGCGGCTTGCCGCGCCGTTTGCGGGCGACCAATATTTACCCACTCGCCATAGGAAAGCCCAGCATGAGTAATCAACCTGCCGTCGGCTTCCACTGCAACATAATATCTGAAAGCCGCCGGATTACGCTTTTCATCGGTTAGCCAACCCTCACGAACAAAATTAACGCCCTCCGCCGTGTCTTTCAAATAATTATCCGCCTGAGACTTTGGCAGATTCAGGTAAAGCATCTCATTAGCCCCAATGAGATTCACGAAAGGCACAGCCGACAATCTGCCTCGCGCCCACACCTCATTCATAAGCACCGCATTTTCAATCACAGGCGAAACGTTCTTATACTCGTCACCAGAGTTATCGCCCATCTGCAAGAATGGGGCAAGACGCAACATGTTGCCCAACGTAATAGTTGCGTCTACAGAGTCAATCAAGCCTCTATACCTGTTCCTCATGACCTTATGCTGACCGTGTAGCCCAGGGATGAAAAGTTTATTGTCGAAAGAAGACGTATCCCAAGGAAGTAGCTCCTCAACCAGCCTCTCCTCAGGTGCCCCGAAGTAAGCCTCCTCTGGAGTAACAGGGCGCACACCTTCCTGTGATTCCTCCGGCGATACTGTGGGGAGCGGCAACATGGCGGCGGCGCGTTTGCGGCGCTTGCCTGAGGGGAAGAAGAACCTAGATTTAGCCCACTCAGGGATGCGGGATTCATCAATAATGTCCCACAGCAACTTGGGAGGCTTACCACTAGGGGCAGTAGTGAAACAATCCACTTCATCCTCTGTATAAAGCCCCTCCGTATATGTGGATAAAACTATCTTGTAAAGACGGTCAGAAAGCACGTCGATACCTAGCTCAGCGCCGCGCAAAAAAATCGGGTGGTCAGGCGACAGTGGGTAGGCGCGTTTAGGTGGCGCAGTGTAGAAGATTTCGTCAATACTGTCCGGCGACTTCATAACCTTAGATTTACGCATCTGCTCACTTAGGCGAATCTTTTCACCATGAGATGCGCGAATATGGGTGTACATCTCCGCAACATTTGCGGGATTATTCAAGTCACCCACCGAAGGCGCGGGCGCGCGTTTCACTCCGTCGGTGGGCTTCCCCTCATCTGGTAATCGGTTAGTGTCAATAGCCAAAAAAGCTCCTCATTTGATGGGTTGTCAAACTAAGCGTTGCGAATATTTATTCACTAAAACTTGAGTTTGTTGCAAAATACGCGGGGTTTCAAAAAGAAAATGCTAGTAAATATTTACTCTTGTGAATAAAATCTAGCTGGAAACCATATCTGCAACCTGCTTCGCAGAATGATTCAAATCATCTAAAGACCCATTATTGTAGACAGTGAAATCGAAATCCCGAGGCATTAGAGATAGCTCAGAAATATGCGTATCAGGTGAGTCGATTCGATTATTCTCAACCCAGACGGAACTGCCACCCATATCCTTAATACGGGCAAGTTCATTGGGGAACCTAATGCCAGTGACAGCAACATTCTTGCCCTCAGAATGAAGTTGCAACACACGGACAGACATCATATCCACCCAGGCATCTTCATCAACCATATTTCGCACAACATTAGTGCCTAGCCGCTGTAACATTTCTCGAACATCCGAGTTTCGCTTAGCCAAAGTCCAATCACCACCACATACACTATGCAGATAATCGGAAAGATAAACAACATTAGCGGCATCACCATCCGCCTCATATGTAATCTTTGGATTAAGTTCAAGCAACACCTCATACAACGGGTCAGACATACCAATAACCACCCAGTCATCGCCAAGAAGACCAGCAAATGTGTCCTTGCCAGCCGTTTTCTTGCCGCCAATACCTAGCAACGCAGGCGACCTCAACGTTTCACCGTCAGAATCGTCCCCGCTTCCGATGTGCTCGCTAATGCGCATAGCATCATAAGAAGTGGCAAGGTTCATAATGTTATCTTTATATAAAGAATAGACATCCTGAACAGCATCAACTAGCGCCAACCCACCATCAGGACGAACGAAGCGATACGGCGAGTCTGACGGCAACCCGCTAAAAGCCAAAGCTAGGGACTCCATCTCAACCACTTTGCCACCAACCAGTGCACTTAAAGCAGGAATTGCGCGTTTAGTCTCACTCAAAATGCGCTGAGCATCCCAAGCAACAAGAACAAAATCAGCACGGTCATACCCGCAACCACGCAACTCATCAATGACCTCAATAATGGTAGGCTGACCATCAGGAATGGACTTACCTGTAAAAACCGACTGGACAACGGGGACACTCAAAGCATCGAGCGAACCACCTGCAACAGGCAGGAATCCGACACGCCGCCTATCTTCACTCATATGAGCAACAATATGGATAACGGGATTCTGGGTATTCAATTAAATCTCCTTAACACAAAAACCGTACAAACAATTCTATCTTACTTGCAGTGAAAGTTGTAGGCGGTGCGAGAACATAATTACTCTCACGCCGCCTACAAAACAAAAACTAAATTACTTATTACTGACCGTCGTTATCGTTATGTGACTTGAACAAAAAGAACCACCCGGCAACAGCAATAACGCCGACAACAATTGCCGCGATACCAGCCGCCACCCAGCCTCCAGATTTGGTGTCATGACCAGTTTTCGCAACTACAGGCTGTTTAGGCTTACCAGTCGAATCATTCGATGTAGACAAAGCATCACTTCCTTTAATGCTAGAGGGGTTACTGGAATCAACAACCCTGTTACCGCTCTTATTCTTCAACGCCTCATCTCCCGTCGGTGAGGAATCAGTGCTTTCAACAGATAATGAAGGTGATGCCTGATGGGATGGCGACACGTCAGGCTTAGGCGTTAAATCGACACTAGGCTCTTCGCTATTAGACGCTGTGGGGGAAGGGGTAGTTGCCTCAGCTGTAGCAGTCCCACTCGTAGGAGAAGGTGTCACATTCTCAGTTGCACTAGGTGATGGTGAGGTAGATGCCGCTGGTGAAGAAACCTCAGCGGAAGGCTTCACGCTAGGTTCAGAAGAGGGTGCCACCGTCACAATAGGTGATGGTGAATCTACCGTAGCCGAAGGTGTTGGCTCAGTGGGCTTAGGCGCATCCTCAACAGGTGTTGCCTTAGGCGACGGTACTGGAACAGCTGTAGTCTCTACCGGCTTAGGTGCATCAGTAGTTGGTGTAGGTGCTACAGCTTCAATCGTAGGCGTTGCGGAAGGCGCTACGGTACTTTCTGTTGGCTTAGGCTCCATAGTGGGCTCAACGCTAAGTGTGGGCGTTGGAGAAGTAATTGGGGTAGCTGTAGTCTCTACTGGGCTAGGAGTCGCTGTAGAAGGCTTGGGTTCAGCTGTTGCGGCTGGGGTGGGTGCCGCAACAGTCGGTTCTATTGTCGCTACTGGCTTTGGAGCCTCGGTGGTTGCCGATGGTGATGCGGTCGGCGTGGGGGATGCTGTTACTAGTGGGTAGTGTCGCACATAATCAAAAGAAATCCCGCCTGTGGGGTTGCTCTGCAAGCCCCAATAGACATTTGAAACTCGTGCAGTCAATGTAGTGTTAAGTGGCTGACCGGCAGGGAACGTTTTAGCGTAGTTTGGGTCAGTGGATTTCATCTCCTGAACTAAAACACCGTCGCGGAAAATCTTCACGCCATCAGCAGTCTTTAGAATGCCAACAACAACAGGTTCACCGACAGGCTTATTTGGGAGCCAAGTAGCCTTACCGTGAGTTACTTTCTTACCTGTTTGTGCGTCAATAGCGCCCTGGCTGTAGTGGATAATGCTTTGGTTCTTGTTCGACTGGTCAAACTTTTCCTTCTTACCTGCCTCATTGCGAGTGTCCTTATTGGTGCTACCGAACGCCTCGTAGCCGTCAATTTCTCCCTGCTGAGGTCCAGCAACATTGCCGTTACCATACAAGTAGCCACCAACATGCCCAAAGCCTGAATAGCTGGATACTTTAAACTCCCAGTACCCGTCTTCAAATGCCGCCTTATTATTGGTGCTCATCTCGGCAGATTGTCCCTTCTGCCCGTTAGTCCCAACCTTCGTTGTTAGATGAAGCTGACCATCTTTAACAGTTACGGCATCTTTCGTGTACCTACCATAAGGGTCTTGATTCACCTCAGAATAGCCGTCGTAAACGCTCCAGAAATCCTTATTGACCTCTGCCCCGTTAAACTCATCTGCCCAGTCCGGGCAACCTAGGCCCGGCTGATACTGACTTGTAAGACACGAACCAGTAGGAACAGGGTTCTTCGGCACAATATTAGCCGCATTAGCCACCGCTGTACCAGTCAGCATTGACACAGCCAACGCGGTAGCCCCTGCCTTACGCTTAGAAATTTTCGCCATATGAAAAGACTCTCTTCCCACACCCTCCAACAAATAATCGCGAGTGTGATGTAAATAACAAAGCTTACAGAAAGAGATATAGCAGGAACTATCTGCACCCCAATAAAAAAGCGGGTGCCCCACGCCCCAACAAAGTCAGGAACGCGGAACACCCGCAAATACTAAACAGGGCTACCTGTTACACTAGAAGAAACTTACTCCTGCTCACCCTTACGGCGCTTACCCAGGAACAAAGCCCCAAGACCAGCACCAATAGCGGCAAACAAGCCAGCCTGACCAGCAACACCGTTACCAGTGTCACGACCAGTCTTAGCTTCCACCTGCTTCACAGGCTCAGCAGGCTTCTCAACCTTCGGCTCCTCAGGCTTAGGAGTTACCGGCGGCTCAACCTTGTGCTCAAGACGAATCACCGCCTGAGTGCTCAAACCTGAAACCGTGGAAACCTGGTAAGTCACCTCAGGAAGCTCACCAGTGTAACCTGCCACACGGAGGAACTTTACGACACCGTTCTCATCAACAGTGTATGTGCCCTTACCCTCGAAGGTTCGAGAAGTAACCCAAGAACCATCCTCAGCCTGGAAGCGAATAGTCTTCGCGTCCAGCGGGTCATCAACACCGTTAATGGAGCCACCCTTGTCGTTGCTCAGCACGCCCTCTAGGACAGTCTCATCAGTGGTGATGGTGTAGCTGTCATCGGATGCCTTCGGCTCGGTGTAGGTAGCTTCCGGGTTATCTGCGACAACCGGAGGGTTGCCCGGAACCTCAGAAACCACCTCAGCAGTAGCCTTAGCAGGGTCACTCACAGTCTGAGCAGTACCAACAGTACCGGAAACCTTAGTGCCATCCCAACGCTTAAAAATATTAGCAGTCTGGGTTGCCTTGTAGGTGACCTCAGCAGTCTTACCCGAAGCCACGGAAACGGTGCCAACCTCAAGGGTCTTCGTCTCACCAGGGGCAAGAGTGAAGCCAGCAGGCAAGGTTACCTTAGCGCCCGCCGCATTAGCGACAGTCAAAGTGTCAGCGTTCAAAGTGACAGCAGAGCCAGAGGTGTTAGTCACATCAACCGTGACCTTGCCAGTAGCATTACCATTCTCATCAAGCTTCAACTTCACCGGGCTAATGTTCGCATCGTCACCGTTAATCTTAGTGACGATACCGATAGCCGTGTTGATGGGCTGAATGTGCAAGGTAACAGTAGACTCAGCTTCCTTACCATCAGCAGTCGAAACGATGTAACGGACAGTGAAATCGCCAACAATGTTCTGCGGGTGGTCGAAAACAACCTTACCGTTTACAACCTTGGCGGTCACGCCGGAATCACCGAAGCTGTAAGACGTGGAGCCCTTACCATCGCCAAGCTTCAAAGTAGAAGCATCGACGGTGCTACCCTCAACCTTGGCAGTAGCCAGCGGGTCAAGAGTATGGGACTTCTCGCTATTCACCAGAACGGTCTTCTCCGCCGGAGCAACAGTCAGGTTCGACTGCTTAGCCCAAGTGAACGTTGCAGTGGACGGAACCTTAGTGGTTGCCTTGCCGCTGTCGTAGATGTTGTAGTTCACGGTAACAGTGCCACTGAACCCCTTCTCAGGGACAGCGGTGGCAACACCCTTATCGTCAATGGTGATGGTCGCCTTACCCGGAACCACAATCTTCTTGCCGTTCTCAGAGATGGTCGCACCATCCGTAGTGGAGAAGATAGTCTTAGTCTTATCCAGGGTGTACGGCTTAACCGTTGAGGAGTTCTCCATCAGGTCAGCAGTCAGGGTGACACCGTAAGCGCCCTGCTTCTGCTCGTTACCATCCTTGGGCAAAGCGTAAGACTCAGCGGAACCGTCCTCGTAGCTGTAGCCACCCCATGCGGTAATAAAACCAGTCTGCGGGCGACCGGCAACGTCAGTGCGGTAGGTGCGACCCTCAAAGGTGAAAGTCGTTTCCTTGTTTCGGATTGCCTCAGCGGTCAGCTGTACGTCACCACAACGCTTACCCTCAGAGTCGATACCGGGGCCGTAATCCTTAACCTTCCAGTGAGGCTCCTGCTCAACAACCTTAGTGACATCAGGCGAGGTGGTGGAGAACCAGAACGACATGCCATCCCACAAAGCGGTGTACTTGAGAACCAGCTTGCCGGGGGTGGACTTCTCGAAGTCGATAGTTACCAGAGGCTCAGTGACGCCGCGTTCCTTCAACTCGTTACGGACAGTGTTGGCGAAGCTACCAGTTGCCGCACGGACAGACAGGTTTTCAGGGTTAATGATGCTCAAGTCACCCTCGGGGTCTGCCCAAGCCTTCTGCTCAGCCGCAGTGCGGTGACCAGCAAGAGTGAAGTACTTACGAAACTCAGGGTTCTTCTTGCCCCATTCAAGAAGGTCTTCATTGTGGAGGTAGTAGAAGCGACCGTTAATTTCCTTGGAAGGAACTGACTGGGTTACAACAAAATTGGGGTTCTTCTTGAGATAGTCATCAGCTTCACCCTGACCGATACGGAACTGTTGCTTTGCAGGGTCAATAGTCAGCTCAATCTCGTAAGTACCACCCTTAACGACACCATTCGGGACAGTCTGACCCTTCAAGAACGCATCAGGCACGCCACACTTTGCGACACCCTGACCGCCGTACCAAACACCACCAGGGCCAATGAAGTCCACCTGGCTGGCGGCAGGATTCAGCTTAATCTGACCGCCATTGATGGTGCCAATACCTGTTGCCTTATACTTCAGGTCATAGGTCTTGAGAACCTTCTCATCATTTAGCGGGTCAATATTTGCTGTGAAGTTCGCGCTAATGTCACGCGGGTTCTCAGTAATCGCATCATTCCAGGTAATGCGGATAATGCGGCTATTCGTCGGGTGGTTAGACAGAGTGCCAATCTTCTTGCCACTTGCATCAAGAACATCTGCCATCTTAGTAGTGAACAGAAGGTTGTTGGCGTTTTCCTTGCCCTCGGAACCAGCCGCCAAAGTGGGGATAAGCTCAATCTCGGTAGTCTGCCCAGCCTTGAGTGCCCCATCAAGGTTTGGGATGGTGAGGGTTACCTGACGGGTCACGCCACCACGACCATTGGTAAGAGTCTGCACTTCCTCGCCGCCAGCCACCTTAAGCGAAGCGCCTGCAAGGTTGCCGTTCAAGGTGGTAGCAGTAGTAGCGTTTGCATCAGCCGCGAACGCCGGAGCGATACCACTCACGGTCGGGACAGCGGCAAGCGCAAGCATGGGAAGTGCGGTTAGTACCTTCTTTGAGGTAGTCTTAGCCATTAGGGTTGTCTCCAATGATAGGTTACAGAACAATTGCCGGGACGCTGAGCGTTCTTTGGTGCATCAACGCCCCGGCGGTGAAGCCACCCTACAAATTTCGGGTGCTTCACGGTCATAAAATACATAGCAGAACTAATAGCGGACATACATAAGGAAGTAATACCTTTCAGATGCCCTGACCCAACTATGCAGAACCCACAATAACCCAAATAGGGTTAGAATGGGAAGCAGATTTTAGATAGAAGTTTTCTTCAACTTATCGTCTAGGTAACGCGCCGCAAAGTCATACTTTAACAACTCCCATGCCGCCTTATCGGTAACTTCACGTAGGCGAGTAACGTCACGGTTATCTTCAACCTCTGCACGCTTCACAAGTGCCGCCAAAGGATTCTTTGTGACACGGGAAAGGTATAGGCGGTATGAGTCTTCATGCTCACCATGCGTCAAAGCAACAACAGCATCTAGCACTTCCTCGGGCATGACCTTACGCAACTCATGCGCGGTGACCTTAGTCTGCTCAAGAACATCATGCAAATATGCTACCGCTACCGCAAATTCATTACCATGAGTGTCCTCACTGACCTGCATAGCCACATTAATTACATGCCCACCGTAGTAGTCATTGCCGCCCGCATCAACCATTCCCTCGTGAGCAACCTTAGCGATATACTCAGCGGCATCCAGAACCCACGTCCTATAGTCCGTCTCACGCTGGAAAACACCACGTGAGGTATCCAACCCAGACAATGCGCCTGCACCAATATTAACGAGACTAATCAGCCCATCCTCAACATTGAGAACCCAGACCGTAGAGCCATCCACAAGCGCGGGGACAGTCTCACCTTCCGGGGTGGCAACAAGCCCATACTCGTAAGCGGGAGAATCAGTGACAGGGTAAACGAAACCCATAATGGCACCACATGCCTTTCAAATAAATAACCAATGTGACACTTACAACATATCGCACGATGCACTTTGATGTCTATCTGAATTTAGGGGTTATTTCAAAAAGCACACAGTTAAGCCCCGCAAGTACTGAATCTTACGGGGCTTAACCTTATTTGCGAAACCTCAATTAGTAATCACAGCCGGGCGAGTCACTGCTAGTTGTAGTTACATAATTACGGGTCGAAAGGGATATGCCTTACGGCTTCTCCTCTGCTACATATTCTACCAGGCGGTAGCTTTATGTGCAAATTTTAAAGGGCGGTGTAGTAACCATCCACAGACATGATGGAAGTAGAGTGGACGATGGTACCCTCAGACGGATTCAGTGCAGAAATCATCTTGCCGTCACCAATGTAGATACCGACGTGACTGTAGCCATTCTGAAAAACAATGTCGCCAGGCTTCGGGGAGTTGGTCACCTTAAGCTCACCAGCCATTGCGTAAGTGTAAGCAGTAAGCTTAATGCCATGCTGGGCGTAAACCCAAGAAACGAAGCCGGAGCAGTCCCATGCACGGAACGTCTTACCGCCCCAAATATAAGCGCCACCAATGCCAGTCTTTGCGGTATTCACGATACCAGCACGGGTAGCGTCCAAATTAGCGGTATCAACAGAGCTTGTCGCAGTCTTCGAAGCGGTATCTGCTACACGAACATCAAAATTGGATGCGTAGGTTCCGTTGCCACTGACAGTGGCAGGTGCAACAGTAGCAGGGGTGTTATTGTTGGATGCAGTCGAAGTGGTCGGCGTATATGCCTGCTGAGAGTTGGATTGTACAGCAACCGTAGTTGCCTCATTAGCCGCGTTTAGGCTAGTGGGGGAAGTGGTGGAGGTAGCCTCTTCTGCTGACTTTGCGTCAGCAAGTGCTTTAGCCGCAAGCTCCTCAGCTTTCTTTGCTTCCTCAGCCTTAAGCTTAGCTACCTTGGCTTCTTCCTCAGCCTTCTTCTCTGCATCAGCCTTAGCCGCAAGCTCATTGCGGGTATCGTCAAGCGCAGTCAAAACCTTGTCCATTGCCTTGCCGCGAGCCTGAGCCTTACGCGCCGCCTCATTCTGGAGGTTGTTCAAAGACACAGCGTCGATACTCACGTCACCCGCATCAAGGTAAACATTTCTAAGAGCCACACGCTCTTCATTGCTGAGTTCAACTACTTTAGTGTTATTGACATCCACAAGGTCGTAATAAGAGCCCGTAGAAGCGGGTGCCGTAAAGGTTGCCGGAACCTGCTCAACTGCCGTATTAGCAGTATCAGCATAAGCCGCAGAAGGTGCAATCAGCGCGGCAATAATCGGAGTGGTCAGAGCGAGCTTAGTGTAAAAATTCTTCTTACCCATAATAGGGAAGTAACTTTCTGTAGGGAATATCTGTCAGCGGCTTACGAAATTAGCTGTCAGGCTTGGCATGTCAGATACTTGCCTAACTTTCACATGTAAGTAATACATGGAAGTCTTCGCCTCAAGAGTTCGCGTTGCATCACACATTCCTAAATCGTACCTGCTTAATGCAATGCGAACCCAAAATTGGGTCTTCCGCCTCCCAAATGGTAGACCTTCAAGGAATCCAGGGACGCTTTGGGAGTTCAGCCAACGCACCTGTCTTAACAAAAAGCGAAGCCGACTTCTATGAGCGAAACTGCTACATAAAAGTCGGCTCCACAAGACATTAAACCTTGAAAGCAATAAAAATTGTACCACTAAAAGTATAGCGGCGCAACCTTAACCAGTGACCCATCCAATAAGAATACTGTTCACCCCGTACAGCAAAGCCATGTTGTAGATAGCGTGGGCAAGCCAAGAGGCGTAAATATTTTGCGTCTTCAAAGCCAGCACGCATAGCGCAATGCCTGATAGTAGGTACATTACAATCTGAGGTAGTAACGCCACGACGGTAGTTGTCAGCACCTCGAAGGAGCCGGAGGCTACCGCCAGATTGACTGCTGAGATAAACGCACCCGCCACATGATAAAACATGAACCCAAATGCTGAAATACCAACCATGAGAACCTTAGCGCCAGGAATAACACTGTTGCGGACAACAGACATCAGTACGCCTCGAAAAAGCATCTCCTCAGCAATGGGGGCAAGGGCAACAGTGAAACCAAAGTACGCCGCCAAAGTCGGCAGATTCATCACCTGGTAGGGTGCCACTGCATCAGCCGCAGACCTACCGCCCAGAAGGACAGCAGAACCAACGCTGATAGCCATAAGTACAACAGCACCAATCACACCACTCCACAAATACCTATATGCGTGCGCTGGATTGAAAACACCCAATGCCACAGACCAAAGCCTCATACCCACTCTAGCTGAAACTGCTTTCGCAATACCAAAAGTTGCAAGAATAATTGCGACACTGTAAACCATTGAAAAGACATGATGACTACCCACAGGTAGGTTGAGGCTAGAAATAGGTTTGCTGAGAACCCAGACCAAAGCATTACTGAATAGAAAAGCGAGGGTCACAGCCGTAATGCCGTATCCTAAAAGCCTCAGTAGCCCCGTAGAATGGCTATCGTGCCCTTCCGTGGCTTCCACCTGGGTATCTACGTTACGTGATGTCTCAGTGGGCTGTGTGGGTAGCGAGGCGGCACCTTCATTGAGACTTTCGGTCATAAGACGTTCCTTTCAAATATATTTATGTAGAGCATTCTTAGTATAACGTATGGCGGGCTAACCTGGAAGCAACCAAGATTAGCCCGCCATACGTTCACCTGTTACAGGTTATTAGTCAGCAATTCGCTTGTAGTAGGTTCGGGGGCGCAATCCCTGAGCCTTGTTTAGGCGGCGCGCCTCAGCAATATCTGCCATGTCACGCTTACGATACTCGGCGAAATTCATGCCATACTTATAAGTCTCGTATTCGTAATCATCACTGAATCGCTTGTCAGTGCCAGCGCGACGCTTCATGTCCTTCGCCTCAGCGTAAGGAAGAAGACCGTCAATGTAAAGCAGATAGCCGTCAGAGGTGCCGAATACCAGCTTCGGGTTACCCGAATTACCGGACAGAATCACGCCAAAGCTGTCACCAGACACCATCAACAGCTCATTGCGAAGCTTGTCGTTGGTGTCGGCAGTCTTGTAGCGCTTAAAGTCGCCCTTATTGACATGCCACACCAGTTGGCTCTGGGTATTGATGATGGTCAGGTCGCCAAACTGGGAACGGATGGCGTGCCACACCTCAGAGTTGGACGACATATAGGTGTGCAGGATACCCATATCCTTTTCGGGATTCTCCTCATTCGGGATAGCAAGGTCAAAGCCCTTAGACTTGTCACGATGGCGCAGATAACCCTGAATGCCGCGAACGTTGCGGTCAGACTTCATATCGCCCGGCTCAAAGCGCCAACCATCAGCAAACTCATGAACGTCAGACGGAAGAACAGTAGCCGGAGAGGTGAATACATCGCTCACAGTCCAGTTGTGGTCGTAGCCATGCTCGTCAGAGTAAACGTTAGGATTAGTTACATTCGAACGGGAGAAGCCGTCGTCACGAACAGCCTGGAGCTTAGTGCCGTCGCCATCAGTCAGAATAATGAGAATATCCTCCTTGCCCTGACCTCGTACATTACGGGTGGCGCGAACAATAATGTTACCACCCTGAGCCTTCTGCTTAGCCGTCGGAAGCAGACGCACGGACTGGTTCGGCGCAGAGGAGATATATGCCGGAACGAAGCCACCCTCGAAGTCGCCCATCAGAACTACGCCCTCTTCATACGCAAGACCATGAATAGTGTCCTTGTGGGAACTAATGCTGATAAACAGGGTTTCATTAGTGCCCGGTGCGGAGCAGATGTCCCAAATGTGTTCTGCCTTGTACGGGCGACCCTGCGGGTCACGAATATCGCGAAGAGTCCAGTTCTTGCCGGTAGTATCCGACTCCCATACAGCGGTGCGGTTCCACAGGTCGCGGAAGTTTGCGGGCTGAGAGGGGTCAGTTAGCGGTACATAGATACGTCCAGCCGCATACTGTGCAGTGACAGCCTCGGAGCCAGCAGGCTTAAACTGCATCAGGGAGTTACCGTTTGCGTCGAAGGTGGAAAGGCAAACTCGGCTAGTGCCGTAAGTGTCGCCGTTTGCGTTATAGTCGCCGTAGCCAGGGGTGACAATGTTGTTCCACGGGGAAACGGTGACAGAATTAATTGCAGAGAGCGACGTGGTGCTATTGCCTCGCTTGATGGCGTGACCAACCGCAGGGGTTGCAACCTTCTTGACAGTAGGCTCCACAGAGGCGGCAACGAAGCGGTTGCGTGCGTTTGCGGCAGGCGCGTTCAGTGCAAGCAGTGCGCCGCCAGCGGTAGCGCCAGCAATCAGAGAGCGACGGGAAATAGACATGATAGGTAAGACTCCTTTTAGAGTTGAAGTTAAGTGAATAAAAGTGAATAAGTTTGCCGAATCCCCCTTTCAGGAAACCCGACGAAATTTAGTGTACCACACGTCTAGCAAGTAATGCAAATCTTATGGTTGGGTGTGAAAAAGTGGGGTTTCAGTACCCATACAAGCACTGAAACCCCACTAAGTAAAAAGGTCACATATCGACTACCATAACTTCAAGTCATACTTCGAAGTTGTAGTGTCATCACTATTCACTTCAATATTCTCCACGTCACCTGGCTTGAATGCAGTACCTCCAAAGAAATACTCACCGCGCGCCGCCTTGATGAAGTATGGGTCTGGGTACTCTAAACCATCCGCATCCACCAAAGTTGCCTCTGCTGGTAAATGCACGATGTCCAGAGTTCCGTCCTTCTTCGTCTGGGGTGCATACCCAAACCTGGTGCGTCCCTCTTCATCTTTATACGTCACCATAAAATCGTTGTTACGGGACTTATCAATACCCCTATCCCAAGCCTGAGCCCAACCCCTCGAAGCGTTATCGAGTGTCACTCTTGCCAGGTTGCCGCGCTTATAGGTTAAAGCTTCCTGTCGCGCAATTGTGCGACCAGCAAAAGCCGCCATAACAGTCTCAGCCTGAGTAACCTCTTCCGGCTTCTTAACGGTACTGACATTAGGTACGTAAGAACGCTTAGCTACAGCATTGGACATGTCAGTGTAAGACCCGCCACGCGCCGCCCTGCCGCGTAAACTCTTAAGCCTATTATCCCAACCGTCCCTAGAGCGATTGCCCTTCTTAATGTCACTCAATGTTGGAGTATCCGAGTCTGAGTCAATCTTATAGTTGCCGCTCCTTAATCCTTCCTGAACATGTGTAATGAAATCATCAGAGTCGTGGTAACCGTCATACTTAAGGCGCATCTTCAAATCAATAAGCGCGTCATCTTTATCCATGTCATACGACGAATCGGAAACGTAATCTTCCATAAGGTTATCAATCACAGCAGACTGATACTGTAGTTTACGCAGGCTATTCAGTGCATCTTTCTGCTGAGGAGTCATCTCAAGGTCAGCGAACGCGGAGTCAGAAGTCAAGAAATCATGGTACGCCTTCAACTGTTCGCGTTCCTTCGCATCCCAACGGTAGGCACGGTAAGCAACCTCGTCCTCTTTAGACCCATACTTACGTTTAGCTACCTGCTGGCTAACATACTGATGCATAGGGTCAATATTCACTGCAACTAGCGCGTCCTTGTCCACATACCGCGTAATGGAACCATCATCATTACGCTCAGCATAAAGGCTGTAATCCCCACCATCAAAGTTGTAGTCGCCACCAGCCATGCCCTGAACGAATGCCCAGCCCTCATTCGCTTCGCCCTGAACTGGCGTTCCGGTCAGCAAAGTGTCTGGCTCAGAAAACTCATCCACAATGTCAAACTCAACGACGCAGTTAGTTTCGTTCTCCTCAGGCTCACCGTCTAAAGTATCAATACTCTCATAGGTGGAAACTCGTCCGCGCCCCTGCGCAGTCTCACCCCAAGCTTTGAGAGCTTCCTCGGCTTCCTCCTCGTCAATAGGCTTATCAAAATTACGGGCAATCCAGCTTGGCACAGCATGACGAACATCCGAGGCAGTCCAACGCTCCCTATAGCCATTTTCCTCCTCACTTCGAATCTCCATACGCTTAGCCAAAGCTTCCGCTACATCATCATCTTCCCACCCAGCATAACGTAAAGCCTCTTCTACCATCTCATCATCCGTCTCTGGCTCCCAGTAGCGGTCATCGTCAATATCGTAGATGGGGCGGGCAATACGCATAGAGGAAACGTCGAAATCAAGGGCGAACTGACCAGTCTCAGGGTCAAGCCACCCGGCACTATCTCGACCGTATTCGACAGACTCTTCCTGGGCAGGCTTTTCTGGCTCTACAGCTTGCGGTGGTGGCGCAATGTCAATATCTACAATATGGAAGTTATCAATAGCCGCCTCAAGAGTCTCCATAGGAATAGGCTGAGATGCCTTAGCCACCTCTTCCTTGACTGGTGGTGGAACGTTAAGGTCAATGTCAATGATGCTCACATTGTCAATAGACTCAACCAAGGTTGCCGTAGATTCAACCTTCGGAGATTCTTCTACCACAGTATCAGTCTCACCCTGAGTTGCTGGCAGTAGCTCCGCCGGGTCGCCAGGGTACGGGTAGTTCTCAGGGTCACGTGCATGAAGAGTCCATTCCGTAATACCCATACTAGCCATCATCTTAGGGTCAAGATTCTCCTTGCCGAACTCCTCCGCCATAGTGTCATAAACGCTACGACTCAAAGCTTCCATCTCAAGCCAGTCGTCCGCTTCCCTTGGAGTATTAAAATGTGGTGCGTTAGATGCAAACTCACACTTAAACTCAGCGCTACAGGGAAGACGACGGTTGTCATTATTAATATGATACTGTCCCTTAGCCATAAATCATCGACCTTCTAAAATCTTCAAAAATATACAAAATATAACGCGAAAAGAGCTTATATAGCAAGCTATTCAACACAACCTGTATATCAAAGGAAGCCGCCCTCTAAAACTCGCAGGCAACACACAGGAAGCACAACCATCAAACTGTTTGCCCCGCCAGAAAAAAATGTGCTATAGTTTAGACATGGTGGACACAAACCCGTGGACACCCAACAACTTAACCATGAAAGGTGCATATTACTATGGCACAGAAGGTAACCATCTTCACCCGCGTTGCAGACCTCGCAAAGGCTAACATCCACGCACTACTTGACAAGGCAGAAGACCCTCAGAAGATGCTGGACCAGCTTATCCGCGACTACACCAACAACATTCGTGAAGCAGAAGCCGCTGTAGCACAGCTTATCGGCAACCTCCGACTTGCAGAGAAGGACTACGACACTCGCGCGCAGGAAGCAATCGAATGGGGCGACAAGGCACTCGCCGCATCCAATGCGGCAGACAAGTTCCGCGCCGAAGGTGATGTAGCCAACGCCGACAAGTATGACAACCTCGCAAAGACTGCGCTTGGTAACCAGTTGAAGCTCGAAAAGCGCAACGAGACTGACGCTCCGCAGATTCAGTCCCAGCGTGACAACGTAGCGGTTCTTCGCGACGGTCTGGACAAGATGCGCGCAAAGCTTGAGGAAGTCAAGGAGAAGCGTGACGAACTGAACGCACGCCGCAAGACCGCTCAGGCACAGACCATCATGGCAGAGGCAAGCAAGAACATCACCACTCTTGACGCAACCTCCGCAATGGCAAGCATCGAGGAGAAGGTGCGCCGCGAGGAAGCATACGCTATGGGTCAGCAGGAACTCGCAACTTCCAACATTAACGACCAGTTCAATGACTTGGAAGCCATCAAGCGTGACGCTGAGCTTGATGACCGCCTCGCCGCTTTGAAGGCTAAGCAGGCAAAGGCATAAGCGTTCTTTCATGTCACCCAACGATGCATAATCTATAGGTAAAAAGGCTGTTACCCGCAAAGGTGTGACATGAAGAAGCCCCAACCTGAAATTCAGGTTGGGGCTTCTTCTGTATTTGAGACGGTGACGGGATTTGAACCCGCATACCCGCTAGGGGTGTAACAGTTTTGCAGACTGCCGCCTAATCCATTCAGCCACACCGTCATACATCTTGATTTACGTCAAGAAGATTTATCTCATAAAGTATATCACAGATGTTACCAACAAGCAAGGTGGGCGCTTCAAGCACGTTTCTAGGAATGCTTGAAGCGCCCACCTTAAGTGACAATGCGTAAAATCCATCATATGCCGTCATAACGGATTTCGGGCGGGTTTCCAAGCCGCTACCGCAACCCTGGGCATTCAACATATCTTACAATGCAATCAAAAAAATGATTACAAGAACAGTATATCAGGCTTAACGAGCGTCTGCAAATCGTTACTATCGAGTGGTGTAGTATCCATCAACAGGCATCCAGTTCACCGGGTGGATAAGCGTGCCATTCGACGGATTGAGAGCAGAAATCATCTTACCATCGCCCAAATAGATACCGACATGGTTGTAACCGTTCTGGAACACAATGTCGCCAGGCTGAGGGGTGACGGTAGGCTTCAACTCATTCTTCATCGCGAAGGTGTAAGGGGTGAGCTTGATGCCGTGCTGGGCGTAAACCCAGGAGACGAAGCCAGAGCAGTCCCAAGACTTGAATGTCTTGCCGCCCCAAACGTAGGTGCCCCCAAGCCCGGTTTTAGCAGTCGCCACAATCCTATCATCCTTAATGTTGCTGGTCTGCTGATTGACTAGCGGCTCAGCAGACAGGCTTGCAGGTGCTACAACCGACCCACGAGCAACATTGTGCTGGGTACTGAGCTTACCAGTACGTGAGAACCACTGAGTAGTAGCGTTACGGTTGCCTACCACGTCGCTCTGCGGGAATCCATGCTTATCCCAGTGACCTTCACGAGCCCACTTCCTGCCGACTTCGCTGTTGAACTGGATAACGTGTGTGCGGTTAGTGGAAGCGTCCCAGCCGATAATGTAGTAGTCGTCGCCATTTTTGAAGTCCTGCGCGCGACCACCATTCACATGGTATTCTTCGCTTACGGGAACACCAAGCTTGTTCTTGCCAATTTCGCCGTAGGTTAGCCACTTACGTGCAATAGCGCTGTTAATGTCAATGTTGTGTGCGCCGGTCTTCTCAGTCCACACCATCTTATTATTCTGACCGCTATTGGTAATGAAGTCCTGCGTTACAACGCCGTTGCCGCGATGCATCTCATCAGTAGCAGGCGCACCATAGAACGACGGGTTAGTCATCCACTTGCCGCCGATAGCACCACGCATCCAAATCTCATGAGTACCCGTGCGTTCCGTCCATGCCAGACGGTGACCAGATGCGAAATCCTGGTAATAAATACCATCGCGAAGCTTCTCTTCATCCGTCGGGTAGCGGTACGTACCCGCAGAACCACCAGAACGAACCCACTTGCCGCCAATAGCGCCACGAGTCCAAACACTCTTACCCTGCGCACCATACGAGTAGACTACACGGTGACCACTCTTAAAGTCCTGCTCCCACACGCCACGCAAAGCATCAATAGTGCGCTCATTACCGGCGGCACCACCATAATCGGTGCCTATCCTATTCAGATACTCACGGATGCCACCCTTAATAATGAAGCCATTAGAGCTCTGCTCATTAACATTCGTTACAGTAACAGCGTTAGTGCGGGTGTTCCAACTGATACGGGTAATCTTAAAGCCGTCATTGGTGCGGAAATCCTGATGGGTAACGTCACCGTTAGTAACCTCATCAGTAATCGGGGTACCAACGCCACGCACGTCGCCAAGGTCAAACCATTTCTGAATAATTGGCTTGAAGTTCGTCATGACATGCACGCCGTTTTTTTCAGACCAAATCAGCTTCTTGCCACTATCGAAGTCCTGCTGTGCAGATTCACGGAATGAATATTCATCGGTTAGCGGGTAGCCAAACTTGCCGTACTCATTGCCGTTCTTTACCCATAGGTCACCAATCGCGCCACGCAGGTAGACGGCACCACCCTTACCGTCCTTACGGTGAAGGATGCGGTAGCCGTTAGTGAAGTCTTGCGCCCAGCCGTTAGGTAGTGCAAGCTCGCGACCGATAGGTGTGCCGTAACGCTCCTGGTTCTTGTTCCAGTAGCTACCAATACCACTATGAATATTGATGAAGCCACCATTGCCGAAGTTACGGTCACCATTATCCACAACAGGTGCAGGCTTCGGCGCAGGGGCGGCTGAACGGTCAGTTACCGGCGACGGGGAAACCTTGCCATTACTCTGCCACTTAGATACATAGTTAGGGTTGCGAACAAAGTTATCCAACTCAGCCTGCGAACCGTTAAACACGTTACTGTCGCCAGCAAAAGGCGCTACAGAGGAGAATTGCCAGACATCGAAGCTAGTGGAACCACCAGGCATGAAACCTGGACCCGTGGAATAGTTAGCGATATGAAGCGGAGCCGCCTTAAACTCACCCGTACCGCCCATGCAAGTGTTCCACCAGTCAGTTGTGGAGTAAATAGTCGGGTAGCGCCCTGTCTTCTCCTTATACGTGTTCATGAAGTCCCACGTCCACGCCTTCAACTGTGGCTGAGACATGCCGAAGCAGGTGTTACCCAATGACGGGTAGGGGTTATACTCAAGGTCAAGCATACCGGGCAGGGTTTTACCGTCGGCAGTCCACCCGCCACCGTTCTTGATGAAAATTTCCGCCTGAGTGCGACCAGATGACTGTGACGGTAGCGCGAAGTGGTAACCGCCGGTAACAAGACCTGCATCACGTGCACCCATATAGTGCTTGGAGAACGTAGGGTCTACGTAGGTGGTGCCTTCACTGGTTTTCATCCAGGAGAAACGGCTACCGCCCGCGTACTGTGCCGCCCAGTTAATATTCGGCTGATGGTTAGACACATCCTGACCAAGAATGCCCCACGAAGGCTTCCAGCCACTCTTAGTAGTTAGCGGAACGACAGCTAGGGTTGGGGCGTTGGCGTTGGAGATAGTTGCATCCTGCGCGCCGGTTAGGTTCTGCTTATCAATAGCCTGAGCTTTAGCACCCCAACCAACGGTTGCACCACCTCTCTTCGCGCCCTCTTCCGGGGTTTCAGCTAAAGCAACCTTAATGTTGTCTACCGCTACAGCGCCCTGTAGGGTTGGGGCGGCTTCCGTAGTAGCTGTATCTCCGTGAAGACGGGTGTCCGCATCGTTCTTAATGGTTTCTGTCTCAGAGACGGTAATAGTTGAACCGGCAGTTAGAGGCTCTTTCTTGCCCTCTGGCTCACCATTTGCCACCGCCGGAGCTACAGTGCCAGCGATAGTAGCGGTCAAAAGTGCGGACGCAATGACAGTCTTCTTCACGTTAATATTGGTCTTCTTACTCAAAAGTCGTGTTTCCTTCAAATATGTTTCTCGGGTCGCATAGCTCTTTGAACGTACAACCGTAATTATCAAGGTCTATTGGTTCAAAGCAGAGTAGTTGAACCATGCCAATGCAGGCATACTCGAATAACATAGCAAAGAAGTGTGATGCATAACTATTTAAAGGCGACATTACTTGCGGCATTATGGAGGGGTTTTTGTGCATAAAAATGTGGTTACTTGGCAAAAAATAAGTCAAGTAACCACATTTTTATTCCGCCCAGTAGCTAAGCGACGCTACCATGCAACCCATCCCTCGTAATCTTCAACAGCGATAGTATCAGGATATGCGGTAAACCCTATAGGGGTTTCTGTTTTACTAGCGCCAGCACGATACAAACCAAGTGCCCTATCTGCGTTAGACAAAACCGGCGAGTTGTCAGAGTTATACGATGCGACGGTCTGGTAGAGAACTCCGTCCTCAGTTGTCTCTAGAACCACAGCATACTGCTGACCACCCGTGCTGTGGTTAGGGCGGCAAACAATGTCGCCAGGCGCAATATTGCGAAGAGCTTCACGCTCCCCCAAATCACGGAACATCTCATTATGGTAATGGGCGTAACTGGAAGACGTAAATTTACGGCGACGCTCCTGCTCCGCCATGCTCATGTAACTATGGGAAATAATGTCATTCCACTCTAGTGCCTTAATGTCCTCTTTCAATTCCTCATTGCGGGCTGGTGCTTGCGCAATAGCCATCTGCCGAGGCGTTCTTTCAGGAGGGAAAGTCTCAGCAACAATAAGAAGTTCCTCAAGTTCAGGCGTGGACGTTCCAACGTTATTAAGGTTCGGGTTGATAATAAGATACCCAAACTCTGTCGGCTTCGATGAACACGCATCCAATAGCTCACGCATCTGTTGCGCAGTACGCGGGTAAGCCACCCCATCCTCATCAACATCTGTCTCGTTGGATTGAAGCCAAACCTGATATTCAGGGTGGTTCTGCAAAGCAGATGCTACAGCCTGACGAATAGCGACCTGCGTATCCTCATCAAGAGCATATGACGACCGCAATGATTCCGGTAAGTGGGAAGCTGTCATAAGTCGCTCTAGGAGTACGCCAGTTTGCCGTGCTAAAGCCTTGTTATGGTTGTAAATATAATGACTATATGCGGTGTTTGCATAACCAATATACCGCTCCTCACCAATACCCTTAATGCGTTTAAGATATTGAGATTTATGCTTTGCTAACTGCTCATACGAAGGGTACTTCTTGTCAGCGGCAACAACTGCCGCCGTCGTCTGACTGTTTGTCTTATCACGCTTATGCGCATCAAATATACTTTTTGCCCTCTCCACATTTGCAGAAGAAGATGAACCTAACCCCGCCTGACCAACTTTAGCAATACCCATAATAGTTGTGGTTTCTACATTTTCCCACAACTCTAAAGGCGTTGTTGAAACATAAGTGGGCTCCGATACAGAGGTGGCAGTATCGTCCGCATACAGCTTATCAACAGGCTCATTCTTCATAACAGCGTAATCAATGCGGGCATGACTATCAGCGGCATACGCGGCGGCATCATGCTCTGGAATGAGGGACACCTGCTCCTTAGTTAAAGTTGAACGTTCAGCTGGAACCTTACCCTTAAGGACAGCTTCGGCAGAAATTCTCTCAGCCGCCTCATCAGCCTCAGCCCTAGTATCATAATGAGGGACACCATTACCGTCATTAAGGTGCCTGTACGCGCAAACGTCCCTCCCCTTACACGAGTTGGAACGCCCATTAGGTGAGATGTGGTAGCATTGCATATTTTAATCCTGTTTTCAATTTAACGTCTTCTTGAATTTTAAATATCTTCCCCTTTTATGTGCGTTAAAAGCCGCCCAGTACCACTAAACCACCTCAACATGAGGTAGAAGCATAGCTGGGCGGCTCCACTATGAGGAGAGTAACCTAAAAAAGGCTTAATCACATACACAATATAGCAAGGTTACTTGCGGCTAGTAGAAGGGGCTGGTTTTGGTGTAGTGATAGGCACATTCTCTCCGTCAGTTGTAACGTTTGTGCATCGAGGCGTAATTTTGACTTTGACTTCTCGTGAGCCCCAAATGGAAGGCTCACCCTTCTGTTCGTCCGTCAAAATTAACGGGCACTGACGATAAACATGCTTAGCAGGATTACCGAAATCTTTAAAGACAGGTGTCCCCTCTTTAGTGGTATGGGAATATACAAGATTCATCCCAATCTCATCCCCACGCCACTGACGCAACTGGTCTTCCGATACCGTAGTGTGCTCCGTGATGCTAGAGGAAAGCTCTACTGACCTGTCGTTATAGTCGCTCCACCAAATCCACCCAACAGCGGACAGGACAATAACAGCTAAGGTTCCGAATGTGGCAAGAGATTTCTCCTGTGTGCGTACCATCAGTTCCTTAAGCGTAACACTAGCCCTGTTACCGTCGGCATCCTTGCCAGGCAGAGAGATGAAGATAAGTTCAATGAAGATAAACAGTAGTAGTAATACCCCTAGAATACTGAGGGGGATAAGCCAAAAAATAGGCTGAATACTTTCGTATGCTGTAACGTACATTATTGTGTGTATTGCAATTCTCTATAGGTGAAGGTTAAATAATTCCAACTGCATGAAGGGCGAGAGCGATTGCGCCCCAGAACGCGGCAGAAATAGGTAGAGCAATCAGCGCGCCCCTCATGAAATTAATGCCGTAGTTAGAATCGGAGTTATGGGTAGTATTCGTTACAATATTCAAGATAGTGTGTCCTTACTGTAATTGGTGTTAAAAATGAAAAAGGCTTACCGAGTGGGATAGTCTGCCCAGGGCAGGTTGCCTGTCGCGTCTACTCGGATGGGGACGCTTCGCTGAGAAGACCAAGCAGAGTTACGGGCAAGGGCGCGTACCGGGTCAGGGCGACTGGCGGTAAAAGCGGCGTTGCGGTCAGCACGCGCCACCCGCGCACGCAGTGAGTAATAAATATCGCGGACAGTTTTCAAGGTTAATGCTCCTTTAATTAAGAATTAGTGAATAAAACTGAACGATACGTAGTGTATCACATATTTCTAATATTGTAAAGCACGCCGCTCTCATAAGGAGAGGCGGCGTGCTTTACAATATTAACACCCTAAAGAAAGAATGCGCACACTCATTCTCTACTCGTGGTCACGAACCTCTGTCTTAGGTCGCATTGAAACCACTCCAGCAACTAGCGCCGCAAACACTGCTCCAAAGACACCTAAAATACCTGCCTGAGAAGAATGCCCGTGACCAGTCTTAACCTCTACTAGCTTACCCGGCTCTTCCGGCTTGGCAGATTCAGGCTGTTCAGGCTTACCCGGCTTAGTAGGTACCGTAGCAGGTGCCACGGGGGTAGAATCATTAGAAGTACCACCCACACCAACATTAGTGTCAGTAGGTGCAACAGGCGGTGCCGGTACGGTAGCTTCACCCTTCGGTTCAGCAGTCGCAGGCTCACCATTAGCGCCACCCTTATATTCAGGGTCATTCTCACGAACAGCGGGCTCAACACCATTCACGCCGCCGGTAAAGTCGCCCTTCGTATTAGAGTCAGCCTCTACCGCGTTAGCGCCGCCCTGATACTCAGGAACCTCATTAACAGCAGGCTCACCATTAGCGCCACCCGTAAACTCGGGATTCTCGGCAACTTCAGGCTCGCCCTTCTCAGTAACCACCTGGTCGGGGTTTGCAGGCTGGGTAGCAGATTCGCCCTTCTCACTAGAGGTATTCGCTAGAGCCATCGCCTTGCCGGTAGTAGAACCAATCAGCAAGGTAACAGCGCCCTTAGCAGATACGGTGCCGTCCGAGCGTACAGCCGAGTAGGATAAGGTCGGCGCGAAACCCTCCTTAGTCTTGGTGGTAATCTCGATACCCTGGCGATTCTTTCCAGGCACGTCCACAACACGGTAGGTTGCCATGCCGTTATCGTACTGGGTGACCTCTTCACCGTTGGCGTTGTACAGCTTAACACCTGTGAGGGTCATGCCGTTGTTATTACCAAAATTGGTAGAGTCATTAGCCAGTACGTCCACAATCTGGGTGGTGCCAGTCTTGAGGCGCGGGTAATCAGAAGCCGCTAGAGGGTTAGCCTCCTGAACGCCACCGACGGTGTATGGGATAGCGCGAGACTTGAAGCTCGGGTCTTTATCCTGGAAATACCACTTTTTAGTCTTCGCGTTAAGGACGGGCACGTCTTCCTGCCCAGCCTGGCGGATAACGGACTTGGTGTGGTCAAGCTCAGGTACGGTTACACCCGTCCACTGAGACTTATCCTCCAACTTTTCGTAAGCGAGGTAATCCTTGGACTTGCGTAGATTCTCAGTCACCAGGTGTAGAGGGGTAGACACGCCTTCACGGGTCGGGGTAATAGTGATACCCAGCTCCTCAAACTGTACTACACCGTTATCGCTCTGGGTCGTGTTTGAGAAGCCCGGTGTCTCCATGAAATCAGCCAGCAAGTTCTGCACCCAGAACGGGTTAGTCACGGTGTAGGTGCGCACGTCACGACCAGTATGGGTGGTGTGACCCACGTAGCCGTTCTCATGTACACGGTCAGGCAAATATGTTTGGACAGACAAATCGCCAGGAATAGCGTCAGCCGCGTAGTTCACAAGCGTGTTCTGCTTGCCCTGAGAGCCAGCAGGAAGCTCGGCGTAGTTCACAGGCATCCACTGGACAGCCTGCCACGGGAAGGCGGCGTTGCCGCCGGTGTGCTTGTCGAACATTTTCTTCAACCAGCCATTTTCGACAGTCTCATCGGTATAGATATTCTTGCCTTCACGTGCGGCAGGCGCGTAAGACCAGCCCGACTCGAAGTTGAAAGCAATCGTTGCGAGGTTGCGGTCAGTGACAATGCCGCCGTATTCCTTAGCGGCTTCAATCTGCATACGCAGAATAGCGTCGTCGGTCTTGTCAATAGAGCGCAGGTAGCCATCGGTGTCAAAGTCCTTCGGTAAACGCCAACGCTGACCGGCGTGCGGAGCTTCCGGGTACTTGGTGGTGTCGATATTGCCGTCTGCCATTTTCGCAGGGAAAGACGCGCCGCGCTGGTAGTTCGGGAAAGTCACCGACAGGGCATGGTTAATCTTGCCGCTACGAAGCTCATCAATGCCAATCTGGGTATTCTCATTAGCCATACCCACAACAGATGAAGTGCCAGAAATAAGGTTCAGCCAGTAGTTGTTTTCACCCATGCCGCCAAAGTTGGGCTTAGCGGGAATGTAGCCACCCGAAGAGTACTTAATGATGGGTGTCCAGTCTGCTTCAATCTGAACATTCAGAGCGCCACCCGCTTTCTCTACAGCCGCACGGGTAGCGGTGATAGCGCCGGTATGTGCGTCAATAGTTACACCTTCAACCGGGTTTACGATGCGGAAGGTCTGACCACGACCAATAGGGTATCGCATATCGCGACCAGATTCCATGTCACGAGAGTAAGCCTGCACCGTGATAGTATCACCCGCAGAATACGGCGACACGTGGTTCCTGGGGGTATCCACAGGAGTCAAACCATCCTTAGCGGTGGTCTTCTCACTAGGGATAGCCTGGAGCTGTGCGCTCTTAGCGTCAGTGGTCTGGGTCTTACCCTCAATAGGTGCAGAGGTGAAGTATGCCGTATCGTAGTTCACCTTCTGGCGCTGGGTCTTATCCTTAGCGCCACCCCATGCGGTGACGTTGGGAACAGTGCCGTCTGCGGACATCTTGATAGTCGCCGTAGTGCTGTAGGTCTGTGCGGGTGCATCCTGCATGACGTGGAACATCGAAGTCCACAGACCAGTAGCCACGTCATAAGTCGCCAAGGACTTATCACCGGAAGGATTCGGATGCTTTAGGTACCACAGAGACATAGGGCGAGAACCCATAGTGAGGCGGCGGGTCGCTTCACTGGTGAGGGCGCGGTTATCGCGGGACACGACCTCCACATATTCCTGGTTAGGGTTAGAGGAATCGACAGTGAGGGTGGGAATAAGTTCCTGACCAGCACCGCCCCGGTTCACATTCTCAGCGGTCAGCCACTTATTGATAGTGCGTGAGTACACGAGGTGCTGGGAATTGATGTTCTGGCTATTATCCAGCACGGGCGTATTATCGGGTAGCTTCTGGTAGGCAAAGGTATCGCGCGCCACCTGCTGACCGGAACCCCACATGCCAGTATCCTCAACCTTATGGAGGCGTTCAGTGGTCTTATTGGTGTCTACGGGGACGTAGGGTGCTAGTACTTCGTGGGTGGGGTCAGCATTGTTGAAACAGAAACCGTTTACAGTGTTGCCGTTTTCATCCAGGGGCACGAGTCGGTACCCGGTGACGAGGCACGGCTTACCGTTACTGGTGCTAACGGTCTTGGTGGGTGCGGTTTCGCCATGATGGTTATCCCACGGGTTTGAGCCTACGGTTGCGGCAGAGGCAAAAGTGGAAGGCATGAGGGAGGCTGTTGCCAATGCCATTGCAAAGAACTTTTTATTCTTCATATATGATATTCCAATACTGATTAATAGGGGTTTATTAACTCTAATGCATAACTTTAATCTTGAATCAGCTTACCTTAAGTACTACTTGAAACAATCTTAAAGTCTTGACTAGAGCTTTAACCTGTTGCGTGTATCACTACAAAATTAAGTATAGCATATTTCTAGCACATGCATGTGCATACATTGTGGATAGTTATACATTTGTATAGCGGCTAAGTATGTGATACACTAAGTGGTGAAAGGAAGACATGTAGCCCAGTAACCCCAAAGGAGATTAAAAATGGTAGGCAATCAGAAGTCACCCGCCTGGGAAAATATTGTTGAAGAAACCACCCAGCGCGGTATCAACCCCCTCTCTATCATCGCCTACGGCTACTACGGCTCACAGGCAACTGGTCTGGCAACTCCCGCAAGCGATGAGGACATCTTCATCATTATTGACACTGATGTCCGCAAGAAGGATAAGATGTCCATTTCTGAGGATAGTGACATTAAGTTTATCCCGGCGCAGGAATGGGCTAATAACGCAGACTTCCTGTTCGACATTATCGCTATCGGCAACATCATCTTCCCCAAGCAGATTCGTGTTGCCGGTAAGCCCGCCGAGTACAACCCGTGGGCGGCATACATCCGAAGCTACCGCCCATCGCCCTATGCGGCAATGAGTGCATCAGCGTCAGCTATGCGCGCCGCTGAACGCCGTAGGGAAGATATGGCTAACCGAGAGTCATACGACCCGATTAGCATGGCAAAGCGCGCCAAGAACGCCCGCAAAGAAAAGGAGCGTTGCCGCAAGCTGGAGGAATACGCATACGCAATGCTGACCTCTAGCCAGCCCACGTACAAGCCGTACTTCAATCAGGAGGAACGTGAGCGTGTGCTGAATAACGCCTAGTGCCCCTTATGAAGATAAAGCTCACCCCTAACCACTAGATGATGGTTAGGGGTGAGCTTTATCTATAGTTTAAAATTTGTTAAATGACGAAGAATAGCGTATACATCGCCCAATACCTCATTTGCACTCTCACGCACTTCTCTGACAGTTATCTGCACTGCTAGTCGCCTATCGCGCTGTAGAGGGGAAATTCTGAATCTTCGACCAAGCCTTCGACTCTACCGCGTTCCTATATTGCAACGAAAAAATTACTGCATGTTCCGGGGTTGGATATTCAGGCACGCCTCTCTCACGAAGTGTCTTTTTGGGGGCGTTAGCCAATAGTTTCCACCGAGCTTTACATTCTTTGCAATGCGGCATATAAAGATGTAGCGGCGCTGGACAAGTTCGACCATCATCTGTAACGCCACCACACGTAGTATGAACAGATTCGACAAGGTTTTTGTACGTAAGGTACTCAGCATATGCAGTAGGTTTCCCTGCGCGCCACCGCTTACTGTGATAAGCTTCGCAGGCGGCGCACCCTTTGGTGAAGTGTGTAACGTTGCCGCCGCATTCGCCACACGAAGAGTCAGCCCTACGTGGGGGCTTATAAGGGTGAGCTTCGACTTCAAGCGGTGCAAGCTTGTCGGTCAGAAATACTTCAATGCCCAAAGAACGGATACGTAAATTCATGATGTACATCATTTTAGGGGTGTGTGTCCTGCCGCCTTCACCAATGGTCTGATGCGCCCGCACACATGCAACGCAACCGGGGGTGAACAATGTTGCGGGGGCACAACAGACGTTACAAACATCCACAGTTGCGCCACGCCCGCCAGCATAGTTAAGCATATCCTTCATTGATGCACGGCATACTTTATACATACCAGTATTGACCATGCGTTCATAGCACCCTAAACATCCGGGAGTTGGGACAGATTCATTGATAGTGGGGCATTCCATACAGGCATACTCAGTTCGTTGCTCCCTGTAAGCTACCCATAAAGAAAAATCGTACCCTTGAAGATACCACCAGTAGTGACGATACTGACACGCTTTACATCCCATATTCAGGTCAAGGTGACCAGTCCCGCAAGGGCAGTTAGACCCTAATGCATCACGGTAAGCTGTAGTTGCCGGATAATCGCTAACTAGCCCACGGCGATACATCCTACGGTGGCGCTTGTAGCAAGTCTCGCAATCAGGGTCAATAATCAGAGAAGACAAATCCCCGCCACACTCAGCGCATGTGGTGGATGGCATAAAACTCCTTTTAATTATGTTGAATCTCTAAAACTACAGTGATGTGGAGGTTGCCACCCCAAGTAGCGGGTGGCAACCTCCACATCTAATCATGATTTAATTGTACCACTATTCGTAGTGTCGTTAGCGCTTAACGCCAAGCACAATTTTCGTAAAAGTTCTCTTTATAAAAACAGTATTCATTTGGTTATACATGTCGCCCGCTTCAAGGCGATATTCTACCTTCGGGTCTTTCTGCGCATACGCCCTCATGCCGATACCTTCTTTGAGGTAATCCAGCTCTGCCAGATGCGCAATCCACTCTTCATCAATTGCAGTTAAAGCCGCCTGCCTAGCGAAAGAAGCGGCAACCTCTCGCCCTGCTTCCACACGAATATCCCACTGCTGTACAGCGGCAGAGACAAGCTCCTTCACGAGGACTTCACGAGTAAGCTCCGTGGTAGTAGGATATTCATCAAGAACATCCTTCACCGTGATTGACGGCTTCCAATCCAGCTCATCATAAAGGTGGCTCCAGAGGGCTTTTAAATCCCAGTCGTCCAGATGGTCACCATTAACTGAAATCCATTGTTCCACAACCTCCGAAACGGCGCATTCAATAAACCAGATAGCCTGGTCAAGAACAAAATCAGCATCTCCATGAAGAAGCTTCTTTCGCTCAGAGTACGTCTTCTCACGCTGTTTCGTGAGAACGTCATCATACTCCAAAGTACTCTTCCTGCCTTCGCGATGCTTGCCGTCGATAGAAGCCTGAGCATTCTCAATTGCTTTAGACAGAATCTTGCCAGACAGCGGCGCATCAGGTGTCTTAGCCATCACGCGACTAATACCTGCCACCTGTCGGGGGCTGTAGAACCGTAGCAGTTCGTCCTCCAAGGATAAGAAGAACTTTGAACGACCGGGGTCGCCCTGCCTACCGGAACGACCAATAAGCTGATTATCAATACGGCGAGAATCATGTCTAGCTGTACCCATGACGTATAAGCCACCAAGCTCACGCACCAAGTCAGCTTCCTCAGCTACTTTCCTGTCCATAATAGGCTGTAATGCGTGACGTTGTTCCTCGTAAGCGGTTGGCGTATGCTCTGGGGTAAGTCCCATAATTTGCATCTGTTCCTCGATAAGCATGTCTGCGCTTCCACCAAGAAGAATATCCGTACCACGACCAGCCATGTTTGTTGAAATGGTGACAGCCCCAAGACGACCTGCCTGCGCAACGATATGCGCCTCCTGTTCAACATGCTTGGCATTAAGGACATTATGCTTAATGCCAGCGGCAGTCAGCATCCTAGATAAACGTTCAGACGCGGCAACGCTAGTCGTACCAATAAGGATAGGCTGTACAAGGGGGCGCTTCTCCCCATCAGGTGTAGTGTACTCGCCCTCAGAATCGTCGTGAAGAGCCTTAATTTCCTGGACGACAGCCTTAAACTTTTTCGCCTCAGAGATGTAAATTTCATCTTCAAGGTCTACGCGCTGTTTCTCCTTGTTCGGTGGAATGGTGCGTACAGTCAAGTTGTAGGTGTCTGCAAGTTCAGCCGCCTCCGAAGCCGCCGTACCAGTCATCCCAGACATCTTCTCATAAAGGCGGAAGAAGTTCTGCAAGGTAATAGTTGCCACCGTGGGGTTTTCAGGCTGAATCTGAACCTCAAACTTGCCGTTACGTCGTTCTTTAGCTTCAAGCGCCTGGTGTAGACCGTGGCTGTACCGGCGACCTTCCATCGCGCGTCCAGTATGCTCATCAACAATCATCACCTCGCCACCCACGACAATATAGTCTTTGTCTAGGGTGTAAAGCGTTTCTGCTTTAAGTGCGGCGTTAAGGAATGTCAGTAGTTCACTATGCGTACTGAAAATCGCGTTTTCCTTACCGCCCAACTGATTCTCAATCTCATCATACCCTGCATCAAGGAACTCGGCTGTTCGCTTCTTTAAATCAAAAACATAGTGGACATCGGGTTTAAGGTTGCCCACAATTTCAGCACTAGCCATAAACCATTTCTCTGCCGTGGAAGTGTCTCCAGCGGGGGCTGAAATAATGAGTGGTGTGCCCGCTTCGTCAATAAGGATAGAGTCAAGCTCATCAATGATTACATAGTTCAAGTCACGTTGAACCAGCTCATCTGGACTCTTTGCAATATTGTCACGCAGGTAATCGAAGCCAAACTGGTTATTCGTGCCATAAACAATGTCTCGCGAGTAAATATCCTGACGCTCCTTTGGAGACATCTGCTCCTGAATAGCTCCATGAGTCATCCCAAGGAACGAATAGATTCGACCCATCTGCTCCTCTTGCTCACGCGCCAGGTAGTCGTTAGTAGTGACCAGATGCGCGCCCCTACCAGTAAGCGCATTAAGATACAGTGGCGCTACAGCAGTTAAGGTGTTGTGAGTCACCACATGGTCACCAGCAAGGAACAGGTGAGTGGGGTGAGAGACAGTGAAGCAGACCTGTTCAGCAGTTCGCCCCATCCTCTCTACCGCAACAACCTGAATCTTCTTCTTCGACTTCTTATTAATGTCGATAACCCAGGGCAAAAACCCCTTAGATGGAGCAATGCAGGCGTACCAGCCCATTGAGCGAGCTACCCATGCAATAGCTTCTGCCGCCGCCTCCGAATAAGCGTGAGCCGTCACCTTATCGTAAACACGCAGAGTAGACACATGCTTGATAAGCTGTTCAATCTGCTGTTCAGAACCCGGCACGTATTGGGAGCCAAAAGGCATCACAGGGCGAACAGTATCATCCAGGATTTTACCCAGGTTATATGCGCCGTCCAAAGCCTCGTATTTTTCAAGATTCAACTGGTAATGAACAGCAGAAACTTCCTCAAGGTCGATAGTGGTGAATACAGCCCCACAATCAATCAAACTACGCAGTAGCGCCCAAGAACCCTCAGAACCCTCTTCTAAGGGCTTTTCGGAGCAACCAAGGTAAAGAGAGGTTGAAGCATTATTATCGTCCAGAAGGCGCGTTACATGCTCCCTGACGGGCTTCTTAGAGGTGGTAGCACCCTGCGCGGGAATAAAGACTAGGTTCCCAGCCTCTAGACGCTCAATTACCTGGCTAGTAGCAACTGTCTCATATGCCCCATGCTGGTCACATACATCCCAAAGATGCTCAAGGTTGCAATCAATAGACCTGCCGTCCTCGAAATAGACACGGTAAACGTCCTGCTCACCTTGAGGGAAAACACCTGTAACCACGGTCAAATCACCGTTGCCAGCGTAAATAGTGTCGCCAATATGGATGTCTCCTGCGAGGCGGGCACCCTCAGGCATGGGAATGAGCGTGTCGATGGTTACAGCTTTGCCCTCACCAGTACCCATTTCAGCTACCTGCCCAAAATGCAAGGCAATACCACCCAATAGCTGTACAGGATACTGGCGTTTACCTAGTACGCGGTGAGAAGCCTCACGTACAACCGCAAACGCCTCAGGAAGAATCGTGTCCAGCTCTTCACCGTTAGCGATTCGGTCTTTAAACTCATCGGTCTGCGCACGCAACTCATCATCAGTCATGTCTTCATAGACAGGCTCAAGAAGTTCAATGGCTTCAACTAGTTTCTGCGCACGTTTCTCTTCGCGGCGTTCACCAAATCGTAAAGCCTTCTCAATAGGATTAACCAACAGGAAAGTCCCTCTCAAATATAAATCTCGGGTGTTTCTAGAATGCTTAACTATTGTACCAAATTCCAAGAATGCTTATAGCTGACAGAAAGCGACATATTCAGCTATAAGACATTAGTCATAAAAAGAAAACTTAGAGACGAGACATGAAGAACTTCATCCATAAAGTAAATCTGCCAACCAGTGAACTAGTTCTACTGCTGTTAGGGTGTGTTGCGTATTGCATTGCGACAGCCTGGGTATCAGTTCAAATTGGCAACCCTGTATTGCCCATAATTGCACTACTGGCTGTAGGCTTCACACTTTACCGGACTCTAAAGGTGGATGAAGGTTTTCATTTCATGCTGATTCTCACCTTCACAGTATACAGTGGGGTTGCTTTCTTGGCGGTTGCGGACGCAGAACGCAGGGGTGACCCGTTTGGTGCCCTAGCGCTAATTCTAGGCGGCGCGCTACTTCAAACAGCCGGTAACCTGCTGGCTGACCCACCAGCACTTACACGCAAAACCGGGAAAGACGAATCAGCCCCCTAAAGATATAGAAGAAGCCCCTCAACTTTGATAATAGGTTGAGGGGTTTCTTCTATATAAAGCGGTGCCGACAGGATTCGAACCTGCGAGCGCCTTTTACAGCGCTACCTCATTAGCAGTGAGGCTCTTTCAGCCACTCAGACACGACACCAAGTGTTAGGGTGAAGCGCGAAACGAAGCCGGTGTTTGTGCCAGGTATTTGCTTCACCCTTATTAAGTTATGTAGCAAGTATATCACAGGATTTTCAAATTTTCAAATCCGCCTACATGCAACGCCTACTTCTTGCGAACGTTTGCGACGATAGCATCCACAAAGCTGACGTTATCACTCTCGATGGTAAGAAGACCAGCATCCCGGAGGATATTCTCAGGGGTTGCAATCGGCCCAAAGTCCTGTAACACCTCATCAGATACATTAAATCGGTCTACATCACCGTCGATTCCTGGAACCTTCACGCTATTAAAAACACCCTCTACACGCTGATACCAGTGGCGTAAGTCCTGAGCGTCAATCTCGCCCATGACCATCGCGACAGTCAAGGAACGCTCAAGAGCATCATACACCTTCTCCATATTAGAGGTGAGAAGAAACTCTTTCATGAGCAGGATAGTGTCACGGTCAATCTGCCCAGTTAGCTCACGAACATCCTGCATAGGCTGAAAAACGTCAGTAAGCGGCGAATCAACAAGCCTAAAGCTTCCAGTGGCGGTCACAATTTTCCTTTCCGACTTTTAGGTATGGGTGCCAAGTTCATCAACCCAGTTAGTGAGCTGAGTATTCAAATCCTCCCCCATGTATCCTTCCATGATGTCCATAAATGACTCACTAGGGAGAGGGATAGGCATAGAATCCAAATCGTACACGTTGTAGTGTACCACATCTGCGCTCTCCTTACCAGTCGCTTTAATAACCCCCGCGATACCCGACATGCTTGCAACACTGTTCACATAAGGCGACACTGGGTAGTTATCTGTAAGGTTGAAGCCAATCGCGCTTCGCACGTAATCGTCAAGCTTGCCCTTATCGTCGCTAGTGAACGCAACACGAATATCGGCAGTATTTAGCGAAGGGTCAAGATTGCGCGTAGATAGAGTACATACATTGTTTTTAAGGTTGTCAAGATTCATAATTTCTCCTTGTTCTCAAAGTGTTGCCGCAGGCACTAAACAACAACGAATGTCTTAGTGCCTGCGGCAACGATTAATTTTGCTTGAACGAGCGGCTGACGGGAATCGAACCCGCGTACCATGCTTGGGAAGCATATGCTCTGCCATTGAGCTACAGCCGCGAACAATTCAAGTGTAACACACAAATTTATGCGGCGCAACCTAACGCCTCAAATGATGAAGAATTGATTTACCAACTAAATACGCCAGCCTGGGCGGTACAGCATTGCCAACCTGCCTATACTGCGCCGTGACGCCGCCCTCAAATACCCATTCATCTGGGAATGTCTGGACTCTTGCCGCCTCACGGACAGTCAGTGGGCGGGTTTCTGTAGGATGACAACGCTCAGTTCTTCTTTGGGCAGGAGAGGCGAGGATAGTGAGGCTGGGCTCATTCCATGAAAGGCGCTTAGCCGTCCCTGAATAGGAGCCGTCTATACCGCCTTTACCGTTAGTTAGAATATTCTGCAATTCTTCGGGTAGGTCACGCCAATTCCCTCCCTCAGGCACCTGTTTCATAATGTCGTATTTGGCAGGGCTGTAGGTTACACCCGGCGAGTCGGGCACTCCATCTAAAGCGGCTTTAAGGGGCACAGTATGGGCTAGATACTTAGGAAATTCGTAGTTAGACGGGTTATTCTGGTCGTTACGGATTCCCACAATGATAAGCCTGTCACGTTTTTGAGGTATCCCTAACCAGTGACTTTTTAGTACCTTGTGGTGAATGGTGTACTTGTATCCACTGGGTGTTTCAATTTCGAGGTTGTCTTTAATGGTTTTCCATGTGCGCCCCTTGTCGTTGGTAAGTAGTCCAGGGACATTTTCGGCAATGAATGCCTTTGGCTCAATTTCGCGTACTGCTCTTAGATAGTGGTGGAACAGTGTGCCTCTAGTGTCTGCAAATCCTGCGCGAGAGCCTGCATAGCTGAACGGCTGACATGGGAAGCCGCCCTCAAGAACATCAATAACGCCGTTGAGTTGGCTAAAGTCTGTGGCGGAGATGTCGGTGAGGGCAGGGTTCCATTGTGGGCGATTAGTAACCAGTGTGGCGTGTGCGTTCTTGTCTAACTCGTAGCAAGCCTTCACACTGTATCCTGCACGTTCTAGCCCTAAGGCAGACCCTCCAGCACCCGCAAAAAGAGAGCAAGCCGTGAAACCGTTACCACTATCATGAGGGAGCGCCGTGTTGAGATAGTTCAACTTACCGTTTTCTAATGGTATATATGATTCGGATGAGATAACCTTCACAGGCTCACCATTAACAACCTTCCTCTCCTTAACTGTGATGAGGTCTTTTAGCGCCAGCCTATGAAGCGTCCGTTGCCCTGACTCACTGCCTGCATCTAGCGTAATATTTGGTGGTAGGACATTATCAAAAACATATCGAGTCATATAGAGCAAATAGCAAAAGGCACCTTTGGGGGTAAAAAAATGGCACCCCCTAAAAATTTTTAGGGGGTGCCATTTGTATGGCGCTATTTGCGTCTAAAGGTGTCGCTAGTGCCTGTTGCGAGTTTCATCGTAAAACATTGCGACACGGCAAACCAAGCCGCCAACAAAGCGAGTATTCAAGATAGAGTACAGGATATTACCTGAGAAACCTACTAATGCCATCACAGGCGCAAACATTGTGGCAACAATTGACACCATTGAAATGCCGCCAACAAGGTAAAGACCTGTAAGGACAGCACCAGCAAGCACAAACAAGCCAACCATGAATAGTACACCCTTACCAAGTGACGACACCCACTTCTTCGTGAAGACCTTACCCTCATCTCCTACGGAGAAACTACGGGCAAAGCACGCCGTCAGTATCGTCATCAAGAGAAGGACTCCGAAAAGGTATCCGCTATATCCGGCGACCTGACCTACTAGCTCCCACTTCTCTACAATCTGACGCGACAGCCCTGCAAAGACTTCACCAACAATGTAAAGTAGGACTCCCAGGATACCCATTGCGCCAAAGAGGTTAGCCACACCACGAATTTCCGGGTCTGGCGCATAAGCACAAAACTCCCCCTCGGTACATGAATTGCACGTGTGCGACACGGATGCCTCCTGAATAGTCTCAGGGGTGGACGGGGTGGAGATGTCAGCCATTTTAAGCCTTCCTCAATAGTTTTCGTATGATGTAATAGAGTATCAATTTAGATTACATAACCTACATTCGTAAGCTATATTTTCCAGATTGATAGCCGCCATATCGGTCTCCACGGCACCGCATGTGCCGCAGTCCGCTAGTACCCTAGTCACAACGACTCTAGCGGGGCTAATGGGAAGATTCACCTCCCTCGCGATTCGTTTCTTCCTTTTCGGCGTAGGGCAGTTCTTAGTCCTATCCCTGCCGGGATACTTGAGGCTTGCGCGGGCGGGCGGAGTCTTGAGCCGAGCCTGACGCTGTAGCTTGCGGTTCTTAGCGCGAGTCTTACGGGCTTTCTCAACCTTCGACACAGCGCGTGCGGCGATGTTCGCGGCGGCATTAACGTCCCTATCCATCATGCCATGCTTAGGACAAGCGGAAACTTTATGCTTAGGATGTGAAACTTGAGCGCCGCAAACATGGCACAACTGGGATGTATTCGCAGAGTTCACGGCAACAACCCAACCGCCGTTTTGGGTGACGTAGTGGGTGAGCCACTGAGTAAATGCACCGCGATTCCACCTGCCGTTCTGCATAGTGTTACTAATCCAACTCAGGTCTTCAACAGCCACGACAGCGTTATTGAACTGGTGCGATAGGTAGGCAATTTCCTGTGCCGCAAGAATCGCCAGCTCCCTTTTCTTCCTGGATGCCGCTTCCCGGTGAAACTGAGCCTCGTCAATCGCAGACATATGCGCCTGACGCTGGTAGATAAGCTTGTCGGCTTTCTTGTTGAGCTGTTTTACCTGCTTCTCAGACGCGCGAACGCTGTTCCAGAGCGAATGAACTCGCTGTGAGAGGGTGGTCTGCCGAACAATGCGCCCAGTCTTGGCGTTGCGAACCACGACAGTAGCATAGTTATTAATACCAACATCCACGCCAATAACATAGTCCCCCGAAAACTGAACAATGGGATTGCTGGTCACAACGGTGAAGATGAAAACAGGTTGATTATCCTGAATCTTAATGAGAGGCAAAGTAACTTTACCCTCAGAGAATCGCGCATTATCAAAGGGAAAAATAATCCGGTACCACTTACCCTGAATAACCATTCTCAAGACGATTTCACCGTCCTTAAGTGGGTTATTCTCAATCGTCGCGTACCGCTTATCAACAGCACCCAAGTTGATGGTATCCTCGCCATACGACGGTGCGGAGGCATCCATAGTACGCTTCCACCCCTGACTTATATACTTAGAACTCTCGCCGTTTACAGCGGCAATACGCTCCTGCCAAGAACGATACGCCGTAACAGTGTTGTACTGGATAAGCTTCTCTTTACGTGACTTACCTGTCTTGATTTTGATAGGTTCACCGTTCTTATCCTTGAGCGGCTTGCCATCCTCATCTTTTTTATCAGGCACCAGAAAATCAGGTATCTTAACACCCACTAAACGACCAGCCTCCGCAGGCTGAGGGACAGCAATTTTAGCCAACTCAACCCCAAGCACAGTATCATTACGAGCCACAAATGTTGAGTAAACCGAAATGTCGCGAACCTCAGACGCAAGCTGAGTTAAAACAGGCGCACTATCTAGTAGTTCGCCGTTCAAATCAGAAACATAGATAGGGTGCGCCGTAAACGCCCTATGCGTCTGATTCTTAGCCAACGCGCCCTCCTATCTGGTAGAATAAATTACAACTGATGCGCCTAATATTACTAATATTAAAGCATGGGGGTTATACTAACAAAATCGGCAACAGCCGTCAAGACATCATAGCGCGTGTCGTATACTTGGCGCAACCAAAAAAAGCCTGTAAGATTATTGCCGCCTATCGCGAGATGGCATAACCTTACAGGCTTCTATTTAATGGTTCTCTTCTTCTACCCAAATTACTGCATCTGTCAGCATGGGGAAAAGGTCATAAATAGACATTTTCCAAATATAATTAACAACATACGCAACAATGGCGAATAGGTAAATTGGTGATGTGGTACCTACAGATAGTGCGATAGCGCCCCCAAGAAGGATGAACATTGGGACAATCACTGCATCAATACTTGCGAAGTCTTGAGACTGCCAGAACGTAACCTTCGTGGAATAAGGCTTTGGGTTGAAGTCCTGGTCATAGCATTGAACTCTCGCCGGTGAAAACCTTGAAAAATAGCGCCATACACTGAGAATTGCCAGCATCACGAGAATCGCACCCATGTTTACGAAATAGTACGCAACGGGGTTAATGTTAGCGCCTAATCGAGGGGTGACGTAGCTTAGCGTAATTGCAAACCACAACGCTGTGGCAAAAGCTGACATGAGCGCGTAAGTTTTAAGCTTTTGCGAACGCTCTTCCTTGCTAGGAACCCTATACGTAGGTCGGACAGGGACATTCTCTCTAAGTGGCGGCAATGTAGTGCCCTGAAAGCCGAAAGTCGTCATAAAATAATCCTATCTGAACATACTGGATGGGTGTGAACGACTCTATAGTATCATAAGTGAAGCACCCCGCCTTCTAATGACAGGGGTGCTTCACTTATCTTTAGTTAAAACCTGATAGGGTCAATGAGGGTTGCTCCCCCAACGCCCGTTGCGCGGGTCTGCGCACGTGCAACATCAGCTGTGTTTAGGCGAATGATGCGAGTATCGACTTGACCTGCCCCGCCCTCTACTAAGGGTACATCAGAGACAGGCTTAGGGTCTTTGCTGGATTCTGTGGAGTACCCATTCTCCGGCTCAGCTGGCTTCTTGAAAATCTTAATCAAGCCAGAAAACATTCCTAGCCCTTCCTTTTTGGTGATTCTTTTAAGGTAATGAGTTTATAGCATCGAGTGGCATTAAAGCAACCGTTCCTTGGCGGCATTGTAGAAGATGTTGTACAGCTTACGTGCCGCTTCATCATTGCCGGGGTTGTCCTTGAACGCGATATTGCCACCAAGGTTGCTGTATGCAATGTTGTAAGTGAGTGAGCCGCAAGAAATCATCTCTTCGAAGGTGTCCAGCGGGATACCGCCCGGAGAGACGGTACGAAGCAGACCAATTTCAGCAAACATGAAAGTCGGGTCGCCTGCGATGCCGAAATCGCCAGTGTTGCGGTAGATGTCGGATGCGATAGATTCATAAAGCGTTGCGATGTTCTGAGCGTATGCCTCGCCATGCTTCTTGGACATTTCGCGAAGCACATGCGCGTTGCTGGCAATGATTTCTTCGTTTAGCTCATCTACCTTATCGTAAGCAATGTCGAGAGGCATCTTAGGGTGTTCCTCAATATACTGCTCAATAGTGGTTGCTTCCTGAATGTCGGTATTAAAAGTATGCTCCTTGGTGTCATCAAGGATTTCCCAAATGCCGTCAGTAGCGGGAGCCTGGGTAAGCTTTTCAGTGTCGATAGTCTTCAAGGTTTGCCTCCTGGTAGGAAAATTTTCAACTAAAAATATTGTACCACATATTTCTATGCTTACAACCTGTACTGTTGTGCTACAATGTAGAGACATTCAAAATTTCTAAGGAGGAAAAATATGTCCACTAACTTCACCAACCCTAGTTTGGTAACCCCTACCCGTACTGTCAATGAATCCGCAAACGCTCAGCTTCTTTTTAACTACGACAAAGGCGGTCATCTCGCAATTTTCCTTGTCGTAGATGGCGCTAACCTGCTTCACATCCCACAGGGTCCCACCTCCATTTTCCAGTTATCGGTGATGTCTCGCCGCCCGCTGACCATCAACTCTTCGCCTAAGGCAATTGCCACCGCCATCTTCTCCCTGAACCCATCTTTTATTTACTTCACAGAAGGTGATGAGGAGAAGGTTCTGTATCTGGCTAAGCATGTTTCCTTCCCCGTTGGTGGTTTGAAGGTTAAGAACAGTGAGCTTAAGCCGTTTAAGTTTGACGAAAACGGCAATATGAACGTAATCAACATGCCCCTAAACGCGCACACGGTGGATTGTCGCGTAACGTTCGCAACGTACCGCATGATTGAAGCTCCCTCCTATAAGTCGGATGAGCCGCCGGTAGAATTTCTTCCTGGCTGGGTTGGTGTAAAGGTTGGTAGCCGCAAGGTTGCTCAGGGGCATAGTATTGATGCCCTTTTCTACGCAGGCGACCCTGCGCCGTCCGTCGGTATTGTTGTCACTGACCTTGAAACGGAAATTATTGGTGAGAAGCTAATGGGTGCTGACGCGGCAACGGTAGCGTGGGCTTTTATGAGTAAGATTGAGGGAACGAATTTTGGCATGGGACCCGTCTATATGGAGGGTGTGTCTGGTCGTGCAATTACTACAGGTAATGATGGTGTCGTCTGGATTCCCGTAGCGTACTGGTTCGCCGCCAACTAACCGTCAGTAAAAGGCAATAAAAGTCGCCCTAGCCATTCATTTTATGACTAGGGCGACTTTGCTCTTTTAAACACATGGCTCACATTTAACGACAAGATTATACTGATACCCAAATCCGAAAGTGTTGCCATAAGCTGACGCGCCGTCATTCCCCACCTGGGAGCCTGCGCACGTTACAAGCCATAGTGAGCGTGAACCAGTTTTCTGCCACATCTCATCAACTTTCGTCAGGTCGCTTTGTGGGACTGTGTACATCTCGGCAACATGCCACTGGGTAACTTTTCCCGCCCCATCAGTAACAAACACCCTCTCGCACCCCTTGAGTCGGTGAAGGTATCCCCACGGCGACAAATAATAGTTCTGCTTATTGACGTGACCCGCAAGGATTGTGGAGCCCTCAGTAGCGGAGATAGGGTTAGAGGGTGAATACCAGATGCCTGAACCGTCAGTTGTGATGGGGAGCACCATTCGCCCATCCTGAATACCACTAGAAATCATGCTAGAAGAAACCCCTAGAGACGGTATGTGCCACCCGAAGGCTGGAAGGTTTACGGGTATTTCGCTGGTTATCTTATTGGCATCAGCCTCGCAAGCCGGGGGGTGTACCTCATGGGCTGGCTCAGGTGCATATAGGGTGTAGTCGTCAAGTACGGGCATTTTATCGCCCTCAAGGTCAGCCGGTGGCTGGTACACCGCCTGCCCAGCATCAGTTGTAGCTACCGGCACAGCGTCTTGGTGAATTGCTGTATAAGGCACCCGAATAGTGTTATCTTTCCCTACATATGGTCGATAAGTCGATAATCCCCACCAGCCGCCGCCAACAACTGCCGCCGCCCCACCAAATAGTAGTACACGGCGAGAAATTTTATGCCCCTCGCCAGTAGTCTCTGAATCCTTAATATTTTCGTGATTATTGCGCATGTAGCCACCATATCTGATATTCTTAAAAGAACAGGTGCTAATCAGGTGCCCCAAAGTCGGGGCACCTCACCTAATACATTACAAGGATAACATATGAAGAAGCCTCTGGCGCTAACCCTCCTCACTCTCACAGTAGCACTCTCGGCGTGCGCCCCACAGACCGCAAGCAACACCACTGACACTAATACCCCCTCAGCAACAGCCTCGGCAACCCCCACTTCACCTGTAACACTTGAAGCCAGTCGTGACGCTCAGCATCCCGAATATGCCCAGGGTAACGACTATGCCACCGGCATGAACGGGACTGAGGAACAGAAACCGGGTACTATTACGACCATACAGGGCGACGTAACCACTGAACCCAATAACTCTACAAATACGGCAGAAAACCCTGTTGTCCCTAACCCCAACCACACTGGTGAGGCAACTGACGCAGATAAACAGAAACTAACCGATATTATTAACGCCCTTGAAGGTGCCCCTGTCATCTCAGGTTCAAGCGTTGTTGCCCAACCAATCAACGAGTACAAGATTAAACCAGCTGACAGCAAGGAGCAGAACGGCATCCTCTCCGCTGACAAGTATGCAGAAATTGTCATCCTTGACGACGTTGCAGAAGGCGGAGAAGAATACGCTGTAGTGGCACCTCAGATTAAGGGCAATGAAGCTGATATTCGCGCAAACGGTCTACGCCCCATCACCCTAAACAACGCCCGTCAAGCAATTAAGAACAACTACAACACGCGCATCCAGGGCTTCCTGCACTATGAACCGAACGCCACCTACACTGGCAAGACAATCCTAGTGCTTCACGTAAAGCAGGCAAACCACAGCGCATACGTTAAAGGCGGCGCGCAGACAGTAGCTCAGCCTGCCGCAACAAACACACCACAGTAACCTCATAAAAGCGATATAACTAGAAAAGCCCCTCACTGAAAGAATCAGTGAGGGGCTTTTCAGCCAGCTACGAGCAAGCACCGCTGGATAGCGAAAGCATTACCAATCACAGACGACGAAACCATGACCCTGAACTCAAACACTCCTTGGGATACCCCATCCACCAGAGGCGTTTCAAGATATGGCGCACACGCCGAATGCACACCAGCAGAAAACTCAAGCAAGGGTTGAAGACCGTACCGTAACCAATGCCTCAACGATGGAGGCACTTAACATGGTCAGCACTTAAAACATCAACCATAAACAATTATAGCATAAAGAAACCCCCTACGTATATCCTTATGCGTAGGGGGTTTCCGTCTATCACTCTGTAACTAGTTTAGCACACCTTCCGGCAGAAACATAATCGTAACTGAGTGATGTCAGCAACACCTCTATTAGGAAGCGTCACCTTCGCTCTTCTTGCGGCGCTTGGCGAAGTACACAGCGCCACCCGCAAGAGCCAGGACACCAATACCACCAGCGACAGCGGCAGTAGTCGCATCCAGCCCAGCAATACCGTAACCAGTATCACCAGTCTCAGCCTTAGCCTTCTCAATTTCCTTCGGCTGTTCAGGCTTAGCAGGCTCAGAAGGCTTCGGGGACTCCGGGGTTACCGGCGGAGGGGTGACCTTAGTAACCGTCATGTCGCAACCATCAGTATCCTCATCGACAGTAGCGTTCACCTGGCACTTCTCAGGAGGAGTGGTCGGGGTCGGGTCAGTCGGGGTCGGGTTGTTCGTCAGCACAATAGTGTTCAGAATACCCTCGGAAGCGACACGACTCATGTCGAGGTCATTCTTGAGGGTAACCTCAACCTCAAACTCGACCGTCTCGCCTGCCTTAAGCTCACCAATCTCCCAAACGTTACCGTTCACGACACCGCGACCGTTAGTGTTCAAGAACTTCACCGAAGCGACATCGAACTGCACGTTATCAGGGAACTCTGAAATAACAGCTTTCTCCATGTCTGCGCCGGAGGCGTTCTTAGCCTGCGCCTTCCAACGCAAGGTAGCGCCCGGCTTCACCTCAGATGCAGGAGTCGTCAGCTCCTTATTCACCTGACCAGTAATCTCCTTCACGCGGTGAATAGAGGTCACGATAGGCTTGTTGTTGATGGTCACGACACCAAGGTCACGCATCTCATCAGCCTTAAAGTCATTCAGAGACTTGGACTCTACCTTGAGGGAGTAAGAGGTGTTCACAGCAAGCTTACCTGGCTCCTTAGCGGTAGCAGTAACCACGTCAGCAACATGACCGTCAAAGTCAGTGCCAGTACCGGAGACGAGCTTACCCTTCTCAACCTTAATGTCGAACAGGGCGGTAACATCCTTGCCGGACGCATCCACGACCTTAAGCTTATCCTCGGCGATGGACACCAGCGCACGCCAGTTGCCGTCGCTGTCCTTAGCGTATTCTACAAGGTCAGTGATGGAGAACTGCTCGGGTGCCTTCACGCCAGTGTTGCCAGTGACAGTCTGCGTTGGCAAATCGTTACCAGCAGGAATAACAATGTCCTCGTTCGCAACGGTCTTCTCAGGCGCAACGTTAGCCAGCTTAATGACCTTCTTGTTCACCTTAACCCCGGGAACCGGCTTCGGGGTCGGCTTAGCCACCGGAGGAAGCTCAGGGACAGGCTTCAAAGGCTTCAACTGCGGCTTCACCGGAGCAACAGCAGTAGGTGCAACAGTGTTAGCGCTCAACATCAGGTGGTTGTAGGAAGCGTCGATAGAGTAGTCGCTGTAGCGTGAAGCGCCGGTGTTCTGCGGGTCACCAATAACGCCGTCCCTACCAGGCACGCCCTCATTTCCGGTAGTGCCGAAGAAGAACGTGCCGCCATTCTCCATCAGGTAAGTAACACCAAGGTACTTGAGGGCATCGTCGTTCTCATCGAACACCACGCCACCCTGGTTCGAACCAGCCTTAATGTAGAAGCCACGGTCTACCAGCTGAGAAGCCGTACCATGTACCTTCTGGGCATCAGGCGCGATACGTGACTCAGAACTGACATAGGTGGCGATAACACCCTTACCCGGTGCGGTGAACTCGTAACGAACAGCGGATTCAGTGCCGTTATTTTCCTGAGCGTTCAGAGAGCCAACGGTATCATAAATCTTCTTCTCGTACTTCTCGCCAGTATCGCTGTAGGTATAGGTCAGCTGAACCTCAGAAGCATATACCTTCTGCTTTGCAACAATGTCGTTAAAGGAAGAATAGACATCATACATGTTCTGCCATTTAGCGGAGCCATCGGCGTTCACCGGGGAACCTGCCGGGTTATCAACAAAGCGGAGAATCTTCACCTCAGCGTCCAGCGGGCGCTTCGTTTCCTTATCGACCGCGACACCCTTGTACTTCATGGTCAAGTTCGGGTTGTTCGGGTCAAGGTTGGTGAAACGGTATGCGTACTCAGACGACCAGCTATCAGGGAAATCGCTACGGTCAGCGTTAGAACTAGAAGGAGCCTTACCATTAATAGAGACAAGGTTGTTCGGGCTGTCCACAATTTCGAAAGGCTTATCCAGAGCAAGCCTGTCAGCGTTATGGATAGCCTTGTACGGGTCAGCGTTAGTTACCTGCTCGGCGTACAGCTTGTCGTAAGCCGCCTTCGCCTCGTTATACCGCCTAGTGGCTTCCTCGTTCTCCTTGGTAATCTTCTCGTTCTCAGCCTTAATAGAAGCAATCTGCTTCTCCAAAGCGGAACGGTCAGCATTAGCCTTAGCCACCTTCTCAGCGTCAGCCTTATTGTCAGCAATTGCCTTCACAGCCGCACGCAACTTCTCGATGTTTGCGGTACTTTCCTTCTTTGCCTCAGCAACCTTAGCGTCTGCCTCCGCAGAAGTAGCGACATTCACCTCCTCAGTCTCACCCTGAGTAACCTTAACACCCTGCTCCTTAGCCACCTTCACAGCCTCGTCAAGTGCAGTGTAATCAACGGGGATGTCCTGAGTGGTCTTACTGTAAGCCTCAGCTGATACTGCGCCCTCGAAGTTATGCGACTTCGCATCATTGGCGGTGATGGCATTAGCCGCGCCAGCGATTGAGCCGGTACCCACCAGTGCCAAGCCGACACTAGCAGTCAAAGTCTTCTTCATGGAACGCTTAGGGTTCTTAGTCAATATAATCTCTCTCCTCATAGGAAGTCTGAATGAACAAGAAATGCAAAACCAGACGACACTCCCGCCGATGCAGAAGAACCACCAGTACCAACTCCATAAAAGAAGAAAATACAGCACTGACTGGTGCATACTCACAATTCTATATCATACAAACCTGGTTTGCATACCGAAAAACCATAGGAAAAACATAGAAAACCTCCACACATGAAATGTGCAGAGGTAAAAAGATAAGGTGGGTAGCTTCTTGGACCCTGGAACGAAGCTACCCACCTAAGAGCCGATTGTCAGAATCGAACTGACGACTTGTGACTTACGAAATCACCGCTCTACCACTGAGCTAAACCGGCAAAAACAACGAAGAGGGAGTCGCGAAAACACACCATTGCCTAGATAACAAGTATAAATTATATAAATAATCCATCATGAAGATAATCTATATTCAATGAGTGAAACTCTTCGTTGTTCGTCGGGGTGACAGGATTTGAACCTGCGACCCTCTGCTCCCAAAGCAGATGCGCTACCAAACTGCGCTACACCCCGTAAAGGCCCTGTAGATGAGTCAGTCTAGTTCGGATTTCCCTGCGGGGCTCCTGTATAGGCATATGTGACTCAGCTACAGAAATAGTATATCACACAAAGTTGAGAAAGATGAAAACCTCTGGGGGCAGATTTCCCTGTGGGGCTCCTCACCCCCAGAGGCGCAACATCAACCTTGGTAATAAATACTCTACAACAAACTTTCCGCTAATTGCAAGTCACGGGCATTATTTTCCTCTATGACGTTAATCACGCCAGCCCAGTTCATGCGGAATGTCTCTACCGTGTATGCCAACTCTTCATACGGCATCGGGTAAAAGTAGGTGATGCAGTATCTCATGAGGTCTGCCACTGTCTCAAACGTGGCATTGAGACATTTCCTGTAGAAAGTGACTAGCTCATCCTCTTCCATGAGCGGCAACATCCAGTCTCCCGATTGGGAAATGAGAAGCTGAACAGACCTATAAGCTGTAACTGTCGGAGGCTCCCCTTCAACAGGCTTCAATGTCTTAGCCGCTAAAATTCCCTCTTCAATATCCTTATCGTCTATAAGGTCGAAATTTGGGAAAGGGTAGCCATCCGCTTTAGGTGTCACATACCCTTGAAGAAAATCATAAATTGGTGCTGAAATAGAATCAGACAACAACATAGCGCGCGCATCGACTGGAATCTGCCAATCTATAGCATCCATCGTTGCCGTTGCCCTGCCAGAGATATTGCGGCTTCCCTTATCACCCAAAGACGACTGACCCTGCTGTGCGGCTTCGCCAGCTTCTTCACTCGTGGGCGTTGGCACAATACCTGATTCCCTAAGCAGTGTCTCAATCGTAAAATCTTTATCAGATGGAACGAAGTCTTCGGGTCGGGCGCGCCACAGGAATATTCCAGTAACTTCAAACATCGCCCCACTCTCGCCTGGTAGTGCTGAAACCTGCTTCATATGAACGATAGGGATGCCCGTCAAGTACTGGTAAACGCACCCTTCTTCAACAGGTGCGGTTGGTGCTAGGGGTGTTGATGCGTTCATTAAAATGGTGCCTCCATACGTGCGTCAATAACACCTGCAACATAGCTAAGCACCTCAACGGGTGAGGGAGCCCTGCCGATTTGCACTGAAAGGGCTCCAGCGGCTTCCGTAAGCGCCTCAGCTGGAGAGCCTTGGTAGTTGCGGGTAGAGTGAAGTTTTGTGGCTGTAGCGGTCAATGCGCCACTCGTATCTGAATTAAGACGTGCCACCCAAAAACCCAGCGACAACGTATTCAAAGCTGGGCGTTTTACGCTATGCGACGCATTGCGTGTAAACTTCGAGTTTGCCACACCTAACCTCCTACAGTAAATCTTGACCAATAGTTGCTTTAATATAGTAGCATCTCGCAGAGATGGGCGCACCCAATATTGGGCAAAGAAAAAGGTGGGGCGGAGATGTTTCCGCCCCACCTTTAAAGGTGAGCATTAACTACCAGACTTGAAGTCTATCACCGTACCTATTTTTATCAGAGATAGGCTGAACGTTAAGAGACTGGTCTTCCAATTCGTAGCGGCGCAAAATATTCTGAACAGCATACTCGGAAGTAGTAGCCTGGAAAGCGCTTGCCCTACTGCCATCAGGGTCACTCAACCTAGCTGTAGGTGTAAGGTTAGTGTCAATCTGAACCATAAGCCCCTTCTCTGCATCCACAACAACGTAAGTGTCGCGTGTACCATCCTTATCCATAGTGTTGCTAATGATAAGATTACCCTTCTCAGCGTCCTTGACTTTTACCGATTCGTGATTCCAGTTCACGCGCCTAGATGCCACAGGGTTATGTTCCGTAAGCCTCGACTCAAACGCCCCTGCGAACTGGTCAGCCTGAGCCGTAATCATGTCGCGCTTGCGGCGGGCGCTGTTCATGATAGATACACGAGTCGCCACTGGGATGTCATTACTCTCACCAAGGATACGTTTCATATCCTCAGCCTCGTTATACTGCTTCATTGGTTCACGATTAGAGGCTTTGAACTCCTTCGTGTTAGCGTCAAATTCTACCTTGCCAGAGTCAATCTGCCCCTTGAGGTATTTCCTCACCTCACGTTTGAGCTCACCTTCGTTACCTGCTTTGAGTGCATTGCTGGACTTGCTGATAGCAGGCATCCCGAACTTCTTTCGAGCAACGTCGTAAAGCTTCCCTGCGTCCATAGAGTCCACGCCATCCGCAAGCTCTCTGCTACGACGAGACTGCTCAGTTAGCGCGTCCTCACGTTCCTTAAGGTAATCAGTTACGTTATCGAACAGTTTCCCGTAGGTGCCACTACCCTCATAGGCGCTTACGATGCCAGGGTCGGCAGAGAACCATCCTGACTGGTGGTGGAACCCGTCGTCAAGTGCCGCATATTTATACAGCTCATCCTCATTGCTGTAGACACGAGCGCCACCAGAATGAAGCATGTTTGTGCCGTCAATGTCGTGCATTGCACCCGTTTTAAGGTTCACGTGCCCCCATAGCGCCCCGTCTGGAGTGCGTAGGGAGCCGTCTTCCTCAATCCTGTACACAAGCGCATCTTGCCTGTTCAGCATGACGAAAGAGCCGGGCTTAATCTTCTCCTTCAACTTTGCTCCAGCTTCCTTGTGGTAAGCCTTCACAGCTGGTGAAGAATTATGCAGATAGAAGTTCTTGCTAATGGGGGAATTTTTTAGCTGGTCAAGGCTGGAGGTGTTGGACTTGATGTTCGCTTTAAGGTCTTCCAGGCTTGTCCCAGCGCTTTTACGTGCCGCTTCATGCTTTGCCTTATCCGCGTTTTCAAGCTCCTCACCGTACCTCTCTGCATACAGGTGATGGCGCAATTTATTCATCTCAATGTCAGGGCTTAAACCCAACTTAGACAGTTCATCCTGCGATAAATCACCCATGTAATATTCCCATGTGTCATTCCCGCCGATACCATCGTTGTAGATAACGTCCGCATTAAGGTGGTTGTATGCCTCAGTGCGGTAGTGGCGATTAGCGCCATTCGCGGACTGGATTATCATGCTACGCATAATTGAGTCATTAACCTGGTTACCCTCTTCGCCGTAGTCTGTGACAGAACGCCAGCCACGTGTATCACGCTCACCATCAACACCCTCGTATGCCGCATCTGCCGCCGCGTTTAGGATGTTGAACTCAGCCTCATGCTCCGAAGCAATGTCAAGCTCATCTACGCTCAACTGGTCAGTCTGCCCTGTGCGCAAAGCGGTTAAAGCTACGCCAAAGTTCTGGTATTCGTTCTTTAGGGACTTGTAGTAATCACTGCTTCTATCCCCATAGGAGTAGGTGTAGCCGTGCCTATCTAGCGAAGGGGGAAGCTCTTCAAAGTCGCTTCTGGCTGACATCTTGTAGCTACTGAGCACTTCCATGAACTTAGCGGCACCCTCTTCTGTTTCAAGGTCAATACCTTCCGGTACAGACCTATGAACCAGGGCGTGAGTTTCGCCACCTAAAGCTTCTCGCAGGGAAGAAACTTCATGCTTTGCGATGAACTCATCAATAGCTTCGCTCATAGAGGCTGGAGGCTCATAATCATCGTCGTCATCTGTCCCGTCGCCCAGGTTGCCACTCAGCGCCTCACGAAGCTCTTTAAGTGAGTCATCTTCCAGTTCTTTACCAACGTTTTCACGGGCATACTTCGGGTCGGTAGGCTCACCACCAATCAGCTTCGCAATCTCCTCTGGGAAGCCGTTCGCCAAAGCCTGCTCAGTGGTCATGCCGTTACTTGCGGTGCCCATTGCTTCAAGACCAGCCGCCAAACCTGCACATTCAGGGCTATAAAGAATTTCAGCGACATGCTCCCTATACGCATCTGACTCACTCTGCGACGCGAAATGATTACCATAAGGACATTTCCCTTTGTCAGCTTCACACTTACCCGCCGTCAGCTTCCCATCTCTAAATCCAACGTGAATTTTAGTAGCCATACTATTTTTCTCCTTACATACAAAAATGCTAAGCGCTGAAAAGAAGAATACTTCTCGACAAAGCTTATATCTCCTATATATCAGGTTGCGCACCAAAAAGGCACCGAACCACCTAATGACGGTTCGGCGCCTTCTCATCTTAAAGATGTCCCATAACTTTATATCAAATAATTATGGTATATTACCAGACTCGAAGATTAGCGGCGGAGCTGTCATCATCATTCGGAATCTCGCGAACATCTAGGGTTGGGTCGCCTGACTTGTAGCGACGCAACAAGTTCTGAACAGTGTACTCTGATGTAGTTACTGGAGAAGACATCCAGCCCTTGTTCTGCTGGCTAAACATGCTCTCAGGGGTCAAGCCCTCGGTAACTGGAACCATGAGCTTCTTTTCCTGGTCTACTACCACATAAGTCTCATGAAGGTTGTTCTCGTACCCATGAGTTGCTGGTGAATAAATCAGGTTGCCAGTCTTAGCGTTTCCCAATGGAATTTTTGAACTGCCAGCCCACCTTCTACGCCTATGCCCAATCGCACTATACTCAGTCGGTTTGCTCTCAATAGCGCCAGCGAACTGGTCTGCCTGAGCCGTGATGAGTTCACGTTTACGCCTAGCCGCACTCATGATGGACGCACGAGTAGCGGGAGGGGTATCGCTTGCGAAGAAATCATCAAGCGCTTCCTTCGGCGCATACGACTCAATCGAATCACGCTGAACCTTTTCCAAGGAGTCTGACTTAAAATCGTAAGCAAGCCTACCGGCGTTAATCTCTTTAGCGATATGTTCCTTGACACGGTTCTTAAGAACCTTCTCCCCGTTCGGGTTCGTGTCAAACCTTCGGAGGTCAAGCTCCTTCATTCCATACTTAGCTACAGCCTCATCGTATAGGTCGAAGCCGTCTTTGCCATGTACAGCCAAGTCAATCTCTTGGTTGCGCTTAGCCACCTCAGCCCAGCCTCGCTCATTGCGTTGAAGCTGGTCATAAACCTTCTGAAACTCCTTAGAGTGCTTCGGGTCAGTCTCATACCTGCTCTTATACCCTGGGTCTGCTGACGTGCTACCAGGCGTATCGTGTGGACCATTGTCTAGCGCGGCATAACGCAACAGCTCATCTGTGTTAGCGTAAACACGGGCACCACCTTTATTACCTAGATGCTGACCATCCACGTCATACATTGCACCAGTCTTAAAATCCACATAGCCCCATAGCTTGCCATCAGTGGTTTTTAAGCCACCATCGGGTGCAATCTGGTATGTTTCCGCATCCAAACCGGCAAGCATCACATAAGCACCAGGCTTAAGCCTTGCCTTGGTTCGCTCACTGGCACGTTGATAATACTCTCGTTCAGCGTCAGTATCTCCATATTGCGTGTAGTCGTAGATAGGTTTAGCTTTATCGCCTGAGATGCTGAGCTTCGCAGACTTAGCTTTCAGTTCATCAACAGAGTCAGCTTTACGCGCGTTGGCGGCTTTCTTTGCTTCGCGACCATTAGCCAACATGTCACTATAAGCGTTTATGGTCTGGTGGTGGGCAAGCTTATTCAGCTCAACCGTTGAAATATGGTTATTCCAGGGGGTTCGTTTCCCCATAACCTTTTCCCATGTGTGGGCTGGTGGCTCATCTGCTGTCGCTTTGTATCGTGTACGCTGGAGAAGGTCACCGTTAATGGTGTCGTATGCTTCTTGGCGGTCATCAGCAGACTCGCCCCTGACACGGCAGGCAAGAAGGTCTTCAACGATTCTGTCATTCACGTCATTGTCTTCTTCACCGTAATTCGCAACAGAACGCCAGGTGTTTAAGCCGTCGTCTTCCGATGGTTCCCGCCCCATCTCTTCCGCAATGCCGCGCCGAATGTTCCCCATAGAATCATCCAGGGGCTTCATGGAATCCATGAGGTATTGCATACGTGCTTTATCCTCATCGGGAAGCTGGTCGTCCATATTAGCGCGTAGTGCCGCCAACCCTTTAGCAAACCCAGCATACTCATCCTTTAGCTTCTGATATTCAGGGTCATTCTTCATGGTGAGGAAGTTGAGATTAGCATACTTATGCATGGACGAAGGCATCACGGAGAAGTCTTCGGGTGCAGACTTCTTGTATGAGTTTAAGATAGTGTATAGTTGCTCTTTACCTTCCGCGCTATTAAGGTCAAACTTCTCAGGTGGCGCATCATGCCCAACTTCCTCAATGGGCTCCTCTTCCTTAACGGTCTTCTTGCGAGGCTTAGTCTTCGGCTTCGGCGTTGGTTCTTCGGCAGATACTTCTTTATCTTGACTTGTAGCGGCAGAAACCTCTTCCGCCTGTGCAGGTTCAGCCACAGGCTCATCAACAGTCTCTACGCCAACATTCTCGCGGGCATACTTCGGGTCAGTAGGCTCACCACCAATAAGCTTAGCTACTTCCTCAGGGAAGCCCATACCTAAAGCGTCTTGAGTGGTCATCTTTCCGCCACCCTCAGCGGCATAAGCTTCATACCCAGCCGCTAGGTCACGGTACTGAGGGTTGTGTAGAATCTCAGCAACATGCTCTTGGTACTTATCTGCTTCACTCTGCGACGCGAAGTGGTTACCGTAAGGACATTTACCCTTATCAGCTTCACATTTGCCGCTGGTTAGCTTCCCGTCCTTGAATCCAACGTGAATTTTAGTAGCCATTAAATTTTTCTCTTTTCTTTATAAATTTTAATGAAAAGTAGGGAGCGACAGCAGTCTACCCCCACTCACTATATATCAAAAAGCATTGCCGCACTGGATGTCGCACCCAAAACGTGGTTAATGCCCACCGCCGCGTGCGCCACCATAAGGTGCATACCTCATGCCAGTATCATAACGAACCCACCCACAAACAGCTGACCCGTTTACGATATACGCCTGCATGGAATGGTCTAATCCTTCCCAAGCGAAGCCGCGCTGTTCACGAGGATTGAGAGCGTTATCCCACATCTCTTTACACTCATCAAAAACCAACATATCAATACCTAAATCATGAAGCTTCTTCCAATCAATACTATACGTGTCAGCACCCTCATCATAGGTGACAAACCTATCCTCAAAGAACCTGGCATCCGTAGGACTTTTAATATTTAGGACAGTACTATTTCGGTTAAATATGGGCGCGTAAATATGTGGAGTCTGAATGTAATCACCGTTCTGGTCGTTGATTCGCAAATGGTCTGTCGTAACTGTCGCAGAGTTATAGTTATAGAAGCCACCAGTCATCTCAAAAGCACCTGAACGGTAAGCGTTACCTGTGATGCTCTCACCTGCTTTGCGACGCGAAACCCAAGCCCGTTCCTTATCATCAGCATCCTTACGGATAAGCGGCGCACTCAACACAACATCGGGAAAATCATAATCTGGGCGGTCAGGAAGACCTTCAACCTTCGGGTTATCAGCAAGCGTAGGAGTGAAATACGGTCGGGCACCCCTATACGCCTGAATATGTTCTACCGGCAACCCTGATAGTAGCGGGTTATTATAGTCGCATTCCACCCTATCAATTCGGGCAGGGTTGGACTCATAATCGGCAATGAAAAGGTGCTGTTCGTTCTGGTCAAGGTTCAGTATCCCACCGTGGTTCGCCTGAATAAAAGGGTCGCGAGTATAGATGAACACGTCGTGGATTGTCGTATCCGTTGAAGGTGCACCAGTCACCGCATAAGACTCATCCTGATACTCATAATCAAGCGTGTATGCCTCACGCCCAGCATACTGAGTAATAGTTGGCTGTTGCCTAGTTTCCAACTCAATCTTTTTTCGAATCCACTTCTCAGACGCATCAGGGTACTTGGCGCGCAACGCCTCCTTATCCTGCTCACTCTGATACAGTGGCGTGAACTCACCATTAGGGAGCCACGGTGCCCAAGGGTCATCATTCGCATACCCAGCACCTTCCATCTCACGAATCGGTGGATGCGTCTTAGCCCTCAGCTTACCCATCAACCACTCACGAAACTCAGGCGTATCCAAAGGCAACCCCTGCGAAGCACGCTCAACACTCGCCGCCGCAATCTCAGCATTGACAGCACCAACGTACTCCTGAACGGAAGTCATAAACGCAATATCTCCGTGAACCTTCGGGACACCAACTGTAGCACTATTTAAATTCTTATAAGGACAGCCGTCAGGGGATGTACACGGAAGCATACGTAATTCCCCTCCGCCGTCACTTGGAGAAAAATGCATAAAAGCCATAAAAATACCCGCCATGTTGAAGAACAAACTAGTAAAAACCAGGCTCCAACACAGCGGGCACACAAAGAAGAGGTACACGCCCGACCAGAACACGGCAACAGGCATCTAACCCCAACGGAAACAAAAACGGTGAGCTATAATCAAAAGAGGGCTCCTGTATAATAGTCGAGCAACAGAAACCCCTAATGAAGAATCACATCATTAGGAACATATCAAACAGGTAAGGAAAAGTCTTGAACATCTCACCCACAATCTACTCTGTCATCCAGGCAGGCGACAAACAGCATGTCGTCACATACCTCACCCTCGACAGCGAAGACTACGCCGTTATTGACCATTACCCAGTCATCAATGAAGGTCTAGACATCGCCCACGACTACGTTATTGATGCAGACCCAGAAATTATTGACGATGTGCTCAAAAAGACCACAACCGCAATCATTAAACACTACGCAAACGAAGGTGTAGAAGTGGAATTGACCTTCCCCAACCAGTAACTCTATAGCGAATATGGAGAAGGAGTCCCCGGTCAATGTCGCCGGGGACTCCTTCATCATATTTAAGGGCGTTTACTTTGCTTTCTTAGCCTCTTCTTTAGCGGCTTTAGCGTCAGCCAACATCTTGCGTTGCTCTTCCTTGCGTGCTTCTTCTACTTCGTTGGCGGCATCCAACAACTCGAAATCAGGCTCCAACCACTGCGCAACAACATAGCCAAGCAACTCAGCATACTGCTGACGCTCAATAGCAGAGGACTTCTCACTATCCGGGATAATGACAGAGAACACCTTCACAGCAGAAGCCGCATCAACATAATCCTCCTGAGGCTCATACTCTTCAACCATGTCGTCCGAATCACGCTCATAAAGACGCACAAGACGCTCAGTAGTGCTCAGTAGCGTGGAAGTAGCCCAGCACGCCATCGCGCCACGGTCACTAACCCCATCAACAGGCACAGACCTGAAAATAAGAGCACGAATCTCACTATCAGTACCATCCGGGGTAAGGACATGCGAGTAGATGACACTATTGTCTCCACCGTGGTCAGCAATCGGTGACGAACCATAACCATCAGCCGCAAGACCAGTGACAAGCCACTGAGCCTCAACGTTATTCATCTCAACATCCATGCCGCGACCCTGGAGATGCAAAGCCAGCTCCGGGCCATATACAGGCTCCTCAATGTCCGTAACATTCTCAGGGAACCCATCAAACGGCGTAAGAGCACTAATGTCAGGCAGTTCAATGTCCATAGGCGCTTTCAAGGCACCCAAAAACTCATAAGCTTCCGCCAAGGAACGAATCTCAAAATCCTCATCCTGAGAGTAAGACAGAATAGTGTTACCTACACGGATAGACGTAACACCTTCCTCCTCATCATAGAAAGGCACACCCTCCGGCAACAGCTCCTCAATAGAAACATCATCCGTAGGATTCTGAGGCGCATTACGCAGACTCTCAGCAGGAACGACACCCTTCTCGTTGTTATTGCGCCAAGCAGAACCAGAGTTAGCAGGGGTAATGTTGTTCGTAGACTCAGCCAAGATAGGCTCCTAACAGTAAAGTGAAACTAAAAACGTGTTGTGTTGCGACATAAAATGTATAGCAGGCGGAGGCATGGAAAAGGTGTGTAGAGTCTGCCAGCCATAAAAGACCAACTGGCTCTACACACCTCAGTTTCACTATACTATTTGTTCAAACCTAACGCATTGCCACGTCAAGCAATCACTAAATTTCCTCAGTGGTAATCTCAGCCGACGTGTAGGTGTATTCCTTCAATTCCTCGGGTGAGAACTTCTCCTTCATCAACTCAAAGTCGTAAGAAGCGGAACTCGTGCCGTAGGTACGCATCAGCGTATCAAGCCTCGGACCAAACACCTTAGTCTGAACAGATTTAGCCGCCGACTGCCTTCTAGAAGACTGAACAATGTTCGTGCCAACATCAGAGCTACTAGTACCCATGATAAGGCTCATGCCCGGCGCATACTCATCAGCCATGTGGTCTTTAATAGCTTTAGAGCCAGCAAGAACTTCCTTATTAAGTTCCTTAGCGGTCTTGCCGCCAGACTTCTCTTTAAACGCCTTATCAGCTACAGCAAAGTCCCTACAAACATCATTCAGAGTGGAACGAACGTCCTTAACCCTGTTCACGGAACGGCTCTTAACTGGAGGCGTAAACTTAACACCGACCTCTTCCTGAGCCTGAGCGTCAAGCCTTGGCGACAGGTAGTTAATCTCGCTAACATCCTGCGTCACCAGGTTGTACTCTTCCTGAGTGATGTCGCCGTTAGCTAGAGCCGCATCCCAGCCCTCAATGTTGATTCGGGTGCTACTGCCCTTCGTGATGCTATCACGAACCTTCTTCGGCAAAGCATCCAGCTTGTCAGTATCAATCTTGTTGTAGTTAAACTTAACATTGACACGCCTACCCTCATGAACAAGAGAGATTTCGTTACCGATACCAGTGCCGTCCTTGATAGCAGGGTTCTCAGAAATACTCATGATGTATGCTAGGCGGTCATTAGCGGCTTCCACACTATCGTTGTACGCCTTCACCAAGGACTTCTTCTCGGACAACTCAAGGAAGTCAATGTTTTCCTGGGAGCCATCCTTCTTCGTGACAGTAACCGAAGTTTCCTTCACGAGGGAGGCTTTGTGAACCTTGTCCTTCATGTACTCATTGCCGGTCTTCTTCGGCGCGAGTTTCCTCAGCTCATTACGCTTACCCTCAAGCTTCTCAGCGGGTACACCTCTGTCGAGAAGCGCCTGGTACTCACGAAGTTTCTTATCGTACTTCGCCTGCTTAGCGTCACGAACTTCCTCTTTACGCTTCCTTTCGGCGGCGTTACGAGGACCACTGTTACTAGGCGCATCCTTACGGGTCAGGAACTCATCAAGTGCAAGCTTACGGGCATCTTCCTGTTCAATGTTCTCGGTACGCCACTTGGTGAACTCCTCGTAGTTCGCCATACCCTCAGCGTCACCATACTTGCCCTTAAACTTCTTGAAGGAGTTCATCATCAGGTTTGCGCCAGCCTTACCGCGCATAGCCTGAATCATCATCTTACCCTCCGCTGTCTTCGCGCGGCGGCGGCTACCAGACACAGACTTAGCAATGTAGTTGTTCATGATTTGAGGCTTAGCCCTATCATTAATGAACTTCATGAACATGCGGGTACCGGCGGTACTCATGGAAGCTTCAAGAGCCTTATTGATAGCACTCTTTGGCGGGTAGATGGGCGGGTCACCAAGAAGCATTTCCTGCATCTCAGGCGGCAGGTACTCGGTGATAATGTGAGTATCTGCACCACCGTAGGGGCAGGTGTCGGCACTCATTGCTTTACAAACGCCCACGCCAGGGAAAGGCGGGAGGAAGGGGCTAAAATGTAGTCCAGCCATAATTATTATTCTCCATCTTTATATACTAGGTGCTGAACCCCGGCGGCATACGCCACGCTCTTAGGTTCTTACAGTTCCTTGTGATAGCAATTTCATACAACACGTTTCGCTTCACAACTCGGGGCTCAGTTTATAGTGTTTGAACTGTCACGTAATATATATCAAAGAGTTTTCAGTGTTGCCGCCCCAATAATAAGAAGTCCCTAAGTTTTTCGGTGCCACAGGTAATGGCAGTAAAAATCTTAGGGACTTCTTATCTTTATATTCCGGGAGATACTTTTAGCTCAGTCCTAGCGCCTGTGAAACCAACCTGTCCACAGGAACATTGAGGGTCTTGCTTAGATTATTAAATGTTTTCTTAGCGACGGCATCACGCGCGGAAAACAGCTGGGACTGCACATCAAACCCAGGGGTAAGTAACGCCTGTACGGGGTTGATTCCAGTAAAATCTTCGAACTGACCAGCAGGTAGCATAGATAGCTGTTTTCTATTTGCTGAGATAATGTTATCGGCAAGGTCAGAGGCTTGGCGCTGGGTATGCTCAGACAACCTACTTACAGACCAGTCACCAAGTGACTCCGGCTCCTCAACAATAACCTTCCCCTCGGGTGTTAGAGGGATTGGTAGCGTGTCAGCAACATATTCGCCCACTGAGGCAGATTGGTCTTTCACTTTGTGTTGCAAACTCTTAGGGATAGGTAGGAAGGCGACATTTTCGACCTTGCCTAGCACTAATTGCCGCACCTCATGAGCCAGGATAAGCGGGACAATGAAATCGACATCTTCATCTGGCGTGAAGTTGTATTGCGGAGCGCTGATGCATACGAAGCTTTTGTCATCATAACGCAATTCCCAGAGTCGGTGTCCTATAGATTCATCTTTACCTTCTAGGGATAGAATGTTCGGGACAATGAGCGTGTCTAGTGGTTCCATTACCTCTTCTACGAGATGCTTGTAAACGGTGCCTTCGCATGTCGAATCAGGGTTGTCCGACTTGGGGGCGGTGTACATGCCGCCATATGAGTCAAACTCATCAAGCGTCGCCTTACCCCATGTTTCTTCAATATACTTGCGAACCTTTGCCTCACCGTTAGGGCTCCTACGAACGTATGCGTAGATGCGTGGTGTGCGATGCATAGTGGCGTTCTCTTCCAAAACAAACTCTCCCTTAACTGTCGAGATAATTACGGTATTGGGAGGCAACTCTGACAGTAGAGCTACCTCCCAATATTTTTAATAGCGGCTGAGTTTACAGCAGTGAACCCAGACCGATACTGTCGGCAATGATGGCATCCTGTGTTTTACCTAACGCTTCCGCGATAAGAGACAGAGGGATGTCCTTCAAATCCAAACCAGTGTTGTTGCCAATAAGCGTGCGTAGCGCCTCATCAACACTAATACCAAAAATCGCTGGTACAGAACTGAAAGGTGCGTTAGGGTCAAACTGCTTAGCAAAAACACTGAACATTGTGTCGGGGTGAATGTTCACCAATGCCGCTAGACCCTCAATAGAGGAACCCCACCCGTGCTCGCGGGTAAGGATGGTCACCACAGCCAGAGGCGGAATGTTTAACAATGTTGCAATGACACTGAGGGGCGCGTTAGTGACAGCTTCCTCATTGGCGGCAATAATGCGGCGCATAACCCCTGAGACAGCCTGAGAAGTCTTCACAGCCACATCCCCTAGCGTGTGCCCCGAATGCTTAGGTGCGGGTGCTAGAGGGGCGAATGGTGTACGTCGGGCAATGTTCAATGCTTCCTGCTGGGCGCGGTTCAATGCGCCGTGGTCAATCGCCTCATCAACCCCAGGTAATGCGAAATCAATAGCAAGCTTACTGTCGCCAGGTAGCGGCTTATACTGTGGCGCACATTCGGGAAGTGCAGGCGCTACAGGCATAGCTTTCTTCCCAGTAGCGGAGGGTACCTGACATACCTCAGCCTCCTTAGTGGTACTTGCCGGAGCTTCCTCAGTGTCGGCTACCTTAGTGGTATTACCGTTACTAGCCAACTTCGCCATAGAGTCCATGAACTCGTCAGAGGTATCCTCAACGGATGCTTCCTCAACGACGGGTTGTTCATCCGTGACAGCAGGTTCCGGCTCCTCCTCAAAATGAAGTTCCTCCTGAACCGCCTTCTCAGGCTTAGCAGACTGCTCAAGGGAAGCACTGAAATCAGCCTCAGAAATGAACACCTGAGATGCATCCCAGTTTGTGTCTACCACAGCACCGTTCTTCACATTAAGATGCTCGTAGTACAGGACGCTTTCTATACCTGCATCGTAGACAGCTTCCATAGGCACCTCAAACGGGCAAGGAACTTCCTTGACAACAGTACCCTGCGCCCGCTTCGCCTTGTCAAGGTAGTCACCAATGGCGACACCTCTAGCGAACCCGTTAAAGTCCTTACTTGGAGTATATAGGGCGACATATCGGGCTACAGCACGTTCAGGGTAGTTCTCTGCAAGCCACGCCAGGTACAGCCTCTCCTGTAGGGGTACACCAATGAACTTGGCGGTCACGGTAGACCACGGATTAAGGGTGTATTCCTTATCGTCAAAGCCTGTGAATGTCATCTCAGGCTTATAGTAGATGTTCGGGTAGTAGCTGAGTGCTGGCACCTTCGAGGTTGGCACATAATGAAGTGCATGTTTCGGCGCGGCAGGCTCACCATTTTTCCTTGTTTTCAGTGCGTCAATGAGGGTTGAATAAGCGCTGTGCTCAGTAATCTCAAAGGAAGAGGCAAGCGTGTTCTCAATAGTGCTCTTAGAAGCACCATTCCACAATAGAGACAACGCTAAACTCTGATGGGTGACCGTGTGCCCAGAAACGGTAGACAGCTTATCCACATTAACGCAAATATGCTCTACATTTTCTGTACGCCTCAAAGCGTCAAAGACTTCTTCATTTTCACCCCTAAGCGTTGGGGTGTAAAGGTACTCGCCATTGAACGCGGTGAATCGGCGGCTAAGACCCGAAGATACATAGTCACTGTAAGAGAACACATAGGGGCAAGGCACCGGCGAACTGTACGTACCCACTTTATCCTTACGCTCATTCAGTAGCCTGGGTAGCGTGCGGACATTCATAGGGGTAAACAGCGTGTAGTACACAAAAAGGTCTGAGTTTAACCCCTCGCCCCCGTAACGGGACATAACATACTCAAGGTACATCACATCTTCGGTGCGCCACTCGTCCCACTTCATGCCCGTATCTACGCCAATGTCATAGAGGGCGGCACGCTCACGATTAGTTGCAAGTGTGGGGTCATACGCTTCCCTAACGTCATCCTTGTAAGGGTAAGGCGGCGGAGACTGAATGCTGTTCTTACGCTCAATACGCATCTCAAGGACAGCGTTCTTAGAAGCCTTTGAGCTTTGGCGAGCCTCAATCGCCTCAACATCGCGCACATTGTTCAGCGACTTGGCAATGACCTCGGGTGAAACGCCAATATAGGTGAAGAAGTCAATCCAACGCTTTTCAAGTAGCGTCAAGTCACTCTTAGGTGCATTAAGGATAGCTGACTGTGAAACGGAAGTCTGCGCCAATGCGTTGAAGACGTGGGACTTTAGCGCGTTCGAACCCCATAGGTTCGCGATACGTTCACCGTACCTCTGTGGAGGCTCATAAACCGGGGACATATGTAGAATACCAACCCTAACTATAATAGTCTTAGAAAAATAATGGGCTCAATTGTGTCGAGGGAAGCCCGCCAATACTAGGCGAAACTAACCCCTGCGAACAGTGTAAATGACTGCATAAAACATTCTAGCACATCCACCCAAGCATCGAAGATGTGCACAACACCACAGACAGAAAAATATGTGGAACACATAAATTGGTGGTAAAATAATATGTATAGCCCCAAATCAGACGGGGATAACGCTCAATACAAAAGGAAACACCATGACTGAAAAGAAGTACGAACTCACTAAGGACGTTCTCACCACCGCATCCGGCTCCAAGGTCTACCGCATCCGCGCAGTACGCACCTTCACCAACGGCAAGAACACCATTAACGAAGGAACCTACGGCGGGTACGTAGAGAGTGAAAAGAATCTCTCGCACGACGGAGACGCATGGCTGTACGGTGTTGCCCGCGCTTACGAGAACGCTGTTGTAGAAGGCAACGCCGCGTTGCGTGGACTGGTTGCCGCCAAGGGTAACGCGGTCATCACTGGGGACATTACCGTGTCAGGTACCGGCGATATTGATGGAGACATCACCCTGTCGGGCAATCGCGCCATCCACCTCAATGGCGAAATCCTCGCTGGTGAAGGCACTCTCACTCTCAATAAGAAACATTACTAAGAGGTATGCACTTTGACTACGATTATCACATTCCCCGCACGGTCAAACTTCTTCATCTCAGAACTGGCTAAGCTTGCAGATAAAGATATGTCCGGGCACAAGCTTAAACTCTCGACTTTGAATGTGCCTCATAGCCCCACCAAGACCCATGTCAGCGGCACTATTATTGCCCCGACCGGAGGAACAGCCCGCACTCTTCATAAGGTGATTAATCATGAAGAATATGCGCCGGAAGCACTTGCTGGGTTGAAGCATAACGTCACCTCAATCACTCCTATTCTTGATATTGAGGTGGATACGGAAGTTGATGAGGTAATTTTCGTTATAGGCGAGGTTGAGGCATAAACGTTGAATTGCCCCTGATGAAGCAGAGCACACTCCATCAGGGGCAATGTCTTTCACCTGCTAGTTGTGAAGAAGAAAAGTAAAAGGTGACCAGTGAGCTACATGTGCAACTTACTGGTCACCTCATTTTTCACTGCTGACAGTGAATGCATTTTTGACGACCCTCCTATCGGACTTGAACCGATACCAACAGCGTATGAGACTGTCGCTCTGCCAATTGAGCTAAGGAGGAAAATGCGGATAGGGCGGGATTCGAACCCGCGGAACTTTTCAAGGTTCACTGGTGTTCAAAGCCAGCGCATTAGTCCGCTCTGCCACCTATCCTAAACAGCCCAGAGGTGAAACTCTTGGCTGACGCTGAGATGCTAGGACTCGAACCTAAAACGCCGGGGTCAGAACCCGGTGTGTTGCCAATTACACCACATCTCAATAAACAATATTTAGTTTTCGTGCTGGGGTAGCAGGACTCGAACCTCCACTACACGGTTCCAAAGACCGGCGTGCTACCGATTACACCATACCCCATTATAGGTGGGAACCTCAACTATTGTCAAGGTTCCCACCGGGAATACAAGGCTCGCAAGTGCCTCTGTATTTCTGATGGGCAAGCTGTCGCCGCCCGTTCTTAATCTACTATAGCATATAGAAATTAGGTATGCAACCTAAGCCGCCTATTTTTTGGCAATATTCTTAATAGGTTCTAAAGAGCCATCATATACCTGTTTAGCCCGCTGACCAATTTCACGAAGTGTCATCTCCGCAACTTCAACGTTCTCACTTGTACACAACTCGGACACAGTGTCTAGGTCATCGTCACTGAGTACGATAATGCGCCACAACTCGGGCTTACTGCGAATGTTCGGGTTTGTGCAAACGTCTTCCAGTGTTCTGTAGAGGCTGTCTCTGTCGCTGGTAAGTCTTTCTCTCATTTTGAATGTGATGCGTGCTTTAGCCGCAACATCCTCTAAGGGAATGTCACCTGTTTCTGACTGGACAGTTACACCGGGGGCAATGATAACTCGATATGTCCCTGTTCGCCTATTCTCGTAAGTAAGCGTGATGACTGGGTATTGGTGGCGTGCCATTTTTCGTAATTATTCCTTCACATTAAGTTCGTGTTGCATAACCTATAGCTGTCATTGTGTTATGTGACCTTGAGCCAACGGTCTTTAAATCGAATGCCAGACTCTTTAGGGAACTGGTTCACAGGCTTCCAATACGCGGTAACTACCTGCTGATGTGGCGGGTCGATACTAATAACAAGAATGAGGTTGCACTCTTCCGGCGGGGCACCCTTCTCAGGGGCGATAACACGGCTGTACTCCTTTGAGCGAATACTGATAGACCGCCCCGATTTACGTTTATCGTCGTATTCTGTGATGGAGTATGTGCCAGGGTTATACGATTGAAGTGTGAAATAGACATCCTCCGCCGTCAGTCCTGCAAGTTTCCCTGTGGATAGCTTCTCATACACATGCTGACTAAAATCAAGCGTAACAGGATTAATAGCTTTCACATGCTGGTGGAACCTTTCGACGCTTGCTTCATCCATCTGCTGATAGGTGATTTGCCTCTGCCCCTTTGTGAGGCGGGGCCAATGCGCGCGAGTACCTTTTTTGCGCGCAGTTTTCTGCTTAAAAGCCCACAATGAAAGAATCTGTGGAACATCCCACGGCAGACCATTTTCCTCAGCTTTGGCTTTCTCGCGGTCAAGTTCACGCTGTAACCGGCGAACCTCTCGCGCTGGAGTCTTGGGGTCACGCATCTTTGCATCACGGTCAGTAATATACCTTGCCCTGTCTAAGTAGATGCGTTGCTTCTCCAGCTCAACCAAGTACTCTTCTTCCGTCTGAGGTGTTCGCTCTTTAGGTGAAGGAAGGATATAGGTGCGCCCATTAAGACCTGAAACCTTAATGTCTCCTGGTTGGAGGGGCGTATCGGCTACTGACTTGGCGTTAGGTAGCGTGCGCGGCTTACTGTTATTGGGTGGTGTTGGGCGCGGCATATTACCTGGTTTAGGGATACCAGGCTTAGGAGGTGATGGCTTAGGGGCTGATGGTTTGGGTTTAGCGTCAGCATTTGACTTAGTGGCTGGAGTGGGGTCTGACCCAACTTTTTTCGCGTCTGCCTTTTCCGATGCCATCTTTTGCGCACGTTTCGCTTCGTATGCTTCGCGTCTTGCTTTTTCGCGAGCATACTTCGGGGCAAACTTATCGCTGGACATCTGTTCGGCAATGGTGCAGACGTGGTTTAGTGACCCATGTGGGTTATCTCGGTAAGGGCATCTCTCTGCTTCTTTTGCGTCGCATTTGCCGAAGTCATTATCGTTGTTGAGATGGTATTTTGGGGGAGATGCCGCCCCTGTTGCTTGTGTCGTCATCTTTATTTAGTCTTTCTTCTTCTTTTTATATGTATCCTACGGGTTTGTGGTAGGCATATTTCGTACATAGCAAAAAAAGGGGAGCCGTACAAACAGGGTTTGTTTGTGCGGCTCCCCTTTGAGGGGGTGTAGGGGCTCACGCCGGGTTGGTGATGGTGATGTTAGGCATGAGCCCCTACTGCTTAGGACGTACTCTCATACCTGCTGGTGGTGGGCGCAGGTAGTTACAGGAGAGCACCTAAGCTTATGGGATGCAGACATGTTTGTGCCTGCGAGGGTGTGTTGCGAGGCGGCGGGTTAGGTCGCCCCGTAATACAAGTATAGCACACTTCAGATGGGTTGCAAGTTACTATGCTTGATTTGGGGTATTTTTTTTGTGTGAGGTGTTTCACTGTAAAATCTTTTGAAAAACCGTGTTTTGGCGGGTGGCTATGCTAAACTTGAGGTATCGAACCTGCTTCGGCGCGGAAATTTATATTTCACGTCTTAGGTGCCTCAAGGATACCCCTGAGCATCTAGGTTCTACTGGTTAAGATGCGTAACGCGCTATATCTTGCCATGACAGGCGGATTGTTTCGCTGTCGCGGTGCGTGAATGTGCCAATATAAGGGTAGCGTCCTGGATGTCACCCTGGCGCTGTAATGCACCTGTAAATATAACTCTATACGATTGAGGTAACTCTTATGGCTGAGAAGAACGCTTGGCAGACTATTGTTGATGACGCGGCAGAAAAGGCTGGCATTTCGCTAACCGCTGGTCGCAAGTTCGCTAAGGAGCTGATTGAGGGTATTAAGGCGCACCTTGTGTCCGGTAAGCCCCTACAGATTCTTGGTTTTGTGAACTTTGATGTCGCACTGCGTGGTGAGCGTGACCACAAGAACCCGCAGAGTGGCGAAGTTATCACCAAGCCTGCTCATAAGGCTATCACCGCTAAGGTGTCTAAGAGTGTCAATAAGGCGGTCGGTGCTATTAAGCTGACTAAGGATGAGATTGCTAAGGCAAACAAGTCCAAGTAGCCTCATTTTGCGGCGGTACGCCCTGTATAAAGCAGGCGTACCGCCGTTTTTTGTCCCCTGGGTCTGTTATAATTTTGTGTAGACGACTGTAGCAGTTATTATGTTTGGAAAGGCTCACATGGCTATTCATGCCCGTAAACCGTTTAAGGCGGGAGAACCTATCGAGTTCACCTTCACCAATGGGAACATGATTTTAGTTTCCCCTGCTGGTGGGGACATTCATGGCGCGTTCCTGGAAGCTGTAGAAGTGCTTCCCTCTACAGGTAGTGGTGAAGAAAGATATAGAACGGCTCAGGTAATTCTTGACCCGAAGCAGATTATCGCGTTCTTCACCGCAACTATCCCCATGACTGGGTATAATGAACGGCAGTTGCGAGATTTGGCTTTTGATAGCGGTCTTGTGGAAGACGTGGAAGGAACTCAGGCGAGGTTAAAGTCCAGCGGCGGGGTGGCTCATATGAGGATTGACCCGCCATCGCCGCCAAAGGACAGGACATGCCGCGTTGGAGACACTTACGGAGACGTGCTAACGTCTAAACCTCGGAAGGGCACCCCTGGGCTGGTGGATTTCACATTCACTACAGACGGGGAAGATATTACGCTTACTATCCCGCCGGATATGCTGGTGGCGTTATTTACCTCTTGCTGTCGCTCAGTGAACTATACCCCGGAAGAAATGCGTGAGATGGCTATCCGTGCTGACATGTCGCGTCCTGTTAGCGTTCCGAATCGTAAAGAAAAGCGTCGTCGAGAACGTGTAAGGAAGGTCGCTAAGCCAGCTGGTGCATACAACCTGTCTAACCTTAATTTGCCAACCGAAATTGGCGGCAAAGCCAAGTCAAGCTCTTCGTTCTTCCGGTGAACCAACTTATCACTTAACATTTCGAACTAGCCCACCAAGAATTAAGAAAGGTCTTTATAGAAATGTCTGAAAAACCCGAAGTCATGCAGTTGTCAGCACCTAACTTCCAGCAGTTCGCTCGATACATCTTGAAGGACTGCGCTTCTACCCCCTGGGATTCTTATATGCGACGTGTCTACCGCACGCTAGGGCTTCCTGATGGGCTAGAAATTCCGCCTGCGCCCACTAGCCGCTTTGACAACTACGGCATGTCGCCTGGGATGTGGCATAAGGCGGCACTATCTGCCGGTTCTTACAGTCTTGCTTTGGAGGCGTTAGGTGTTGCAGAAGCTTTCAATGCGAATACTGGACTTGAAGACTTGAAGCGCATCTCCGCATCTGCCCATGCGCACCCACTAGCGCCACTGTTCACGCATGGTGTCCGTAAGTTCACAGCCGAACAGCAGGCAACGTTGAATCTGTTAGTCAGCCCGCATATGAAGAAACTAATTTCAGCTGTCGGTATTGATGCGATGCTAGGTTTCTTGCCTGCAATTGAGTTTATTGATGGTTACGGCTATGCTGACTTGTCGCGCCTTATTGACTCTGAGGGTGTTGAGTCGCTTGTGCCTCTCAAGCCTTCTCAGGTGGCGGACTCGCCGCTTGGTCGCATTCTCACTGAGGCGTTCGATGTGATGGACTCAACTTTGGCGGATATGATGGCGATGCCTGAGTCAATTGCCCGCATTGGCTGGTTCCTCACTCATCCTGCCGAAGAGTGGGATACCCTAGATGCCCCTATTGCTGTCCGTGAAGCCCTCCCAGGCTATGTGGCTGTGGAAGCTTCTGAAACGAAGCATTTTACCGACATGGCACTGTTTTAGGTAGAAGCTGTATAAGGGCACAGAAAAGCCCCTAGAGCCTCAATGAGAGGTGTTTCTAGGGGCTTTTCCATGTGTGAAGGACGCTTTAGCTTTCGTATCCGGCGTTTAAGTCTTCCAAAGTGGGGATGTCCAGGTCAGTCTGAGTACCTGCAAGGGGGTAAGCGAACTGGATGCGATTAAGTTCCGGCTGGTAGAGTGCCCAGTAGGGATTTTCGTAAATCCATGAGTGACCTGGGATTTCGCTAGTGTGCGCGTTAATACTGTGGGCTACAGCGCGAGGAATAATGTCAGCGACATTGCGGGTATGCAGATGCCCATCTAGGTCTTCTAAACCTTCGCCAGTGTTAATGTCTGTAACGTCGCATTTCATGGAGTATGAACCGTCTGCCGAAATTTCTTCGTTGACGCTGGAGATATTCAGTAGCGGGCGTACAAGCGTGTTAGCTTCCAGCGGGAACGGTAAAGGCTCAGGTAAATCAATCGTTCCATACAGGTAGGACGGGGCACTCATCATCGCAACGCGAAGCTCAAGCTCAGAGAACGGCAACGTCTCATAAGCATCATCAATCGCGTATTCAGCGTCATATTCAGCAGGATTTACAGACATGGTTAGTAAAGACCCTTTCGAGGCATATAAAAAGTTTAGGGAGGCTACCAAGCTAAACATTACATCCAGCCCGATAGCCTCCCTAAACTTATAGCGCAAAGGCGCAACTTCTGCCGCTACTCAGTATAAGTACCCTGAGTGGAAATCCACCCATTGAGAGCGTGCATACGTCGCCAATCCATAGGAGAAACAGTATCTTCCATATTGAAAAGGCACGTGAAATCGGCATTGCGGAACTCATCAACGGTCGGCTTATCCTGCTCACGAGGCTGTTCAGAGCGAACAACAGCGATGTTACGGGTACCGAAACGGTTGAACGCGGCTTCGGATTTAATGACTACCGGCGAGCCACTGAAACCAGCCTGACGCGCCTGCCACTCTTCAAAATCCATAAGCTCCAGAGTGCCCGGCTCATAGGTGATGACGGGCATCAGCTGAACCTCGCCACCACGAATCTGATACACGACAGCTTCCAGAGTAGTTTCCCAGTCGTCAATTTCATGCCAATGCGGGTCATTGCGCGGGAACACCTTGAGAGTTACCTTGCCGCCAACAGTGTAAGTATGACCACCAATGCGGGTGCTATAAGTACCTGCACCAATATACTGAGTGTGAACCTTGCGGATAGCAGACTCGATATGCTCAGGGTAAACGTCTAGAGGGAAGTCGAACTCGTCACTCAGAAGCTCTTCTTCTGCCATGCCCAGATGGGCGGCAATTTCCTGCGCCGTGATGCCGTTGCGGGCGAGGGTCTTGAGGGCGGCTTCCTTGGATGCACCATCAAGTTCACGCATCTGCTTCATGGAGTCAATGAACGACTGTGGCGCGTCAGCAGGAATTTCCGTGTGAAGAGTGATGCGGGGGACGTTGGCGTTGTCAGTCATGAGAAAGAAACAATCCTTTCAAAAGTGTATTTGTGATAAGTTAGTTAAGTGTGCCTCAATGCAAAGCGTGAGTCGCGGGTTACCCACGTGGCTCAGTAGCACCTTACAAAGACGCATACCTAAAGTGTAACACAGATTGCTGATTAATGCAAGAAGGGTCGCTATATGCGGTACAATAAAGGGGGACCCCTATATACCTACAGAGAAGGAGTTTTGTATGGAAGAGCTGTCAGGAAATATGACCATCACAACTTTCATTGAGGCTACCATTATACCATACCAGCAAAATCGGGAAGCAGAAGGCAAGCCTGTAAGGTTTTACCGCGTTATGACGCTTAGCGAGGCACCAAAAGATTTGAAACCTACAGAGTTGCCCGTCACCTCGTCACAAAGCATCCACCTGAGCACACATACGACGGCTGGTGAAGATGTAAACATTGCGGCGCGCGTTATCACCAGAGTTGTTCACGACGAACACGTGCAAGGGTACCTGGAAGCTGTATTCAATCGCGCCCCTGCTGACGACAAACGCCTGCTGGCACTCTATCACAATGCCAACCCTGCGAATGTGTATGCGGTAAAAGGTGTTTACACGTTCCCTGTGGGGGTTACACCGCATGATGCCGCCTGTACTATCCTCAACAATGCCGCCAATAGGGAGAATGTCACTCCTTCGCTGTGGGTGAATTTGGTAAAAGAGATTCATGGATTAGTTAGCCCGACGGCAATAAACTCTGTGGAGTGCCCAGGCATAGATGGCAGACCTTGCCAGCAAGCGACACATAATCACATTCCAGACATGATGGGGCTATGCTCCTGGATTGAGAAGGATTCCGTTTAGATGTAAAAAGAAGAGGTGGAACCCCTATAGGTTTAGGGATTCCACCTCTTCCATATATTTACTCGCTAGAGTTATTAAGTTCCGGGCGTGCCGTGGCAACATACTTCGTTACAAGACTGTTTGCAAGATTCGACTGAACCTCCAGACTTGCAAGGAAAGCGGTCTGAATATTCTCAGAAAGTACCGATATGCCTGTCACGGTGTGAGCTTCGTTAAGTAATTCCTCATTATCCTTGCCCCAAGCGCGGCTACTCAAGATGAGGGTGTTTAGCTCAAACTGGTTTGTTTCTACAAAGTCGCGCACAAATTCGAGAACGGCAGTGCTGTTAGTAATCCAGCGACTTGCGGCGGTACCGCTGTGCATACCGCCGTCCAGTAGACCATCCGCGCCGCCGATACGGTTGCCAGGCTCACTCTTAAAGAGAGTGAAGGTGTACTTGCGACCGTTAGGGGTGTAGGAGTAGGTGTTTGTGGCGGCGAACGAACGCGGCTTGAAGGTGAACGCGGTTCCGTGCAATGCAGTGTGGTTCTGGCTCTCTGAAACATTGCCGTCTTTGCCGATGTGCGGCTTGTCGGTCACGAGGACAGTAACGGATGCGCCTACATTGTCTTCGTAGGCTGGGCTAGTTTGAGTTACGGTGTAAATGAAACGTGAGTCTTTAGACATACTGGTTCCTTTCGTGTTAGAGTGAAATGGCACCTAGCGAAGCCATTGCTTTTGGCTTCAAAGGCATTTTTAAAGGTGCCTCTTGCTTACAAGGCACCACCCAGTATATCAATATTTGATGCGTTGCGCCTAGTGGGGATGCTGTGAGGTTCGTCCCAGTAGGCGCAACGCTGGTTTAGTTAGGCACTAATGATGTACGCTCGACAGGGGCGCTCAATGAAGATGGTGAGCGTTTCGCGGAGGTTGTTGCCCTGCGCGGTGAGTCCCTTATAGCTGATGAGCTTTGAGGTTCCGCGTGCGTGCCAGCGCCCAGTTCAAGGGCGGACAGATGCCTGCTTGTTTCGCTCGATAATGCCTACTTGCTGACCATCTGTGTTGATGATGCGGTACATGTTCTTGTGAATGCGTTCAATGGCATATCCACTAATCTTCATTTTGTGCCTCCTGTAGGTATCTTAGCTGTTGCTGATGTGGCGTTGAATGATGGTGGTTAGTTCTGCGTGAGTGAGCTGGCTGTAGGTTTTCTGGGTCTTGGCGAGGTATGTGATGACCGCGTTAGTGGCGGATTCGACGTGGTATGTTTCGCCGGGCTTTGGGGTGTACGCCTCATCAAGCTTATTTGACAATGCGGTGAAGTGGTTCATTGTGGGTTACTTTGCGGTGTAGGGGGTGACGAACTCGTAGTAGAGGACATAGAGTGCTTTGAGTGCTTCTACATGCTCTTCAACGCGGCTCTTAGCTTCCTCAAACTTTTCGGTTGCCTTCTCGTAGGTTTTGCGGGCAATGGCAAGTGCCTGTACGCCGACGGTCTGGATTGCTTCTAGGGTGCGGTCGTAAGCAGTCTTGGCATCTTCAAGCTTCTCTGCCCAGTAGTTTGCCCAGGAAGTAGCGATTTGGAGCAGGCTTTCCTCTTTGGCTACTTCATTGTCGAGGTCGGCTTCAATTGCGGGGGTGAAGTCCTTTGCGGTCATCGGTTCTTCCTCTCTGTGGTACTTCAACGCTTGCTACATAAATAGTGTACCACAGATTAGAAAGTTTACGCAACCCTTTCTTTTTTGAGGGGGCAGATAAACGTAAGCCCACCCAAAAATATGGGCGGGTTTACGTTATTGTCTCACATATTACTCAGTAAGATTGGAGAAGTTGAAACTATCCGTTGCATGTCCAACAAGTTTACTGAAATCAGCCAGTCCACAAAATCTAGTCACGGCATCGCGAACATCTTGCGGTGTGCGGATAGTGTCATCGAGAGTCTGCATTGAAATTTTCTTAGAATACTCTGAGGATAATTCCCACCAGTTTCCATCCCAAGACACATCTGTTCGCTCATTCACAATACTGGTCATCATGTCTCGTAGCTGTGCAAACGACAAATACTTGTATGAGAATGGAATATGCTCCTCCAGACCGGCAACTTTAAGGAAGTAGAGAATGCCAGCCGTATCGCCTTCGAGAAGAAGCGGATAATACAGCGCGCATTTACAATCGTCATAGATGTGAGCATCAGGGGCAACGCAGAATCTATTGATGGTAGCGCCATTTTGAGTAACCGAACGCGCGGCACGCAATGTTCCTGAGATAGACTTCTCCAAAACCTTAGAGTAGTTATATGTATCCAGCTCTCCACCTACATGAAACCGCCTCTCAATCTCTTCAATGGGTTGGTTAAAGATGGCGGAGGCGAGATAGGGGACAGTGTATAGCAGATTGAAGGTTGCCATCTTGCACCCCTCACCCCATACATTATCTCCAGGTAGCCAGTGGTCGTCGCTCTCAATATCAATCACTCCAGCGCCATAGAATGACGTACAGAATGATGAAAAATTGCCACTCAGAGTGAAGCTACTCCCATCATAGAAGGAAGTTGAGCTTAGTGCTACACCAGGGGTAAGGATTGATACAGAACTGTTCCACACCTCTATACCAATGCAACTAGCACCCTCAACACTAAGGAAGGAAGACCCCTTAATAGAACCCCCATCAATAGTTGCATCCTTCGCAATGACTTCAATAGCTTGGTGTGGGAAATTTTCTTCATCATAATTATCGGTAACAATACCCTTTAAGGTGCTATCGGTTACATCTAATGTGAGCTTAGGGTATTCACCGTATTTGTCATAGTGCCAAAAGGAATCAATGGTGCTACCGGCAATAATTCCAGAGGCTTCAATCTGTGTACCATGATAAATAGTGGAGTCCTTAATTTCAACGTCTCCACCGATATTGATTCTATAGTCGGAAGAGGTTCTGCCGCGAGGAATCTCGAAGTCGTCCTCAGAGGATTCATTGCTAATAGTAGTATTTACAATAGATGCTTTCCCTCTAATTGTCGCCCTAGCATTGTGCATGTTTACGGTGAAAGGGTCTACCTTCGCTTCTTCGTAAATCTTATTGCCGCCAATGATGTTCCTGGAGGCTTCCGGCGGAAGGGAGTAGGTGTTGCGTCCCTTTCGTCCAGCAATGGTGAGGTGCTTATGAAGGCTTGGAAGGTTCTTCTCAATATCTTCAAAGACTGAGGGGTAAGAGTAGTCTTCATTATAAACTCTACTACCCCAAAACAGGGTGTCATAGAGTACGTAGTGAAAGTATGGGTGCGCCTGATTAGACTCATACCATTCCCCCGTATAATAGTAGGGGCCAGTTCTGGGAGCCAGGTCATCACCCTTAACAGACAAGATAAGCTCCTTAGGGACTGATTCGAAGGTAAAGGGTAGAATGTCTTTAGTTACTTGAGGGTAAGCGTGCTTAAAAACTGGGAATCGAGTATTTTTACTAAGGTTTCGCGCGTACTTAATGAGGTGGCGGCAGTCTGTTGAAGTGGAAGTCATGGGTTTTCTCCTTTTTTGCTGGTGCAAAGTAATTCATTAAATCCATTGTACCACAAATTAAAAATGCTATGAAACTGGGTGGGGAATTAAATAGGGGTGTGCTGGTGATTTATAGTATCCAGCACACCCCTATTTAGCACCATTATCAAGCGTTATCCTTGGGAGAACCGCGTGTTACGTCCCAGTGGTAGTCGATAATCGCAGTTGTCCCGCACAATATCCGCCATGTCTACGCCGTAAATTTTACGGATGGTGTCTTTCATTTCTTGCACACTTCCAATATCGGGGGCATGCCCATTCATGAGTCTAATGAAATGAATGACATGCTGGCGCATATCCAGGTTCTCACCCACCTCAATAATAAGGTTGTTCATACTACTTTCAAGCTGGGCAATAGACAAGCTCTGGTACTGTACAGGAACCGAATTGTCCAAGCCACCCATTTTAAGGAAGTACGTGACAGCCATCGGGTGACACAGCAAGAACAGCGGGTAGTATAATGCACAACGGCACTGGTCACTCAAGTGAGTGTCCGGTAGACAGCAGAACTGCTCAATATTATGCGGCTTGCGCAACAGCTGGGCGCTTAGGTTGAGTGTCCCGCGCGCATTGATGGAGAAAGCCGTCTCAGGTGAAGTCCAGCCATCGTCCCAATAGACACAGGATTCAAAGTCACGCTGGGACAGCATGAGTGGCAGGATGTAGTACCCATTCACGCGGTCAAAAAGGTAGCCGCTACCACTACTGCTTTTAGGTGCTGTTGCTCGAAGCTTGAAAGAGCCACCAAAAGTGCTGAACTTGATGCCCATATTGCCCTCAATGTGAGCGTTTCCACCTTCAAACCAGACATCTTTAAGATTCAGTGAACCAGACATGCTAAGGTTCGCGTCTCGCCTACTGTAAAGACGCTTAATCTTGGCTCCAGAGATGTTGATGTTACCGTCACTTTCAATGTTGGCGCTCAAGATTTTTACATCATTGAGGTGCAAATCAATATCATCGCTAGTTACATGGACGCGCTCTAACGAACTATCCTCGATAAGGGTGTTTCCCGTCAATGCACAGCCGTAGTAGATAGTGCTATTGCGGATAACAGTTTTACCTTTAATAAACAGCTTGGAGTCACTGTTATATGATGTTAGGGGCAGACCGCTGAATGTGCCATGCGGCATGGAATCGTTGGTAATTACACCACTTTCAATGGCGGCATCCCCGGAGATGCGGCAACCTGCATTGACCATATTAACCTTATAAGGGTCTACGGTTGCTCGGTCGTAGATGTAGTTACCACCTAGAAGGTTTTCAGTACATTCAGGCAGTGAGTACACGTTATCGTACTTGTAGAGAACTTGCTGTGCGTCGCTAAAGACGGCAGGGATATTGATGCTTGGATTGGCAATCAGGGTCGGTAGGGGTACGTCAAGCTTTGGCTCCATTACGCCGGTTTCCTTATTGTATTTTCCGGCGGTGCTGTAGAGGGCGGAGAGGTACTGCCAATTTTCAGGATGAACCTTTCTATCCACTTCGTACCAAACATTCGTAAAGGGGGTACGTAGGGTGCCACGCCCATCTCTCAGGGTGTCACCCAGGGGGATGCGCCAAACGCTATCGGATTCCTGGATGGTTTGCCGCTTCTTCTTGGGGATGGTGTCATCGGCGGTATGCTCCCAGACGGGGATAGTGGTTGCCTCGGTGATGGGCTTCCAGTCAGGGTTGTGCTTGAGTAGCGTCCTGGTGCTGTTTTTTGTGGTCACGATACTTCCTTGTGGTAGTAATAAATAAAAGCCTTAATTAAGAGTGTACCACATATTTAAACAGCTGTCTAGCGGTTATGCTATGTAAAACACACCCCCCCCCTTGCAGAAATGAGCCGCAAGGGGGTGTTTTGGTGTTCGACCTGTCGCTAAAAGACCTCTCCTTCTAGAATCTTTCGATAGGAACGCTTGTATAACTTGTCACTATTAGCGACACTATGCATGAAGTACACGCCACGGTCGCTATCAATAGTAAGCGCCCGCGTAATATCTGCCTTCATCGCAGGCTTTAACTCACCAAACAATAATGTCAGGTCATGTAGCCCATAGTCACGCTTGAGAGTTTCGCAAAGCATGGCACTCAAACTATCCTCGCCAATATTAACTCCCAACTCATCCGCAATTTTATCAATCAGATAATCATTACGTTCATTAACATCATTAAGCATCTGAGTGAGCTGTGCCCAGGTGATGTTACTGTACGCCTCGGGGACACACTTCTCCAGCCCATCGACAGCCTTGATGAAATATGTGATTGCAAGAGGGTGTCGCAATAGCAGTAGCGGGTAATACATTCCACAGCGGCAACTATCAGAGTTGTGGATTTTAGGCGCAATACAGAAAGTTTGCACTGTCACACCACTTTGAGATAGATTTTCAGTATTCTTCTCAAGTGCGCTTAGCTTTTTCTGCGCATCGCCCTTCTTTAAATCAGTAGTGTATGGATAAACAATACCAGCTTCATAATCCTCACCTTCGACAGCAAGTAGGGATGGCAGATGGTAAAGCAGGTCACCATCTCCCTTGTTCACAAAATATAGTGGGCGCGGCTGACCGAACGAAATTTTTGTTTCGCCACTGGTAGTTACTTTGAGAGTGAAATCCCCGCAGATATTGCGCCCAACAACAGTAATGTCACCCTCGATATGGATACGTCCCTCATGTGACGGCTGAAAGCTTACTCCGACAGTATCAACGTTACCATCAATGTAAGTACCGCTATCAAAAGATGAATCCCTATGCTTGCCACTAAGTACCACGGCACCACTATCAACGGAGCAGTGGTTAAGGGTTAGATACTTAATAGTGCCCAATTGGGCATCTGGCGAAATATTGAATCCTTCGCCGGTAGGAGCATTCTCCTCTGTTGTCGAAATATATAAGGTGTGCTTCTTGGGGTTACGGTGGCGGTCGGTGTAGCTTACCGTGAGAGGCGCAATAAACTCTTCCATTGTCTCCTTCTTCATCTTTAAATGGTGGGGGATGTGCCAGTAATATTTCTGTAGTGTGCCAGCCAGCTTTCTGGCAACTGTCTAACATATTTATGCCAGGTGGTGTGATACTCAGTAGCAAAATTTGACTTTATTTGATGCTGGCTCACTGTGACAGGATGATAGATGGGCTGAATGTTTCGGCATACGTTCAGGTAGATGTTGTTCATCACTCTCTGCGCATCTGCACTCTCTAGTTCGTCCTCTGCGACATATACGCCCCACGGGTATAGGTTTGTATCGGTAGTGTCTGCGTCATCTTGTAAGCAATCTTCCATAATGCTGGATACTGTTTTCGATAGGAGGTTTTCTAAAGCTGAGAAGCTAAGTGTGCTAAACGGGTTCCTGATAGTACCGTCAAGTGACGGGTAATCAGCATTGCTAACTGATGGTACGCATAAACCTTCTACCCGGAACAAATACTGTAACGCGAGCGGGTCACCAGCCATGATAAGCGGGTACCACATGAGGCAACGGCAGTATGGGTTACGCGCCCTGTGTTCAGATGCTTTGAGGCACATAGTGAACTCTCTCCATGAGGCGCTTTTCAACAGTCCGTATGTTGCGGTTAATCCGCGTAAGATACCGGCGGCAGGGGCTAGATACGAGCTATCCCGCACCGTACCTTGGCGTGTAGGGTGAGGCGTAATATCTTTAAAGTCGTAACGCAGTTGGCTATACTCAGATACTTCATTAGAGATGTTTTTAGCCGCCAGAATAGCAGGCTCCGGTAAATCATCAGGAACCTCAATAACTGTATCTCCGCCAATCTGAGCTTTATATACATGAATGTTCCCTGAGATGGTGGACTTACCTCTCATAGTAACTCTATAAGTGCTGACGTTGCCAAGGATTTTTGCGTCACCTGTAGCAATTAGGTGCTCATGCGTTCCGCCGAACACTTGAGCGTTACCCCTGAAAACGCAGGTGCCTTTCGTTGTCACACCGCCTACAGAAACGGTGCTTACGGTTCCGTGACTCATGGTTGAAGCTCCTTACTTCTATAAGGTAGTTATGTTGGGGGTGCCAAAATTTAATAAAAAACTTTAGCACCCCCAACCTGGTTATGACTCGTCTTTAGAGTGTTCCAAACCGAAGCTCAGATGCGCCAATGATGTCACACCTGTAGTTCCACCACTTTGTGCGGCTTAGCACTACAGGAAAGTTCTTCGTTTCAGGAATATATGTGGTAACCGCTTCCTTCCATCGCTTAGATGTTTCAGTCTCAGTTCCGTAAGATGCGGTAGGGTGAGCGTCGCTTTGAAGGATTTCATCAATGACGAGGCGCATACGGTCTTCCATCATTACGTTTGTGAACGCGCTGTAGGGGTTGCGGATAGAGTCTTCCACATTTACACTTAGGGCATGACCGGCGGGCTGTAGGATGCCGTCTGCGCGGAAGAAGTACTGCATTGCGATTCCATTACCCATAAGGTACAGCGGGTACCACAACATGCAGTGGCAGAGTCCCATGTTTCCCTTGTGTGTAGCGTGGTCGATACACCATACGCCACTTAGGGCGTTCGAGTCTTCAAGTACCGTCTTCGTGATGTACAGCATGTTTAGCAGACTCTTCCTATCGAAAGACTTTCCCGCATTGTAGAATTGCCTAGTCTTACGGTTAGGCTTAGTTTCCTTAATGTTATAAAGAAGCTTCTCGGTGTTCTCTGCGAGATTAAGTGCGGTGTCTGAATGGGGGATGTCAATCTTAATATCTCCCTCAAGCGTCACATTGCTAAACCTGATGTTTCCACTAATATAGGCGTTGTTCTTGATGGCACACTTCTCGGTCGTCACTCCATTAATAGTCGCCTTATTCTTGATGGTCAGCCTATCGTGGGAGCCGCCAGTAATACTGGAGTTGCCGGATGCGGTCACATTGTTTAGGGTAGTGTCACGAACGGTGGCATTGTTTTCAATGAGAGATGTTTCATTGAAAGTTACATCGCCAAATACGCGCGCGTTGTCAATGACTAGCGAAGTGTAGTCAGAGTAGCTGTTAGCACGCATGAACTTACTGGTGGCAGGATACTCATTGCCGTCTACCCCTGTGGGGTTATCGAAGTCCACGTCAGGGAGATTACCTTCACTGGTGGCTACGATTACGGGATAGTTGTTTTCAGGCGTATTGCCGGGCGCATATGCGTAAATCAGGCTCTTATCCGATTCGATGAGCTGATTTAGCGCCTTTACCTTAGTAGCGCCAATGACGAGCGTATCCTCCTTTGGGTTACGCCCCTCATTCGGAGCTACAGTTTCGCAGGTGATAGTAATCTGAGTATTACTCATTCTTCCTCCTAAAAAATAATTAACTACAAATAGTGTACCACATATTGCTTGGATATGTATGGAACTCATAAAAGTAGTGGCACATATCGGGAGATATATGCCACTACACCTAGCACCTACAGCCAGGGCTTGCCTAAGATGATGCTCCGTAACTGTTGGAGACATTCAGAAGTAATAACATCCTCACTAGGAATATCCACTCCGAATGCATCGTAGTTCTCAATGTACATCTCTGTAACCTTATCTTCCTCGAAGCTACTGCCGTAATAACGGTCTGCAACATACATGCCAGAATACACTTCACTCATTAAGTCTTCCAGCTGGAGAATGGAAAATGAGCTAAAAGGGTTACTCATTGAACTGTCCAGATACGGTGTTACGGCTTCACCAGGGGGCTTAAGAAGACCCTCAGCGCGAACAATATAATGAATCGCGGCGGCGTTGCCAAGGAGCGCCAAGGGGTTCCATAGGGCACAACGGCAACGGTCAATATGTTGGGCATGAACCTTCGGGTCTAGGCAGAACGTCACCTCTCTCAGCCAAGGGTTCTCTCCACGTGAATCAGGTGGCATAAGATTGCCACCCACCGCTTCTGCAATGCGACACAAGTTCTTAAGGCTCATCTCGCCTGAGTATCCAAAAAGTTGCAACGTGTCAAACTCGGTAAGGTCATTAATGAGCCTGCCAAACCAAGGACCAACATTAACATGCTCTCCTTCGGGGACACAGCCACGTGCGTCAATCAGGGTATTGCCAGATAAATGTAGATTGTGGACACTGACATTACCCATAATCCGGGCATTGCCTGTAAGCTTTACGCAGTCAGTGACTACATTACCAGTAATTGCTGATTTATTGAACATCTTGAGGAATGTATGACAGCCGCCATTAATGGTTGCGTCATCTTCTATGGAGCATTTTCCTTCCAGGCGGGCATCCTTCACGACAGCACGCCCCTTAATGACGTTCACGCCATCAAAGCTAGAGCGCCCCTCCAGTACAGCCTCATCAACCACAGCCACAATAGTTTTAGGGCTGGTGGCGTAAAGCCAGCCCATGCGTGCCGGGTGGCGGACCTCTCCATTGGTGGGTGCCCAAAACTCAGTAGGGGCAATCTCATTAGTATTGCTAAAATTCACATCCGGCATATTGGCGGGAGATTCCACGACAAATTGCGCACCCTTAGCAACATTTTCACACCGGCGTTCATTGATGGCAATAAGCTTGCCGCCAGCTTTCTGAACCTTGGTAATAACTGCTGGTGCTTTACCTGTGGGCGTGGTGATTTTCTCGGTATCTGCCTTGGAGTAATCAAGGATACTGTAAACGTGAGCATAAGGCTCAACGACGGTCTGTTCAGTCATAGGTGGTTCTTTCCTTAGCTCTTAATCGAAGATATTGGTTCCGGTTGCTACCTTGATGATGTCTGCCCACTGACTTAATAGGCTCTCAGGGTATTCATCGGGGATGATGTCGCCCATATTGTGTGCCTCAATGTTCGTTAGCAGTAGGCTACAAATATCATCAGAGGATTTATCCGGTAGCTCTTCCAGAGACTTTCGCATGAGCGTTTCGAGGTTGGTGTAGCTAAATGCATTATAGGGGTTGCGGATACTATCTTCGGCATACACGCTCTTATGACCTTCACCCATAGGCTGTAGCTTACCACCTACGCGGAGGAAATAGTGTGTAGCGATAGGGTCGCATACAAGTAGGAGGGGGAGCCAGAGGAGGCAGTGGCATCGAGGGTTGTTTTCCGTGTGAGCTTCACCGTTGAGGCAGATACGCAGGCTACTGTAGTCGCCATTAGCGTTGATTATTGCCAAAGAACTGTAGGTTAGCTCTTTAATGACGGCTTTACCGGAAGCCGCCGTAGTGCCTGCAAGGTATGTAGTGTTGTATAGCCTGTCTCCGTTGTTGCAGGGGAAGACGGGACGCGGGTCACCGGCGGCTCCAAAGTCGTTAATTTCAACGTTGCCGCTAAGCTTTCCGCCACATACAAGAATGTTCCCGTGAACCTTCACATTCCCCGAAATGGTACTTTTAAGCATTGTTGTACACCCGTGAAGAGATGCATTATCGGTTGCGGTAAGCCCCATGTGGGTACCGTTGGCAACCTCTGCATTGCCAGACAGAGTACACGCCGTAAGGTTTACGTTGTGGGCGTGGGCGTTTCCTGATAGGGAGCTAGGGTTTCCGGTGAAGATGGATTCACCCGTGACTTTTGCATTGTCGGAAATGCTTGGGGAGGCGGCGCAAAGCTTGCCAGTGGTTTCTTGATTGCGCGGGTCTGTGAGACTCATTGCCAGTTACCTCTCTATGGATTCTCTAGTGAGTAAACGAAAAACTGTATATAGATATTGTACCACATATTTTGCAAGCCGCTATCAATGCACTAATTATTAAAGGAAAAGACGAAAGCCGTACCAATTTAAGTATTAACCCCGTGGATTTACTTAAATTGGTACGGCTTTTCGTGTCAAACTACATCTTAACGCTTATTGTTATCTACATCATGCAGGCTAGAGTATGCCTGAGCCATCAAAGTGGTAGGGATAGACAGCGGGTGCCACATCACCTTTTCCAGCTTCTTCTTAAGCTCCTTCTCCTCCTTCACACTCTGAGGGTTCACATTCGTGTCAGCAGGAAGACCCATAGAAGCCAGCGGCAGGTTATTCAGCAGGTACTTAGAGTACATGTCAGAGAGTGCGGAGTGCGGGACGTGAAGACCAGGCTTAGCCGGGTCAATACCCAAGATGTCCATTCGCTTACCGAGTGCATCAATAATCTTGGTAAGCGTCACATGCAGAGGTGCGCGGAATGCAACATTGTTCAACGGAGACGAAGCATCCACAAGGGTGTAGATGAAGCTACATGCCTTCGCAATATCCTCACCCAGGGCATCCTTCTGCTTCTTGGAAGCGCCAGACTTAGGCACGCCGTCAATCTTATCCTGAATGTAATCAGCCAGACGCTCAGCAACATCAGATGCAAGGTTCTGGTCGTTCTCCTTAACGCCCTTAGACAGCTTGCCGGGGTCTGCGAACATCTCTTCAATGGTCATCATGGCGACAGAATTATCACTATTCAGCGACTCTGCGTAGCGGCTAAGTGCGCCCCTGAACGCATTGTAACCGTCAAAACCAATAATGGCAGTCGCAACAGTCTCCGCATAATCAATAAACGTGTCCTTGTCGTCATGAGGTGCCAAAGCCAGTGCGTGAATGAGGTTATCCCAGCTTCGAGGTGAACGCCATGCGTAAGTAGCGGCATCGCGGCAGTTGTTATCCATATCCGACGCAAAGCGGTCAAGTCGAGAATCACGGTCGTCCTCATGCAGTGCGCCGTCACGGTCAGATATGTACTTGACCACCATCTTACGGATAGCAGGCTCATGCTCAAGCATAGGCTTACCCCAGTTATCAATAGCGCCTTCAACCCAGCCGTCCTTATCCTGCGTCACAGGAAGCCATGCAACACGGTTCTGAGTAGGCGGAGCAATGGGGTTCGGGTTCACCGAAGAGTTAGCAGAGTTCGTCGCCAAAAGGATAACGGTTTCTGCGGGAATTTCAGTGCCATCCGGGAAGCGGCGCTCATTGAAGATGTACAGCATAGCCGCCTGGACGTTAGGACCAGAGTTGCTGTACTCATCCAGCAGTAGAATAACCTTCTTCTTCTCACGGATACGAACCTGGAACGGCTCGTTTAGGTATGCGGTAGAAGGGATGTGTTCTACAACACCGTCAGCATTAGTGACAGTGGTTTCACCCACCGACGGGATGCCACCAATCATTTCAGGGGACAGCTGAGAACCGATAAGTACCTCAACGCCTTCATAGTTCATTTCATCCTTGAGGGCGTGAATAGCGGCAGTCTTACCGATACCGGGTTCACCAATCAGCGCTACGGACAAGCCGGGGCGCAGGGAGCCGTCAGTGTTGCTCTTCGGGAAGGCAAGGGTCTTCACGAAATTCATTGCCTTCTTGAGGGGCAGGGGTGCGACAGAGATGTTTCCAGTCGCCTTGTTAGAGGTTGCAGACATAGTGATTATTTCCTATCTGTAGGTGGGTTAAGTGGTATTGGGGATTGATGCGTTAGAAGTTGCTTCGCGGGCGCTCAATCTTAATGATGGTAGGTCGTGCGTTAAGCGGCAGGTGGGAAAAGTAGTTGTTCATCTCCACCACAGAGTTTCTGTTGTGGTCTGAGGTGAGGACGATAGCCAGCTTGTAATTGTGGCGCTGACCAAGTTCCCTAGCTACAGCCTTCCAGTCGATGTATCCGTCCGTAATAAGGATTCCTAGCGCGGCGGGCGGGTGCTTACTGTCAGTACCCTTGTCATACTCATTGAGAGCCTTGACGAAGGGAGCCATTTCAGTGCCACCACCACCAACGAAATTAATTTCGGAGATGTCCCTCACATTCTGGAACTCGCCCATCTTCGTGTCAATGGCGCAGATTCGCATTTCAGCGCGATTCCTAAAATCATTCAAGATGCGGTCGATATTACCCAATGCGCGACCGGAGTCTACTTCGTTCAGCATGGAACCTGACGTGTCCACACCCACGTAAACATGAGGCTTCGTGTCATAGTAGGTAGGGAACATGACTCGGTTATCCGGCATGATGACGTTCAAGCGGTTGTACTTGCGGAATGTTCGGTAAGTCTCACCGGCGGTTCGCTGGCTAGAAGCCGTCGCCAGGGTTCGCTTGAGCAATGCAGTCCAGTGAACGGTGTTTCCTGCTTCGGTCTTCGTAACCCAATCAAGGATGCTTTCGTTGTGACCCTTGCCTCGGCTCTTTTTAGCCTGTTCCTGTCGAACCTTGGCGAGCATGTCCTTACGAGATTCACGCTTGACCATTTCGCTTGCCGCCTGGATGCCTGCGCCGTCCATTAGTGCCTGGAGGTTGTGGTTGGTCACGAACTCGTCGGTAATCCCGCCGCTTCCGTCTTCTTCACCATCTTCTCCTGTGTCACTACCGCCGCCGCCGTTGCCTTCCTCGTCGGAAGTGTCAGATGGGGTTCCGTTGCCAGAATCCTGGCTCTCATCGCCCTGGTTATCTTCAACGTCGCCGTTGCCATTGCCAGAATCGCTAGTATCGTTATCGCCAGTGTTTCTCTGGTTGGAGTCTTCCTGGTTATCGCCACCTTCTTCTTGGTTGGAGCTTGAACCGCCCTTAGAAGCGGTGCCAGCACCCTTATTCCCGTTAGAAGAGGTAGGGGTTCCGTTGCCGCTACCGTTGGTAGACTTCCCGCCCTGCTGACCATTATTAGAATTAGAAGAGTTGCCACCCGAAGGGGGTTCCTCCTCTTCAAAATACTGGAGAATGGTGTCGTAGAACTCCTCCGCGACACCGAACGGGGGGAGGTCGTAGTCGGCAGGAACAAAGTCATTCTCAGGGTCGAGCTTGATTCGTCCACCAAGACCACTAAGGCGCTGGTTAATTTCCAGGTCAAACGATGCGCGGGCGGTTTCGTCGTCACGGTATCCTGCGCGGGCGGCGCGTTCTCGCTGAATAATAACGATACGCAACGCTTCACGCATTATCTTCGTAAACGTCTCAAAATCCAGGTAGTCATCTAGGGAGCCCTCAGGGAGCGCGATTCGCCAATGCTTATCAATATACGCCTTGTCCGTGTTGATAATTGCGGGGCGCAACTGTCGAAGGATAGGTGCGAAGTATGGGGTAATCTTAACAAGCTCCTGGATATAGTGAATATACCTCTCAAGCTCTTTAGGGGTTAGCTTGCGCACCTTAATAGGCGGCTTTTCAGGCTTTTCGCCATTGATGGGCTGACCTGTAATGCTGTTTACTGCGGGAGCACCCGGCGGGGGTGCCATAATAATCTGAGTGGGCAATCCGTTACCCTCCTTTCCAATACTTATACTGTACCACATTTTTAGATGGTTGTGAAATTCCATGTTAAAAGCCTGGCGTGAGTTCTATCACTCACACCAGGCTTTTTGGCGGTAGATATGTAAATGCCCTCTCGCTAATAGCGTCTATATGCGGAATTATTTAGGCACGGTCATCACCAAGGATGTACTTAGTACACGCCTCACTGTATTCCTCAAATGTAATTTCGCCATACGCGCTCTGCCTCAGTAGCTCCTTGAGGTATGGGTCTGTGCATGTGTATCCCGCAAGACCCATACCAGCTTCCACAACGGCGAGAGCTTCTTCCGGGGTTACTGCTGGGCGTGGGTACTTATCCGACTCGTACACCGGGAAATTATTGTTGTTATCCATACAGAAATCTGCATCCTTTCCAGAGATGAAACTCGCCTGCAAACATACCGTATAACTAAAGAGAGTATGTTTGCAGGCGAACTATTATATGTTGTCTAGCTAGTCACTCCAAGAGCCACAGTCGGAGGAGCCAGAATCGTAAGATGAACTGGAACTCCAAGAGGAATCAGACGAAGAGCAATAATCGCTAGACGAACTACTAGAAGAGCTGTAGCTGGAAGAAGAATCATCATAGCTAGAGTAGCTATCCTCGTACCAGTCGTTTGAGTAGTAACCACTAGAAGAGCTACCAGATGAAGATGCACGGCGGGCAGAATTGCGGCGGGTTGCCGCCGCCGCGCCAGATACGCGGGACTTCTTCTTAAGGGCAGAATAACCGAAACGTGACATAATATCACTCCTTACTTTGAGGTGGGCGAGTTACGGACGTACTCTAGGTACCCACAGTATTTAGCATACGCTACCCCAAGGCTAACACTTTCCGTATTGGGGATAGCTTGGGAGATTCGATGCCGCATACTCTTATATTTTACCATTTCCGTGGCAGGATAAACTATCCAAGTTTCTTTCGTCTTGGTATATCTTCGAGTAATGTGAGCGAGGGGCTTATAGGGCTCTACTGTTGTATCGAAAACTGTGTAGATTTTTGGGTTATCAGTGGGGACAAGCACTGTTTTACTACTGTAGTTCGTTGCGATTGGTTGCCACGGTGTCCCTGCATGGCGTAGATGGTCTACATCTGACGCTTTCATCGTGCCCACATACTCCTCCTCTCTACATGTCCATTGTAAGTATCTTTAGTGGCGACCGTTGCCTCCAGTTGCGATAATATTGTACGCCTCTAACACATATGTCTCCCCAGTCTGTTTAGGGGCAATAAGGGATGCAAACATAACTAGAGACATGCCATCACGAGTTTGAGCTTCGTGTACAAACTTGGTAGCTGTAGAGCCAACCCGAACTAGAAGCGACAAATTGTTATCGTTTAGTTCAGCTAAAACATTCTCAGATGGAAGCAACGTAATCGTGCCGAACTCGTTATCGCCTGTCACGGGAAGGACAGTAAACCTTGAAGGTTTACTATCCCCCAATGCTACACACAGTGCCTCCATAGTGGTTGCCCCAATAAAAGGCTCCAACATTGGCTCCGTATGGTACATGTCGTGTTGCGATGTTCGGATACTCACAGGTAGACGATGACGTGTCAGGCGATGCGTTTTAACAGGTGTCCAATTAAGGTTATCCATAGTGTTTGCTCGCATTTTCACCTTATGCACGTACCGGCTTAATGCCAGTGACCTTCTTAACTACCTTACGCCATGCTGTCGCGTCAGTAGGGGTAGCTTTAGCAATAGCGCCAGAGCTATAGTTGCTCATAATTTCAGCATCTAGCATGGGTTCGAGACTGTTTGCGGTCAGGAACTCGTAGGGGTGACCGGCGGGTAGCTTATGCACACTACTTTCGCCGCTCATAATTGCGTTGTACTGGATAGCCGCCGGGCGCGCCATAATGTACAGCGGCAGATAGAGGGCGCAACGGCAAAAACTGCGATGGTTCACAGAGTCGAGGCAGAAAGTAGCTTGCCGCTGATTACTGTCTACAATCTCGCGACTTACTGCGAGTAGCGCTTCAACTGTTTCCGATTGAAAGAACGTCTGCGACTTCTTATGGTTAATAAAGTCAGACACGTATCGGGAACCTTCAATGACAGGTTCCTTATCCATGTCCGGGCGCTTCCCATTCTGGTAGTCAAATGTCTTGCCCGGAACAGTGAAATTGATATTGCCGTCCAGTGTCGATTTTTCTAGGATAACGCCGTTAATGGTCACGTTTCCCTTAATGCGGCTCATGGTGACATATGCGCCGCCGCCCACCTTAATGTTTCCGCCCTTGAGTGAGGATGCTTCAATGTAGGCATTGCCGATGACGACCTTCCCCTTGGTGGACACGCCGCCATTGAGGAACGCTTCTTCTCCCACGTAGGTGTTGTCGCGAAGCACATACGGCTCTGCCTCATATGTAAGGCTTGAAAGGAGCCCTAGCTTTGAAAGGAAACCTAGCTCACTGGGCAGTGGAAAGCCTAGTGAAGCAGGGTTTTCGATAACAGTATCATCAAGAACTACTGCTAGAGGGGCAGGCTGATTAGTGAAAGCTTCCGGGTTAAGGTCTACCGTTACGGGGCCACGTCGAATCTGCCCCTCCTTCTTGATAAGGTAAGGGTCTTCTTCACCTAGCGCCATCCAGGGTGCCTGAGATTCAGGGTTACTGTATAGGACAGGGTGCATACGTTCCTCAGGCTTACGGGTTGCGGCGTTATGCGTCTTGCGCGTAACGTAAGTAAGCGGAACGTCCTGCTCAGTCAGCTCATACAGAGCTGGCTGGATACCTTCGGGAATAACATAAGTGTTGGTGATGTAGCGCGGGGTAGCTACCGTGTACTTATAGTTGTTACCTTTAACAATGAAGCTCATATCTTGTCCTTGAATTAGTTAATTCCAGTCGTGGTACTCTGCCACACCTAGTAGCGCTAGTGCGGCAATAATGATGAGTGCAATATAGTGGTGATGCTTGTGACTGCCGCTGTCTGTGTGCGGTTCTTCGCGCGTGTATCTGTTATTAAGCATGTCCCCTCCAGATTTCTGATAGTTTGTTTATGTATTGCTTGCATGGAGTACGCCGTGCGGGGCTTGAACCCGCGACCCAGGGATTATGAGTCCCTTGCTCTAACCTGCTGAGCTAACGGCGCAAAGTGGTCACTCTCAAAGAGCGCCACAACCTAAAGTGTAGCACAAAAACACTGCCCTATGCAAAATTGTCACTACCAGCTAAATACAGGGGAGATGTTTTCCTCTTCAAGCATGAGGTGAGGTTCATATAAAGGATTGTGATGGTATGTCCCCATTGAAATTGTCGCGTCACGCACATCCTTATAGGTTCCAGTGACCGTAGCCCCACCTGAAACGGTCATATTGCCACCTAGCGCACTAGCCCCACCTGTCTGACTATATCCGTACTGCTGAGCATTGTCAGTAAGTAGCGACATTCCGCGATGTACAGCATCCTCATACAGCATCGCATTACCCGACACTAGAGCATTCACCATACACACAGCGTTATCGAAAACCATGCCGTCTTCGGCAACCCACGAGTTATTACCCTGGGTGAGATTGTGCTCCGACTCAATCCACCCTCCCAGCTGTCCTGCTACAACATGTCGCTCGGGAATGTCCCGCGTTGCCCTAATCCGGTGTACGGTAACTAGCTTGTTCTGCCAGCGGGGGTGCATAAACTCTTTAGTGATGTCAGTCATCACATACTTGCGGTGCTTATTGAATTTGTAGGTCACGAATTGTCCTTCTTAAGAAATTTCCTTGATTGGCGCGACGATGCACACCCAACAAGTCGAGTGTACCACATTTAAAAACGACTCCTCGACCACCAGCCAATATATGCGATACACTCAATACTGCAAACCGTCTAATAGTGTAGACGACTGTCGCCTGGCTTGTTGATATTGCGCTCATGATTTAATATTGGTAATATTAGGTACATTAGCTGTAGCTCAATGATGCCGGATAGGAGGGCGTGTTGGCTAAGAACCAGACGTACAGAGCTTTCACTGTGAGCCCGAGGCATATTCTAGACCTGACCGGCGAACTATTAGATAGTGCGTCTGTCATGTCCCGGCTTGCGTCTGAGGTTCAGGATATTTCAGCGTATGCTACTTATGTTGTTCGTAATGATGTGACGCTTGGTGAGCGGTTAGCGCTGGCTGGTGCTGTTCAGCCTGCTACTGCTGGTCGTCGGGCGGGCGTGACCATGCCTGACTTTCTTGCGTTTGGGCGTACTGGCAGGTCGCGTAAAGAGGCTCTGATTCAGCATCGCGTGGTCACTGAGTACCGTTCCTGGCAGGAGCGCATCAAAGCCGTCGAAGGTACTTCTTCTAAGTATGTTTCTCAGGGCTGGAAGCGCACTGTGGATGCTTCTGTACCGTCGTATGGCGAGGGTACCGTTAATCTTGGCGCTGTTGATAAGCAGTATGCGGTCATCGAGAATAACCCTGTTGTGGACGGGGAAATTGTTCTTAAATTGGTGATTCAAGGTAAGTGGCATCGTCTGATTTTCCCTTTTGATAATCAGCGCTTCACTGAGGGTAAAGTTACTCTGCCGGTTATTAAAGTTGAGAATAATCAACCTGTTTTCATTTTCTCCGTCGTAACTGATAACCCTATCGTGCAGTTCTCAGGTGATTACGTTATTGGTGTAGATGTTGGTATCAATAACTATGCAACCGTCGTGGTTCGTAACAGCCCCACTGGTCAAATAGTGCGTAAAACCACGCTGTCACAGCGTGTACATTCTCTCTGGAATAGTGTTCGCGCGTCTGAGCGTCAGGTTCGCGCACTTAACAAGAAAGCGGACAAGCTTATCTATGACCGTCAGGCTCATATGTGCGCGTTTGATGAGGCTCAGTTCCACCGCGAGGCGGCATCTAGGAAGAAGCGTGAGTTGGCGATTCTTGCCGCGCAGGAAATCGCCCACCTGTCACACTCTTACGGTAATGCGGTTGTTGTTGTGGAAGACCTTAGCTGGGTAGTGAACACTATGCAAAATGGGCGCTGGAATCGCGGCGCGTTCGTGCAGTGGCTCACACATTACGTCGCGCAGAATGGTGGCTGGGTTGTCGCTGTGAACGCGGCTAACACGTCGCAGTTGTGCCACCTGTGCAGTGAGAAGGTTACGCACCCCGAGCATAAGGTTTCCATCTGCTCCAAGCATGGCGCAATGGATAGGGATGTGAATGCCGCCGCAAATATTGCCGCCCGCGCTGTCCCTAAGGTTGTGAAGGCGCGAAAGACTCGCGCGAAGAACCGCAAACTACAGGGCAAGGCACCGCTTAAAACCCCTGTCACCAAGGAAACCCTAAAGTATCCTGGGCGGCACAGGACTAAGAGTGCCCCTACCCCAAAGCGTAAGAAACGAGTTGCGGGGGAGGTGAACCTTCCCCTTAGCCCCGCTAGAGTCATTATGACTACGGTACTAGCGGACTGGGATGCATTCGGCATCTTGGAGACCAACAAGGCGGCTATCAATCAGGACTATGCAACCCACGAATGTAGGTTATGTAATCTAAATTGATACCGTCTCGCCTAAAATGTTTACCTGTTAAATATTAAACATGAATTTAAAGAACTTCTGTCCAAAGGACAGCTTCTCACCTTCTGCAACCTCTTGGGTGTCATTGTCTACAACTGCTTCGTCAGTGGGCAACTCTTCTTTAGTCTGCCTTTTTAATTTCTCCGCCTCGGCACGTATCTGCGCAATCTGACGCTCTTCCAAATCCCAGAACCACCGCTCCCAATGAGGGTATGTGCCGTAAGGTGCAACCTGTGAATCAGGGGAATATACTTCCACCGGCTCTTCCTTATCGCCCTCAAGTCGCGCGTAAGGTATCGGCAAATTATCCATGTACGCCATCATAATCTCCCTCTCGCGAGGCACATATGAGCGATAAGGGACAGTAATGATAAGGTGAGGGTCATCATCGCCGGTTAAAATTGTTGGAGTCTGCTTTGCGACAGAATCTTGAATCACCAAGTACCCTGTTCTTTGCAGAGCTTCACTCACCTTGTCCATCTTTGAGTAATTAGCGCGAGAAATAGATTTAGGGACATCAAATCCATCACCTGTCACAGCCTTAAGCTTCAAAGGTGGATATTCGCGTGGCTTAAATTCCCAAAAATCACCATCAACCTCAATGCTTTTATGTGATGGGGCACGCTCCATTAAGTAAGCGGGCACGTCCAGCTGTGGTGATTCTACAATAAGATGAGCATATCCTTTATGCAGTAGGAGGCACGAGTCACAGTCATCTTTAGAACAATTATGTCGCGCGAGGCGAAGCTCAACTGTCGCACTAGAAGAATCAATTTTATTTAGTGAATCCAGGTCAAGATACTGGTTAGGTAACTTGTATCTAGAGTCCCAAAATGCTTTAGCAGACTCATCAGTAGGGTTACCCTCCCAGTCGTTCACTTGGGCTTGCCACGCCATGTCAAGCCACTCCCAATGCTGTAGCAGGCTTGCGAAGCTGACAAACAGCGGTGCGTATCGTGTGCCAGTCCTGGCAAGTTCTTCGGAAATATTGTCAGTCATGCCAGAAATTATACTATAGGACAGCATTAGAGAAGTAGCGCGCTACGGGCATAATTTGGAGCCAGCAACGCACTACTTCTCTACAAGTAAAAGAATTTAATTATTAACACGGTCAGTAAGAGTCACCCATACCGGGTAAGCAATCATGCCGTCATCATCCTGCAATACCTCAAACTCGGGGTCAGTAATCGCAGAAATGGTGCTGAACTTGCTATCAACCCTAGTAAACGGGTAGCTACCCTTAGTGTCAGCAATCCCCTTCGCATGTGATGCAACGCGCAGGGAGCCGTCTGCTTCGAAAAGAGCGTTATGGGGTAGGCTCTTGGTGAGACGCATGATAGGGGCGTGACCGCGAGGCATATCGTCAATAGTCAGCGGAGGCTTACCTAATACCACAAATGTGTTGTGAGTGTCCTTCTGCTTTGTGTCACATACGACCCAGCCGGAGATAGATAGTGCATCTTTACGCACGTATGGCACAGTCGCCACCTTGACAGGAGTGACGAACACCAGGTCGCCTTCGCTGTAGAACTTCTCGTTGAGAGTAACCGTTCCATCTGTGTCTACCTGGCGTGAGTCATGCAGACCTACAATGCGGGCGATAGTCGAGGTGCCTGAATGAATGATTCCAGGGTTTGAAAACATGATGCCCTTCACCAGGTGATACACCTTATCATCCAGATTAACGCCCGTCACCTCACCAAAACCCTTCTTGCTACCGTTCTGGGGAATGTTGGCAAGCAGTGAAGCCTGGCTATCTGAGGCATCAGGGAGGGCAAGTAGATGCCTCTTAACAGCGTACTCGCCTTCACCGACAGGTGTGAGAACGGTCAGTACCGCCGCCACCTCAGCAGAGATATTCGACACTTCTGCGTACTTATTTGCCGTCATTGGTTCGCTCCTTATCCAGAGTATCAAAATGGGTATTCATGGACTCTACTAGCCCATTAGTGATAGACAGAGCCTTTTCCCAATCCTTATGGAACTTATAGATAGGTTCAAGACCCATTTCTGCCCTCGCCTTGCCACTGTCAGAGACACCCTCAATGACATCAGCAACACGATATAGGGAGCCAGCGATACCCTGCGAACCAATCTTACTGTACACAGGATGCAGATTCAGCGCTTCCCACATTCTAGAGCGATAATTATTAGTGGAATCGTTTGGTGGATAAGACACATAATTATTACTTAACGCAGTGGGAACAACTAAAACCTCTAACTCCTTCTCAGACTTCGGCAGAGGGTTGGGGTATGCGTCAATGATGGCGTTTACAGTGTCTTCCGACCATAGCATAGGCGGCATAGTTCGTTTAGCACCTTTGCTCATGCGTAAGGTTACCGCGTCGGGGCGGTACAGGCTAGTGATAGCATCAGGGGTAAGTGTGCCGTCGCCGTTAAGGTCTTCGCGACTATCCTGAATACGCGCCATCACAGCCTTGGCATTATACATCTTCGGCAGGGCGGCAATTTTATCGCGGTCTACTGGGCGTTTGCGATTTGCGGGGGTAGTTACATTTTCATCAAGGAAGCCCATAATTTCTCTCCTTTAGTTAGTTCTTGGTGTGGGTTTTGGTAACTGGGGCAAAGCACCAATCGGTTAGGATTTCGTATGCCTGCTCAGTATGTCGAATGAGGCTCGACTCAGCTTTCTGATGGGATACATTAATCAGATGCTCTACAGGCTTATTGAAGGTGAGATACCTTAAATCCTTCACTAATAGAGGTGACGCTTCGCGAAGCTCTGTAATATATCGGTGCCTTCGCCTAATAACGTTTAAAGCGAGAGTTACGTTATCTGTGTTACTCATCAGCATCTCCATTCTCGGGGACAGCGGCAACTTCAAAAAGGATACGGTGGTGCGATGCGCCCTTCTTGAGCGTAGTCCTGTCATGAATAACGGCGGTCATCTTATACTTACCGTTGGTGTTAATGCTGAAAGCTTCAATAAGAGGGTTTAGCATATCGTATTCAAACTGCCAGGTATGAATTTCGCTACCGACAGACCAGGTGCCCTTAAAAGCGCCATAAGCGGCGGCATAAACTTCACGAGGAAGTTTCTTTGTCACGCCGGGGGTTGGGGCACACTCCTCAAATCGGGCAGTCATAATATGACCATAGTCAGCAATCACACACTCAGCGACCACATAGTTGATGAAATTAATATCGTTAATTGCCATAGTTCTCTTCCTCCTGAATCTTCTTGTGAATCGCCAGGGCTTCATTAGTCTGAGCCTGTAGAACATTTGAAGCTTCAATGACGGCTTCCTGTAGCGCGGCTTCTGCCAAAGCAAGCCCCTTAGCGGTGTCACCTTCCTGAACGGACTTACGGATAAGGTCGCTAATCTGCTGAACACGTTCAGCGCTAACGCCTCGCTCCATAAGAGCACGGGCATGACCTTCCCAAATCTTAACGCGCGCATCCGCTACAAGATTGGAGAAATGTTCCTCTAGTAGCCGCTGAGCGTCATACTTGTTTTCCACGTCAAAGATAAGGACAGTGAGCAAGGTAGTTTCAGTCTCAGGCTCTTCTGTATGGAACACCAGATGGTAGTTGCCGTTCTTTTCTTTACGGGTCTTGATAACACCCACAACCTCACCAGTGTCGATGTTCTTAATAGTGTGACCATCTGGGGTGTGAAGTAGCGCTGGGTAATGTTCCTGCCCAGGGTGGGTAATGAAGTGTGCGAACAAGTCTGCAATATGCGGCGGCACCTTTGGGTTAGTATTCTCCGAATGGATAGCAAGGTAGCTACCTGCGGGGATGTCTACCTGTTCACGAGTGGCGATAGGGATAGTCTGCATGTTCCTTCTATAACATTTCAAAAAAATATATTACAAAGATAGTATATCACATATTGTATGGCATATGCAACCGTTTACCTGTGGGGCTTAACGGATGAATTAAACCCCACAGGTAAACATGGGTTTGGTGTACCGACACATTTGCATGGAATGCCAAGCACTTAATCTAGGAAGCTAAAGTTTTACGCACATTCTTCAACATATTCATTGCGGAATCCTTCAAATTATTGGGAGAAAAATCTGTTCCCGACCCAGAGAACTCCAGCCCCATGCTTGCGTGCCAGAACGCATTCCAATCTTCAACAAGCTTAGTGGTAATGTCGGAAGTAACCATCAAGTCAATATCAAAGTTATTTTCACTTTCAGATGCAAGGTCTTCATGGAAATTCTTAAGGATGGAAACAGCCTGCCAAATTTCATCAGCCACCTGCTTCTTAGCATGGTCATTATCGCTTAGATTCATGTCAGTCAAGCGCTCATTAACACGCTCCAGGAAACCTGAGGAGACAACACCAGTTAAGTCCTGCAATGCCGTCCACGAACCAAGAAGTCCCTTGTACTCACGGAACATGCCCCTCAAGGTTGCGGTACAGTGACCTTCATTATAGATTCGCTGACCAAATGTCTTAGCCAGGTCACGCTGACCCTGAGCCGAAGCAACCTGCTTCTGAATATCGCACACAGACTCAGAAAGCGACTTAAGGGTGCCCTCAATTTCCTGAAAACCTAAAATTCCGACAGTTCCAGTAGCGATAGCAGTTGCGCGTTGCAACCAGACAGCCGCCGACCGACCCTTAGTGCGAATAGCGCTCAGCTGAGAAATAAGTCTATTCCAGCTTCGCGGGGAACGCCACGCAAATTCAGGCGCCTCACGCGCCTCAACACTGGAGCCTCCAACGCTTAGGTTTGCGGGAGCACCACCGTTTCCGGTAGGCTCCATAAGCGTAGCCTTGCCGTCACGAATCGCGTCCACAATTGCTGTACGGATAATACTTTCTTTATAGGTGAGTCGCTTGCCCCAATTAGTTTCAGCGCCCGCACACCAATCTTCGACAGTCTGGCGAACCGCATACCAGGTAAAGCGCCCCTGAATGGGCGTGCTAAACCTAGACGGATTCACAGAATCCTTACCAGAGTTTGATGCGGCAATGATAACCGTTTCCTTGGGGAGGTCAATGCCGTTCACCTTGCGGTCTGCCAGGATATTAAGAGATGCGGCAAGTACATCCAGTGGCGCGTTACGCAATTCGTCAAAAAATAGTACGACCGGCTTACCGCTGTCTGCTAGAGTAAATGTTTTCGCCTGCCATGCGTCAAGCAGGTACTCGACCGACGGGTACTTTACGCTCTCACCCTTACTGTTCGTGGCGGTGATAGACCCTACAGACGGGATGCCTTGGAATTGTTCAGCGTTCATCTGTGAGGTAATGAGGGTGATAAGTTCGTACCCCATCTTCTCGGCAAGGGCATTGATAGCCTGTGTCTTACCTACACCGGCGGGACCGATAAGGAAGACGTTCTCTCCAGGTGCCACAAATTCCCCAGTGATTTCGTCGTACTGTGGAAACGCGGTATCTTCAATGATGTCAATTGCATCGGCAAGGTTTACATCCTGCACTTCAAGCATAAGGTTTAACTCTTTCTGGTTAGCTAGTTATTCAGCGTGGTAAACGTAGGCGAAGTTCTTTAAAGGTTCCGGCGGATTAATCTTCGGGTTAGTGATGATAATGAATACGGGCATTTCTTGCCTACTGAAAGTTTGTGTGTGCCCAATAATGTTCTCCCAGTCGCAGTCATTCAGCTCGCCGTCGGTAATCAGTACTGCCGCGTCAGGGGTGGTAAGTTTCTCGCTAGGGTTACAGCGAATCTTGTCAAGTTCTTCAAAGAAGGAAGTCATGTAGGTTCCGCCGCCACCGGATACGAAAATCTCTTCAACCTTACTGCCGCTCTGCCACCCCTTAAAAACGGTATCTACGCATGTCACTAGCGTGTGGTAGTTGTCCTTACGGATAATCTCATCAAGCGCTTGCGCGGCACGACGCGACTGCATATACTCATTCATAGACGCTGAGGTGTCCACGCCTACATACAGGTTGATATTTCGTGCCTCACTGACCTGTTCAGTTCGTGCATAAATAATGCCTTGCGGTCGTGCAGAACGAGGGTTGTACTTCGTGTAGGTTCGCCGCTGTGAACCGGCTGTACGGAACGTTGTGGCGCGCCTACCTAAAGTTAAGTCGAGTTCCTTTACCCAATCGCTTGCATCACGACGAATCGGAGTGTATGACCAATCAAGGGGGATGTCTTTAGTGTCATCGGTGTCGAGTATGGGTTCCTCGGGGGTGAGGTCTAGCCAGCTTCCGTAATCGTGGTCGCTTTCCTCCTCTTCCTCAGTCAAGTCGATAGGCGCACCTAGCACCCCTTCATTATCACGCTTACTCAGCAGGTGCAGAATAAGAAGAAAAAGAAATATCAGTAGAAGGACGATAGTGAACGCAGTATTGATAACAACTGTTGCGCTATTACCGTTAAGCCAATCTAGCATCGTGCCCACTATTCCTGTTCGCGAGTGTTGCGCTTGAGCTTTTCTACCCGACGCTGAGCCCCGCTTTTAGGGTGAAGCTTGAGGTGTAGGTGGTATGCGCCGTTAGTGAGAGCCTTGTCGCTAGGGTTGTTGCTGGTGATAGGTGTTTCAATGCGAGACACTTCGGTTCGGTTCGCTAGAGCAACCTTATCTAGGACACCCGCAAAGGCGGAAAGTTCGTAAGGTGCTTCGCGCCCGTGGTCGGCAACAGCAGTGTAGGGGTTGGTGGTGAACTTAATCGGGTATGATGCGCCCCGCACATTGGTGGTCAGTAGGCTGTTTCGCTTGTTCTTAAGGCGCAAGCTAATGGTGTAACGGTTACTGTATGCGTTATATGCCGCCGTATAGGTTACCTTAATACCCTTTTCCTTAATTCCCTTGAGGGTTGCTTCTACGGCTCGGAAATACTCACGCATATTGTGCCCTGCATACCAGTCAGGGTATGCCAGGGTCGCCTCTACGCCCAGTTCACGAGGCTCCTTCTTAGAAGTCTTATTCGCGTACTGAGGGCGACTCTTTGGCGGGCGCGGCTTAGGCGCAGTCTTTGCCATAATAAGCGGGGTGGGGGTCATAAGGTTTCTCCTTTAAGTCAGTTATTTTACTGGAAGGCTGTATTCATTGCTTCCAACTTTCTTGCATATTAATTAAAGTGTACCACATATTGCAATGGGATACAAGTGGGGGTGCTAGGCGTATTGCCCAACACCCCCACTCAATCTAGCTAGATACCTTCGCCAGTAAGCTCCTCCATAAGAGCATCAGCGGTTTCCTTGGTGTACAGCAAGCTAGGGAGCTTAATAGGCTCCACACCCTTACTATTGAATCGGACAATCTTCACCATCTCAGCCTTATGCTTCTTAATGGCATCAACCACAATATCCTCACCCTGATTCACGGCAATAGTGCGCAAGGGTCGGCTCAAAGCATACATGGTGGTCGGCTTAGTGGCAGGGAAAACCTCGCGTGCCTGTTCAACCCACTCATCAGACGGCTTCTTCTTGTCACCCTCAGCGCGAATCCAAGAGCGAATCATAGTGTACTGCTCCGCCGTGTACAGCGGAGAAGTCGGCACACCCTTACGCCACGCAAAATCATAAGTCAGCGAACGACCCGCCGCCTTCAATAGCGCCTCTACACGAGGGCGGACATCAGCGGCAAGGAATACGGGGAGCTTACCAGTACCACCCAGGGCGCGGTGTCGCTCAGGAGAAAGGTACAGGGAGCGACAAAGAAGCTCATTGCTGTAAACCACGGCAGGGTTATCAACAACAGCGCCATCAAGGGAAGGGACTAGAGTGAAATCGGCAGGCGGCTCATCACTCTTAGGAGCATTTAGAGCCAAAGCGCGGGCACCCTTAGGCTGAGCCTCAGCAAACTTAATAAGATCCTCCAGCTCACCCTTCTCAATAGCGTTCTTATAGCCAGGGTGGGAGTCGCGGTACATCGTCACAAGAGTGTTAATCATTGCAACGCCGCCCAGGTGACCATAGTTCGCGGCAAGGTTGCCAACCGAATAGAAGACCTTGGTCTTAACCGGCTCATAGAAGATGCTACGACCAGTACCAATAAGGTAATTCTCATCCACACTACCCAAATCAATCAGACTGTGAACAGCGCCAGTTGAACCTACAACATACTGACCAGTAATAGCTACACCCTCAATAATGACAGGGGTCTTCTCGGAAGCAGTCAGGGTTAGATGCTCTACAGTCGCACTATCTAGGGGGCTAAGAGTCGTAGTGCGGTAATGATTCTCGTCAATAACGATATACTGTGGCGACGGGGTAGAAAAAGCATAAGGGAACCCAAGCAGTTCCTTGTAGTATGCAGACAGGTTGTAAAATTCAGTGCCGGTTTCCTGATTCTTACGGGCGGCAATAATATTACCTCGGACGGTTGCATCCAGCGGAGTTTCGAGAGTTCGCTTAACAGTGGTTTCCATATTTTAATATCTCCTTGTTTTGGCGGGCTGACTCAGCACCCTATATGCGGAATGTAGTCAGCCTAGTAGAATAAATTTATTTATAGTATATCACATATTTTGCGTACTGTAAAGCCCTTACGCCGCAACAGACTCACGCGGCAATACATAAGCCCGAACGGGCGGCAGGTTAAACTTGGTCTTAGCGGGAGAAACTAGCGCGCGCACATCCTCAACCGACCGACGAAGCTCAGCAGACGGCGAACGCAAATCACCATCCATCTTCAAAATCTTCTGAAACTCATCATTGAGTCCATCCACAAAAACCTGAGTAACCAAAGCTCGATGCTCAGCAGTCACCAACTGCCCATAGAGAGTCATCAACTTCTCATTCTTCTTACTCAGAACAGCAATATTAGCAGTATGAATACCGGAGGCATCCAACAGAAGACGAGTCTTCTGAGTTCGCTCCTCAGACTCAGGGTAATTAAACAGCAAGGGGGTAAGAGTATTAATGAGAATATTGTTATTGCGAGTATTCTCAGTGGCAATACGATTCTTAACCTTATTCATCTCTCGATACACAGGTGCCTTAAGAGACTGGAGCTGAGTGCGAGGGGAAGAGGTACGGGCGTAGGGGCGCATAAGGTTTGTAATTCCTTCTTGTAGATTAATAAACTAATGTATTAACTAAAGTGTACCACATATTTAGTTGGTTTGCAAAAAGGTAGCAGAATGACCCCCTCACCCGAAGGTAAGAGGGTCATTCGACAGAAAGGCATTCATTAAACATGAATGTTGTTTACAGAAGAGTGAAACCTTTAAAAACCTCTTCTGACACCCACATCCCAGAAAGACTTGGGACACGGTTTTACGCCGTTACAGGAGTGCCCCCTGTGGGACTCGAACCCACGACCTGCGGATTAAAAGTCCGTAGCTCTGACCGACTGAGCTAAAGGGGCAAATAAAAGATTTTACTTAACGAGAGAGCCATCCCCACACATATAGGGAAAACGATGAGCTACCTTACGTGCCACTGGTTCCCGTCGAGCCATCCCCACACATATAGGGAAAACACTTCCTGGCTAGACTAAATAACCTGCTACATGTTTCCCAGCGCGGTTTGGGTCCGACATTTTGCCAGACGGTGACCCTCAAGCTGACTAAAGTCAGCTCTCCTGGTCTTGACACTACCTGAAAGCAATATCCGTTTATATTAGCCACCTCTCCCATCTCTCACAGGCGAGGTGAGTATCGCACCTAATAAAGATGCGTTACGTGCGCCAGGTGGGACTCGAACCCACACTCCAAAGGAACCTGATTTTGAGTCAGGCGCGTCTGCCAATTCCGCCACAAGCGCTAGAGGGGAGGCTTTAAAAGAGCACTATAAAGCCTCCCCAGCACACAGTCATCCACAATGCATAAATAGTAGGTTAAAATGAATAATTTTTACCACCTAAGCAGTGGCACGAAGGGCGTTTATCCTCGCACCACTTGTGGATAACACTAGTCTAACACACTCAAAAGGCTATTTTACTTCAAAACAACCATTTCCAGTGTGAAACGCATCACTCAACTAACACTTCTACCTAGTTTACCATGAACACCTTTGCCGTCGCCCGCGCCTGTTCAACGATAATGGGCATAGCATACACACCCAAATCAGCATCGTAAGCATACCTGCCGTCATTATAAAGTGCGCCACCAATAGTAAACTCATCGCCGTTACCCTTAAACGTACCATCCTGAATGATGGACATAAACGTAGCGCCAACAGCACCCTCAGCAGGAGAATACGCCATAACCATACGCTTAAAGGTGTCTTTAAAGACGGGAACCAGCGGCACGTAAGGCAAAGAATCAGCCTCCCCAAAAGGAGCACCAAAGCCCAACCCTAACTCAAGACCTGTAGTCGGACTCATACGCCACTGCAACCAACCCACATGCGCCCACCCAGGACGCCCCACAGACACCGGATTAATAGCCTCAGAATCCTTCCGATAAAGTACCTTCACCGCATCCGAAACCATGAAGTCAGCAGACACCCCAACAACATGTGCTTTCACAGCCTCTTGAGGCATCAAACCATAGTTATCCAACACATACTGGGCTGTCACCTCACGCCCATTATTCTTACCACGCAACTTCCTAGCAATACCAATAGGCAACGCATCAGTATAAGCAGACATGAACGCAGTACCACGCTCAACCAGCACCTCAGCACACGCCACAGACAGACGCTCACGCGAAGTTGAAGAGTAACGCTTACAAACCTCATCCCACACACTAGCCACAATACGGTCATGTGCAGGCAAGATAGCCCGACCAACACCATTAGGCGTAGTCACCGCAAACACAATCCCAGAAAGAACCGGCACCCCATCCAAATCCTCAAACAAGAACAGGAACTCAGACGACGAACCTAACACAAAATTAGCCAACCCATCCAACGAATCCAACGTAGGCTCAGACATGAAATGACTCGTATCCACCCGGTCAAACTCATTCAAATCCTCCAAGGGAACAATATTGTACACCTGACTATCAGTGGGCGAACTAGCAACATTTGAGTCCTTCATAAACGACGAAGACAACAAAAACCTCCCAAAAACAAAAAAAGAATAAGGCGCGCCACCGAACCCCAAAAAGGGGAACAAGCGACACACCTTATTCTAACACCCCACAGCACAAACCCACACCCCAAAAACGGGTGAGGGTGCTAATGCAGAACGGTTACCACCGGCATCGCATACAACTGCGCCGCCTCATCATAATACGCACGCCCGTCATCATACAAAGGAGCAACCCACTCAACATTACCGAAACGAGTATTCCTAAACGAGCCAGCAACCCTAACACCAACATCCTCAACACGACCAACACCAGCAATAAGCCCACTAAACAACCCCGAAATACCACCAAGCGGAACATCCATCACCGGCGAACCACCCCCACGCGGGTCACCCAAAACATACCCCCACTCAACACCCTCAACCGAAACACCCCAACAGAACCAACCAACCATAGCACCCTCAACACCAACATACTCACGCGCCACAGAACCCACATCACCCACAGAGCCAACAGCCTCACCAACCGAAACCGAAGCAGACAAATCAACACGCACATTATGCGCAATCACACACACAAACTCACCCCCATCAAAAGACTCTATCTCCAAACCCACCAACGACGGGTCACCCAAAATAAAATCAACACCATCCGACTCAACAACCCTCAACAAATCCAAACCACCAGACTCACCAGCCCCAACAAACAAACACCCCTCACTCAAAACCTCACCATACAACCCACGCCCAACCTCACTAAAATTATCCTCCACAGAATAAACCCTAGAACCACCCAACACCTCCAACACAGACCCCTGACCAAAACAAACCACACCACGACCATTACCAACACCACCAACACCACGACCACTCACACCAACACACACCACACCATCCAAAACAAACCCCCCACCCACAGGCTTAAACAAAAACAACACATGCCCCGGCAACCCAAACTCACAACTAACCAGACGCGAAACATCAACACCACCAGACGGCGCACCCAACGAAGCCTCCAACTCAGCAATCACATCAGCATCAGAAAGCCCCGACTCCCTAAAAGCACCACCCCCAACAGGCTCACCATCACCAGAACCACCAAAAATACCCTTCAACCAATCAAAAGCCACAACAACCTCCCAAAAAAAATAGTAGAAAAAGATGAAAAAAGGGGGCAACGCCAAGACCCGACGCAACCCCACCACCAGTCTACCACACCAACCCGCCCAAAACCCGAAAAACACACAAAAAGGAGCCCGCCACATGGAATGTGTGACAGGCTCCTCAAAAAGTACACACTACACAGCCGCAACCCACGCTCAAGCACAGACGGCGGGCAACCATCACGGGAACATTAAAGCCCCATAGCGTCTAATACGGCATTAGCGTAACGCATACGAGAATCTAAGTCACCCGGAACCCACAATGGAGAACTAGAGCCCAAAGTAACAACAACAGGTAGCGAATACAGCCCCTTATCGGCGTCATAACAGACCCGACTACGACTAAACAACGGGAACTTCATCGTAACAAAACCAGACGTACAATTAGTGAAATTCGTGACAAGGCGATACCCATACTCATCCGTCGGGACACCCACAAGCTGAGGAGCACCCTTAATAAACGGCAACCCCACAGCCGGGAACCCATTTAGCGTCGGGTCACCAGCAACAAGACGCAAACCATCAACACGACCATCAGCATCAGCACGCAAAAGTATCAGGGTCAGCAGAAACAGTGAAAACGCCCACCAACTGCGCACCGGCAGACACCGCATCACGGTCATAAATCAGAACCATACGCGCCGCCGCACTCGGAACAGACGGAGAGCCATCCCCATGTGTACGGGAAATACTCACTGAGGGCACAGCCCTCACACTCAAGCACTGAGCCACCCCACACATGGGTTGGGTCTGACATTTTGCCAGACGGTGACCCTCAAGCAGGTTACCCCGCTATCCTGGTCTTGACAGGCAACCAGAGTTACCTATCCGTTTAGATTAACCACCTCTCCCATCTCTCACAGGCGAGGTTGAGTGAACACACCCAAAAGAATGTGCTACGCGCCCCAGGCAGGAATCGAACCTGCGACCAGTTGATTAGAAGGCAACTGCTCTATCCGCTGAGCTACTAGGGCAAAAGAGTTATCCCCGCTCGCATGAGAGAAGACTTAATGCGAAAATAGCTTTCCCGAATACACAAGGAAATACTATTGCGGGCATAAAATATACTGCCCCTGACGGTACGAACCATCCCGCTATGGAACCGGAGCCATCCCCTACACGGGCTGGGTCTAATATTTTATTAGACGGTGACCCTCAAACTAACTAAAGTCAGCTCTCCTGGTCTTGACACTACCCGAAAGTAATGCCCGTTTAGATTAGCCACCTCTCCCGTCTCTCACAGGCGAGGTGAATAAACACACTCAAAAAGAATGTGCTACGTGTCCCAGGCAGGATTCGAACCCGCGACCCATCGCGTAGGAGGCGACGGCTCTATCCGCTGAGCTACTGGGACTAAAAGGTATAAAATTGCATATAGCGGTACCAACATATGAGCCACCCCCATGTATACTGGGAAAACGCTTGAGCGTCTAGGCTGTAGAGCCATCCCCTACACGGGCTGGGTCTAGTGTTTCACTAGCCGGTGACCCTCAAACCAGCCTAAACTGGCTATCCTGGTCTTGACAGGCAACCGAAGCCACCCGTCCGTTTAGATTCAACACCTCTCCCATCTCTCACAGGCGAGGTATATAACACACCCAAAAAGAACGTGTTACGTGCGCCCTGCCGGGCTCGAACCGGCGACCCACGGATTAAGAGTCCGTTGCTACTGCCAACTGAGCTAAAGGCGCGAAACACAACCGGGAAAGCATGAGAGGAAGCGCATAGCAAAGCTACACCCAAAACCCGGCTGTGCAAACAGCGACCAAAAAGGTTACTAAACACACATGCAACCCGAAAGCTACATATGCAAAGTACCCCCGACGGGAATCGAACCCGCACCCGCCACCCTGAGAAAGTGGTGTCCTAACCAATTAGACCACGGGGACGTGCCTCCTACAGGAATCGAACCTGTGACCACCCAACTCGGAATCGGGCACTCTATCCTCTGAGCTAAGGAGGCAACAGCAAACCAAAAAACAGGTTTACCTAAAAGTATCCCAGGCAGGAATCGAACCTGCGGCTATCCGCTTAGGAGGCGGCTACTCTATCCACTGAGCTACTGGGATAAGAATAACGGTAATCAACAAGAAAGATAACCGCTACTCGATGTAACGAAAGGTAGCTTTGTGACCATAACTATAAAAACAGCATGACCCCATGCCAGCTTCCAAAAGCTACAAATATAGCTCTTAAAGCTTGCGTACCCCCGACGGGAATCGAACCCGCGCCTCCGCCTTGAAAGGGCAGTATCCTAACCGTTAGACCACGGGGACATATTTTGTTAATGTTGTGCGAAAAATAGAATGCACTCCAAGCAGGACTCGAACCTGCGACCCCAACTTTCGTAGTGTCATACTCCATTCCCAGACTAGACTAGGGGAGCGGGGTGAGTGACGGGTGAGCCAGCATCATGTACGCAAAGAAGGTGTGACCCCCTGATTATACACCGAATGGGCCTGACATTTTGCCAGACGGTGACCCTCAAACTAACTAAAGTCAGCTATCCTGGTCTTGACATCACCCGAAAGCAATATCCGTTTAGATTTAATACCTCTCCCATCTCTCACAGGCGAGGTATATAACACGCCACCAAAAATGGTGGGGGTTACGTGCCCCCCACAGGATTTGAACCTGTGACCCCGGCGTTCGTAGCGCCGTACTCTATCCATACTGAGCTAGAGGGGCGGGGTGAGTGACGGGAGTTGAACCCGCTATGACTTGCGCCACAAGCAAGCGCCTAACCGTTTAGCTTCACTCACAGTGCCCTTGGCTGGACTTGAACCGGCGACCTCCGCTTTATCAGAGCGGCGCGCTAACCAACTGCGCTACAAGGGCTTAGACTGACTTTTTAGGCGGTCAGCACGCCACATAAGCGGTCTGTACGGGGCTCGAACCCGCGACCTCCGCCGTGACAGGGCGGTGCTCTAACCAACACTGAGCTAACAGACCATGAGAGTGCCCCCGCTAAGAAGCACTATGCATCCTACAAGACAGCCGGGGAGCTACCCCTAAGGAAATGTGTAGGGCACTTCCCCTGTGTATGGCTTCAAACCGGCACCATCCAGACGCTCTAATAGCGCCGAGCTACACGTGCAATGTGGCACGTGGCGGGATTTGAACCCGCGACCTTCTGGATAGTGTTTATCCGGTGTATCACGAAAGGATTAGCTACATCCCTTCATGTTACGTGCGCCCTGCGGGGCTCGAACCCGCGACCCGAGGATTAAAAGTCCACTGCTCTACCGACTGAGCTAAAGGCGCTTAACACACAACCTGCAACAGGCGTGTGAGTGGACGGTACGGGACTTGAACCCGTAGCCTTCTGCTTGCAAAACAGATGCTCTCCCAATTGAGCTAACCGCCCTTATAAAGTAAACAGTAAAACTATCTACTTTAGCGAGCCTCCTGCCGGAATCGAACCGGCGACCTTTCGTTTACAAGACGAACACTCTACCAATTGAGCTAAGGAGGCAAAGAAAGTATTTATTCAGTTAAGAAATAACGTATTGGGTTTTCAGGTTTCTCTGAACCTTATATATCAAGTGTACCACATAGTTTTTATGGTGCGCAACTCGATTTCATATGATTCATATCACAATATCCCCCCCCACATGCAGAGGAGGAACACCATCCTGCACAGCAGGGTACATTTTGAGCCACCCCGTGTATCTGGGGAAAGCAATCAGATTGCACGGTAGATGAGCTTGAGCCATCCCTTACACGGATTGGGCCTAGTGTTTCACTAGACGGTGACCCTCAAGCAGGTTACCCCACTATTCTGGTCTTGACAGGCAACCGAAGCCGCCTATCCGTTTATATTAGCCACCTCTCCCGTCTCTCACAGGCGAGGTGAGTGAACACACTTAAAGGAATGCACTACGTGGGCAGTACAGGACTTGAACCTGCAACATCCTGCGTGTAAAGCAGGTGCTCTACCAATTGAGCTAACCGCCCAGAACCTTTGACAAAAAGTTAAGGTATCAACGCCACGTATAGGTGACGTAAGCTCCCCAGACTGGACTCGAACCAGTAACCTCCCGATTAACAGTCGGGCGCATCTGCCAATTGAGCTACAAGGGAATATAAACCTCCCCGTTAAGGGTGGTTGCGTGCGCCAGGTGGGACTCGAACCCACACTCCGAAGAAGCAGATTTTAAGTCTGCCGCGTCTGCCGATTCCGCCACAAGCGCCTAAATCGTAAGCATGATAAGCATACCACACTTTTACCCACTCTCGCAAAAAGAATGAGCAAAAAGTCAGAAGCCCGAAGGCACCCTCATTGCAATAAAGGAGCCCCAAAAAGTTACCCCTATAGGGCTGAATCCTCGCGCCGGTGTTAAATCCGGGAGCCATCCCCGCGTGTACGGGAAATACGCTTCTTAACTAGGTGAAACACCCAACCAAGCTGTAAAACACATTTACTATACATACTTTCCTACATGGGGCGGGCTAAACATTACTGTTTAACGGTGACCGACAGAACAACACAAGCCGTTCCTGGTCTTGACATTACCCGAAAGTAACGCCCATTTAGATTTACAACCTCTCCCGTCTCTCACAGGCGAGGTATATAACACACCCAAAAAGAACGTGTTACGTGTCCCAGGCAGGACTCGAACCTGCACGGGGTAGCTCACACTAGCCCCAGGCGCTACACGACCCGTTTTGCACATAAGGGTCGCTTCACGCCCATCTTTGCCAATTTGACTACTGGGACGGCTCCGAAAATGTGCGTTTTCAGAGCAAGTACGCCCGGTGGGACTCGAACCCACACGCCGTGAGGCACAAGAACCTAAATCTTGAGTGTCTGCCAATTCCACCACGGGCGCTTAACTATTTAACTCCTAAATAGCAACGCAAAGAAAAACTCTCTTCGCGTGAGAGGCGTACACGGGAATCGAACCCGTGACATCAGTTTGGAAGACTGAGGTTTTACCACTAAACTAGTACGCCAAAATATTTACTACAACAACTATAGCACATATAGGTGATGTAGCTAAACACATCTTAATGATGTGTTGCGTGCCGCCGGAGGGATTCGAACCCCCAAAACCGCAATGGTGACAGATTTACAGTCTGTTTCCTTCGCCAATAGGAGCGCAACGGCTTAATTAAATAGTTTATTCTATGAGGTTTTCAATGAGCATTGCGTCGGGGACTTTTTTCAAGCCTCCGCGTCTTATATATCAAGTGTACCACATGTTTTCCGTGATATGCAACTCGATTTTGTGTTATCTATGTCACACACCTGATATGAGTCAGCGCCTTCCCTACGTATGTAGGGAAACCCCAAAAAAGCGGTTTGGCATCTCGCTTCAACCTGAGCCATCCCGCATGTACAGGGAATGTGACTGTCGAGGCTACGACGAACATGCTGAAAGTGAGTCAAGCCATGCGTGTTGTGAGCCAGATAGAGTCAGAGTTATCCTCTGTATGGGCTGGGTCTAAGTATTTTACTAGACGGTGACCCTCAAGCGGGATACCCCACTATCCTGGTCTTGACAGGTAACCGAAGCCACCTATCCGTTTAGTTTAGCCACCTCTCCCGTCTCTCACAGGCGAGGTGAGCTCCACACCCCCAAAGGGATGTGTTACGTGCCTCCTGCCGGAATCGAACCGGCGACCTTCCGCGCTTCAAGCGGACGCTCTACCAACTAAGCTAAAGAGACTTAACACCCCGCAATGAGAGGTGTTTTATGTGGGTCGTGAGGGATTTGAGAGCCTTCCCATACACGGGGTCTAAGTATTCTACTAGACGGTTACCCTCAAGCAGGTCACCCCGCTATCCTGGTCTTGACGCGGTTAGCGCCCGTTTTTATATTATCCTCCTCTCCCGTCTCTCGCAGGCGAGGAGTGTAGAGGGGAATTGAACCCCACTATTACGTGCCCATTCTAACTGGGCTCGCCACTTGCCTTCGTGGTCATTACACGCTACAGGTTTCGCCACCTTCGGTTAGATGAGCCATTCCCAGCTAATACAGGAAAAACGTAACCTAATAGAGTAAGCACTCTACCGGGTGGCGAAAACAATTCACCTAGTCCTCCCGTGCATGGGTTGGGTCTAAGTATTCTACTAGACGGTAACCCTCAAGCTAACCGAAGTCAGCTATCCTGGTCTTGACAGGCAACCGAAGCCGCCTATCCGTTTAGATTAACCACCTCTCCCATCTCTCACAGGCGAGGTGAGTGAACACAACTCAAAAGAAGAAGTGTTACGTGCCCCCTGCCCATGTTTTAAGCTAACCACGCGGTTAGCTAGTGACTTTACAATACAGGGGAGCACGTAGAAAATGTACGGTTTTCTACGGCTATGTGTGCATGGCAGGAGTTGCACCTGCTATTTGTCTTGCTTTGCCTCTACAGGACAGCTCAGGACTTACTACTTCGTCCGCATCATGCACTTTTAAGCACCCACCGCCGGACTTGAACCGGCATCCTGTGGTTTTGGAGACCACCCGCTTTACTTAAGCTAAGTAGGCTTACGGAAACCAGTGTACCACACGTTTTTGTGGTATGCAAGGCTGGTTTCGTATTATTTTATCGCCACACTTCTAACCCCCTTGTATATTAGGGTGATAGGCGGAAAATTTGGCGATGACTTTATATATATTGAGACAGTCCAGCGTATAGGGGGGGGGCTTGGTGGCGTGTTGCCATTTCAAGCCACCCCCACTGCGTGAGTCGTGTCAAAGGATTTTCCCTGACGGTAACCCTCGAATCAGCCTAAGCCGTTTCTCCTGGTCTTGACAGGATAGCTGGTAGCCGCCTGCCCATTTATTTTTTCGACCTCCCCGCCCCTCGCAGGTCGAGGTCACAGCACTCAATTATGCTGACGTGTTGAATATACCCGTGCTTTGATTTTTGGTGACCCCTTGTTGCACGGTCAAGGAGCGCCCAGATTACCCTGTAGCTATAACCTGCTTTTCAGGTTTTGGCGTGACAAACACTGTTGCCTACCCGTTTATTTTTACTACCTCTCCCATCTCACCAATAGGCGAGGTATATAGAACGCATCTTAATGATGTGTTGCGTGCCGCAGGAGGGATTTGAACCCCCGTAGTCGAACGACAGCTAATTTACAGTCAGCCCCTTTTTCCAGGCTCAGGCACTGCGGCTTAATTAAATAGTTACACTATTTGGTTTTCAATGAGCGTTGCGTCAGCGGCTTTTTCAAGCCCCGCGCCTTATACATAAAGTGTACCACATGTTTTTCGTGGTATACAACTCGATTTTGTGTTATCTGTGTCACACACCTGGTATGAGCCAACCCTATATATGTAGGGAAGTGGTTTTACCGTTACGATTTAGGGTGTTTCTGTGAGTCATCCCACATGTACAGGGGAAGCGTCACTGAGAGCCATCCTCTACGTGGGTTGGGTCTGACATTTTATCAGACGGTGACCCTCAAACAGGTTGCCCAATTATCCTGGTCTTGACGTGCAACACGAATGTCGCCCGTCCGTTTATATACTCTCCCGTCTCTCACAGGCGAGGTTGCCTCGTTACTGAGGCGTTTTATTATGCTTCCGCATACAAGCGTTCTGCTTCGCGTCGGATGTTGATGGCGGCGTTGAGGTCGCGGTCAATCACGGCGTGGCAGTGCCCGCACTTATATACGCGGTCGTTTAGGGTTAGCTTAGTGTCGGGTCGTTCACCACAGTTGCTACAGGTCTGTGAGGATGGGTAGTAGCGGTCGATAACCTGGACAGCGGAGCCGTACCAGGTGGCTTTGTATTCTAGCTGAGTGCGGAATGTCCCGAAGGACACGTCGAGGACGGCGCGGTTGAGTCCTGCTTTCTGGGCTACGTTCTTGCCAGGCTTTTCGATAGTTCCTGATGCGGATGCGGTCATTCCGGCGACGTTGAGGTCTTCGATGCCGATGAGTGCGTAGCGGGTGGTCAGGTTTTTGGTGAGCTGGTGTAGTCCGGTTTCGCGGCGGAGGGCTACGAGGTGGTGGGTTTTTGCCAGCTTGCGGACGGTTGCTTTGCGGCGGTTGGAGCCTTTTACCTGTCGTGCGATTTTCTGCTGGAGTTTGGTGATGCGCTTTTCGGCGCGTTTGAGCCAGCGGGGGTTTTCGACGGTGGGGTTGGTTCCGTTGGTGAAGGTTACGCCACTGTCAGGGTTGAATCGCTTGGGTGCGTTGGTGTCTGAGAGTGCCGCCATGTATTTCACGCCGAGGTCTACGCCGACTGCGCCCGCGTTTTTCTGCTTACGGGTGGGATTGGGTGCGGGCACGGTTGTTTCTACGAGGAAGGATACGTACCAGCGGTCGGCTACCTGGGATACGGTGAAGGATTTGATTGCGCCGCCGCGTCGGATGGTTCGCATCATGCGGCGGGTGTTGCCGTGGATGCGCATGGTTCCGAGGTGTCCAAGGCGGACGTGACGGTAGTCGCTAATGACAGGGTTTCCCTTTTTGCCGTGTCGCTTCATGTTTGCCTTGGCGCGCTGGTAGGCAGGCTCACCGCGTAGGTATGCGGTTCCATAACCACCCATAGTGTCAGGCGCGTAGATGGTGAAAGAGTCACTGTTGGATGCGCGGCTCTTGAACTTGGGCGCGCCCATCTTATTACCGGAACGCTTGCCAGTACGCGAGTCAAAAAAGTTCTTGAGGGCACTATCTGCCGCCTGTAGACCTGAGGTGAGGACACGACGCTTGGCGGTGTGAAGCCACGGCGCGCTGGAACGCTCATCAGCGCCCCATACTTCTTCCACAGGGGTGCCTTCCTCGATTGCCTTAGTGCAGGCGCGGTGACGCGCAATTTCGGCGGTCAGCATCTTGGCGAACGCCATGTGCCCAAGCGTCTTAAACTTGGGGTCTTCCTTGGTGAGGGTCTTGAGTTCTGCCTTGATTTCTTCATCGGTTGCGCCTTCGTCGTGACGCTTAGCCCAATACTCATTACGGGTACGCATAACCTCAGCGTTGTAGCCGACAAGCATATTATAGGCAAAGCGGGATGCGCCACCATCACGCGCCAAGGCGCGCAACTGCTCCTTAGTAGGGTTAATGCAGAACTTGAAAGCAACGTGGCGCTCTACAGTGTCCGGCGAAGTGTCGGTGGTTTCAGTAGTAGTGGTAGTAGTAGACATTGTTGTTTGTTTCCTTTGTTGGATGTATCTGAGGCGGTGTTGGAGGAGCCAGCCTAGCGGGTGCGTAAAACATGGAGCCAGCCCGCATTTCCTATTCACTTTTACACGGGGTGGGTCTAGCATTTTACTAGACGGTGACCCTTGAGCCAGTTACCTGGCTCTCCTGGTCTTGACACCACCCTTGCGAGTAATGTCCGTTTAGATTATCCACCTCTCCCGTCCCTCACAGGCGAGGTGCAATATTTTTAGTGTAGCACACATCTTACGTGTAAGCAAAGTCCCTATATTTAGGGGTTGGTTACAGTGATATTGAGTGCCTGTCCGAAGTTCATGTCCTGACCGTTGATGTATTCGAGTCCGTCGAAGGTTACGGCTCCGGTGCAGTTTTCTTCGCTGTGGAGTTCGTCGTCAGTGTCTTCCCAGCAGGTGAAGCATTCGCGGTTGCACTGGATTACGTTGAGGGTGCCGTCGGGCTTTCCGGTGTAATCCTTAATGGTGAGGCGGGTACTGTTGCCGCCGGTGATGAAGCGGGTTGAGGTTACGCGGGTGCCGTCGTTGCGGAGAGTGTCGAATTTGATGGTTGCTCCTACTTTAATTTCCTTGGGTACGAGGAGGTTTCCGTCGCCGTTAATGAGAGGGTCGCCCCATTCGTCGGTGAGCTTGATTACCTTGGGGGTTTCGGTGGTCTGCTTGGTCATGATGGTTTGTGCCTTTCGGTAGATTGCATTGATTCTCTGTGAAGGCTTTCCCTTCACTTGCTACAAAAAGTGTACCACATATTTTTACTACTGCACAAGCCTAGTTTTTGTGACATGTCACACATGCCGCATAAGGTATTAAAAAGGGTGGCTAAGTAAAGAACCTTAATGAGTATGTCTTTCCCATGTTGATTCTTCACTCAGCCACCCAATTATGGGTGCTAACCTGGCTCCATTGGAAGCTAATGCTTGTCTGAGTTCATTTTCTTGAGCTTGCGGCATGAATCGTAGAGAAGATAAGCAGACGCACCCAATAACACGATACTCAGAATGTACGCCAATACCTTTACAAGCTGGAAAGCGATAACGACAATGACAAGCATGGTGGCAAGCCACAGCAACTTGCCTAAAATTCCATCGGGAAGCTTTTCTTTAAGGTCGTTCATGTTCATAGTAACTTCTCCTTTGCTTCAAGAGTGGGGTTAGCTAGTTAAATTTTGCATGGTTTTCTCAACCATTATGGCGATTCCGCCGCCACCGATTAGCATTATTGCGATAACGAGAGGGATGAAGAGGATAGGGTAGTCACCCAGGCTTGATGAGGAGGCTGACTTATCGCCCTTCGCTTGCGTGTATCGTACACCACAGTCCTCATTGAAGGGGACATAGTAGGAGTCGGTTCCTGAGCCTGCCGGGTATCGCATAACTCCGTCACTGTTCCTGTAAGGGGTTGCTGTGGGGGTGGTAGAGCACCATTTTTGAATAAAGGCGGTAGATGTTTTTGTTGGGGTCGCTTCCGCTGTTGCTTCGGGGGTTGCCGTGGCGGTAGGTTGAGGTGTCACAGTTACTTGGGTACTAACGGCGGCTTGGTTGTCACTACTGTTTCGTGGAGTATTGTTAGCGAAGAGCATAATGCCACCAAGTAGTACCCCGGCTACAAGGAATACGGGCACTACGGTTTTTAGGAGTAGGGAGAAGCTTTCCTTGCGGGCTACCCGCTTATGCTGTTTAGCTTGTTTGTATTCATGTTTCTTTTCAAGCGCAGTAACCCCGAGGTGACTCTCAAATGCTGGGTATGTTCCTGCCGGAGTTGCAGGGTTGCGGGTAGCGGCGTTTAACGATTTGGTGTTACCGTGGCTGATACAGCTTTTAGTGGTATCACCGGCTAGTCGCTTATTGCTCTTACTGGGCATTGGTTTCTTGTCTTACCTTTCTTTCTTGTAGGTTATTGCGGCTGGGTGCCTAGTACTATAAGTGGTGTAGGTACCCAACCGCAATATGGTCTTCTTTTTTTTGGGGGGTCTAGATGGCGAGGATGGCAATGAACATTACGAGAAGAATCATGCCTACAGCTACAGCCGTGATGAGGAGGAGAGCGTTGGCAATCTCTTTGCCTACTGAGTTGTCATCTTCTTTATGGTAGCTACTTCCGTCCTCTGCCGTGTATCGCACACCACAGTCTTCATTAGCGGGCACATAGTACGAATCATGTCCAGTGCCTTTGCCATAGTGTAACGCACCGTTACCATCCAAGAATGGAGATTTGGTGGGGGTGGTAAGGCAGTGTTTCTGTTCTGGTGTGGCATCCACTGTGGGCGTTACGGTTCCTTCGGGTGCCGCCGTGGGGGTGACTGTGACGCTGGGCGTGCTGGTTGGTGATGCTGTTTCGGTGGTTTCTGCTACCTGCGGGGCGTTCTTAATGTCCCCACTATTGTTCTGTGGGGTGTTGGGCGCGAAGAACATGAGTCCACCAATGATTGCGCCTGCCACAAGAAGTATAGGGATGACAACTTTCAGGAAGCCAAAGATGTTTTTCCTGATTTCCTTACGCTTTCGCTGTTTTTCCTGTTTAAGCTGACGCTTCTTTTCGAGTACATCAACACCCAGGTAGGTTTCAAATACTGGGTATGTGCCTGCTGGTGTGTTGGGGTTGCGCATGGTGGCGCTTAGTTCCAGTGCCTTAGGGTGGTGTTGCTCCTTTACCCTAGCGGCACGGCTGTACTGTGCGTTCCAGTTTTGTAGGATGCTTTCAAAGGTAATTTTTGGTTCTTTGTTGGTCATTGTCACCACCTTTCATACGGCTGTTTGGTGGTGGGCACCCGCCCATACTTATATGACGTGCGGGTGCCCACCTGTGGGTTTGGTTGGTTAGAGGTTGCGTCGGCGTTCTTCGAGGTAGTTGCCAGCTTCAATCATTGCAAACTCTTTGTTCGCTTCGTCAATACTGCTGTTGCGTACCTCATCCCAGGCTTGCAGTCTTGCTCTTGCGGCGTTCACAGCGGAGTCCAGACCGTCTACAGTGTTGTCACCCATATTTAGGGCGAGGCTGATTCGTTGTAGCTGTTCCTGGTCGCTTTCGTACTGCCTGTAGGTTTGCAGGCTTAGTAGGGCGGCTTCTTCCTTGTCGATGAGTTCAGATTTCGCGTCAATAAGGTTCCGGTAGCCGTCCTGAACGGAGATGTTGTTCTTGAGGCGGTGTTCCTTGTCGCGGATTTGCATTGCGTCAAGGGTTAGCGTTTTGCGGATTACCTCAAGCTGACTCTTCTCTTCGTTGCTGAGTGCCGCTTTGCTGGTGAGTTTCTTCTCTTCACGCAGGTTGGAGTCGATACGGTCACTGAGGTTCTTAATGTCAGCTTCTAGGAGTTTAGCGTCCGTAATGGTCGCCATGATGGGTAGGGCGCTATTGCCTAATGCTTTGCGCATAGTAATAACAGTGTCGAGAGCTTCCCTGATGGTAGGGTCAGAACTCACGTTTTTGTCGATAGCGGTCATGATTTGTAGAATCCTCTCTCCAGATGCGATGCTTGCCAGTTCCTCTTTCGTTACGCCGCTGTGCTGATAATGCTCATATAGTGCGTTCTCAGTTTCACGGTGTAGGTCTGCGTAGGCTCGCTCTATGTCCGTTAAGGTCGTTGCGCTGGTGACAGTGTTGTAGTACCGGACGATGGCATTTTGTAAGGTTAGCGAACCTACAGGCGGCGTATTGTTTTTGGGTAGACCAATACCACCCCAACCTAGTCGGGCATAAATTAGCAAGGCGTTGCTTTGTGCGATTTCTTGCCTGAGCTTACGGGCGGGGGTAAGCTCAACATGCAGAGTATCTTCTTGCGACTGTTCCTTTTTCTTACGCACCATAAGACACTTCCTTTCTATAGACGGAAAATAAATGATGTTCCAGGTAATATTGTAGCTTAAAAATGTGCGGCAAGGCGTAGTGCCACCATATTTACCTCTTATTCCCATTATATATGCCCTCCATGTAGGACTAGCGCCCACCTAGAAGGTATGGTCATGTTATCTCTATCACACATATTTAATACACCTGGGGATATATTGTGCGCACAAAAATAGGGGCTGAGTGTATGTGTTAGATAATCAATAAACAGTGAGAACCTAACATTACACTCAGCCCCTATGAACGGTGTCTTATGAAATTATGCACATGCGGTCTACACAAATCGTCGCAACGTAGGTAAGTTACTAAAGCCAACCTACAATGTAGACCGCAACACCCGCCACCTACGCCAGGTGGCGACCAGGCAGAACTAGCGCCGCGACACTGGGCGGAAATCTAACCTAACCGCCACCCGGCAACAGCAGGTGGACAAATGAAGGTCGCCCTTCACTTACTACTTAGAGTCAGTTCCCTCAGTAGTAGCCTCAGTATCAGTCTCGGAAGTGGTAGCCTCAGGCTTCACAGCCTCGCCCTTCTTCTTCCTGCCGAAAATCCAAAGACCAGCTACAGCGCCAAGAGCCAGGGCACCAAGGATGCCGCCAAGAACCGGCTTAGCAGAGTCGAACTCGTGACCAGTCTTAGCCTCAACAGGCTTAGCAGGCTCACTCGGCTTCACGCCAGGCTCCGAAGGCTTCTCAACAGCAGGCTCAGACGGGCTTACCGAAGGAACCGGAGTGGTAGCGGTAGGAGTTGGGTCTACCGAAGGAACAGCAGTCGGGCTAGTAGGAACCGGCTCAGGGATAGGAGACTCAGCCGGGGTAGACGGCGAAGGCTCTACAGTGGGAGCAGGCGGGGTTACGGACTCGCTGGGGGTGGGTGCCGGAGTCTCAGACGGAGTGGGCTCCGGGGTTACCTCGGGGGTCGGGGCTACCGTAGGCGTAGGCTCAGGAGTAGGTTCTGCAACCTCGACAGGCTTAACGTAGACGCTGTAATCGGTTACATTCTGCTTAACTTCGTTCCAGTCGTAGTAGTTAGATGCACCCCTGCCACCGAAGCCAATGCCCACCTGACCATCATAAGGGTTAATGTAGCTCTCATAGGTGCTATCGCCACATGTGCCACCAAGCTTGTAAGTTCCGATATAGTCTGCGGGAGCCTTAGCGTCGTGCAGGTTCACGGTAGCACCATCAGGGAGGATAGGCGCAACTCGCTCATGATTGCCGCTGGTGAACAGCTTCAAGAAGTCTGCTGTTGTGGACGGAGCAATGATAGGTGAAGCCGCAAGGTGGTCACAGGGGTGTACGGAGATGTACTCAATGTTCTGGGGCAAAGCCTCAGTTAGCTTGAAGTCAGCGCCCGTCACCTCGCCCGCCTTGCTGGAAGCGGCAATATTCTCGACAGAGAAGGTCTTCGTTTCGCCGGGTGCAATCTCAACTACAGGAAGCTCAATGTTGTTACCGTCGCGCGCAATAGTCAGATGAATCTTCTGGTCATCCTTCGGGCTACCCGTTGCGGTGGTTGCAGTCAGCTTCGAGTTGTTGGTGTAGGTGAAAGTTACCTTACCGGACTCGTTCGCCTTAACTTCGGTAGGTGCGTCCTTGGTTGTGCCAAGCTCACCAAGAGTGGTGGAGGCGCTAAATGTGCCTGCCGTAACAGTAGGTTTTGGTGCCTTAATGGTAATCATCTGCGTGACGGTCTTACCGCCTTCTACCTCGACGGAGTAGAGGACGTTAATGTCCATCTTTGCATCGTCCGGGCGGGGGATGCTGATGGTTCCATCAGCGTCAGCAGTTACGGTGATTGGCGCGCCGTCACCGTAACCATACTGGAGGGTGGTAGCGCGAGGGGTTGCGGTATCTTCGTCACCATAAATAGGCAGGTCGAAGCTACCCTCAGCGCCGCCGTAAGCACCAATGCCAAGCTGTAGTGTACCAGGCTTGATGGTGAGCCCCTTGCCAACAAGGTCAGCCACATTAACCTTATAGGTGGTGGTGTTGTCGGCGGAGAAAGGGGAAACCTTATCCTGATTAACAACCCAGTTCACGTAGTTCTGAATAGTTTCCTTGGGTGCCTCGCCAGCGAAATCCTTAGTGGTGAGGTTTACGGTGCTTTCAGTGCGTGCCTGGGTGGTTGCGGTAGCGGATGCTACCTCGGCGGCGTGTGCTACGTTGAGCATTGCCGCGCCACCGAAGCCACCACCAAGGGTGAGAACGGACAGCATGACTGCGCCTGCCACCTTACGCTTTGCGCTGGCGAAGGTTGCCGGGGTTTCATTGGGGGTAGACAAGTGTATCTCCTATGTCCATGTTAGTTATGGTTTGTTGTCAGGCTTTTCATTGAGGCTTCCCCACACCTTTTTAGGCGTGTTGCCTGGGTTTGGCGTTTGGCGGGTTGTCTGCCGGGGAATGGTGCCTCATTAGTGTGCCTATTATGCGGTTTTGTCGCCTGCCACCATGTACCGGAGGTGCTTGTAGGCATTCTCTGGGTACACTTCTACCCGTTAAGGTTAGGTTTGCGCACTATATCATAGTCACCCTATAGTTTGGGTGCCGTGGTGCAGGCGGCGTGTTCATCCCGCTTGCAAAAAGTATATCACAGGTGCTTCCCAGCTGTGTTAGTGCATTGGATGCATTTATTGGTTTTCATGGTGAGAGACTGCTCACATTGAGTGCTTACTCATGTTCTGGTTGAATGTTCGTCGCCCAGATGTGGACAATAGTCGGCTTTTATCTTTAACGGTTTTGTTGATAAATAGTTTGAGGTGTAGTTGCGACACTTCAACTGGTTTTTAACAGCGAGTGTGCTACAACTACACCTCTTCTTTGTTCACTGCTGGTTATGATTGTGGCTACCTGGCAGTGAAGCTGACTTTGGGTTACTTGCGTTGATTATTCTTTTTTGGTTGGCGACACCCAGTGTAACGAAACTACAAGGTTTAGCTACCAGATGCTATTGGAAGGCTTGTTGAGGTACTTCTTGCGTGCTTCGTCGTACTCTGGGCTCTGAATGGTGATGAGCTTGCTAATGGTGTTATGCCATTCTTCTACAGGTGCAAGAAGTGAAGTGCCTACTTTTCGCAGTTCCTTGGTAGCAAGGGTGAGAGGCATATAATCGTTGGGGAACAGTGCGTCGGTGTTCTTGTGGATTTCTGCCGCTTCTTCCACCCAAGCCAAAGCCTTCTCGATAGCGGCGGCGCTAATGGAAGTGTTTAGCGCCCCCTTGTTACGGATTGACTTGAGGGTGTTGAGTGCATCTGTGACCCGTTCACTCTTTTCCTCATCATGGGCGTAGGTGAGGGCGTGTTGGGTTTTCATAGCGGCACGTTCCAGAGCACCTGCATCTGCGCGTAGTAATGATTTCACATTATTCATGCTAGTGGTAATGAAACTGGTGAGGGTTTCAACCGCCCCGTTTTCCATGCCTACAGACCCAACGAACTCTCGATATTTATGGTTCTGGAGGATGAGTTTACGAAGCGCGTCGAAGTAGAAGCTAATTTCGGGGTCAGCATTGTAAGGCTGGGTATCCTTATTAGTTAGCATGTCATAAACTTTATTGCCCGCTTCCACCCATTCATATGCTTTGTAGTAATCGAACCTCATGGGGCGGCAGGGGTAGACCTTCTTGTGCGGGTGTAGCGTGTTAGCGTACAAGCCGTGACCAGGTTTGGTACACCAGAGCGTGAGCTTCGTGCTTTCCTCCAGCTTGAATTTGTCTTTCGTGACGTCCCATTCTTTCCCCATGTCTTCTGGGTTGAGGGATGCGACACGTCCCGGCATTCCGTCTTCACCTCGGGTACAGAGGTAGGTGTCGTATAGTCGTCCGGGGTTTTCATTGGGGTCGGCAGGGAGTACTAGTAGTTCTCCGGCTTCGATGAAGTAGTTGCAGGTCATTGCGTTTTTGCCTTTCCGTGTAGGTGCGTTAGTTGTGCATGGAACCGTAACTATATTCCATGAATCTTATTTCAATTTAATTGTACCACAAATTTTAATTCGTGCGAGTCTTTGCGATGTAATTGTTTGAGGTTTCCCCATAGGTGAGAGGCTATTTTTGCACATAAAAAGAGAGACACCCGCAACGATAAGTAACGAATCAGTTTCCCGCTTTGTGTTGCGTTCAACTGTTGGCCCGACTTCCCCCTCCTGCAAGAGGGGTAGGTCGTCGTTCCTCAAACCACCGTGAGGCTCGTTATGTTGAACCTGCTGGTGGTGACGTTGGTTTGAGCATTGTAAGTGGGCAATGGTTTTTATTGCGTCTGGTGCGCCTAGCAAGACTGTGTGGCTGGGCAAACAGCCGATAAAACTATTGGACGTACCCATTGATGCCTGCTTTGCTCATTGCTGGCGGGTAGCATAGTTACACAGTGACGCACATTAGATTAGATGCAATGCCTCATTATCCCCTATTAGGACTTTAACTCGGCTTGACCGTCCACTTACCCAAACGTCCGTTGGGGTGTCTCTAACATTCGTTAAATACAGGGCAGGTTGTGAACATGTGGAAGTTATAAAGTGTGTTCCCTGCACATGCATTGTGCGAATGTCGCTATTCTGCTGTATTGACCTGCGCCCTTTTGCCACTGTTAGCCTATTGCACTATCAATGAAGCTAGTAGTGGCGCTAGTTGCAGGTCAGCTTGTCCCTTCTACTATACGCTTATGTGTACAAACACGCGCCACAGTACCCTCGTCATACCAGATGAGTCATCAGGTTCCTGTGTGAGTGGAACTTCGTCAGGCTGGCGAAAACATAAACACAATCCGATAGAGTCAGGCGTTCAAGAGTCCCGCGCCACACCCCTCTTCTTGGGAGTGGCTCTGGAGAGTTTTGCCTCTCTGCCAGATAAAGCGGTTCAACTCTTGATTGCCGTCACCTATCATCATGTATTCATGTTTATATGCCCTAAAGGGTGTTTGCTGAGGTTAAGCGTTTTACCACTTCTCCTGCTACCCTAAGCCTGCTGGGGTGGTAGCATCTCACCCCACGTCAGGAAACATGTTCCCTGACGCTTACGCTAGGCGTTCAGTTAGCCGAACAATGCCACGTTCACGGATATTAATTGCGGCTACACGGTCGTCATTAGACCTGAAACCACAGGAGCATCCGTAGATGTGTTTGCCCTGCTTCCTGTTGCTTTTAATAATCATACCACATGCGGGGCACCTTGTGCTAGTTTTTGCCTTAGAAACGGTAATAAAAATATGTCCACGTTTCTGCGCCTCATCTCGGAGGGTTCGGATGAACATATCAAAGATGACGGTCGGTAGCTTACCCACGTCTTCTTTGGCGAATCGCTCTCGCAATTCTGGAGATGCGGCAATATCTTCTAGAGCGAACACAGTATGAGGCTCAGCACCCTTAAGAATTTCCTTGACAGTCTTCTTAATGTTCGCTTCCAGATGCTTATGCCAGTCGTCTGAGAGTGCCTTGAGTCGCTTGCGGGCGCTACGGGTACCCTTCTCCTTGAGACTTAGGCGGCGGCGGCTATACGTCGCCATCTCATGACGAAGAGGGGTGTCACCGCCACGATAGAACTTAGTTTCCTTACCATCGTAGGTGACGGCAAGGAAACGTGTGCCCAGGTCAATGCCCACTACGGTATTCTGTACAGTGTACATGTCGTACTTAAGGAGCCAACCTAGCTTGTGGTCGAACGACAGTTCAGCGGTAGAGGCGGTTGTGGAGTATGCGTGACCATTGGGCAAGTTTAGCCATTCCGCCAAGAACTGTACGGTGATAGGGAATCCGCTACTACGGTTAGCAAGGTAGAGTTCCACGCCATGTCGATTATTGCCTAGTGGAATGAAGTCGTAATCAGTGTCCTGACATACAGGGATGTCGTGGACGCTGTATGTGCGTGCTTCGGGGAATTTATTCACGCCTGCCACGTGATTTGCGTAGTCTTTGGTTACTGCGTCAATGGCGCGGTCCAGGACTCCAGGGTGCTGTTCTTCGTAGAATCGCGCGTCGCTCTTTACGCGGGCGTGGATTCGGTTCACGCTTACCGTGTTGAGGGTGTATGCGACTTTGCTGGCTAGGTTGCATACTTTGATGTATGCGTTGTAGTACTCCAGCATGGAGTCTTGCACCTTGCGGTCATTCACTTTGAGATGAACGTAGACTTTAAGCTTGTCTACCTTTACAGGAAGTTCCTTGGACGGCATATTGTAATTAGCCCTTTCTTGTTGTTGGCTTCTTGTGCGAGAAGATTCTTGTTTAAGAAGTGTTCAATGCTACTGTAAATATACTACACGCGGCGGACTATATGGTAATCCGCCGCATATTTTGGCTGTCTAGAGGTAGAACTCGTCAAGGTGGACGTGCTTGACTACCTGACCGTCTCGGCTGTCGCCGGGGGCATCTCGCACAACATCCCAGTCGGATACCTTGCGGTATGCATACTCGGTGTCGGTCGGCTTTACGTCGCTCTCAACCTTAACCCAGCCCTCGTCGGCGTTTTCGTACTTATCAGCTTCACGCCATTCGAAGGTGTCGCCTACCCAGTAGTCGTCATCTACGAAGCAGGGGTAAGTGCTTAGGTCAATGTTTCGACACTCTCCAATGTGGCTAGAGCGATGCCATTCACCCTCTTTGAAGTTCCGGGTTTCAATGCGAGTAACCTGAAAGTTGTGGTTAGTATCAATGGTGGGTGTAGGGCGGTTAATCCATGCGGCATACCCAATACCTACCACCATGAGAGTTAGCATAAACGCCAACGCCATGTATGAAAAGATTTCATCGCCACTGAGGGGCTGGTTCCTTTTCTGCATTGCGAATCCTTTCGTCATTGCCTTACAGGATAAGTGTACCACAGATTTGCGTATTGAAACAAATCTAAGATATGCGGCTCCAGTTATGCCCGCCACATAAAGAAGAAGGTTCCCCTTATATGCGACTACATATAAGGGGAACCTTCTAAAAATGAGGAAACTTCACTCTAGTTATAGGATGCCCAAACATCCTTATCGAAAGCAGTCATGATGGTAGCCCTAGAGGGGGCATCAAGACACTCACGATAAATAGGGGCTATACCGTTAATTACAACAGGGACACCTTCGGCATTCCATCCAAAAACAACGATGTGAGGGTTGTCAAAACCATACCTTGCCTGCATCCGGGCAATATTGTCTGCGTACTCAACGGCATCAATGCCCTTGTCCAATAAGAGGAAGCATACAGTATCATATGCCCACGGTAGCACAGAGAACGGTAAAGCAAACTTATAGACACGAACAAAAGCCCTCGCGTCAAGATTGAAACCGTTCATATACAGTAAGGTGGCGTAAGGCTCAGAATGTACCAGATTCTCATACTGTGAGTCGCTTGGCTTGCCACCCGTACTATCTAGGTAATTCACATACTCCTGCAACCATTCAGCATAATCACTACTCGTTGCAGGTTCGCTAAATACCGTACCAACAGATTCACGCAACGCCTGTACAAGCGGTGAGCCTGCCCCTGACATATAATGGGCGCGCATCTGCCCGTCAATATTCCCAAGGGTAGACTCATCATGCCACTCATCATACATAGTTCTCAGTCGGGCAGACAGAGCGGCATCTTCGGCATCCTCACGCATGAGAACCTTATCCACCGTGTCACTCCAAACATGCACCGTGTTATTGCCACTAATTGCCGGGGAGAGATTACCTTCACTAGTGGGAGCCCACCCAAAGAAGGTAACCATGCAATCAACATTATTGGAACCTTTGAAGGGGTGGCGCTCAAGGTTGTAGTTAGGGCTTGCAAGCACATTAATAGGTAACGAATACTCAAATGCCGTATGAAGGTCTAGCCATGATGGGTTAGTGAAGAAGAACATTGCGTTCAGCGGCATCGGGTAATCATGGTAGACATCAATCGTCCCACCTAGCTTAAGATAGGTTTCAAGCCATTCATTGTATTCTTCTACCGTGGCATAACGTCCACCCAACTCCATGATGTGCGTCTCCGCCTTACGGGTAGCAACCGCACACATCGCAATCTGAGAGTCAATGCCGTAAGTATTAGCAATCACAGCGTCAGAGACGCGCTTAGGTAAGGAAGCCCTTACATTGCGCCTGCTTCCTTTAACCATGCCAATACTGTCAGTTAGAGCCATTATTCCCTCCAAGTAGGAATCAGAAATTTCAGTGGGCATAAAAGTACCTCACTCGTTACAAGGTCAGTTTATCACATCACCCATATCGAATGAGGTACTTGACGGGTGCCTAAATTAGAATGGCAAGGCGGTAATGTAAGTCGTCGGTGGAACAGTGTCCTTAGTGATGTACTGATAGGTGTACATAATGAGTCTTTCTTACTAGTTGGAAAGTTGTTCAGGAAGCATTCTTAAAGTGCTTCTCGCATTGTGGGTACGTATTTCAATGGTGGAGTGTGGGCGGATAAACACTATTCCCGTCCACGCTCCACCATTATTTCACTTACCGCTTGGGGCGCGACTTTTCGATGGTCACGCTGACACCTCGGGCGATAAGTCGCTCCATGATGTCCTGGGTGAAGGACTTGAGACGTGCCGGGTGTTCCTCGATAAGCTGGGAGAACGTCTTGCCCCGCAGATGAGTGGTCACTAGCGCCATCTGCGGGTTCGTTGCACTCTTGCTCTTCGGGTCGAAGAACTTTACACGAGCCTCATACTTAGCTTCCTCGGTCGGCGCAGAGTCAAGCGCGTGCTTGAGCTGGAGGTACTTCTCCTGCCCCTCAGCTAGAAGCTCTTCGACACATTCGACAACGACAGAAATCTTATCCTCAATACCCTTTTCGGAAAGGATAGCCTGGCGCGCCATCATGTCGTCAATCGTTCCGTTTGCGACTGCCTGAATGATTCGGCGGACAGCAGGGCGGGATGACTTGTTTACGTAGGGGTGGAGGAAGTCGTTGCTGTGCATGAACCAGTCCTCGGTCTTAAACTTCAAAAGGTTCCCATACTCATTTACAGCGATAAACCCCTCGATGCCCTTAGTGTCTTCCTGCACCTGTGACACTTCGGGAATGGTCATGTGGTAAACCTTCGGTGAGGGCAGGTTTAGCTTCTCGGCTACTGCCAGCATCTCCAGCGGGTGACGGTCACCTTCACTCTTACTTACCACACCGATGAGGGTGAGAGCTTCCTCCTCGTACAGTACGTTGATGATGTTGTAGGGGGAGGTGTATTCGAAGATTAGGCACATGTCGGGGTTTGCTTCTAGCCATGCCTTAATTTGCGGGGCTTCGTTCAGCAGTCGATGCACTGGCTCCTGGTACTTAGGGGTTTCAATAGCGCCGGGAGTCGCAAACAGGTACTCGCCTTCGTAGAGTCCGACAATGATGCAGGTTCCATCTAACTTCTCATAGAAGGTAACCTTCTCGTCAGGCGCAAACGACCCCATGTGAGTAAACTCTTCCTTGAAGTCGGGGTCTACCGTGGTCTTGAGGTCATACTGCTTCCAGTTGAAGAACTTATTGAATCCTCGCAGGATAATGTCGCCCTGGTCGTTGAGGACTAGACCTCGCGCCATTCGGACGTAAGGGTCAGTAAAGTCATAAACGTCAGGCTTGTACTTGACGCAGGTTAGCCCGGTTGCCTCATGCTTATTGAGGCGAACAACATGGCTGTAGTTGTCGCGGTAATGCTCTAGTAGGTTCATTCTTGAACTTCCTTTTTTGTTGATTTGGTTGTGGGGGCGTGAGTTTCACCCACTTACTAACAATCTATATACAGTGTACCACATATTGATGCGATTTTAAATGTGCTGAGGCAAAAGAAGTTTATTCTTTCGCCTCAGCACATTTCCCATTTAATGCTTCGCGCCAAGCAAAGGAAGTATTACACACGCAACCTCACAAACACCCACCCCTCGCTCTGGTAATGGCTGAGTAGATGGATGCAACAGCATTGCCCCTTACTCAATGCTTGGCTGTCGCTGTTCGGGTTGCAACTTGTGGTTTGCGTGGTTCATTTGTTCTAGCAGGGGTGTTACTGCTCGTAGCTTGCCCGCAATTTCAGTTAGCTTACCGTATGTCTCAGGGATAGCGCACAGGAACATGTCAGATGTCCACCCATCATAAGTGTTATCTTCGTGTGCTTTTCGCTCCATGAGTGCCTTGTTGCGCGTTACGGCTTTCAGAGAGTCCTTCCAGAGAGAGTTGGGGCAAAAGAGCATCGCGCTATCAAATGAATGCATAAGTCTCACTTGTACATCCATGACTTCCACGTATTCCAACGCAGATTTGTAGGATTTGGTTGGAGTAAGGAAAATTACCCCTACCTTCTTCTCTAGCCCGTCTACATGTAGAGTTCGTCGTGAGGAGTAGAGGTTTTTGCGCCCAAAAGCTATGTCGCCGTCGATTTCTCCATTGTGGAACTTTAGGTGTGCAAACTTTCGGATGTTGCCCTTAACGCCTTCAAATTTTGCAATACAGTAGTCTATTTCTCCATCTGTGTTATCTAGTTTGATGGCAAGGTAGCTACCATGTTTTAGGGACTCGAAAGCTTTAGCCACCTTATCGTTCTTGGTCATACCTCCGCCCACAACAGTTACCGGCGGAGTATACTGTTTCTGCTGGCGCTCTGAAATGCCGTCAAGCTCAGTTGAGCATAGGTGCTGTATGGTGGGAATAAAGTGCTTGTCGGCATACTCGATGGCAGTTTCTACGGTGTCTAGAAGCTGGGTGTGACTTGCAACCAGCGATTCGTATTCACCATAGGTTAGCGGGATACTGGGGGTGAACTTCTCACGCCACGACTTGATGTTATGGAAGAGATTCCTGAGCGAGTCAAGTTCGCTAGTGATATTGAATAACTCTTCACTATATTCAACGACTGCCTCAACTGCTTTACTGTACTGTTCCCAGTTCCCGGCGGTACCGCCTTCCTTAATGATGGCTACGGGGGTTTCTGTGAGATTAAGGGGTTCGTGTGGCTGATGGGTGCTGATGCTCACTATTTCGTTAGCGTCTGTAATCTTGGTGACGAGGTGGGCGGCTTGAAAATGCTTCCCCAACCATGTTTCACTAGGTGCTTCAATGAGGATGTCGCCCGGCTTAACTTCGTGGGCTTCTACTGCATGGAACTTGGTGTTTTCGGTCAATTTCCTGCCTCTAATTTCTCTGAATATTTCTCCAACATGGATACAATTATAGTGTACCACATATGTTGTGTGCATAGTTGTGGCGGGCAACTCCACCGTGAGAAAGGGAGTTGCCCGCCATGAAAAAACACTCAGCTATATCACGCCGAGGTGTGCCCATACATGGCGTTCATCTTGTCCATCATCTGCTCAGTACCATTAATGATGGTTGTAACAGTATCTTCGATACTGGCAATCATTCGTGTGGTGTGGCGCAGTATATGCTGACCAACAGGCACATACCCCTTGCCGTAATTAAACAGCCCAATGCCGTCTCCACCACGTCCAAATCTCCACCACTCATAACGGCTATTGTCATGATTTACGGCTGTCCTATAGAGGGCACTAATATTCGGGTCGGCATCGCTGGAATTAAACAGCTTCTTAAAGAAGTCGCTTGCACTCTCCAGGTCTGCTTGGTACTGCTTCTTAATTGCCTCGTTATATACAGCATCTTCAACGGAAGCCGCCGAAGTAACCTCGGCACTCACGGCATATAGTGTAAGACCATCAATTTCAATCTTGAAGTCATTGTCTCCACGCTTTAACTCAGTCAATACGCCTTCCAGTCCACCTACTGTCTCAATGGATGCTGAATCCTTGTTGAATGCCTTGACCTGCACAATCATGTCTGGTCGGTTGCCTAAGTCACGAATTGTCAGTACTAGCACGTCGCCAACCTCTATTTTATTAAATGTCCTGGCTCGATAATCTTTACGTTCCGAGATTCTGGGCAGGTCATAGTTAAGAGACTTAACGAAAGGTACGAACTCACTCTCGTAGGCATCTTTGAGAGCCTTAAGTGATTCGCGAGCCCAAGAGATTTTCTTCGAGAAGTTCGAGATACAGAACTGATACTGACTCTCATCAAGAATGTTGAACTCAGGTCGATACTCATCGAGGTAGTCGCTAGAGCCATACACTGAGTTATTCCAGTAGTTACTGCCTGTAATCAGTCCTGCATTTGTGGCAAGATTGGTGTACTTAGCGTAGTCATCCACGCCGTGACCTACAACGACATAATGCTCAGTGTAGTAAGAGTGACGGTTGGAGAAGCTAAAACCGTCGTAGGTGGAGAGGTTAAGCTTTTCTGTCCTAAACTCGCTAGAGTACCTACCTTCCTCGAAGTAGGTGATTGTTTGACCTTCCGGGTCAGCGGATTCGACGTAGATTACTTGAATATCGTCATATAGGTTAAAGCCGTTATTAGTAGGCTTATCTCGCTTGCGGTAGTTGTAGATGACATCGCCAGTTTTGGGGAATTGGTTTTCGGTGGCTTCCATGAAGCTCCTCCTTTGTGTACGGTTGCAATAAGTGAACTGTAGGGGTGTCACATAAGTGTACCCCAGATTATGTATCTATTGTACACAATCTGGGGTACACTGTAAAGCTCTTTGCTTATACGGCTTCCTTCAAAGAGGGATGGTGGATAAATAGTCGCTCAATGGCATATTCCGCGCCTCTGTGCATTTTTGATGCCCAGTCGAAAATGTCAGTCGCCATCTCACATGCGCCATGCAGGATATGGAAAACGACCTCTTCATCATCAACAAAGTCAGGTGCAAGTCGGAAACTAGCACCCTCGCGATACTTCCAGGGGTTATCAACTTCTTTCTCCTCGCAGTACTGAATAAACTCAGCCGCAAGGTCACGCATGGAATCATCAAGGAACATGCTCCAGTATGCATCCAGCATGTTTTGAGTCCGCTCTTCTTCATTCAAGAGGATGTCGATGTACTCTTTGATGGCATGGCGATTCACAATACCCGTAGTGTAGATGCTCCTGCAAAACATACTCACATTATCAAGGGTTACTTTCAAAACTCCGTGCTTCTCAGTCTTCTGCGTATGCTTAATTTCCCCATGCAACCCCTTAACACCCGTGAGTGTCATAAACTCGACGCTCCGCTTGCGCTTCTTAGTAACCATGATGGCAACATTACGTGCTGATTCAAGCCCCTCTTCATTAGCTGGTGTAGAGTTCATAACAAGCATCTCTCCCACAGCAACACTGTTTAGGTAGTGAAAGTGCCTGATAGGTCTGTGGTGACGCAAAGACCCTGCGGGGTAATTCGGTTTAAGTAGCTCTGCCTGTTGCGCAAATGCAGACAGGTTGCCCTTGACATGCTTCTTAAGGTTGTCAGCCTTTTTCATGACGGCTTTAAGTTCTAGGTACTGCTTTCGAGCATTTTCTAGCTGTTCCGCAATATCTGTTGGCGGCACAGTGGGGCACACGCAACGATACCAATTATCGAGGCGATACTTAACCCATTTATTAGCCAACACCTCAAGCCCGTTGCCAGCCACTTCAACCTTATCTACATTCGCTAGTTCGCTACAGCCGTAATGTCCCGAAGTACCGACAAAGACTCCGAAGTCCTCCTTGAGAGTGGTAAGGTCTTCTACATACTCTGGGCAATCCTTGCCAGGCAGGTAGAATACGTCACCGGGCTTAAGGTCTTCTTTGGGGGTGTACTTGATGTGACTACCGTAGATACTATTGGTCTTTGCGTCAAACATTGCAATGGATGCCTTTCGTATGGGGGCTAGTATTGGAATAGGTCTGGGTGTTCTTGTTGGAGAAGGGTTAGAGTTTCATGTGCTTCGCTGATTGTCCTTTCGGCGTAGTCGATTGCAGTTTTGAGAAGCATCATTGAGATGGAAAGAATGTGCGGAATTATACTTCGGTTGCCCATGTGTGGTTGGATGTAGTCATAAGTGCGTGTACCTGTCTCCCAGTTGCTATTGTACCAGCCCCTTGTACCTTTAAATAGGGGTTCAAGATTAATTTCCTCCCCGAATACGCTTTGGCATAGTTGCATCGCCTGACGCTTCCTGTCGTGCTCCAGGTTATATGCTTCCACATACTCCTCTAGCTGGCTTCCATCTTTAAGGGTTACCTGATAGATGGAAGTGACAGGTACCTTAATTCCGTCAATGACTACACGTAGTTCTTTTGAGGACATAGGGGAATAAGTCGCCGTTCCTGTCGCACCCTGAATGGTGGCAATTTGCGCTACTTTACCCTTACGGCTGGTGACAGTCACAATGAAAGACGTTTCCGGCGAAGCGGCACTACTTGTAGATATAACGAACGTCGCTCCTTCCGAAAAATGGCGCTGAAAAGCCGCTACCGGATAGAGGTGAAGATGGGGTGAAGACCTATCCATAAGAGGGTAGCCAGTGGAAGCGAGGGTGCTAATTTCTGAGGGGAGAATCCCCTTCCAGAGAGCAACATTCTGCATCATATCCTCTGCCATCTTCATTGCGTCGGTAGCTTTGTCCCATAGGCATTCCAGCGTGTCATCCGATATTTGCCCGCTAAGGCGCATGATGCCAAGCCCGGTTCCTAATGGGCGGATAGAACCGTCTGGCTGATAGTGGGCATAGATAAGTTCTGCAAACCTCTGGTAGCCATGACCAGCGGCGTGTAGCTCACTGTCGGCTAGGTTTGCACTAACGACCACCCCATCGGCTCGGATGAGGTTGATACTGGCGCTTTCTTGGTCTATTGCCTCTACCATCATGACGTTACGCTTGATGGAGCCATTTACGAAGGTTGGATAAGCGAGGTTAGGCGCATAGAGTACGTCACCTGCCTTGATGTTAGTAATGTTCCTGATGTGGCTCATGGTTTCCTTTGGCGTGTCGCGTATGGTGGCGCTAACTCTAAATCTAAGTAAGAGTTGGCACCACCATACAGGGGGTTATTCGGAGATTAGCCGCTGACCTTCATAACTTAGAAAGTCCGTAGCTGATTCGATTCGTCTCGCCGTGTTTGTGATTGCTGTAAGGATGGTAGCCCAAATCTTTAGCGCACTGTTGAGGATGTCAAACATGGGGTTTGTGTCCGCAAGGTCCCATGCTCGGTAGTTAAGAGTAGGGCTTACAGTCCATTGGTGCGAGGTGTAACTGTACTTATCTTGGGCGTATTCCTGGAAAGTGTCTTTAATGAACTGAGGCGTGTCTTCGTGGAAGAAGATGTCTCGGTATGCGGCGATAAGCTTCTGAATGTTGGCGTGCTCTTGATACTTAGCGTCAATGTACGCCTGCATTTTTTCGGTAGTGGGCTTGATGAGTCGGACGATTACCGCATAGTTGCAGGGCATGGTAACGCCGTCAATAGTCACATCTAGAAGTCTACCATTAACAGTGTTCACCGTTCCCTTTCTAATGGTTCCTTCGATACCGTCAGGGGTGGCTACTTTAAAGGTTCTATTGGTCTTGCTTTCTACGCGAACAATTACTGAGTGGTAGGGGCTAACTTCCTGGTTCTTCTCAGAGAGGATGATTACATCGCCCTCGTACACCTCTGTCGCTAGGTCGGTAAGACGTGTAATGGCTAGACTCATCAACTCATGATGCTTCGGGTATGTGACTTGACTTGTTTCCACCTTTTCAATGAAGGGGTACATTTTCTCGTTGAGATACTGCCGGGTTTCCTCTAGGGTTTTCAGGTCGCTCTGCATTGTGTTCACAATGTTATCCACGTCAGCTTCCGTTCTGACGCTACTCACAGGGTAAGTGTAGTTGCTAGGTGAGTAGTTCATGCTCTTTTGCAGTTTGTGAAGATTTAGCTCTAACGCTTTATGCGCGTAGTCCTTATACCCATGACCAACAATTTCTGCGTCGCAAGCGTCAAGCTTGACGAGGGGTAAGTTTGAGAGGTAGGCGGTTTCACCACTTACGGTAACACCTCCTTTGTAGCGAGTATCGTAGGGCTCTTCGGGGCGTAGCACATAGTAAACTTCGTCGTCTGTGTTCCACCACAGTCCATGAAGTTTATTTGTGGCGAGGATTACGTCGCCTGTGGCAACGTTTAGGTTGTCCTTGATGGTCATATGTAAGCTTTCTCCTGCATGACATGCAGGTGTATTTCTGCATATAGGGGTGATTGCAGGTTTTACGCCCTTTAATCACCCCTGTATGTCGCTGTGACGCTAGTTTTCCTCTAGCTGGTACACTTTGTCGATTAGCTTATATCCTTCACTTACGGAGGCGCTTAGGCGGTCTAGGTTAGCCATAACATCATCCATGACTTCCTTGGAGACAGTCAGAATGTCGTCAATTCGAGTGATGCTGTAGTTATCCCACAGGTCGCCCTTCTTCCAGGAGCCGTAATTGCCAAGCAACCATCGGTGATTGTCGTCAATCTTGGTACTCCTGGCAACATACTGGAAAACAACCTTCTGTGCGTAGGTACCTTCTTTGAGGAAGAAGTCGCGATACAGGATGATTGCCCTGTATGCATTATTCTTATCGACAGCGATGGCATTAATATACTGCGCCATCTGCTTTTCAGTACCTCGACCGGCGACATATACGCGGGCAAAGTGCATCTTAGCACCGTCAATGGTAAGTTCAAGCTTCCTGCCTGCCTTAAGAGTTCCAGTGAAGCCGTTGGCGAAGGCAAGGTTCAGGGTCTTCTTGTTTACCGACTTTACGCGGGCGACAATGTTAAATCGCTCCCCAAACTGACTATTACTAGTGTGAATGTTAAGGATGGTTCCGGCACTGATTTCTGCATCGGTAAAGGCGTTGCTACCGCCCCAGATGCGCCCAGTGAAACCACTGGTATCCAGCATGTTTTCACTCTTCCATTCACGGAGGGTTCCAACATAGAGGGCATAGTAGTGTTCCCAGATGTAGTTGCGAACCTTTTTGAGTTCGGTTTTGATTTTTGCCAGGTGGCACTTGAGTGCTTCTGCCTGGTTCTTGTCGGTAATATTGAGGGAGCGGTCACCGTAAGTAAAGTACGAGCCGTAGCGGGTGTGACTCCATGCGGACAGTTTGTCCAGCTTCTTAGCCAGCTCAATGCGTTCTGCGTATTCTGCGTACACGTCCTCGCCATTGCCCACATACTCATAGGATTTGAGGTCGTCAAGAGATTCGCGCCTGGTAATTGCCCAGCTTCCCCTGATGCAGTCAATAGCATTGCGCTTACTGTCGAACTTCTCAGCCATGAGCAGAATGTTGCTTACGCCGCCGCCGTGGATGTATTCATCACGCTTCCTAATGGCGAGAATTACGTCGCCGGTCTGAGTGTTTTCTACCGACCATGCGTTCATGGCTTTCTCCTTTGATTTGTGGTTAAACTAGGAATTATCTGTAAATAGTGTACCACATATTTGGGGTAGAAAACAAGGCGCTGTAGCGCAATCGGAGAATCACACTACAGCGCCTTCACTACACACCAATTTTAGATGTCGAGCTTATCCAGGGCATCTGCCAGGTTATCCAGGTTCTTAAGGGAGTCAAGAGAGCCAACCACTACATAGCGGTGCTCAGAATCCTCGGAGCCCTTTTCGCAACCTGCCTCCTTAACAGGGCACTCACCGCAAGGCTCTTCGTCTTCCTCAGTAGCAAACATTGCATCCAGGAAAGACTTCACATCCGGGCGGCAATCTTCCTCGGACTCACAGCCACAGTCTTCACAATCAACAGAATCACCGAACTGCTTAGCAAATTCTGCAATCTTGGAGAAAATGAAGTCCGGCATCTCTTCACAGTCACAGCCACCACACTCAGAGTCTTCTTCCTCGGACTCTTCATCTTCTTCCATCAAAGAAGCGAACAGGTCGCCCAGGGAGTTGAGAAGGAAGTCTCCAAATGCCTCGTCTGCACCATCGGAAGAAGATGCTTCCTTGCCAGAATCGGCGGATACTTCTTCCTCCACCTCTTCCTTGCCCAGGAACTCAATAGCGGCGGTAGTGATGCCGCGTCCTGCCGCATCAAAGAAGTACTCGTCGTACATCACCTGAGCGTAGCTGACAAGGTTCTTCGGAGTCAGTGGCATAGCCTCAGTATGAGCAGAGACAGTGGTGGCGACAGCAATAACTTCTGCCATCTTAAGGATGGACTCGTTAGGAACCTTGGAATCGCCACGACGCACAGAATCAACGAGGCTCCAAATGTCGTAAGGCTGGAAAATACCAGAAGGAATCTTCTCCAACAGGGTTCGAGTCTTAGAAGTCAGCAGGTCAGGGTTAATGTCTGCAACATCGGTAAACCAGACATGCAGTTCACTGTTATGAGCCACAACCTGAGTTTCCAGGTTAATGTAGTTATTGGTCATATGGATGCTGTCAGTCTTATCCAGCGGTTCAGTAATAGCAGGTACATCATCCGCGCTGGAGACGCGGTTCACATCTTCACGAATCTGGTCTGCAATCTGCTGGAGGGTACCCTCATAGGTGAAGGCGTGATTTGCCTTAGGGTTGCCATCGGTACGCTCGTGCTGGACAGTCAGTTCATAAGTCTTTACAGTAGCCAAAGGAGGTTCCTTTCGTAGTGGTGGCTGGTCATCATCAAGTGTAGCACATCTAAGTGCTGATGGTGTAATGCGGACGCTTACCACATTGTGATTAGCACAACATTTCGAGGTGGTAAGCGCCCTATATGCACCTATTTGCTCTGGCGCTTCTCCGAAGTGGAAACCCAGAACCTTTCAGCATTACTATTGCCTGGGTACTCGCGTCGCTCATAATCCCAAACATGCTTAAAAGTCTTCCGATACCCAAAGGTTACAGGCTTCACCTTGCGGGCGGTAAATACCGCAACACTAAGGGAGCCGCCCTCGTACTCCACCTCGGACTCCAGGGGAATAAGGTTCGAGTACTGTGCAGGGTCGCCATATCCGCCACGGTGCCCACACACTGCGACAAGTTCGCTCTTAGGGTGCCCACCGTTCTCTACGTGCAGGCGGGTCGCCTTAGCATAGAGGTCATTGAGGGGTTCAGCCCAACCTTTGTAGGTGCTGTACCCGTATCGGAAGTCTTCAATGTCACTATAGCCGGTTTCCCAATACTTGAGAGGCAGGCGGTAGATGCTACCGTAGGGGTTACCCCTACCAGAACCATTCTCCTTGATGTGCAGTGAATCGACGTGTAGTTTCGGGTGTGCGCCCGCGTGGGTTAGGTACAGGTACTTGCTGTAGATACTACCGTCTTCATCTACACTGTCGAGGCGAAGCTCGGCGGCGGGTAGTGCCTCAGTTAAAGCCGTCTTAACCCAGGCATCTCCATACCCAGCCGCCCTAAGTGCCCGAATAGTGTCCAGGGTGTCTTTATTGGTGTTAGCGCCTGCGTATGCGTTAAGTACCTGCGACTCGTGGTTGCCGTTGATGAGCTTCACGTTGCGGGCGTTGTTAAGCAGGTGAGGTAGTACAAGTTCTGCCACCTTGACGGGGTTGTTGCCTCGGTCGAACAGGTCGCCAATGAAAATCCAAAGGGTGCTCATGTCGTGTAGCCCCTTGTCAGGTGAAAGGCTATGGATTGCGGCTTCTAGAGTGTCACCCATTCCCTGAACGTCGCCAAAGATGCATACTCGCTCGTATTGCCTGCCAAAGTCTGTGCCCATAGTGAGTGAACGAACAGGCTTCTGGAAGTTCACGTAGGATTTGAGATTATCAATGAGGGCATCAGGGGCAATATACCCCTTGACGTTATCCTTGTCCTGGAAGATGTTGCGCCAGTTCGCACGTAGCTCAATGTTCTGTGCGTGCATGTTGGATACAATTTCATCAGAGACTCGCTTGTATCCGGTGCGGTAAGCGTTCTGTTCAAGAATCTGCTCTAGGGTCTGGTCGCCCTGAATGTCGATGAACCATACCTTGTAGGCGTACCGTTCCGCAAGGTCGAGGAAGCCGCGCATATTGCGAACCTTGGTGTTGGTGTTATCAATGAAGATGGTTTCACCGTTGCGTACATGCATTTCAGTTTCCATATAGGAGATGTCGATTGCCATCTTTTCTTGCGCCTTGGTGAGTGGCTTCACACTGGTTTCTACAGCAACCCCGTCTTCTTCGGCATATACGGGAATGTCGTAGGTTTCATCATTGTGAGGGTCACGGAAACGATTGCGGTAGTCATCCCAGGAGATGACGCGACCCAGTTTGTGTCGCTTAATTACATTCTTGACGTAAGTACTCTTACCAGAACCAGGTGCCCCTGTGAGGAAGTACATGTGTCGCATGTCTTGCCTTTCAATAGGAAAATCTTAACTAATAAATTGTACCACATTTTTAAAGTATCGCACAATATAAGACAGTGGCGGTTTGTCATGAAACCACATTCATAACAAACCGCCACATCGAACGCTTAACTTAATTACTGACTGACCTCTTCGGCATCTTCATTTCCCTCAGCCTCTACAGGGTCATCATTAAGGTTGAACTTATGGGTGTGTTCGAGATACTTAACCTGCTCATTGATTACAGAAACGAGTTGGGGCAATTTCTCCGATAGCGCCTCAAGGGATACGCGAACATTGTCAAGGTATCCTGCAACGATTTCTGCCTCAAGCCTGCCATAAGGTGCGCCTTCCACATTGCTGTGAGCCGCATAGAAGTCATCTAACAGGAAAGAGTAATCATCCTCATAGGAGATGTCGCTCACATCCATGACTAGATTAAGTAGGTCACGCCATCCATCCGCCTGTTCCACCGCATCAAGAGCCACAGCTGAACTTCCAGGAATAGGGATATATCGGCTTCGCGCATTCAGATTCACAACATGAGTGTCATTGCCAATAATTCCGTAAATAAACTCGCGAAGCGGACCAGAGGCAAGAATCCCCGGCACGCCGGAGACAGTGCAAACATCCTTATAAGCATTGGTGATGGGCGCAGTCTGAGTGTTACCAGGCTTAGCGTCGGGACTCCACCAACGCACAAGCACCTCAGGCAGGTACAGCTCCTCAGAGAGTGGGGTGTGGAAAGGGAGTGGGGAACCTAAATGGATTAGGGTAACAGGTTCACCAACGGTGCCTTCTAGCGCTGGTTCGCCGCCCACTGCAACAAGCTTGTTCTCACCATTAGTGTAGGCATAGGTGACAATTTTATCATTGTCGCTTACAGCAATGGTCTTTGCACCCCAACCCTCTTTATGAACGTCGGTAACCTTAAGAAGTGTTGCTTTGTGAGTTTCGAGGCGGTCAAGCACCTCTTGCAAATCTACAAGGTCGCCGTCGATAGTGGGAGTATCAGGCTGGTTACTCTTATCGAGTTCGTAGATGGCGAGCAGTCCGTCGCCAGGCTGAATAGTCATCGGATTTATCTTCCTTTTAGTTGCATGTCGCAGTGTTTCTGCGCTGTCACTTCTATAGTACCATGTGTTTATATGTTCCCAACCAATCGGGGCATTAAAATTTCTTGCGGGGCAATAGTATTTAGGTTAATGTCGTGTTCTACGTCTTCGCGTAGTTCTTCATCCATAACTAACTCCCCGTCATCTAAGGCGATAAGTCCATAGTCATAAATTGCTTTAATCCTTGTGGGTTTGCCGTCAGGTGGGGTGTAGGTGTCGCCCAGTCGGTATAGGTGTAGAACCGTCTCTTCTCCATCTGGAGTGTATGGCTCTAGGACTGTTTGGCTGACCTTGCCGCCAACATTCAGCGCATACTGAACAGATAAGGGGTCTACGTCTCCTGCAATATCTTTTATGTCGCCATTTCTCAAAGTTCCAGTAATAGTAGTGTCGCTATTATCTGCCGCCGTTGCTTTGAATCTGTCGCCCGTTGTTATTTCACTGATTCTGTATAGTTGCGGCTTTAGGGTATTTCTTGACACGTGCAGGAAGAGGAGTAATCCGTCTCCGATAGTTAGAGTTGGGCTTGAGATGCGACTTTGCAGTTCCTCTGGGTGCATTTTCTAAAAACTCCGTTTTGTTGTGTTGAACGTAAAGAAAAAGTGAGCCGCAATATTATTTATATTGTGACTCACTTAATGTTTTATTCTCGAACTACGTCGGGTCCGCCAGCAAGAGCGTCGATGCTGTCATCCGTCAGACCACCCTCTAGGAGGCTAATCTGCTCACCGACGAGCCAGCGTACAGTATCATCAGAACAGGTCGCTAGAGAAGCTGTCAGCGGCATTACGGTAGAGATTTCACCACCAATAGGCTCTCCAGTAGCGTTGTTGATAACTTCGATGTGGTACCGACGCAAGGTCTGCTTACCCCACATCTCAGGCTCCTGAGCAGGTTCCTCAAAAACCCAGATAGCCACATTGTTAATGTCTGCCACCCCAAATAGCGATGCAACGTCAATAGTTGCCATAAGGCATCCTCCAAAGTTAATGGTCAATATGTATAAACATTGTACCACAGGTTTAAAGCTGTTCTGGCATATTGGTTTTTGACTCTGTGGCGTAACGTCTCGACTTAATGTGCTTCCAGACCGAAATAGCTACTCCGACAAGGACAAATGCGTTGCCTACCAGATTCCCAAAACTGCCAACAAGGACACAGTACGACGACCAACAGATGACATTCAGAACCGTGTATGTCTTAAGTGCGGCGAAACTATGTGTGATAGCCATCAGTAACCCGGTAGCCCCACCAAGAACCGCTAAAGTACCAGGTGAGAAGAAGCCCCACCCCAAAACAATATACTGGACGTATGCCGCCGTTCCTAAAGATATTGACACGGCGGAAATTCGGTAACCCACCTTTTCAAGAAAAGGGAATTTACTCTCGAAAAGAGTAGCTGTGTAGTAGAGTAAATTCACAAGGTTCATGGCTAGTACGGCGGGCTGGTTAAGCAGAACCGACTGGATAGCAGTAAGGGTGGCTGTATATACGGAAATATATCGCACCCCCCCTGCCAACATACCCCATAAAGCAAAGTCCAGCGCTTACGCCAAGACCTAGAATCTGAACAATAACGTCAGTAACGCCCATAATGCCCCTCAATAAAAGAAAAAAGTTAGGTTGAAAGTGTTATTTCTCCCATATCGGAAGAGGAACACTTTCAACCTAACTTTTTGTCAGGGGCATGTCACTACGTGGCTAGTCGGTTGCCTTACGGTCACGAACAGCCATTACCTTAGCACCAATCAGACCAATGATTTCCAGTACCAGTAGCGGCACAGACAACCACAGGAGCATATGTGCGGTACTGATTACCGGACTCCAGCCAATGAAGAAAAGCGCCGTGACGACGTGGAGGGCAAATGCGGCGCAAATGCCGCCGATAAACATCTTGTCGATGTCTTTATCTTCTTCGGTGGTGCCGCGCACGAACAGGATAGCGCCCATGAGTGAGCTTGCGTTCACTACCTTGTGGACATATCGCGCCCAAACATGAATAAGAACTACCGGGATGAGCGAATAGGGTGACACGAGGATAAGTAGTAGGGTTGCAATGGGGGCAATGATACTGCCGAGGAACCAGAGTAGCGCACCTGCCACATTTTCACCCAATACGTCGAATCCTTGCGCCTGTTCTACTTCACGGTTCACCTTAGCGGCACTGTTCAGCTGTTCGACACGATTAGGGTTAGGGATAAGACCGTACTGGTCACACAAAGTGGACTCACTAGTGATTTCATCCCAGAGGGCGGCTTCCAGTTCATTGATGCGGGTGAGCGTCTTGTCTGCACGCATTGCTATTCACCGTCCTTGAGCAACTGGTCGATGTACATGTCAGCGTCAATATCTTCAAACTTCTTATCTTCGCTGGTGATTTCGCTGTACGCCTTGAGATGCTGGCTAACCTGCTCAGCCTTACGCTTCACTTCCTTGCCGTCAGCAGAACCCTTCTTAGGGGTCTTAATGAGGTGCAGGATGTTCTCGCCACTGTCGCTAAGTGCTTCACTGGTCAGCTGGTTCTCACGCTTAATAATGAGGTCGCTAGTGGAGTCGATAATGGTGTTAAGCTGTTCCATTGCAGAATCAAGGTTACGCATAACGGTGTTCTTGATGTAGTTAGCGCCGGTTGCCGCGCGGCTTGCTACACCCTTCGCCTCAGCGTCCGTACTACCGCTTGCGTAGATGGTTCGGATGCTTTCATCGAGGGCGTTCTTGTTAGCCTTCGCTACGGACTTGCGCAGTTCAGCTTCCCAGAGGGTGATGATGTTTGCGGCGTTGATTCCGCGTAGGGTGTTCAGTTCCTTGTCAGCGTTGAGGGTGTTGCGGCGTTCCATGTATTCCTCCGTGTAGGGTGCGTTAGGGGTCTTTCGAGGGGTTCCGATAGGGGTGACGCTGTGCCAGATTGCGTTGAGCTTACCGGCGTGACGTGCAAGCTTAGTGTAGTATTCCTTGCGGACTTCCTGCTTGCGGGAGTTGGTCTTGTAGCCTTCGTCAAGGATGGTGATGAGCGTTTCACGTAGGATATTGGTGGCTCGCTCGTAGTCACGTCGCTTTTCGCCACTGTTGGTAGTGACACCTACGGTCTTAATGATTTCCCACTGCTGGTGCATAATGTTCAGCAGATACCCCAGTTCAGGGGTTGCAATTTTATCCAGCTTATCCTTAGTGAGCTCAGTGCCATACTGGGAAGGCTTCTTCATGCTCTCCAGGGTGTTATTGATAATGTTAATTGCGTTCTTGACTTGTGGGTTGCTTGAAGTCATTGCGCCTCTCCTTATAGGGGGATAACGGTCGCCACAGGTGGTCATTATCCTGCGGGCTAGTTTGCGGTTGATTTGCAGGTGCTTTCAGGTTTCTTCCCTGTAGCCACCTCAAATTTCAATCTACCTAAACTATACCACATATTTCAACTATTGCGCAACTATCGTTGCGAGTGGCATAGAAATAATTTTACCACCCGCAACGATAAACGACTTCCAAATTATACAAGCTCATCTAGGGGGATAATGAAGTCAGCATATTTGATGTTATGAGCGTCAGCCGTAAAAGCATACGCGGCGGTAGACATGCGGAAAACGGCAGAAACTCACCCACATTCGCAAGTTCCGCTGTCTGATTCCATAGGCGAAGCACCACATAGTCCTTCCCAATGGGCATGAGGCGGTAAGACTTACCTACATGTCCAGCCTTGCGGTCACGCTTCACCGGCACCCAGTGCGAACCACTATCAACGTCAGTGGATAGTACACAGAAATGTTCAATGAGACGCAGGGTGGCGTCATCATTCTCACCCACCTGCTTTAGAAGGGCTGTGAGATACCCCTGGCTGTCGATAGGCGACTTATTGATGAGCCTAGAAACAGGTTCATGGATTTTCATGCCCAACTGGTTCGTTGCAATGATGTATGGCTGGTAGCTTCGGGAGCCACGGATGCCGTAGGCGGGAAGGTTAGCTACTTCATATTGAGTGCTAGTCACCGTTTCGCCTAGCAGATTGTCCATAACCCACCTCTGCTGGTCGGTCATTGACTCTCGACTATCGGTTTTAATCATATGGGGCTAGTCTCCTTTTAGCAGGTTTTGATGTGGGCAATGATATTGGTGAGGGTTTCTGCCGCCTTGCGGTATGCCTGGTAGCCGTCACCTTCGGCGTAGAAGTTTTCAAGTAGAACTTCTTCGAGCATGTCCTCCATGTCATAATGGCGGTCTACTTCATAGGGGTTAGGGTACAGGTGAATTTCTCGCAGGGGAGCTTTGAACACCTCAGGGGTTGCGGCATTGTTTTCGTAGGCGGTGATAATGCTTTCGCGGCTATTCTTGCCTACCTTGCGCCATTCTGCCTTACCTGCCCAGCTTTCCGCCTGCTGGATAGAGTCAAGAGGGAGAACATCAATACTCTCAGCAGTGATAGCCGCCTCTACACCTTCCAGAATGTACCCATTCATTACACGGTCGCGAGTATGCATGATGCTACCAGCATCACCGTTGCCATACATCAGATGAACCTGATACACACCGTCACCCTTCTTCGTGAATCCTGTCACCTGTGCATAGTGGATGATTCCGCCGGGCAGGTGGAGGCGCAGAATGTCGCCAGTTGCTACTAGGAGACGTTCATGCAGGAAGTGTCGCTCCGTGTCAGCCTCTAGCGCAGTGAAGTTGTGCATGGCGACGGTGTAGCGGTTATTGACCGCGTTCAGCGCCTTAGCGTTAGCTTCCAGAGCTTCGGACTTAGCCGCCTGGAACAGGGAAGTGGTGAGCGTGATGACGGACTCTAGCGCACTACAGAGGCTTTCTTTCAACTGTTCCTCACTGGAGAAATTGAGGTTGCTCTTGTATGCGCCGTCAGACAGCTTCTTCTGCATCTGCGTAGAGCTGTAAACAGGGCTCACAGTGAGGTAATGCTTCACCCAGTCGTAAGCTTCCATGATGTCACGGTATCGGTGGTTCTTACCGCAAGTCTGGATACTTTCAATACCGTAAGGTCGTTCCTGGTCACTGAGGGGGTAGAGAAGGGTTCGAGCGTTAGTGTTAGCGTTACCTACAGGGATGCGGTGGGTAGGGGCTGATGCGCCCGACTGCATGAACAGGGCTGACGTGTTGGTTGCGGCAAGGATGTTGCCAAGGATTACATTGGGGTTGCCGAAGGTGTGTTCCGCTTTGGGTGCGATAATGCCCTTCTTGAAGATGATGACATCTTCTCCCACGCTGAGGGAGTGCAGGGTGTTTCCATGCTTATCATAGATGTGCATAATAGTTCCTTCTTTCTAGAGAAATGCTTAATTAAATTGTACCACATATTTAAGTACCTCGGCGATGCCTGAGTTAAAGGCAAAAAAAGGGGGGGTATCTAGATTTATTACCTCTAGATACCCCCCCTCTCCGTAGTAACTACTGGATGATTGTGGGTTAGAAATTAACCTCAGGGACTACAAAATTAATCATGTTACCGCGTGCAAAGGTCATGTCAATATGCACCTCAAAGCGTTTGAAATCATCATCAGCAATGACGTAAGGCTCCCCCTCCCGAAGGTCGCCAATAACAGTGACATTCTCTCTAGGGACAGTCACATTGTGTAAGCGCCAACTGTCGCGCTCAACCATGCTCATAGTGACGGTCATGTCGTACTTCGTGTTGAGGGAGGCATCGTGTACGTCCCTATTGCCGTAGGCGGGCGACATTTTTCCCTTGAGGTACTTGCGGGTGTGCATCCGGGCATATCGAAGTTCAAAGGTGGTGTTACTCATTATTGGTAGCTTATCCTTTTAGTTTGAGGTGATAGGGGTGGTGAAAAGGGTTACTGTGAGATAGTCATGCAGTTTTGTTTGCTTATTGAAAGTGGGTAGTTCAATCTTCTTGATGCGGAAAGTTTGAGGTTGAGGGTGTTCATCGTCACCCCAATCAATACCTGGTTCCAGCACTTTCTCTAGGTATGGGAAAACTGCTGGTTGTGGGGCGGCGTGGTAAATCTCTGATTCCGGGTGCATAATGGTTTCACCCGTAGCGCTATTACTGAATACTGCGCGCCCCACAAGGACTTCTAGCATTGATGGTAAGTATCGCCCTGGCTGTAGGGTAATAGTGTCTGCATGATTAACTACATCATTCACTAGCTGACGCTGGTATGCTGGTAGCTCACAGATGCCCTCTAAATAGAACTCAATCTTTTCAGTTTCCTTCTTCTTCATGAGGGCTATATCCGCCTAGTCAATCAGGAAGATATTAAAGTCCTCCTCGGTGCCCTTGAACGCAAAGGTGACTTCGCCGGTGTCGTAGTTAATGTTGGTAGTGGTGTCGCCAGGGGTGAGGACTGCAAACATCATCTCATTGTCGAGATATTCGAGCACTTCTTCCTTGGTGGTGTTCTGACCGACGGTGACCGACGTAACCTCGCCCTGAATCATGCCAACCTTACCGGGTCCCAGCAGGTTAGAACCAGTGTTGGTAACGAGGGAGACTCGCCAATAGCCGGTCTTCTCGTCCTTATTTACGCCGTAACCAGCGGCAGTTGCCGCAATGCGGGCGAGGTCAATAGCGGAAGGTGCCTCATTCGTGCAGGTCGGCTTGAAGGTAATGAGGGTTGCCTCGGTGAGGTGCTTAGGGGTGGACATTGGGTGTTGCTCCTTAGATGTGGAAAATTTTCTAACTACAAATCAGTGTACCACAAATTCAGAAATATACAATCGGAAACTATAGAATGTATCCCCCATGTGCCCGATACTCATGATGTCACATGGGGGATACATGTCAGTTCAGCGGCAGAACTAGCTACTTTTGAGAGTAATCCACAATCTCAACCTGCATTTCTTTAGCCCACTCATCCAAGAAGGAATCCGCATTTTCAGGATACTTCCTAGCCCATACACCAGTAACCCAATCGCGAACAAACTGCTCCTTCTCAGCCTCACCCTCGATAGCGTTCAGTGCATCAAGGTCAATCTTAGCGTCATCCAGGTCGAAGCAATCCGCAAGGTCGTGCATATCCCACAGCTCCTCCCAGTCAGGCTTGCCCCAATCCGATGCGGGTGACTCACTAGAACCACGATACTTGTTGATGAGAAGCTGAGCGACGCGGATAGAGGCATAGCAACCCCAGATAAGCACATAAATCTTAGTGCGGGAAGGTGCTTCGTCACCAAGAATAGCGACGCGAAGCAGTGCCCCCATAGTGGGGTTGATGCGGGCGGCTTCCTCAACATTAAAAGTGCAATCATACTTACAGTCGGGGAGGCTAATGTCCATAGTCAGTACTCGGATAAGGTCTTCGTCCTTCTCCCACTCAGGCAGAACATCTCGATACAAGGTGAGTTCGTTACGCTTAACATCCTCTTCAATGGGGTCGTAGTACAGTCGAGCGACAGGTTCGGCGTTCTCTGCGTCTACAATGCTTCGAGAGATGATGTTCTCAAATTCGCTATCGCTGATGTTCTTGGGGATATATGCGCATAGTTCCTCGGAGAAGTCGAGGGTCTGCGCAATAATGCTGGTCATGTTGAGGCGGCGGGTCTTAAATGCTTCGCAAGCGTCCTGGTGAAGGGTCTTGTTCTGCTTGCGAAGACGCTTCATAATTTCTTCCTTGACGGCGAGGTCAATGTCTGCGTAAGCGGTCATGAGTTTACTCCTTGAGTTGAGAGGAATTGGAAATAGTTAATTTACATGGATAGTGTACCACAAATACTTGATGAATGGTGTGTTTGCGGCATAGTGATGCCCCTCCCAGATTTAGGTTTTCACCATCCTGGAAGGGGCATCATCTCTATACTGTTACTTAAATCTTGCTCAAGTGCAGGCGTGCAATTTCGCTCATCTGCACACTATCAAAGAACTCCTGGTCATCCTTTGCAACAAGAAGAGCACGCTTATTCTTGTCGCCCACCTGAATATCTTCAACCGACAGAGGGTGAGACAGTTTCACATGGCAGAGAATGGCAGGCTGATGCTTCGTCTTACCGAAACCGATACCCTGAATAACAATATCGCCCGCATCAATGTCTACACCAAGGCTATTGCGTGCCTCACGTGCAACCGCACCCACAACAGGTGCCCCATCAAGAACATCATCAATGCTGACACCACTTGTTGCAGAGACACCATACAGCCCAGCACCCACAGGCAGACCAGCCACACGCTCAGTCAGAACAATATTGCCATCAGAATCCTCAATAATGAGGCTAGTTGCCAGGGCGTTAGCGAGGCGAACATCATGAGTTGTAACGACACCTACAGGCACCATAGTGTCCTTAAACAGGAGCGCCTTCTCACGTAGCGCCTCATCTTCAATCTGAGAGACTACAGCAACCGGCGCGCCATAGAGGATGTTCGTTGCCAAGAAGCTATAGAAGTCAGACTCAGAAAGCGCTAATTCAGCAACCTTCGCCTCATCGTCTAAACGCAACTCCTCCAGTCGAGCAACCGGCGCATTAACCACATTCTCGCCACCAACAACGCGGGCAAGCTCAGTAACCTCATCAGAGGTGAATGGCAGATTCAGTCTGGAGGTGGCAGTGGTTGCAGTTACAGTGTAGCCGCCAAGGGGAACATACTGAGTCATAGGGTTTATACCTCTACTACTAGGACGGAAGCGTCATCGCGCTTTCCATAAATTTTATCTGTGCAATTTGAGTATGCGAGGCTCTTTAACGAACTCTCGATAGGCTCCTCTGGATTATAGCAAGGCATAAAGCCGTCTGAGTATAGAATAATGGTGGCGTTCATATTATGGAGGCTGATGGTGCCCGTTTTTGCGCCGTATGCGCTTTGCGGGTCAAGGCTACCGATGGGGTATCCATTAGGCGCATTAGCTTTGAGTCGAGTATCTTGAAAAATATTTTTACGTTCCTCAGCGGTGATAGTGCCATGCTCATCAATAATCTGCTGAATGCGGTTGCGGTTCCGTGTTGCAAACGGTTCGATTCGCTTATCTGTCACTGTTTTATCACCAATAGTGAGGTAGCAGTCCCCTAACGAGAGGTATTCCAAAGCGTCATCCACCACACGGACAAACATAATGGCAAATGTAGGGAGCTTCGCGTACTGTTCGCGGGTAGTCGTATTCTCGGTAGCACGTATCCGGTATCGCGCGACCGCCTGAATAGTGTCATGAAGAATTTCTGACAGGGGCTTGCAGTCATCAATGTTTTCCGGCAGTGTGTCACTCAGGTCATTTACGATGTCCGCAACCGTAAATGACGGGTGGATAGGGTTTTCAAATAGGGAGGTTGCGCCATCAATAACCCAGTAGTAGTTATCTTGATAGCCGACAGCATCTTCGTTCTCCCCAGTGGTGCCTTTGGTGCTCTGGGCATATTTAACTGACATGCGGTATCATACCTTTTTCATGCTGTGAAGTTATGTAACCTCATTAGTATATCTTTTACCCACCTTGGTCTATGGTTCCCGTGGTGTGTGTTTTGCGACACTTTTTCTTCTTGGTGCATGAATGAAGTTTTTGGATAAACTGCCTATGCTAAAATATTGTACGTAAAGCCCTCAGCTAATGCCTTGAGGGTGTGTAAACGTTTTCAATAAGCGAATCAGAGAAGAAACACCTCATGACCAGTAAGATTTATACCCCCGACGACCCCCTAGAAGTTCATCTGGAGCTAGATACCACGCTTGAACGACGCTCCCTCATGGAGTTCATCTGCGCCAACGCCAAAAGCTTTAGCGTGGGACACTCCAAGACTCGACCCGACGGGCATACTATCCGGTTTTACGACAGTGACGGCAAACCCTTGGTTCACCATAAAATTAAAACCCCTTATGTCACAGGCGAAGTTGTATCCACTGACCCGGACGTACTTGAGGCACTAGATGTTATGAAGGCGAACAATATCCACGCCACAAACATTTACTGCCAACCATACAAGCATCTAACTCGTCTTCGTGTAGATGCCGATGCTTTCGCCCAGGTGGACAAGCCACAGTCCTAATATTGAAGGGGGTGCCCTCCGGGTGTCAAATGATACTAAATTAGCGATGGCGTTGGAAAAATGCGCCACAACCAACCGCAGATATGCCACTGAGTCGTACCTAAAAGCCGCCCGGCAAGGCGTACTCCTACCCCCTGTCGGTGATTTAAGACTATCACCTCTCAGTAGCGACACCGAAGGGTACGCTTACACAGATGCACGGATACATGAAGAATGCATGGAGCACCCTAAATATGTTCGTTTCCACAAGTCTGATTCAATGTTGCGCGCCAGCGTATCACGCATCAGGCTAATGGCATCAGCAATTATTGCTACAGAAGCTAAATACTACGAGCTAGGGTTACTAGAAGGCGTGACTCACGATGAGTACATGGGTGTGCGTAAACGCCCAGCATTAGGGAGCCTCATTGACGACTATGAACCCACTCTTTTCTAATATAGACAGCTAACCTATAATAACGGGAAGACCTCTCAAAATTACATTGAGAGGTCTTCCCGTTATTATGCATTGTTTGAGAGTGCTGTATGGGGGGAGTCCCAGGCGACCGGCAAATCCTTCCGGGTCGCCAGTCCAGCCACGGAGTCATCCAGGGGATGAGCCAGAGCTTCGCCCTGGCGGTGACCCTCCAGCTAACCCAAGTGGGCTAACTGTCCTGGTCTTGACAGGCAACCGAAGCTACCTACCCGTTTAGATTATCCACCTCTCCTGTCTCTCACGGGCGAGGTGTTATCGAATATAATATCACAGATTTTAATGGTTTTAGTTTATTTCCCTAATAAAACCCATTATTCTCTGCAATTTCATTTACCAGATTAAGCAGGTCTGAATACCATTCCTTGTAGCGGTGCAAGTCCTTAGTTGCACTTTCTACAGTAATAGCGGGGCTTTCGTTCTGCCATTTAGTGATGCGTCCCAGGCGGGCGGCGAACCCATCCGGGTTGTCAGCCCATCCACCGCCCAGACTGTACGTCTCAGAACAGAAAAGAATCTCATGGTGGGCGTTCAGGTACTCATGGTATGAATCATTTGCCGCATGGTTGAAAAGCTTGAGGAAGTCGTGAACGTACTGCCGGTTGCGGTATGGTTTTCCGGTGTTCATGTTGATTGTTTCAGAGTCCCATAGGTCGTATACGGTCTTTGTACGTCGGACAATGTTCATGGCTTGAATCATTCCGTCGGTCGCCGCATCCATTGCTTCCAAGTAACCCTTAATCATTGTGATGTAGTCGTCGCAGTGAACCTCTAGTGGGTATCCGGCTGGCTGTACACGTTCCTGGGACAGAATCTTGTCAATGATGGGTGAAACGTTTTTCCAGCGGTGGATGACCTGCTTAGCGTTCTTAATGAAGCGGGTGGTCGCATACTCCTCAGCTTCTTCTAGAAGAAGCTGGCACGTTTCAATGCAGTTGGAGTTTTCGTGCCAGTTAGTGAGCATTTCGCTCATGTCGTTGTGTAGGTGGTGGATGTAGTGGTCGGTCTTGTAGAGGGTTTGCTTTACCACTGTCCAGACCATGCGTAGATGGCGGTTTTCCTGCCAAGGGTACCACTGACCGGACTCCATAAGGTTGATGGATTTGGTAATAATTGCCGTGTAGTGCTTGAGTGCCTTACTTGCTTCAAGGCTTACGCTGACGAGACTATACTCAAGTCGCGTGAGTTCACGGTAGTGGTCGTGCATAGCGTCTGCGATTTCCTCGTGGGAAAGTTCCATGACTATGCCTTTCTGTTGCCTAAAATTCCTTACAGAAATAATTGTACCACAGATTAGCGAGTGTATGGAAACAATTCACCCCTCTATGAAGCTTAGTCATAGAGGGGTGAATTGTAATTATTCGTCGGGAACACTGATTCCATCAAGATAGCGGCGTAAAGTGGCGCGGCTAATTTTAAGCTGGCGTGCTACCTCAGCTTTAGGGATGCCCATCTCAATCTTGCGGCGCGCATCCTCTAGCTTATCTTTAGTAAGAGATTTCGGCTTCTTGTACGCACCGCGCGCCTTAGCACGCTCGATACCCTGGCGCTGTCGCTTACGGCTGTTCTCATACTCGTAGGCGGCAACACGTGCCAGAATATCGAAAATTACACCCGAGATAAGCTTATGCGTAAGGTTGGCTTCAAGTGAGCTTTCCGGTGGATATTCGCCCGACTCCGTGGCGAGAGTGCTAAGAAGCGGCAATTCATCACTGTAAATAACAATGACCTTACGCTTCTCAAGCATACCCCTCACCTCTGTGACGTGCTTCGAGTCGCGCCCCAACCTCTCAACTGTAGGTGTGATAAGCACGTCATGCGGCTGGATGCGGTCAAGGATATATGACAGCCCGTCACGCTCATCGGCGGATGTAGCGCCACTTACCTTATCAACCGTGACAAAATCTGCGCCGTCGAGGGTCAGACTGTTGTAAATGTCTTCGCCGTAATTCTCTTTAACCCATTCGTGGATATTGTACACCTGCCGGTCAGGATTCTGCCCTGACGTGGAAACGCGCACATATCCATAAATGCGTTTAGTTGGCAATAGCTTTCGAGTAGTCATGCCAACTATCCTCTACAGACTGCCGCCGCGTTCTGCCTGTTCACGCTTTAGCTTGGCGATATTCTTGTCCGCCAGGTAGTTGCCGAACTTGGCAAGGTTCGTCATGAGCGAAAGAGTGCCGCGAGTGAAGGCGTATTCAATCCAAGTGGAGTCGTCCTCAATCTCAAGCAGGGAGATGAAGTCGTCTTCCAGAGATGCCGCCATAATTGAATTGGCGGCAAAGACGATACCCAGAGCCTTGCGGCGCTTCTTGGTGTTGATTGCAAGGATGGCTTTAGTGCGGGCGTTCTCAACCCCGGTGAGCGGTTCGTCCGGCTTGCCGATACGCTGGCGCTTAGTCTCCAGCACCTCGCTCAGCCATTTAGAGTCAGACATGCCTTCGTCATAGGCGAGACGTGAAAGGGTGCGACCCTTCTCGCCAGCATCCAAGAGAGTATCAACAAAATTACGGGTCGCGGCATCCATCTTCGCCTTGCGGGAGGCGGGGGAAGAAGCCTTAGATGCAAGGAAGGCAGAAAGCTTGGTGGCAGTGGAGGTTACAGTAGCGGAAAGGGACATGGTTATGATTCACTCCTAATTGTATGTAAGGACGAGTTGGGGTTGCCCACACATGGGGCGGGTCAGAGGGTGCCCTGACAGTTTGTTTCACAGCACCCCGCCTGTTTTACCAGAGGAGGTGCTGTGAATATAGTATCACAGATTCGTGTCAGCTATTGCTGTAAACCTGTGATTTAGCTAATGTCAATGGCATGAATTTTAAGTTCTGTGTTAGCTCCTTCCGTTTCGGAGCCTGCTTCCAGGGTGGGGTATGGGACGCGGATTTCCCCGAAAAGTTCTTCTGTCAGTGCGAAGTGATGGTAGTTAGGCGGGTTGGGGAGACTGTAGGCGGTTTCCCCTAGCTTAGTGTTGCCCTGGTAAAACTCAATGAGGTACCGCTTATTGGCGGTATCAATGGTGAGGATTGCGTCAAAGATGGTTCGCTTGAAAAACTCTACGGTTTCCTCGATGGTTGCCCCATTGAAAGGTGTCACCTGTAGGGGGAGGGTGAAGTCGTAGTAGGTGTGGAATGGTACTGCCGATGCGGGGATGTTGTCATAGAACATGTCGTCCATGAGTGTGCCTTTCTTGTGTTAGATGCGGGTGTTGAGTTCGTCAATGTGGATGTAGAACTTGCCGTTGCGGTAGATGAGCTTCATGTCGTTTTCGTTGGCAACGTCGAAGACAAACATACCCATTTCGTGTCCGGGGTCGATAGTGATGTTGTGGTTTTCTTCTCCAATGGTTACGGTTCCGGTGAGGTATTCAACTTCGTAGCTTTCGCCGTAGCTGGGGTTCACTTCGAATCGTGCGTCGGGGATGGTGGTTCCTTCGCCCGTTTCTGCATAGTTGGAAGTGTTGATATTGTTGAGAGTGTCGCCTTCGATGCGGAAGTTCATGTCGGTAATCTTAATCTTCATCATTGGAGGTGTTTCCTTTCGGTAGCTACTTATAGTTTTGGGAGGTGTGTTAGGCGAGGTTTTCGATGAGTTCGATGATGCCCTTGTGGGTAGCGGAGCCTTCGAAGCCATCTGCCAGTTCGCCCTCTTCGGTTACGGGGGCAATGTCCTCCATGCCGCTTACGGGGCTAATGTAGATGGTGACGTTTTCGCCGGGGGCGTGGGTTACCATGTATGCGCCGTTGATGCTCTTGACGAGGTACGCGGTGTTATCCTCTACTCCGAGGGTGATAATGTCGATGATACCCAGCTTTACAGTATTTGATTCGAGGGTGTCGAAGACGTTATTTGCGGTGATGTTTGCGCTGGTGGTGACTGCGTGGTTTGCGGTGATGTACAAGGTTGATGCCTTTCCGTAGGGGGAAACTTAACTTATATAAATAGTCTACCACAGATATTTGAGGGCGCGCAACTCTTGGGTGATTTTTTTATTTGTGGTACACTGGGAGCTAATCACTTAATACTAGTTACTCACTACAGAAAGGGTTGTTTGTGCCGCTGAAAGGTAATGTCACTACTGAGACTACTCTGGGCGGGTGGCGCTTCGCAACAAGCCACGCACCTAAAAGCGTTGTGCCCTCCAATATTCGATGGGAGGGTGAGAATGTCACCCCTATGTTGAGTCGCAAAGAGTATGCCGCCTTGGAGAGTACCTGCGATAATGCCGCTCGACTCTACCTCAATAATGACCTTTACGGGTTTTCTTCAATCAATACACCGCGAAGCTTCGCCCTGCCGGAAAACATCTTTGTTATGGGCGATATGCATTCCGCAAACGGGCGACTAGAAGCAGATGCAAACAGCCTAGTCACTGGCTCCATGCTTTCAAGCGCAACTACAGCTATTAAAGCGGGTGCCCTAGTAATGGGTGGCGTTAGCTCTGGTGGTGGCGTGCTGGTAGGCTCTAATGCATTTGTAGGTAACCCGAACCGCGTAGACTACGACAAGCTACCGTTGCCGTTGTGGTGTTCGGTGGTGATTCTAGCCAAGGGTGACATCACTATCGCAGAGGATGCACATGTCTTTGGTAGCATTATTTCGCTTGATGGAAGCGTGAAGGTTTCTGAGGGCGCTAAGGTCTACGGTCAGGTTTACGACAAAAGCACTGGTCTACCTCCTCATGGTCTAACTTACCTAGACGCGCACAGTCTTTTGGGTTGCGTCGTCCCTTACTCTCCGTTAGGGTCGCGTTTCACCGCTGGAGAGTCTGCTGACACGCCTAGCATGTTTGGTGAACGCTACTATTTGCAGGGTGGTCAGCGTCGAGAGTGGCGCAAGTCCAATGAAGCCTGGATGGAGGCGTGGAACAAGAAGTTTGACTATGTTCCCGTTAATGACGGGTATCAGAAGAGGCAATGTATGCCTAATGGTGGTTCTTATCTCTCTCACGACCCAGCGGATAAATCGCACTACTATGTCCAGCCTTACTATGGCAGGAATGTTAGCTATCTTCTTCACCGCAATAAGACCGTTCAGCTGTGGAGGGATTCTTTTGTAGTAGGCGACATTGAAGTGCCTGCCCATAAGCGGCTCGTTATCCCTGCCAATTCTTTTGTGGATGGTCGGATTGCATTGAGGGGCGGAGCTACCCTTGAGCTTGGCGATGGGGTGCAGGTGGCTGGCGGCATCATTACGACCGTTAAGAACCGCATTAAAGTTGGTAAGAATTGTGTTGTTCATAATGGTGTTACTGGTGACCGTAGGGAGCTTACCATTGATGCGCCTCATGGACTGAGTGAGCCGACGCTTGACAATCCGAATGTTCGGGTTGCGGGTATGAACTATGATTCTGCATGGGCGTGGGGGTCGTATCACTGCCAGAGGATGAATGCCGTAACTGGAGTGAGTGATGCACTAGTCACTCTGAATTTCTACATCTCACATCGAAGCTCCCTAGCTATGATGTACGCCTACTAAGGTCACCTCAGGCGGCTCTTCTATCTTGCGCTAACCCATTTTACCCAAGTGTGGTCACAGCCCCCTGAGAGGCTACTCTACGCCCTGTGAGTAGTGGTCACACACTCATATAGAACAACAAAGCCCCTAGATGCTCACTCTCTCATGAGCATCTAGGGGCTTTGTTGGGTGTAATCCTACACGTAGAAGAAGTGCTTGAGGGTTGCGCGCTGAACCTTTTCAAAAGTTTCACTGGTTCGGATTACGGAAACAGCGTTCTTAATCTTCTGAATCGACTCATTAGCCGCCTGAGGCTCCTCAACCTTGACCACTACAGGAGAAGCCTTCTGCTGTCGCATAGACTCAACTTTACCTGCAACCTTCTCAAGGTCGGTAACCTTGATGGAGTAGTACTTTCCATTTGATACGGCATTGAGGTCGCGACTGCGAATCAGCGCCATAATGGTAGGACGGTCAGTGCCAAGCATCTGCGCCGCCTCAACGGGGGAAACTTCGGTTCGGCAGATGGAGATGGAGGTGGCGTTGCCGTCTGCCAGGGTTTCCACGAGGGCACCCAGGACTTCGTTAAGGGCATCAGGCTTGATGCGTGCGCCCAGGCGGGTAGTGAAAGTGGCGTTAGCCTTTCCGCCGGTCAGTTCCATAACCTTGCGTGCCTGTTCGTGAGCCTTGACCAAGGTTTCCGGGGTAACAGTGATGCGGGTCTGCATAGTTAGATGCTCTCCTTAAAGTGGTTAAGTGATTGGGTTTAGAACTGGAAGTATAGTTCAGAATCTACGTAGGTCGTCGCGAGAAGCGCGTCCGTGCCTACGTGGGACTGGAAGGCGCGTACAAGGCGTGCGCTCGACTGGAGGGTGTACACGGTCGCATAGACGTGATACTGCGCGCCTTCGGGGGTATATCCCACCAGGGGTTCGCCATATTCGAAGAGCTGGAGGGTGTAAACGCCGCCTTCTTCTTCGCCTGCAACGCGAACTTCTAGCTCTTCCAGGGGGTCGAGTTCTTCGTGAAGGTCGAAGGAGTCTACGTCTAGGCGCTGACCAGCGGTTGCGTAATGGGGTGCACCGTCGAGGTGTTCGCCGGTTGCTACTGCGTAGAGGGTGGGGTCGAGATGTGCCATGTTGGTCACCTTTCACTTGTGGACTATTTGTTAGGTGGATAAGTAATTTTGCCTCATCCCTTGATGATAAATCTATCATAGCACAGATTTAAAACAGTAAGCAAGTCTAGTAGTAGTGAGGTGTGACACATGTCCAGGGGTGCGAAAAAAGGGGGGTTTGGTCTATACACCACATAGACCAAACCCCCCTTTTTTACGAGAGGTGCCGCTTACTTGTCGGCAACCTTGACTACAGATGCTTCAATCTCACTCTTGGCATCCGCATCCTCATCGTCATCACCCTTCTTGCCCCAAGACTTAAAGATGTCTACCAGCACAGAGATAATTCCAGCCACCATAACGAAGAACGTGACAATGACAAGCGTCTGCTTGGTGGCATCATCAAGTAGACCATTACCGCCAAGGAAAGCACCTACAGCAGTCACACCAAAGACGATAGCCAGACTCCAATACGTAAACCAACTAGGCGACAAAAAGGTGGTGCCCTTCATGCTGGCAATATCGGTTCCCTTACGCTTATCCAACATTCCAACAATATACTTAAGAACAAAGCCAACGAACATCGCAGAAAAACCAATAAACGCGAAGCCATAACCGTAAATATCATGGGTAATAAAATTAAACATCAGAGTTTCCTTCCAAATCCTTTGCATCCTGTTTCCAGGTCGCCTGCTCAGCCCTCAATCGGTCAAGCTCAGCAACAATTACACTCGTAGTCTCTTTACCATCAGCCAGCCACACATAGATAGCGTGACCGAGCATGACCAGTAGCAAGAAACTGCCAATGGCTACAGAATACACGGCAATCACGTCAGATGCAAGTAAGCCGGTCATAAACACAATGTTACTAGCCAGAACAACCGCACCCAGGGTAAAGAAACCCCAAAAATTCAGAATCCTACCGCGCCGCGCACGTCCAGAAACACCAGCTTGCTTACGATAAAACCCAGCCTTCTTACGGGGCAACCCAATAGCAAAAACATAAAGCGCTAGAAGAGCCGTCGGGAGGATAATGCTAATAGCTTGAGAGACATTCTGAGCCTCCACGCCTATACCCCCGCATCCTTATCGGACTGACTAACAGTACCTTTGTTGGTCACAGAATCCTTCGCGGTATGAGCACAGCCGCCACCAGCCATGCACGCATGGCGGTTATCACACTCGGTAAGGCAGTCGCCGTCATTAGTGCCAGTCGCAAACCCGGCAAAGTGAGAGATAATCAGCATAAATCCAATAACAGCGACAGCCGTCACCGCGCCTGAAACAAACCTATACGTGTCCATGCCGAAAGTGTTAGCTATCCAAGGTTTCGCTAGGGTGAAACCGTTTGTTACAATAGCCAGTAGAAGAACGTTGAGCTTGAAGTTATTTTTACGCGGGTTCAATGAGCCTTTTAATGCGATAAAGCAACCCAAACAAATAACCATCAGGGCTACAGAAATGCCAGCTTCAAACGGGGTCAGGACGGGCGGCAAAGTGTCAGTCATTATTAAAAACCTCCAAGTAGAAAGAAATGGTCTTTAGTTGTTGTATAGGTGCTTATCCATTGCAGGAAGCAAGTCCATCTCAGGTTCGGTACGTTTCCACCATACCAGCAAAAATACGAGCAGTACAACAGGGGCAATAAGAGTTCCAATCTGAGCAACTGATGCTACAGAATTACCGAAACAGAACGCAATGACAGGCAGTAGTGCGCAAACAAAAATATTCAGCACACCTAAGCAGAAAATGTTAATTAGGGGATTATTCTTCCGAGGGTTTAGCGAAGCGCCAAGCTTTAACAAGGCGACAGCTCCGAAGATGGCGGCGCTAAGAGCAATGACGGAAGCGAAAATCTGACCAATAGACACGGTAAAAACTCCTTCAATGGAATAGTTGAAGCGTTATATTGAACGCCTCAAAAGCTAATTAGTGGTGATGGTCAATATCAATAACAGTAACAGTGTGAGAAGGTGCGCGCAAGCGCTTAATAGCAATCAGGGAAGCGATAATAACACCCACCGAAACCACAATCGACACGGCGTAAATAATAAGCATAACAATCGGGCTTAGAAATAGCGTCAGGATAGGTGCCACAACCGAAACGCACAGGTTAATCATGGCTATCAACACATAATTCTGCGTCGTATCATTCCTCGTGGGGTTAAGCGAACCGCCGAGGCGAAAAAACTGCAAGCTAATAAAAATGAGCGTAGCTAAGCACAGTCCAGAGATGAAGATAAGGATAGGCATAGTTAAATGTTCCTTCTAGAGTTAAGGCAACGCACCCCTTCACGCATGGGGGGGGGTATTGCCATGTTAGCACAGATATTATTATGAAATTTCAATTTCCATAGGTTTAAACGTGAGAATACTTTCGCCTATGCGCGGCTTATCTCCTGGGCATTGGGTGCGTTGAAAGCTTTTCCCTGATGGAGCCTTCAACTCGCCTCGATACACCCTGTTCATAAAGTTGCTTCGGGTTTCTCCTGACATGGCGATAGAGTCATACTTACCAGTAATATAGGTACGCTGACTCGCATCTTCCACTGGACTACATTCAGAAAGCGAATGCATTGTGACAGTAAGGTTTGTGACAATCATACCGATTGCCCTCGTTGTGTCACTCACCCACCAGTACCCATCCCATACTGTTTCCAAGACAAGGGTTGGCTCTAACGTCTCAGGGTTCCAGGTAATCCCTATCGCCTCTGCGCTTGTGAGGTGAACCTCTTTACTAGGGTGGGGTGAAAGCGTGTAGCCTCTGCGTTTAATGGCTTTGACTGCGCAACGTGCAAGGTGGCGCTTGGTGTATTCGTCATGAGGCAACGCGCTTACGTCAGTCAGCGGCTTACAGGTAGCTAAACTCTTCACGGGCATGTTCGTCCTCAATTGCTGTATATTCAGTGGCGCTGTGCATGATTACTGTCCAGGCGGTCTGCCAAGCGGAGCCGCGATTATCGTCGTAGGAGAGAATAGCTTCTACCACAGGCTCACCTTTGGAGTTGTATGTCAGAGATTCGATGATAACCTCGCCAGGCTTTCCGAAGTCTTCACCATCATATTCCCAGTAATGCTTCTTGCTGAGGATATTTTCAACGTGGCGCTTGATGATTTCGTCAGTCTTGCGGTCGTTGCTCTGCATGGTTGGACACTCCTTAGAAAAAGACAATTACTTATCTAAAGTGTACCACAGATTTAGGCATAATTAAATATCTCGGGTTGTCGCTTTGAAGTTCGGCTCCCCAAAGCGCCCGCCGTCAATCTTGCAAAAGTAGACGCGCCCATTGCTGAGCTTCTTGCAAATATTGGCGAGGCGCTGATTATAGTTATCCTCCGAATAAAGAGAGTCATGCCAAACCGCCCTATCTGGGACACCCAAGAAAACGTGACGGTATTCATCTAGACGTAAAGGTTCCTGCAAAGAGTCTAACTCAGCTAAGAACTCTTCCAGCTTACCGTAGGGAATGCACAGCGGCTTCTTATCCAAAAGGTCACTTGTTGCCAAATCAATGACATCTCTCAGGTTACGCCTACCGCTATAGGTCTTCGCCAGTCCTTGAATAACCTGTTTTCTAATAATCGAGTATGCGTCACTGCTACTGTGGTAGTATTTCTCCACATCTGCCGACGTTAAAGTGCGCTCCTGCCGCTTGCGTTTGGGGTAAATCGCATTGCGAGTCACAACCACATGCTCGTCACCACGTTCCTGATAGTTGTGGCGGTACACCACCGGGCGCTCATTACGCCACGTCGCCTGAACGTCAGTCATTTATTATTCTCCTAAAAACTTACTGTAATGGCTTTAAGGATTCGCGCAGTAGGGGGACACTAGACACCCACGCATTCTGTCTCCCAGTTCCCGTCGCTCTCTGCCCAATACATGATGACTCCGGCAACTGGGCGCAATGCCCCCATGAAGTCATCAATACTGACACCTTTCTTAAGAAGGTGTATCCCTCCTAGCAGGCTCATCCCCTCTGCCTTACATCGCTCGCTCTCAGCATGTGCTACAGATTCCGCATCCCAGAAATAGAGGTTTCGCCCCATCATTAGAGTAAGCTCCGACAATAACTCGGTGACTGAATCAAATTCTTCGTCAATTAGCTTGCCATCATCGTCAAACTCTTGATGATTAGTAAACCACTCACCCGCTTCCTCAAGGTGTTCATGCATGGGGTCTGCATAGGTTTGTAGGCGCGGGAGTCGGTCGCCTGGAGAGTGCTGTGTTTCGTCTAGCGTGACGAAGTTGAAGGAGTGGTCATAGAGATAGTTGATGGTTTTCCACTTTTTTGACCGTGACCGCTTATTCTTACGCAGAGGCTTGATGAGCTTGTTGCTTGCCAGCCACTCCGTGATAAAAGGTGATTCACTATTCGACATTTCTTTGAGGTGACGGCAGGTATCGACAGAGATTTCGTTCTCACCCGAGGCATGTGCCTGTTTTGAGTGGTTTAATGCGAGAGGATGCACAGTTAGTTCTTGTGTGCGCCACGAACTAACAGCTGTTGCCTGTTTCTGTGAGGAACGCCCTCTTTTCTTGGGCGTGGTGCCTGATGTGGTTTCGTTATGGATATGGATTGCCATATCGCCCCTCCATTGTGTTTATTTAGATTCGTCAAAGTTATTTCATTGTAGCACGCAAACCTGTGCCAGGTATGGTAAATGCCTCACACCTAGATTAACGTCTAGGTGTGAGGCATTTACTGCAAGGTTAGCCACTGTGATAGCAGGCTAGTGTTTACTATTCACTTGCCGGGGTAGCTGATGGGGAAAGCTTCTTCGGGAACAGAATAACAAATTCCTTGAGAACACCTTCCTTTCCGACAATGTTACAGCCGGGGGTTTCATCATCATCAAGCGAATAGTGAACCCTCGCGTTAGCCGGAATCTTGTAGGTGCCAATAATTCCGTATTCAACTTCACGCAACAGCACATACTTCTCACCGTTATGCTCAGCGAAGTAATCCTCCGCCTTAGCGTCAGCATGATTAGGGCTTGTGAAGGGGAGCATATCGAACTGTAGGTCGTCATACTCCCAAACCTCAACAAACTTATTTTCAGCCTTAGCTAGGCTCCTTGCGGATGCAACCGAAGAAACCGCTGATAGCGCCACAAAGAACAGTGTCACTGACACTAACGCCGGGGGCACTGCCTGTGCGCCGCCACCAAAGTGCATCTGCCAGTTTACAACCGCAAGAAGCACAAATGTGACTAGATGCAAGAAGAACAGACCCACACTGCGTGCCGCAAAACTGTACGCTTCCTCAACAGTTGCCTCTACAGCCTCATTGTCGTCATCATCCTCAAGGATGTTGTCGATTGCCTCCACTAGATTACCCACGCCAGGGTATCGCACAGGCTCATCAATCAGCTTAGCTACAGCACTCTCATCGAAAGAGCTTGCCGCCTCAGTGTAAAGTTCGCCGTAGGTGGCACTATTAACCTCATGGATGAGTTTCTTAACGCCGGGCTTCTCAGACTTCGGGGCATGAAGCTCATAATGCAGGAAGCGCCTGTCAGCAAACCACTTGCTAGAAGTGATTCTAATGTGCGGCGGGAACCCGTCTAGACCATCGTAGACAGTACGAATACTGTCCGCCTTATCCAGTGGTTCCTTAGCGAAGAAGCAAGAGATGGGGAGGTCGTAAAACCCGCCAGCGTCACCCTTGATGCGTACATAAAGGGTGTTGCCGTCGCGCTTAAAGTAGCGTTCCGCATATGGCGCATCTTCACGTGTGTCAGGCTGAGGAATAAGTTCGTACTCCTCATCGAACCTCTTACCGTAATGCAGTGTTGGCTCATTAGCACCCTTGAAGAATCCCTTTGCTACACTAGTGATGCCGCGCAAGAAAGTATACATCGCGTAAGCCAGGAGAAACAGGCTGAGAGTATAATCCAAGCCACCATGCGGCTTAAACGTGGTGAACAAGATAAGCGCCATGCCAGAACCAATAAGCAGATATGCCAGCCCTGCAAGGAACCACATACCCCTACTAGGTGCAGGCTTCATGAGCGGCTTAGTTAGCGCGTCGTACAGCGAACCATCTCCAGGTAGTGACAAGCCAGTCTCAGACTTGCCCTTTTTCTTTGACGTAACCACCAATATTAACCTTTCAAATATCTAGCAGACAAAGCCGCCAGTGAGGGGTGACATGCCGCACCATTATGTAGGCGCAAGTCACACGTCGTAGTCCCCGCAACCTTTTATAGTCACGGGACTTTATTCTCCCTCCACCCCTCATGGGGAGAGTGTGCGGCATTACCCGCGTAACACACCCCTAGTGTAGCATATGATTTCGGTGCATGGCAAAGCCCCTGCCTCCCGGAGTGTTGGGTGGTAGGGGCTTTGTTTGCTAGATGTTGATGGTGAAGTGCATTGCGCGGCTCACGGTGTCACCGTTAATGCCGGATGGGGTGATGCTGTAGTCGTTCTTCTTCTTGAGGAACTTCGCCTCTGCACTGTCGGCGGGTACGTAACCTGCCATCTTAAAACCCTCGTAGGGGTCTTGGTCTTCCCAGCCGAACTGAATCTGCCCCTCCCAGTAGAGGTTGGTGGAGTTCTCACTGATGATGTTTACAAGTACGCGGGGTTTCCAGCTATTGTGACCAGTTGCCGCTTCATACTTTTCAAGGTAGACTTTGTTGAAGATTTCGCTTGCGGGCTTGTCGGCGTTTTCCGGTGCATTGCAGTCGGGGCCAATGAGGATTGCGTCGAAGCGTGCCATTAAGGTTTTACCTTTCACTATGCGGTTGGAGTGCGCCTGAGAAGTTACTCAACCCCTCGGGTATATCTATAGTCTACCACAGGTTTTAATCCATACGCAAGTGAAGTAGGCGCATTGAGTGACGCGCCTGCAATACGTTTACGGCGGTACCGGGTGGCAATTATTAAATTTTAGAAGAAAATAGTACCAATTTTGGATATATCACAGGGGATTTTTCACACATTGGTACTACTTTTACTCAGGCATAGTTACTAACTAGCGCCAATCAATAAAGGGGGTTAAGCACGCCTTAGCCATAATAAAATATCCCCACATTCTCTTCAATGCCCATCAAGACGCATGAAGAAGATGTAGGGATATTTTATTCACTATGCAGTGAGTATCAGCGCTTCCTGCCCACTACCCACCAGAAGAACCACCAGACTTGGAGCCGCCACCAAAGCCACCTTTGGAGCCGCCAGATGACGAGGAACCACCGGACTTAGACCCACCGGAAGAACCGCCGCTATTACCCCCAGACTTGGAGCTAGAGTTGCCGCCGCTACTATTGCCGGAGTTGCTGGACTTGTTTCCACTGTTAGAGCTACTGGAGTTACTGTTATTTCCGTTAGTGTTACCACTATTAGAGGAAGTATTGCCACCATTGGACTTAGAGTTGCTAGAATCGCCATTAGAGCCATTCTTGGAAGTATTAGAGTCCTTGGAGTTGCTGTTGCCAGTGTTGCCGGTAGACCCACTCTTGTTGGCGGCTACAGCGCCA